>VOFC01004706.1_pt1 | contig 84549 bp, 114 predicted proteins | sample 5384161 | NCBI WGS metagenome assembly VOFC01 (sample SAMN12384722, study PRJNA508395) | human gut metagenome | isolation source: healthy gut B | host: Homo sapiens | reverse complement strand
GTCGCTGGTTACCTCATCCGCAAAGCTGGTGCCGCCGATACCGTCTGTGTAGGTAACAGAAAACTTTTGATTGCTCCGTACAGAACAAGGCTCTTCGCCTGAGAAGAAGTTCCCTGTTTCTGCCGTATAATCAGTATCTGTAATAATTCCCTTATGGTTGTGTGTAAATGCGACAGATACGGCTCGGCATCTGCTACGCTATAGGTTGCTGTGCCATAAGTAATCGCACCGGGGGCAACAACTACTCTGCCATCCAAGGATTCATTTTTAAAAGAAGTCAATTCATAATCGTTCATCGTATCCGATGCGCCGACCAAAGTTACAAAACGGTTGGTGGAAATTCCTCCGCTTGTATCAAAGCGGCAGCCGATACGAATATCGCCGCTGATGTTAGCTTTTGTGCCGTCAAGATAGAGGCTGCCATCCTGGTAAACTGCGTTTCCGTAATAGCTTCGCTCCGAAGCATCATCATAGTGGGGGTATCCGTCAGTTGCCTTATTGTCCTGAATGGTACCGCCCAGCAGATAAGCAGCCGCGTCTGTATCATTGATGAAGATGCCGCCACCTTTGTTTAGCTTCGTTATCGGAAATTTTGCCGTCGGTCATGTAGAACGAGTCTCCCTTGCCGTACAGGAAAACACCGCCGCCCTTAGAGAATGTCTTATTGTCCGAAATCGTACCGCCGCTCATTTCTACGGTGCTGGAGTAATCATCTGCTTTACTGGTCCACAGAGCAATCGCGCCACCGCCATTACGGCCTGTATTTTGGGTAATCTCCGCATTACCGGAAATCTTGACGCTTGCATTGCCGTTCCAATAGCGATCAGCCGCATAAACAGAGATCGCACCACCGTATCCGGCTGTATTGCCGGAAATCGTACCCCCCGGTCATAATAAATTCGTTGGTCAAATCCACAGAATTTTTTGGTGTACCAAGAATAGCAACCGCACCGCCAAAAAGCGCTTAGGTCACTTGCCGCTTTATTGTTTTGAATGTTTCCGCCGGTCATAGTCAATTTAGCCGGAACTGCATAACTCTCATCATAGTCAGCACGATTTGCACGAATCAGAATTGCACCGCCATGGGCACTTTGTGTATGGTCAGTATCAAAGTAATCACCAACTGCGGTATTTCCGCTAAGCATACCGCCGTTCAGCTCCATCTCGCCGCTGAGATAGATGCCGCCGCCCTGCTCAGCAGAGCAGCCGGTTACGGCAGAGCCATCATTCATAATCAGCTTTGCATTGCTATCAACTACGATACCGCCGCCCCAGTCATTTGTTCCTGTGTTTCCTGAATGACCGCTCCGATGAACTGCACGTCCGTTGCAGACCGTTGCACCGTTTTCTAATGTGAGCTGGCTTTCAGGGCAAACACGGATGCAGCGAATATCCTGTGCCTCAGCATCAATCGTCATATTTTCAAGCGTGAGGTTCGTCGCTGTAGCTGTGCCGTTTTCAACACCAACCTCAATCATATAAAGGTCAGTAGAAGTGTCTTTTTGATAGGTAATCTTCTTTGCAGTTTCATCGGCTTTGCCCGCCAGCGTTACTGATTTATCACCGGTCAGAACAAGATTTCCAACTAGTTTAATATCAGAAAGCAGGCAGATCGTATCTCCGTCAGCTGCCTTCGTAAATGCCGCACCAATTGTTTTAAGGGGTGCGTTCTCGTCGCCGACAGCTGAATCATCGCCGGTTTCGGATACATATATAACTGTACCGCTGCTTGTTCCGGGAGCCGCAGCGGCCAGCGCAGCAGTCGGAAGCATGGTCATGAGCAGACTCAGTGTCAACAGCCATGACAATAATTTCGTTTTCACATCAAATGCTCCTTTACACATAGTAATACCTGCCAAGATAAGACCAATAAGGCGATATTCTGACAGGTTTCTGATCTTGCGCGGCAGTTCTTTCGTCCGCCGCATTGATGCTGTTCTGTCCTCCTTCAGTGCAATGACAGTTGCGAGATGCCAAAAGGTGTACTTTTTGTTAGTCAAAGTAGACATTGTACATAATAAAGGTTTAATAGTAGTAATTCCTATGAAACCGTGCTATAATAGAGAAAAAATTATAGGCAGTGAAGATGCCAAAAGTACACATTCTCGCATTCTCGGTTAAATTCATTTTATACTTTGTTTGATTTTAAATGCCTTGTTGCGAAAGGTAGACAACGGCATTCTGCATCCCGCGCTGCGGCTGTGCCTGTTATTTCGCCTTTTTCCCAACGTCGATACACCTCTTCAAAATTTCCGGGTAAAGGTTTCGGGGTCGCCCAAAGCGAACCCTTTCGCTTTGCAGCCGCGATACCTTTCGCTTGCCGCTGGCGGATATTAATACGCTCGTTTTCCGCAACAAAGGACAACACTTGTAATACGATATCGCTGAGGAAGGTTCCCATCAGATCCTTTCCGCGCCGGGTGTCTAGCAGTGGCATATCCAAAACCATAATGTCGATGCCTTTATCTTTCGTAAGAATCCGCCATTGTGCTAATATTTCCTCATAATTGCGTCCCAGACGGTCTATACTCTTGATGCAGAGAAGATCGTCTTTTTTCATTTTACGCAGCAGTTTTTTATACTGTGGCCGTTCAAAATCTTTTACCCGATTGCTTATCTATAAAGATATTTCTCTCCGGCACAGCCAATTCCCTCAGTGCAATCATCTGCCTGTCCTCATTCTGTTCTTTCGTTGAAACTCGGACATATCCGTAAATCTCTGCTATTGTCAACACTTCCTTTTCTTCCATACGATATCATAGCCGAGAATATCAGCAATCTCGACAGCTTCAGTATAACTGAAAGTGCCGCGACGCAGTTTACCGGACAGGTTCTGCATACAGCTGCTCCGCCCGTACTTTTCAGCGAGCTGTGCAGCCATGCACGTCAATGTCATACCATTTGCAATGATATATCCCTTTACCTCGTGTCCGTAGTTTCTTGCATTTGCTCTTTTCATGTTATCCTCCCATACAAGTTATCCGACACCCAGTATTGCACTTAACACTGGGTGTCGAATTTTTCATCATTATGAATACATCGGCACTCCATACCCATAAATTCGCGCATCGCCTACTGGATAGCTATTCTCCCGACAGGCATCGCCAGAGTTACCTTCTACGGTGTACACCGTACCGCCTTCCGTTTTTTCGACAATACCCACATGATCCGGTACGCCATCGCCGCCCCAGTCAAAGAAGATAATGTCACCGGCACACGGTTCGTAATCACGCTCCTGCCACTGACTGCGTGCCTTGAACCAGTCCGAACCATCACTGCACAGCGAAAAGCTCGGAATCACTCCCGCATCAATATAGCCGCATTCGTTCGCGCACCAGCTGACGAAGCAGGCGCACCACTCCACACGTGATGTGAAGCCGTACCAGCTCCAGTAAGGCTGACCACCCACTATTACCAAGCTGCGACAGCGCTATTGTCACGATTTCACCATCACCTGTTCCGATACCGTAAAGTACGGAACTCCAAAGCGACCGATACTTCTCATCCAACAATTCTGCCAGCTGCTTTTTCTGGTCAGCATTAAAATGATACTGATCTGCCATCTCGTCAGTAGTTTTATGCGAAATTGTAATGTACAGATATACTACCGTTGTCTTATCTTTGCCGCTACCTTTTGTATGGCGCTCCACACGATAGGAAATGCTGTTCATATCCCAAAAGACCTTACGCAGCAGCTCCAGCTTCATATCATTCATTGATGCCACCTCCTGACCATCACTCTGGTCGGATGTGGTCTTTACTGCATAAATCGAAAGGATTTCCGGCCATGTGGCTCTCGAACCGGATAGGATCAATTTATCATAGGGATTGTCTGTTTTGATTTTTTTCTATCTTCTCGTTATACTCCTGATTGATTTCTCGTGCTGCGTCCCGCATGGTCATGCCAGTGCCGCTGTCTTCGCCTGAGAAAAGATACCAAAGCAGGAGCCTGCCATCATGCCAATCAAGCACACAACAACAATCACCATGCAGGTCACTCCACTGCCGGCAGTCAGAGCCGCAACCATCGACCGCATACCGGCAATAATTGCCCTAAGCACCTCTTTCGTGGCTTCTGCCGCTCGTTTAGACATGGTTGCCGTCCGCTTTGTCGCTGCTCGAAATGTCTGGGCCGAAATTTCAGCAGATTTCACTGCAGCCTCCGCCGAACGATGCTGAACCGCAGTTGCATACTGCGCTGTTTGTCTGGCTGACTGCACCCTTCGTGCAGCAGTCTTGATTCTCAACCGAGTTGTCTTAGGCGAAATTGCCTCTTTTGCAGCAGTTTTGCTGCTGTGCAATACTGTTTCTCTCGACTTTATGACGCTTTTTTCTGGATTTGCACTATGCTGTGAACCATGCACTACGCAATCATGGAAACTCGTTTCGGCAGGTTTAATAGTCCGATCTGAACCTGCAATCGCAGACTGCCGCTCTTTGATTCGAGCAGATTTCAACTTCTTGGCAGCTTTGCTCTTTGCCAATGTACGTCCCTGTTCCACCGGGTCATTTGAAACTCTACTCACAGTCTGCTGTCCGATTTTTATTCTCGGAGCATCTTTTCCGGCAGTTTTCCGGTTCGTTTTCACTTGTTGTGCACGAATTGCAGCCTGCCGTTGCGATTGTTTCTGAGGTGTGATGTCATTTTCACCCCATGGCTGATTGGGCATCGCCGGCTCCTGCATCGGTTCCGCATATCGTTCCCTGCGCTGCTTGATTGCCGCTGTTCCTTTTTTCACTGCCAGTTTTGCACCAGCCGCAGCAACACGAGCAGTATCTTCCGCCGCATTTTCCGCTGCTCGTTGCACCTTGTCCCCAGCATAGGCATTGGGATTTTCCGAACGGTCATCTGTCAAATTTGTAAACTGTTCTTTGGAACGGATATATACCTCCTTCATGCGTTCTCCCGCAACCGCCGCCTTATCCAACGTCTTAATGCCTTGCACCTTTTCTCTTGTCTTGATCTTTGGCATTTTCCTACTCACCTCCATACGCAGAAACGGGCAGGATTACTCCTGCCCGTGTGCAAACTGACCCTCACCAGGTCGGGTCGTCATCAGCTCATACAGTTTCGTATTCTGCGGAAAACGGTATAGCTCATCTGCTCATTGGAGATGTTCAGCAAATGCGCCAGCTTTTCACGGTCGGATGCAGCCTGATTCAGCATGACCACAAATTCCGAGTTGGAAAGCATGGTGCTGGCCTGAACAGAATCCAGCAGATACTCCACATTCTGCGTGATTGCCGTGGGGTATGCGTTGCGCTTACGGAACTGTCGCCATGCGGAGTTGAAGAACTGCGCCGAGAACTCGTTCTCGAACACCACATGGAACTCGTCAATAAAGACATGGGTGCGCTTGCCCTTCTTCCAGTTCAGCGTCACGCGGTTGAGCATGGTGTCCGTGATCACCAGCAGGCCAGTGGGCTTGAGCTGGGAACCGAGACCGTGAATGTCGAACACCACGACACGCTTGTCGAGGTCCACATTGGACTGCTTGCCGAAGATGTCCAGAGAACCGGTGGTATAGAGCTCAAGGGACAGCGCGATCTGCTTCGCTTCAGGCTCAGGCTGCTCCAGCAGCATATCGCGGAGGGTGCAGAGAGTGGGAATCGTCCCAGTGTCCGCCGCATTGCGGTACACATTGGTGATGCAGCGGTCGATGATCGACTTGTGCTGCGGTCCGACGCCCTTCTTGTCGATCTGCTCGATCAGGGACATAATGAACTCGGACTTGACCACAATGGGGTTGTTTTCACCGTAGCCGTCCACCATATACATGGCATTCAGTCTGTCTCTGCCGCCGGCAGACACACGGATCACCGAGCCGAGATCGCCCATAGCTTCAATAAGCGGCGCGTATTCTCCCTCGGGGTCACAGATCAGAATATCATCGTTGGTGTTCAGAATGAGGAAGGTGATCAGCTCCTTTGCCGAGAATGACTTGCCGGAGCCGGGAACGCCGAGCAGAAATGCAGACTGGTTCAGAAGATTTGCCTTATTGCACATGATGAGATTGTGGGAAATGGCATTTTCGCCGAAGTAAATGCCGCCCTTATCCATGATCTCCTGCACCTTGAAAGGCATCAGCACCGCAAGGCTTTCTGTCGTGAGCGTTCGGAACGCATTGATTTTTCTCGTCCCGATGGGGAGCACCGTGTTCAGTCCATCCGTCTGCTGGTACTTCAGCGTGGCCATCTGACACATGTGCTTTCTCGCTGTAGACAGCACCGTTTCCGTATCCAGATCCAGCTGCTCCTTGGTGTCTGCGGTAATCACCATGGTGACCACCGCAAACATCATGCGCTGGTCACGGGTAGTCAGGTCGTCCAGGAACTCTTTGGATTCCTTGCGCTGAAGCTCCATGTCGTAGGGAACCACAGCGGAGAAGTTGTTGTTCTGATTCTGCCTTCTCTGCCAGCCGGTGATGTTCGTTTCCACGCCCAGCAAGAGACGCTCCACCTCACGGACGGCTTCATCGGTAGGAATGGGCAGAATATCAATGGAGAGCATGAGATTGCGGTTTAGCTCGGTCAGCTCCGAGAACATGCTGTCCTTGATATAGCTGGCGTAGTCCTTGAGGAAAAGCACCCGGCAATACTGATCGCCCAGAATCAGATGATCCTTGTTCTTTTCAATGGAGTCAGGGCAGATAAAATCCCGAATATCATGGCCCTTTCTCGCCATGCGGTCTCAATGTCGAAGTCAAACGTAGTTTCATCACCGGCACGGTAAAAATCATGCAGCATACGCAGGCGTTCTGCCGCCGTCAGTTCCATACACTTGGAACCGAGCGCTGCAAAATGGCCGACAGGTCAGCGCCAATGCGTGAAAAAATACGTTCTTGCTTCCTCCACGTCCTTTCTGGCTACCGAGACCGTCAGGTATTTCTCCTGCATGATACCGTTTGCGCCCGTAGCCTTGTCCAGCAGCATCTGGTTATATTCCTTGCGGTACTGGTCCAGTCCGTCCTCCTTCATCGGCATTAGAATGGATTTTTCAAAATCTGGCGCTGTTCAGACGATGGTTATAAATCGTCAGTTTGGTAGTCGCGCCGCTGTCCAGACTGTTCAGCAGTTCCGAATAGGTCAGGAACATACTCTCCTTATCCTCGCGGGAGGCCACCAAATAGTTAATATCCGTAAACCGATACATCTTAGTGAACTTGCTGCCCACCTGAAAAATACCGTCCGGCCAGATGCGCCTGATAGGGATGACATCCTGCACTTTGCGAGGTACCTTGTAGCGTTCCTTATCCTGCTTCATGATGGTACGAATACTCTTGATCATGGTTCTTCATTCCCTCTTTCTCTTTCTTCTCCCGCTCAGGCTTTAACGCTTCATAATAGATATTATTCGACTGGAATCGAATGACTTTTGGCTCCAGCACTTCTGACCGCAGCCATGCCCATACAAACTGCTCGGCCGTCATACCGTGATATGTCACAAATCCCATAGCAGCAAACGGGGCAGCACCAAGGATACACATCCATGAAACCGTTTCTGTGCCGACATACGGTTTGAGGACAAAGTACAGCAGAATCGCTACACTAGCTGCCAAGCACTGTAAACACGCACTGCCGCATAGACAGTCCGAAAAACATGGACTCGGTATAGTTCCGAATCTCTCTATTGATTTTGACTTCCAGTGCCTTTCCCTCCTTACAGTCCCATCATCTCATGCACAATTCTGTCTGCCATTTTTATCGAGCCAACCAGAATCAGCATATTGAAAATCAGTTCGCCAATATAACTCCATACCATGGATGCTGCTGCCGCATCCACATCAACCACCGGCGGCGATGCTGCAAATACGCTGAATATAATGCAGGCAAGGACGATAATCGCTCCTCCAGGCAAACCGCAGCATAACCTTTTAAGAAACTCTTACCGATGTTCTGGCTTGGTTCTCCTGCAAAGCTGGACAGCGGAATCGGCGCAATTGCCGTGTACATGAACATCTTAAAAAACCGCCCATAAACACTTAGAATCATCACAAAGACAGCACCCAAATGAACAGTCCCCGATCAGCGTGACGGCCCACAGAGGAATGCTTTCAAAAAAGCCGCATTCTTCTACGGCTGTAATAATCTCCTGTGGCAATACCGTCTGCTGTGCTCCTCCAAATCCTGCGGCATTCATAATCGAAGAAATAACGCCCTGTACAATATTGAAAGAGCCAGCATCAATTCCATGCCGTAGGAAATCAGTCCTTTGGCAAGGGCGAACCGCACAAACAGCTTTACTGCGTGTTCAGGCTTCTTGATTTCGGCAAAGCTGCCGCAGGTTTTCATCACGCCCACCACAAAGAAAAGGACCAGAAGCGCATATCCAATCGCCTGGAGTGCGCCATGAATGCTGACGATCACACCCAAATCGCGCCGCCCTTAAAGTTTTCTGGCGACTGCGTAATGAGCAGCCAAATCTCTGACAGCTTATCATTCCATGTTTCCAGCGCATTGGTCAGGGTTTGTACGACCCAGTTATCCGACACTTCAAACACCTCCTTCCGGGGCAGGCATCATGCCTGCCCCAAACTGTTGGATAACGTATCTTAGCCGCCGGTAATCAGCGTCAGGATTTCCTTGGCAAAGGTGATGACAATGCCGCCTGCCAGTGTCAGGAAGCCGTTAGAACGCTGAGAGGGGTCATGGGACTGAAGCGACAGACCTACCTGCACGATGCCCCAGCCGAGCAGGATCAGCCCGACCGCACGGATCAGACCGAAAATGAAATCGCTCAGGTTGTTGATCACTGCCAGCGGATCGTCTGCCGCAAACGCCGGGACGGTGCAGCAGCAGAGCACTGCCGCAGCCATCACCGCCGTACAGTAGCGACGGAAGCCCTTTTTTGACCTTGTCAGGCACCGGCTTCCGGTTTTCATTTTTGTTTTTCATGTTGTTTTTCCTCCATCTTCTTGAAATGTTCTTCTAGCTCCTCTTCTGTGAGAAGCACGAAGTCATGTTGACTGGAAACGGTCCAGTTTCTCTGCCTTTTTGCAAGTTCAGCGTCCAGTACGACAGATGCGATACTGCGTGTGTCCTGTCCATGCTGGTAAGGCTCCATACCGCCGTCTGTGGTGAGTTTCACATTCGGATGTTTCAAAACATCGTATTTGAAGTCTTTGACCGGTCGCTCTCCGCGTATAAAAAAGAAGTGCGTACTGGTTGTCCAGCATACGCACTTCGTCAGGTGTCATCAGCTCTCGGCCTGTGATCTGCCAGTTGACCGAGTAGCTGCCGTTTCTACCTTTGGATTGTCCATAGGTGTTCGTATCAATCGTTTCCTTGCCGAGCAGCTTGGACACATATTCATGCGTAGACTGCTCGTTACCGCCGAGATACAGGAACTCATCACAGTTGCCCACGATGCTTTCCCACTGTTTTTCGAATAATGCTTTCAGCTGTGCAAGGTTTTGGATAATAATGCTCACTGAAATCTCACGGCTGCGCATCGTAGCCAGCAGCTTATCAAACTCATCGGGCAGGGCGACATTTGCAAACTCGTCCATCACAAAATGCACATGAACCGGCAGTCTGCCGCCATGAACAATGTCTGCCTGGTAGTAAAGCTGTTGAAACAGCTGCGTGTACAGCATACCGACAAGGAAATTGAAGCTGCTGTCATTATCCGGAATCACTGCAAACACAGCCGTTTTTTTCTCGCCTACGCTCCATAGCTCCATTTCATCGGTCTGCGTAATACCAGCAAGGGACTCCAGATTGAACTTCTCCAGTCTGGCAACCAGTGTGATTTGAATGGATTTCAGCGTTTTTGCCGCTGCCAGAATGGTAGTTGCGATAATATTTCAGGGCAATGTGCTCCGGATTACGCATCTCCAGTCGGTCGAACAGTTCGTCCAGCGGCGAAACAAAACCATCATCGTCCTCATGCACTTCACCCGCTCGAATCATCTCCATCACCGTGGGGAAGTTCTGTTCGTCCTCCGGAGCTTCATAATGAAGATAAAAAATTAGAGCCAGCAGAAGCATTTGCGCCGCCTGATCCCAGAAAGGGTCCTGCGACTGACTGCCTTTAGGTGTGGTATTCTTAAAAAGGTTGGTCACAAGGCGCTGAATATCATTATCATTCCGCAGATAGACAAACGGGTTGTAGCAATGGCTTTTCTCCATATTGATGAGATCGATCACCTTAATTTCATAGCCCTTGGATTTCAGAAGATTGCCTGTATCGCGCAGGAGTTCGCCCTTTGGGTCAAGACAAACAAAGCTGGTATTCGCATTCATCACATTGGGTTTTTGCAAAAAAGCGCGTCTTGCCAGCACCGCTGCCGCCGCAGCACAGAATATTCAGATTTCGTCGGTGCTTTCGACCATCAAGTCCGATTGCAACAGTCTGCGTCAGGATTTTATTTTCTGGCGCAGCCTTATTTGCATACTTTCGACTGATTTCCCTTGGAGAACCCCACTGTGCTGAACCATGCTCCTCGCGCCTGCGGTAATTTCGGTCACTCGAGAGAAATACCGCCAAAGCCAACCCGTAAATCAGTAGAAAAATAAGGACAGCTCGGAGACTATCCCTACAAAGCATGATATGAAACGGATTTGCAAATGCGGCACCGGCATTCTTAATCAAACCGATCAATCCATCATCTAAATACGGAGCGAACAACAGCGCTATCCAGATGACCGGTATGCAACCGCAGGCATAGCAGATCAGGCTTACTGGCGAAAACTTATCTTGCTTCATTCCGCCACAGCCCCCCGTTTCCGTTTGGGCGGTGCGTCGATCACTTTGAGAAGCAAGTCATCAATATCGTCCGTCGGCTTACCATCCCGGATTGCATCGTTACGGTAATCTGCCAGACCACGCACCATAAGCCGCTGCTCGTGTTCCTCCAGCGTTACAACTTTCTTATCAGATGCCATCTTTGTCACCGTTCCTCTCTGTTGGCGTTCTCTCTTTGCGGCTGTTTCCGGTCATGCGTATCCAGCACTCGGTTCATATCACCAATCATCACGTTGGAAACACGCCTGATCGTACTAAGCTCCTGTCTTGCGCTCTTGGCGTCCATACCGCCAAACTCCGCTGGCATTCGATCAAAACGAAACGTCTCGCAGGACAGCTGATTTTTCCTGCACAGCACATACGCAACCGAATATGCCGTAAAGGCAGGGTTGCAGCAGGTCAGTTTTTTTCTGTTTCAGATGGACCTTTGCAATTTCCTGTGCCAGTCCGCTAAACAGCGGTTCTGCATCCGTGCCCTGACGAACGTAAATCTTGCTGTCCGCTGGCTGATACAGTACATTCACTCGTTCCGGCAGGTCGTCCGAAACCTCAATTTCGCAAGGCCGATGATCAACCAGCGCATTCAGCAGCAACTTTTATCATGGGATACCAACGTCTCATGCTTCTGCAAAGCCGTTGTCTGCGACACATCGAACACCTTTTTTCACCTTGTAAGAGGTCTTAACCGTACCGTCCTGATTCGTATATTCCTGTCCGGGTTCCAGAAGGTTGATGGCGCAAACCCCTTTCTTGATGTGAACACCAGTGTTCTTCCAGGCAGCAAAGTCTGCCAGCTGCGTCGCATCCGGACACTGATGGGCAATCAGCAGCGCATTACTGGCAGAATACCGGTCAAACTGCGCCTGAATATTCAGAAACGCCTGAAACTTCTCACCGCTGCTGACTGCCGCGACCGCTGCATCGTCAATCATTTGATAGACAACTTTGCGCTCCTCACGTTTCTGTTTTGCCCATTTTTCCTTATCAAAAGGTTCAGCATTGCTGTTCTGAACCAGACCGTCATTGTTTTCCATGCTCAACGCTCCTTTCTCTTCCTGCGCTTCTTCTTTGGGGCATGATGCTCAGTCGCAGGCATTTTCTCAGCACGGTCCTTCGCTTTCTCTGCGGCCTTCGCAGCCTGCTCTGCCTTAATGTCTTTCAGTTCCTGCCGTACAGATGGCCGTACCCGTTCTCGATTAGAGATATCCCGCTCGCTTCGTTCGCTGGGCCTTGAGATAGGCTCGGACTGAGGGATTTTGTCGTCCGAGCCTGTGCGGGGTTTGGTGTATGCCCCTCTTGCTCCTTGTCCGGTTTCTGCAACATGGAATCTACCAACTGTGCCGTTTTATCCGACTCGGCTGCGCTGCGCTCCGGTTCCGGAAATTCCTCTGCGGCTTTCTCGCGGCGGCTGCGTTCGATTTCACTCTTAACGCTGCCCATATCAACCGTTGCAAGCTGAAAACGCTCAAAAATGCGGTTGATCTTGCTTGCATCCTCCGCTCGAACCATCACATCCGTAATACCGTCATCAGCATTCCTGTCCTTCAGCACGCAGTACAGCACACCATACTTCTTGGATGCCTCGCAAAAACTGCTTCAGATCAGTGTCCTTCACAGCAAAGACTTTCAGTTCTTTGCCGCTTCGCAGCATATTCGTCAGCCGCGTCTTACCCTTGGTCTTTTTCTGTTCACGCAGAATGGCATACAGAAGAACAGCGACCTGTTTCGCGCCTGCACCGGTGATTTTGGCGGCAACTTCAGCCCCTTCCAGCGACATTCTCACGACCTGTTCTGCCGCGTCGCCCGAATAACTCATGCTCATCTCGCTCCTTTCGTTCCAGTTTCTTCTGTTTATTCAGCCGTTCCAACTTCTCTCGCACTTGTTCGGAACGCTTTGCTATTTCACTACATAAAACCACCTCCTTTCGCTTCGCTCTGATCTCCGCAGTCAGGTCCTTAATCTGTGCCTTGACTGCATCATCAACACCATTTCTGCGTTTAACGCATTTCAGTTCATTTCGCAATTCATGTCGTTTTCCAACGAGTGCCTGTACCGCAGCTTCTACATTTGATTGATATGCAGATAAATCTTCACCTGTACGGATGTGGTTTCTTGCCAAAAGCCTTGTCTGCGCATCCAGTCGATCCAGTTTGGTAACATCCTCTTTCAGTAAAAAAAGACACCCGCTTTACGGATGTCGGATGCTTCACCAGAATATGCAGTTCATAACAGTATCGAAAATACAGGGCTTGAAGGCCTGTCACTGATCTGCGCACGTTTCCGCGCACTCGATATTTACGTGGTGCATGATGCTCTACAGCAGGAAACGGATACTGCTTTGAGATGTTGTCCAAAATACGATCTTTAATCGCATCGAGCGAATACTCCTCGCCCAGCTTGTGAAAGCGAAAATATCCTTTGGCATCCGGCGGCTTGATTGCGGGGTATTTGAGCGGCTCACCACTCTTTCCGCGCGTCTTCAGTTCATACCCCATCTCCTGCATGATGCGGATAAAATCCCGTTCCGTAGTCGATGCCCGGATTGCCCGGTTAATATCAGCGCGAATCATGCTGCGGTACGTTGGTTTGCCATTCTTTTTCGGCAGACCACTGTGCGTAGTGTTTTCCTTTGCCGCTCGGCACATCAATCACAGAAATTGCATGCTCTCGACATAAGCGATCTGATATTTTTCTCATCTCGGCATAATCCGACTTCGAATTATTGAACTTATAGCCGTCTGCCCATGAAACCGAGTTGATTACAAAATGATTGTGGTAATGGCCTGTGTTGCAGTGTGTAGCAATTACAACTTCAAATCGTTCTCCCCACAATTCTTCTGCTAATTCCACTCCGATTGCATGGGCGGTTTCCGCTGTCACTTCACCTTCCGCAAAAGACTGATACCCATGGAAGCACAACCGCCCATCAGGTTTTCCCCAGTATCGTTTCGTTTCCATCATTTGCGCTGCTGCATCGTCTTCTCGGCAATTCAGGCACGAAACATATGCGCGTTCCTCCGTCTTGATTGTATCCGCCGCATATTCAATCACGTTGTCAATTGCATGAAGTGAAGCTTGTGCCACCAAAGATCTTTCCCTTGTCTTCGCCGGATTTCGCGCATAATTGATCACATGGTCCAAGCGACTCTTGACCGGCCAAATTGAAGTGACTGCCATATCAGTCTTCCGGCATCGTATATGCCGCCGTAATCATCTTCTCAACTTTGCGGTTCTCCGTCAGCGCTTCGCGCAGCTTGGGTACATCGAGCATGCCGCGCGCATTCGCCATGCGCAGGATCTGATCGATGTTGTCCAGCCAACGCGACGCACCTCATTGATCAGCATCGGCACGTCTGCAGAAGGCGCTTCCTTGATCTCCGCGCCATTCAGTAGGTGGCGGCAAAAGCTTCACGGGACAGGCCGGACTTGCGAACCTTCTTGGTCAGGCTCTCCAGTTCGTCCTTGGTAAAATAGATTTCTACACGGCAATTTCTCTTACGCATATTTTTCTTCCTTTCTAATTGTCAGCATGGTATACTGTGGTCAGGAGTTGATTTTATGACTACACAGCAGTTTAATAGACGTGTTGCGGCAGTAAAGACCGCTGATGCAATTAATGCAATCGAAGGTGCACCAGTTTCTGATTATGCCCGGATGCTTTCTCTTAGCTGGGCGAAAGGCGAGATTACTGGCGAACAAATGAAATCCGCACTAATGTCTTTTCATCGAAAGATTGCATCACAGGTACACCAAAATGGCTGATTTATACTTGTATGACGATGTGCCTGTTCTCCGTAATTCGTTAGGCATTAAAGATGAGAACACACTTGATCGAATCGAGGCAGAGCAAAGTCGGGCAAACATGATGCTCCTGTACGAACGCGGTTTTCATGACTTCACCCCATCGGGTCTCTGTGAAATCCACCATTTTCTTTTTGGCGATTTATATGATTGGGCTGGCAAATACCGCATTATCAACATTGAAAAGCGTGAGCGATTGTTAGCTGGTCGCAGTGTTTGGTATAGCAATGATGAGGAAATTCCCAATGATTTGGAAAGTGCATTTTCCGCACTATACCAGCCGAATTGGGATAGTCTGACTCGTGAGCAATTTGTAAGTGCTATCAGTCGATGCTTCCCTCGTATTTGGCAGATTCATCCTTTCCGTGAGGGCAATACTCATACCGTAGTAATGATGATGACTTTTTTGTCGAGCAGCACGGCTATTTCATGGATCAGGAATTGCTCGCCGCCAGTGCTGGTTATGTCCGTGATTCCTTTGTGATGGCGTCGCTGGATCAGTTTTCTGAATACGAGCATTTGGAACGAATCCTCTTAGATGCTGTTCAAAGCGCACCCATTCACTATGATGTTGAAACGCTCTGCAACTCGATTTCCCATCGTCAGACCGCTATTCCAAATATCAGAGAGAGCCCTACAAACCTCTACCACATTACAAGCGTGAAACTTGAAGAACGCAGACTGTCATTTCCCACGACAGCCTGCGTTCTCCTTTTTTATTCATTCTGTTAGAGCCAATAGGGGTCATAGGGGTTCTCGCCCCTGTCAAGCTGTATTTGCACAATCAAATCCGTTGCTTGTTAGACCGATACCGCTATGCTCTCTTACGGCAGTTCGGTCTTCTGCCTTTTTCATCGCTCCCGCCCCTTATCCGATTTAATCGGCATCGGAATTGCAAGAATCTGATCATCAATCTGCACAAATCGTTCAGGGCGCTTATACTTTTTTCGGTGTAGCGCTTCAGCTGTTCCTCGCTCAAACTCTTGAAGTTCTCCGTACTGCAATCGCACACAAAAAAAGGTTCCCGCCACAATATCATAGATGCGATTGTCTTCATCCCGCAGGGCGCGGTTCAGCGGAAGTCCCTGCAGCTTGCCTTCCTCATTGCAGACCAGACACACAGTTTCTTCAAACGGATAGACCGCCTGAATATAACCGCCAACCGTTTTCTGCATCCCTTCCAGCGAACCATCAATCTCTGCAACACGCGCTGCCTTGCCCGGCTCCACCAGAACAACACGCAGCATTCCCGTATCCAGTTTCTGTGTCTGATCATGGTCAAACTCAACCCGCTGAAAGCCAATGCTGTCACAGAAATAGAATCCAGCATCTTTGCCGCTAACAATCTCGACCACATCAGAAACCGACAGCGAGCGTCCCTGAAAATCTTCCGGGCAGTCACAGTTGAACATCTGATATACGCCTTCCAGCGTATCGGCCTCAACCGCGCCCTCAAACACTTTATCGTAAATCTCACTGTTCACTTTCGAACTCTCCTGAAACTTATCAAGCTGGGACAGTCCCAGGAATGCAACCCGGTCGTCATCTCTGCTCAAATTGATCTGATAGATTTTAATGTCCATCATCGTTCTCGCTCCTTTCCATTCCGATTTACAATCTCCATCCGCAGGTAATCGTTCACATCTTTTCCGGCTCGCGGCGGGCGGTTCAGGATCGTATACTTTATCTAGGCCACCCATAATACTCTCTGCTGCCTGACGGCCTACACGGTCATTGTCGAGATGCAGAACCACCTTCGTAATCTGCGAGTGGTCTTTCAGAAACTGCTCCAGCGCTACCGGCACTACATTCGCCCGTTTACTCGCGAACACGCCTGCCAGCGACAGATACGCGATTTTTCTCCAGTCTTTGTGATACATGATTTTCAGCGATGCATAGCTCATGGCATCAATCGCGGCCTCAAAGACATGAACCTCTCTAACTGGTCTGTCATCCGCAACCAGTGCAAAGGAAAAGTGCTTATCACTGCCGGTTGCCTCGCCCTTGTAATCCGTAGTCATGGAGCGCAGCGCTGCATAACGCCGGGTTCCTTTGGTATCGTATCCGACAAAAATAACATCATTGGCGTTCTCTGACTGAAACAGCAATCCGTGTTGAATGCAATATGCTATGATTTGCGGATGGATTCCTCGGCTCTTTAGATACGCCTCTGTTTTGCTTGTATTGGTGTCCAATGACGGCAAAAGCAGCTTTCTCGGGGCAGGCGGCGGTTTCTCGTAGCATATCGGCTGAACAGCCTGCCCGTTGAGCATTTTCACTGCCTCCGGGAACGACATCTCCTTCACCTTAACCAGATAATCCAACGCCGACCGACCGCCGATATTCTGCGAAAACCAATACCACTTTCCGTTACTGATTTTCAGCGAATCATGCGTTCTGGTGCAGTACGTTTCACCCGAAAAGCGCACCAACTCGCCCGGTTCATACGCTCTGAGGTATGACAGCAGATCCATCTTTCTGGCATTGGCGATTTCTTCTTTTTTGATACAACCGGCATTACCTCACCTCCCGATTCTGCTCCTTCGCCGCTTTCCGCTCTGCGCACAACTCGATCGCACCGCGCACCGTTTCCATGTTGTCGGTTTCCAGTTTGCTGAAATCCTTGAATACGTCGTCGAGCGGTCCACGCTGTTTGAGCAGTGCCATCGCCTGATCGTCCGGCAAATTTAATTCTTCCATAGCCATCAGAATATCCTCGCGCACAGCATACTCATAAGCATGAGAAAGAATTTCCTCTGGCGGACACTGAACGAGCCACTTGCGATATTTGTCCTGCTCACGCTCCATCTTCTGATAGAGCGCAGTATTCAGTTTCTCGTTGTTCATTACCATCACCTTCTTAATTTCAATTCACAGCTGACACGAAAGCAGCTATGTAGGGTAGGGGAGGAGATTCCCCTACGCAAGTTCATGCAGGCTTTGTGAATCACCCGTTTATATTTGGTATCCGAGTTCTCCATATATGAATTGATGATTCGGCTCTGCTCCTTGGTTTCTGCGTATGCTGTTACGGTCAGCGTCTTGCGATTCCAGTCCAGCGTATAGCTATCTGACGCAACATTGGTAATATGGTGTTTGGCAAGGTAATCCCGAAAGTCCTGCATTGCAGCCATATCATCGGACATCACCACATTGATATAGATGCGGTCTTTGGAAAGCTTGTTATTGATGCCGCTGACCAGGAAACAGCCAACTCCGCTGGCCACTGCTACCGTCAACGTAGTCAACATGCTATCTGCCAGAACCACACTGCGTGTAATCCAGAAATAAAGAAAGCTGGAAAGCGCAATTGCTACGCCTGCCAGCAGACTCCGGTTTCTCTGAATCATAATCGTTTTTACGGTGCTCAAGGCGTTGTCTGCCATCTTAGCGATAAACAGCAGGCCAAGACTCATTGCTGTTGTCAAACTCTCATCTCCTCATCGTTCCATTTCGCGTTTTTTTTTCTTTCGGCTCCCCTCATCGGGTTCGCCGTCCACAATTTCATTCTCCCGCTTATCCAGATTGAGTAGAATGTTCAGTTCATCCAGTCGTGCCAGCTTGGTTTTCAGTTCATCTTCCTGCGGAACGACTTGTCCACTGCCGCCTTGGCATTGGACAGTTGAACCCTTGCATTATCCAGCTGTGCCTCGCACTGCCGGAGATCGCTCTCCAATCCGGCAAGCATATTATCAATGCGCTGGATATTGCCAAACAGGTCTGTACCAAGAGAAATCGGATGACTGAGCTGGCCTTTCAGATTCAGTCGATACTCCTTTGCAAAGGTGTCAAACGAGAGGACCATGGCAAAGCCCCGATACATTCCAATTGGAATCGCATCAGGGCTTGTCATATTATGCGCCGCTGCCAGCAATGCGCTGCCCGCAGCTTTTTTTCGATATAGGCGGTTTCCTCGACCTCCATTGAAGAAAAACCGTCTTCATTCGGCATTGTCTGTGCCTCTCGCAGCTCAATATCACTCTTGTATCCGCTGATTTTCTGTTCCAGCGCCGCAATCTGATCGGGAAACGCTTTTGCGATCTTATCCTCCAGTGCATATCTCTGGCTCAAATGGCTTGCTTTCAGCATTTTCAGCCGTTGAACTGCAATGTCCAGATCCATCTTTTCCTTAATGTGCGGATTACCGGTGCAGAGTGCCTTCACCTCGGCATAAGATAATGCTGTTTCATCAATATCCTCCGCCGATCGGGCCGGTGCTTTGGAAGTCATGACCTGACCAATGAACTTTTGCTTTCCCTCAACCATCTGATAGAGGTAACTGTCGAAAGTATTCTCTGTTACATAGGTGTAAATCTCAACTTCCGGGTTCTCATTGCCTTGCCGGATGATACGGCCTTCCCGCTGCTGCAAGTCGGACGGTCGCCACGGGCAATCGACATGGTGTAGGGCGATAAGCTTTTTCTGTACATTCGTACCGGCACCCATTTTCTGCGTTGAGCCGATCAGCACTCGGATTTCACCATTGCGGACTTTGCCGAACAGTTCCTTTTTCTGTGATTCGCTGGCTGCGTTATGAATATAGGAAATCTGATCTTTAGGGATACCCAAATCCAGCAGCTTATCCCGAATGCCATCATAGACATTGAAATTTCCATCGTTATGCGGCGTTGACAGGTCGCAGAACACCATTTGTGTTGATTTCTGTTCCGTAGTCCTCTGCCAGATTTCAAAAACATTCTTTGCACAGGCACTGACTTTACCGTTTTTATCGTCCGGTAGCATAGATTGATCAATCGCTGATCCAGTGCCAGCTTGCGGCCATCGTTGGTGATAAGCAGCATATTGTCTACACTGGAATCAACCATACGATTACGCACACGCTCGGCACGTTCCGAAAGATCCTTCACCATTTCCACCTGATAGGCAGACGGTTTCAGCACAACATTGTGATAATTTGCTATCGGAACCGGCAGCTTGAGCATATCCGCCGTCTGAATATCTGCCGTCTGCTTAAACAGTGACATTAGCTCCGGTAGATTATAAAATCGGGCGAATCGTGTCTTCGCCCGATATCCTGTTCCCTCGGGTGCCAGTTCAATGGCAGTAACCGTTTCACCAAAGGTACTTGCCCAGGCATCAAAGTGCAGCAGATTTTTCTCTTTCAGCGTCCTGTACTGAAGATACTTCTGCATCGTGTACAACTCCACCATGCTGTTACTGATTGAGTGCCCGTCGCAAATACTGTTCCTCTGCCACCAGTAATCTCGTCCAGATAACGGATTTTCATATACAGGTCACTGGATTTCATTGCCTCCGTCTGACTGATACCGCCCACATTCCGCATCTTAGAAAATGCGGCAAGGTTTTTATAGTAATGTGCCTCGTCCACAAACAGTCGATCAGCACCCAATTCTTCAAAGGTAACAAGGTCATCTTTTCGGCTCTGGTCGTTCAGCTTATCCAGCTTTGCCTGCACTGCTTTCTTAGAGCGTTCCAACTGCTTGACCGAGAAACGATCTCCGTTCTGTTCTTTCAGTTCACGGATACCGTCCATAATCTCATTGTACTGCTGCTCCAGAATATAACGCTGTCGTGCTACGGACATAGGAATCTTTTCAAACTGGCTGTGGCCAATAATAACGGCATCAAAATCGCCGGTTGCAATTCTGCCGCAGAAGCGTTTGCGGTTCTTTTTTTTCAAAGTCCTTCTTTGTTGCAACCAGAATGTTAGCAGAAGGGTACAACTGTAAATACTCTGCCGCCCACTGCTCCGTCAGGTGATTCGGCACGACAATCAGCGATTTTCGGCACAGTCCAAGTCGTTTGCTCTCTTGCGCTGCGGCAACAATTTCGAAGGTCTTTCCTGCCCCCACAACGTGTGCGAGCAGCGTATTGCCTCCGTAAAGAATGTGCGCAACTGCGTTTAGCTGATGCTGCCGCAGCTGGATTTCAGGGTTCATACCAACAAAATTCAGATGACTGCCATCATACTCACGCGTGCGAAGTGCGTTGAACTGCTCATTGTAGAGCTTGCACAGCCGTTCTCTTCTCGGCTGGTCTTTCCAAATCCAGTCCTGGAACGCCTGCTTAATCAGCTCCTGCTTGCCTTGGGCGATTGCAGTTTCCTTCTTGTTCAGGACAGCTACTCGTTTTCCGGTTTCGTCCTCGATATAATCAAATACCCGCACATCACGCAGATTCAGCGTTTCCTCAATGATTTTATAGGCATTCACACGATCTGTGCCATAGGTGCTGGTCGCGTTGATATTGCTACGGTCATAGGACTTGCCCTCTACATTCCACCCGCCGGTGTAGCGGGAATAATGCACTTTCACCTTCCAATGCGCATAATACGGGGTATCCAGCAACTCATACATGAATTTCTGCACCACATCTTCCGGAAGCCATGTTGCACCAAGTCGAACCGAAATCTCACTTGCGGTCAGATCCGTCGGCTGAACTTCTTCCAACGCGGTCACATTCGCTGCGAATACTGGATCGCTTTCAGCTGATCTTCGAGCCTCTGCCAGTTTTTCACGCACATTGCCCGAAAGATACTCATCTGCGGTCAGGTATTTCGCCTGAGTGCCGTTCTCCTTATAGAGCGGATTCCGAAAAATGACACCACTGAGATCTGCAAATACTTCTTCTTCCGTTTTACCTGTCAGCTGCATCATATACGGCATATCCACCTTTGCCTTTTTCGCCCATAGAAACTGCCAGAGCTTCCGAGGCGGTATCAACGCTGGTAATCTCCGTGTGCTGCCGGATTGTGCGCTTGCTGAACATATCTGCCTTGCGCACGAAGTTTCCCTCGTCATCCAGCACTTCCAAGGAAGAAAGCAGGCAGAAGGAACTATCATCTCCAAAAACTGATTTGTTTGCTCTGGTATTGATGCGCTTATACTTTTTCTCAAACGCATCGTACAGGGCATTCAAGTTAGTCTGTTCCTGCTGAATCATTGTGTCCGGGTAATCTTCTGTCTGATATTCGATCAGCTTACGGACACACTCGCGGATTGCAATTAAGCCTTTAACTCGGTTTACGCCGGTTACAGACAAATCGACCGGGTGCATGATGCTGTTTTCCCCTGATAATAGACTTCACCATCTACAACAGTAAAGCTGAAGTTGCGTACGGACGGGTCAGCCGGGATAGAGCGATCTTCTTCCTCGCTTTCCGGATCATCAACTTCGTACTCCATCACAGAACCATTGATGTTTTGAATTGCATCCGTTAAAAAGTTCTTCCAGCCTGCTGCCGTCAATCGGCAGGCAGGCCGTTTCCGGACCATAAGGACCGCTCACTTCCTGCATGGTTCCAAGCACCATACTCGGATTATCTACAAAATACTGATTTATTGCCAAACCGTTATCATTAATGCCAAGGTTGACCCATGCCGGCAGCTGATCGACCATGCGGTCACGTTTTTGCAGGATTAGAATGTCTGCGGTGACTTCTGTTCCCGCTGCATCCTTGAACGTATTATTGGGCAGGCGAATTGCTCCGAGCAGTTCCGCTCGCTGTGCCAGATATTTGCGTACAGACGGATTTTCCTTATCCATCGTGCCTTTACTAGTGACGAACGCGATAATACCGTCGGGCCGCACCTTATCCATGGTGCGGACAAAGAAATAGTCATGGATCAGGAAGTTATACTTGTCGTATCGCTTGTCCACAATCTTAAAAAGAGCCAAACGGTATATTACCAATGGCGGCATCAAAAAAAAAACTGTCCGGCAGATCTGTTTTCTCAAACCCGCGAACAGCGATAGACGATTTCTGATAAAGCTGCTGTGCAATTCGTCCGCTGATGCTGTCCAGCTCTACACCATAGATTTTCGAGTCGGCCAGCTTACCCGGACGCATGCCGATGAAATTGCCAACACCGCAGGACGGCTCCAGAATATTACCGCGCTGGAATCCAAGCCTTTCTAAAACCTGATACATCGACCGAATCACAACAGGCGGTGTGTAGAACGCTGTCAGCGTCGATTCGCGCGCAGCTTCGTACTCCTCATCAGACAGCAGTTCTTTCAGTTCGGCATAGTGACTGTTGCGCTCATCAAAGCAATCCGCCAAACCGCCCCAGCCGACATATTGTGCAAGCACCGACTGTTCTTCCGGTGTTGCCAGGCGGTTTTCAGCTTCCACCTTTTCAGTGTGGTAATCGCGCGAATGTTTCGTGCGTACCGCTCACTCGGCGTTCCGACACCCAGCAAGTCATCAGAAATGTGATACTCTGAGCGTTCTGAATCCGGTATCTCCGGCAGCAGTGTCAACGGTGCTGCCTTGTCTTTTTTTCTTACAGCCGGCGGTGTAAGCTGAGGTTCCTGCGTCTGTTCAGACTCTTTATGCTGGGCGGCATATTCGTGTTCTGCAAAGGCAACGAGTTCATCAAATGTCATATTCACGAGGAACTCATTCATATCACCTAAATCTGCATACTGAATTAGGGCAACCGCTTCATTATCTACTGCATAAAGCATACGACAGTGCTCAAGGTCTGCATCCACCTGAATACTATGCTCACCATCACCCGATGTGCTGTACGCCAGCGGAACTGCGGTTAGATCGCTGAAATCCGCTTTCTCCTCAAAGCACTCCAGCGCGTACAGGTTGATCATGCGTATGCTTTCGTTCAGCAGATATTCTCTGTGTCCCTCTGCGTAGTCCACGACTGCAAAGCCCTTTGGCGGTGTTCCAAGGTCTGTCAGGAAATCCTGTGGAATGGTAGTGCCGTTCTGGTCACGGTACAAGGTAATGGTAAGCGGTGCACCTGTATCTACTGTCTTTTTGACTTGCTCGACAAGCTGGGTTTCGTCATCATATTCCCACCTGCTCTCCGACATGTCCATTCGAGTCCAGATAGTCCAATCGGCCAATTGCTTGCGGTTTTACACCGGCTGCCTGCTCGCCACTGTTTTCTTTTCGGCTGGTCATTCAGCGGATTTTCTGCAATGCGCCGATCAAAGTCACTGCGGCTCAGTTCTTCGTTGAACAGCGGGTACCCGAATCATACAACCGAACCATATGATCGTCGATTGCAAGAATTTCATATTCTTTAACGCCCAGATAAACCTTATCGCCAAGTGAGTAGTGTCGCTGCACCGGTTCTTCTTCATTTGCCGGGGCAGCAGTCGATTGATCCGCTTTCGTTGAAGACTGTTCCGCACTGATTCGCTCAATTTCTGCCTTACTCAGATACCGTCCCAGTGCAATCAACTCACCAATACGCTTCTCAACAACATTCCAGGACAGATTAACTGCCTTGCTGCCGTCATCATGCAGTTTGCTGAGGTGAAGCCCCTTTGCATCATACTCTAGCCAGTAGTCTGTACCGGGAATGGCATCAGAATGCCCGCCGATTCCGTACTCTCGCCGCAGAAACCGAACATTCGCTTCTGTTCCTTCCTGCTTGAGAAACTGTTGGTAGATGCGCCGTTTTCCATCTTCAAATCCGCTGCCACTGCTGAGTACATAATCAATCGCGTCTTGCGGCATAACAAAAGCCGAGTCTTTTTGGACTCGGCTTCGCCAATCAGAGAAAGCTGTTCATTTACGCTGGGCAAAACTGCTTCATCCGGTGAAAGCCACTCATGCAACACGATCATTCCGGTAATATGGTCTGCAACCGTGCTCCACTTCATAATCACTCTCTGCTCCGGGTCGCTTGCCGAGCCTCGCCACATCATAAACACTGTGTCAAATGCTCGATAGCCTGCCCGCTGACCGTTGCTCAGTATCATTTCGGTGAACGTGTTATCAAAGAACGTTTTGATAAAATCTGCACGTTCATTCTTGTCCTCATGGTCAGCAAAAAATGAAGCGATTTCTGTCCGATGGCCTTTCAGCGCATCACTGGTACGCAGCAGCTCATTCTTTTCCTCATCGGAGTGGTAATACGGCGCCTTGGAGTCCTTGTACCACTCATCGTGAAAGACCTCCAATCCGGTCGAGCCAACGGCCCGCATCGTGGCAGCGCCAATATCTCGCGTTACCGGTACACCAGTTCCTTCAGCACGATCTCCTCCGCTGCTGCCTGGATGTTGTTCATCAGCCCGACCCACTTCATCTGGTTCTCCGCTTTCAGGCTCTCGTTCACGCCCTCCTGCTTTGCCATCTGCGCGGTCAGCGTTTCCATCATCTCGTTCGCCTGACGGTCGATCTCCTCCAGATGCTGATTCAGCTTGCCGGTCAACAGCATCGCTGTGTACGTGCCGTTCCGGTTCTCCCGAAGGAATCTCCGCCGCAGCATTCCATACCTCCCAACCTTCGGTGCCTCCGGCACGATCAGATCCGGCAGGTAATACTCGCCCTCCTTGTGGTAGGTCATTTCCATATTCAGCGCTCCCTTCTGTTGTTGCTGTTCTGTTCACATCATACCGGCTGTCCGCTGGAACCTCAAATGTGCGATTTTGATTTCTTTCTTCTCGCTGCAAATCCTGCACTAAAACTGCGATTTCGCGGAGCAGAACCTCAGACATATCACTGACTGCTGCGCCCAGAATAGAGATAACCTCTGACGTATTAAAATTGCAGACCTTGTCCAGAGAATTTCCGAAATATGCTCTGCCCGGAAGTCCACAGCGGATATGCAGCATATAGCCGACACTGTAACTGAGTGCAGTCAGCATTTGTAGGCGTGTATTGTCCTCGTCCAGCTTTTCCAGCAGGCTACCCGCTTTTGCCTCCATCAGCTCTGCCAGATAATCCTGATAATTATCATTAACAAATGTGACCGCCACATTGAGCAGGCAATCCTCCAGTGACTCTTGGGCATCAACCTCATATCGTTCTGCCAGCACATTTCTGACTGGCTCAATGAATCTCTGTTCCATCTTCCAGATGGAAACTTCTTTTCCTGCTCTGCTGTTGGTATCGGATACATCAAACACATGACGCAGCTTATACGGCGCATCCGTATCGACCAGCAGCGCAATGCCTCTGGTATTGCGGTTGACCCAGCGGCCATGCTTATTCCACCAGCTGACTTCGGCGCAGGCTGTCGCATCAGGCTTCTGTGCGAAAATCAGCAGCTGCTCCTGAAACGAATATTTGAAATTATTCGCCGCAGTGGTCAAGAAGTCCATATAGTGATTCGTATCCACTGTCAAAGTCCGCAGATGTTCCGCCTCCATCTCCGTGATCACCTGATACTTGCTCGGCATCTCGCTCACCTCCATCATCAATCTGAATTGTCACTTCAACGGGAATCGGCAGCTCTCCCAAAAGCGAAGAATACAGCAGTCCTGTCCGGGCATTTGATATTTTCGTCACCAGTCCAGTTAAACGAAAGACCGTCGCATTCACTTCTTCCTGATTTGATGCGAAGTAGTATCCGCTCCGGTCACTGCAAATTGAACGCCATCCTGACGCAAGCGATTGATCTTGCGGCGCAGGTTACGCCCGTTCAAGGAAAAAAGCTGCTCCAGCTCTGTGCTCGGAACAGCTTTTTCTTTTCCGGTATGATATTTCTTCAGATACACGCACAGTGCTGTGTTCTTATCTACGCTCCTTCCTCCATCATCGTGCATCTCTTTGCACATTTGACAAGCTCTGTTTCGGGAAATCCCAGCCATAGACCTTGCCTATTTCATCGCCCAGCCGGCGGGTTATGCGCGTAATATCCGCCCTTGTTGCGGTGCCGCGATAAATTTTCTTTTCAGATTCTCAATCTGCGCATCGCTGACACCGTCCTTATAGGTTCGATAGAGATAATGGTTGGTACCGTCATGGTGAACCGCATCACAGCGCATATCACCCAGCCTGTCAACATACCAGGTTACATAGTCGCACTCCGAGAACAGGCAGTCCTTGATGTTGCCGCTCTTGATTTCCTTGTAGCCGCTGTAACGTCCATTCCAAAGGCCAAGATCGACAATCACCAGAATCGGCTTGTCCAGCTGAATATCGAGGTTCATGCGTTCATCGTCCAGATATTCGCTATTCCGTTCATACATCTTTTCCTCACGTTCCTGTTCGGTAAGTTCGGGATACTCTGCCTCCAGGTCCTCACGCCAATCCTCGTAATCTAACGAGTAGTTACTCCAAATCAGGTATTTCGGTTCTGTCATCGCGCATCACCTCGCTCCTTTGGGCGGCTGCGTGTATTTCGGGTAGTATTCTCCATCACATCCAGCGGCAGCACAGTGTTATGGCAGCGTTCCATCTGTTCGGCAAACTGGCAGATATGATATATCGAGTCCCAGCTGGAGCCGATTTCTACATGGTAATCGTCGATGTACCTGCAAACCCTGTCTATATGGGTTCCGTCTTGCCGCAGGATACGAATTTTACCGCCATCTGGCAGGCGAAAGAGCGCCGTATAATCCGATGTGATAAAGCGAATCCCTTTTTTCTGCCTGATGCAAATGATGGTCCAGAAACTCTCTCTTGTAGCAGTAGCAGTAAACCGTGTACATTCCTTTCTGTGGCTTCAGCCGCAGAAGATAAGGATAATCCTTTGTATCCGCACGGAACGCGAAATCCTGATCGGAAAGATCAATCGCACTGTCGATCTGGCGATAGCAATACGCCGATACTGCCGCTCTGCTTTTCAGAAAACCGCCATCTTCTCTCAGCTGATTGATTACCTGATTAAACTCGTCATTAAACTCGGGCGTCAAAAAGCCTCTCACAATGACTGGTCCAGTCATGAAAGAACTGATCACCACTGTCACCCATATCTGCACGTAAATGACCGATGCAGCCGGTCTGTCCCATAATCTGGTCAGACTGCGTATAGCAGTACATCTGCTCGGTCTTTGTGGCAGGTCTTACTTCAATATCCATCGTCTTTCCTCCTCATCTATGTGATTTCATACGCTGCTTGCAGTGTATGTAGCCGTACCTTTGCGCTTGTGCAGTTTCGCCTTTATACTAAATTCATCAAAATGAATCGGAGGTACTCCCATGAAACGAATTACATACTTTCTGTCCGGTGCATTAGCGGCTCTGCTGATCAGTTCTGCAACCGTTTCCGCCTTTGCAGCCGGCGGTCTTATCACCCTCAACGTCCAGCCGGCACAGGTCATGGTCAACGGCGAGGTTTTTCAGCCTAAAGATGCACAGGGTCGTGATGCTCTTGTTTTCACTTTACAACGGCACGACCTATGCACCGGTTCGTGCGCTGGCTGAAGCATACGGTCTGACCGTCGGTTATGATTCCGCCAAAAACATGGCTACTGTTGACGGTGCTGCACGGACCACCAATAGCACTGGCAGTTTTTCCTCACAGTGGACGGTCACGGAAAAGCCGGTCACCCGATACGGTAATGAGCATATCTTCACTGCCGTTTATTCCGGCCCGCTTTCCATGGACAAATTCAAAAGCTGGTGGAAGTCGATGAATGCCGCTGATCTGAAGGCGCAGGCAGAACAAATGGCTTTGAAGGCTCAGTCTGACCTCCTCGGCTCCGAAATCACCATGTATTTCAGCTTTTGTTCTTATAATCTCGGCACTGCCTTTGCACAATCCGGCTGCACATTCAGCAACTTCGACCCCGCCGTCTGTCTGGATCAAGTAATTCTCATAACAACACCCTGTCCATAATGGACAGGGTGTTGTTCTACTTCGCCACCAGCGCCAAAGCAATACACCAATGACAGTCGCTGCTGCCGCTGTGCCGCAGATTACACGCTTTCTCATTTTCAACCCTCCTCCCGGATAAAGAACATCGGCCATTGCACAAGCAGCAGCCGATGTATGTAAGTCTATTCGCTTTTCAGCCCAGTTTGATAAGCAGTTCGTCAACCGAGTCGGTAATATGTCCCTGTGCCAGCAGCTTATTTCTCCAGATGAGCAGATATCTCCGGAGCATCTGCAATTCCTTATATGTGATCTCCAGCTGAACTGTATTCTTCCGTTTGAACATTTGCAAGCACTCCTTTCTCTTGACTTCATCATATATGCCGTAAGAAGTGTTTGCAAATATGCAAACAGTATGTATGTGGCCTGTCGATTGACAGACCACTGGAAAGCCTTACTTGTACCAGCTTTCCTCAGTGCCCATAAGGGCATTGTGTGCGTTGCTGCTTCCAGAATATCGCTGTACGCCCAGTAACGGCGGCTTACATCGGGGAAGGTGTTCAGCTTCCTCAGATTATCGCTGACATACTCCAGATCAGCCACACGGCCAAGCAGTCGGTCCACAAGCGTCACGACTTCAGCGCGCGTAATCTGATAATCAGCACGGAAGGAACCATCACCATATCCGGTAATCCAGCCATGCTTTGCAGCTGCCTTAATATACTCTGCCGCCCAGTAGCCGTCGCTCACATCATCAAAGCTCTTGAACTGCTCCATGATTTCAGCATCACCATCGCCGTACACATCAAAGAAGCGGACCGCCATAGTTGTAAACTCGGCACGGGTAATCTGCTCGTCCGGCGCAAAAATAGTCTTGCTGTGGCCATAGGTCACACCGTTGTTGTTCAGGTATTTCACATAGCCGCTGTACCACGCATACGCAGGCACATCGCTGAACTTGGTCTTTGCCACAGGAGAAATGCTGTCCCCATTCTTATCCGCCAGCAGTCGTGCGAAAATCGCCGCTGCTTCGCTTCGGGTCATGTTGCGTTCCGGTCCGAACGTACCATCCGTATAGCCAACGACATAAAAGCGCTGTGATGTTCCGTTTTCTCGACTTCGGGAACCGTAACCTCACCGTTCTTATCAGTCTTGCCGGTGGCCTTGTCACCCAGATCGTTCTTCACGATCACATTGATATTCTTCTGCGGCATCTTCTTCTGGTCGGTTACGATTACCGTCACCTGATGCTTGCTGTCCATATCAACGCCCTTGGGCAGTTCAACCGTAATGTTGCCGGTCTTGCCAATGGATACCTCAGAACCCTGAATCGGACGTCCGGTGTCAGTGCGAACCACCTTGACCGTCAGCGTCCAGCGGTCACGATCTGCATCCTCATAACCCTCCGTAACCTTGCCGTCCTCGTTGGTCTTTCCGTTTCCAATGGGAACCGTAATCTGACCGGCCTTGTCGGTCTGATCTGCTGCATAGTTATCATTCTTGTCGGTCACAGCGATACGCATACCCTGAACGGCGCTCTTATCCTTTACCAGCTGTACCAGAACAGTGGTCTGGTCATCATAGTCCAGCAGTCTGCTGTTCGGCAGACGGATGGAAATGCTGTTGTCCTTGTTCAGCACCACGGACGCATTGGAAACAGGCGTTTTATCCTCCGTATCCGTTACCGTCACCAGATAACCGCCCACAACAGCCTGGCCCTTGCTGTCAGTCGTACCGCTGTTGTAGATTTTCTCGATCGGCTGCGTATCCAGCTTTTCGCCACACTCAGTACACTCCTTGTGCTTGCTGCCTTCGGAGTCCGCAGTAGGCTGCTTGTCGATGATCCAGTCACCCGGCTTGTGACCGGTTGCCTTGGTATAATCGGTCTTGCTGGAATCGCCGCAGCGAGTACAGGTCATCATGGTGTACCCCATCTCCGTACAAGTCGGCTTAGTGATTTCGGTCTTATAGTCATGGCCCAGTGCCTTATTCAGAACCGCACCGCATTTCGTGCAAAGTTGCGGCTCCGTACAGGTGGCCGCAGAACCGGGAACATGACCGGCAGCAGCATTTCCCTCGATTTTGTGCTCACCGCAGCGAACGCAGTGATATTCCATCACGCCCTCACCGGTACAGGTCGCATTCGTCACCAGAGTGCCCTTGTCCCAGCTATGACCGAGCGGTTCCGTGTAATCCGTTGCGATTGCACTGCCGCAGCCATCACAGCGATGAATGGTCTTGCCGCCATATTCACAGGTGGCGGGAATCACATGGTCTTCGTACTTGTGTGCCAGAGTCGCAGTAATATCTTCGATGTGCCGCTCTCCGCAAATCGAGCACTCACGAACGGTATAGCCGGGATTGGTGCAGGTAGCCGCAACCGAATGGGTTTCAAACTTGTGCTCACCCTTGGGCGTTGCCGTTTCTTTCATTTCACCACAGCGAGAGCAGATTTCTAGCAGCTTTCCTCCGTTTCGCAGGTGGCTTCGCGAATCTTTACACTCTGCCATACATGACCCAGAGAATCTACATAATCGCGCTTTTCGATCTTTCCACAGGCTGTGCATAAATAGCGATCATAACCCAGCGTCTTGCAGCCGGCCTTTACAGAATCCAGCAGCGTGAAATGATGCTTTTCTCCGCAGCCTTTATCTGTGCAGCAGTTGCCGCCGCAGTTTTTATCCTCGCAGCCGCAGTTCGGGTCAGAGCAGCCGCAGCTGCACTTACCGTCATCCTTAGTGGTTTCATCATGCAGCCAGACGTTTGCTACACCGTTCTCGGTCATCTCTACGCCCTGATAGGTGTAGGTAATCTGATAATACACATCGTACTGTCCCTTGTCGGTATAGTTCGGCGCGCTGGTCATTGTGCAGCTGTCTGCACTGTTGCCGTAGCGGATTTCCGTGCGTACACCGGCATCAGAAAGGTCTGTCACACTGATGGTGTGCGGTGCTCCGTCCACAACACCGTAGTAGCTGGCAACAACGGACTTTGCACCCACATACTCGTATTTTGCGTAGTCGCAGTCCTTGCACTTCTCTACGATGGCAAACCGGCCATTGGCAGGCTGAGAAAGGATTTCTTTCTCCATGTCATGCCGTTCCAGAACACTGCTCTTGGTGTGATTCGTGCCGTAACAGAACGCGCAATACTCACCGCCGGTCGTTGTGACCTTGTGATAGGTACTGTCCACATAGTCATAGTTTTTCTGTTCGGGCAGTTCCTGCATAAATTTCGAGTCACAGTCATAGAGCCAATAGACGTTCTTGCCGAAACCATAATCGTTAATGCTCATGTTGTTGTTGACCGTACCGCAGGTCTCACATACTGCTTTCGTCCAGTGATAACCCGTATAGCTCGCGTTCTGACCGGGAACGCCATCCAGGATCGTGCCCGTACCCGAGCCGCCGACCATCGTGCCGTCCGAATATTTCACATTCCGATTCATAGCAGTCTGGCCGTCCCTTGTATACTCCGGAGTGCGAAACGCCTGAAAAGAAGTTGCCTTGCCGCATACACCACAGTTGAAGGTTTCATGCGTTATAATCGCATTGATATCCAGCTCATTGGTTCGACCGGATGCCTGCATCCAGTGCTCGGCAGGATCATGATAGCTGTTCACCTGTGCAGCACCAGCCGAAACAGGAAACAGCGAAAATGCCGTCACTGCCGAAAGCAGCATGGCAACGGCTCTCGTGCCGAGCTTTTTCGTTCTTGCTTTCATTTGAGATACCTCCGTATGAATTGATTTGCGGCAACAAAAAATCCACAGCCTTTGCTGTGGAGGAAAGTCTGCCGCTCTTTTTCTTTTGTCCAGCTGCTACATGGCAACCACCTCCTTTGCGGTTTCGCTGCCCCTATACTTACTTCTCAGCTAGTAATACAGATGGTTTACTAAAGGGGAGAGTGTGAGAGGGGAAAGAAGAAAAACAAGTTATCCCGCAAATGGGCGCACTTCCACCATAATTGCGGTTATCTTACTTGTTCTCTTTTCTTGCGCTCCTGTACACGCTGATAATACTCCAGCGCCTTGATGATATAATCCTCGGTTTTCTCTAGCGGCACTGTCGAGGGAATATATGGACGCAGCCGTTCTGCCTTGAAGCTGATTTTCTCTTTCTGGTTTGGCTTTTCCTCACCAAGAATCGCTTCGATGACCTCCGCACTCAGCTTTCCAGCTTTGGAGAACTCTTTGAGCCGAATGGCCTGCGGGAGTGATGGCGTGGCATCATTGTAGCTGATGCTGTTCAGAAGATTGTGCTGTTCCGTTTCCGTCAGATAGGAAAGCTCCACCGCAGGACGAAACGCAATCTTGTTCTCATCAACCATGTCCAGAAGTTCGGGGATTAGTTCTGTCAGACGGATATAGCGAGATACTTGTCTTGCACTTTCATTTGTGCCGCCAGCAATAATATCTCTAGATTTTACTCCCTCTAACTTGTGGTCCACTGGTCCACAAGTTAAATCCGTCCTCTGTCCCTGCCGCTTCATCGCCTCCAGACGCATCTTGTAGCTGAACGCCTTTTCACTCGGAAGAATGATTGAGCGCTGCAAATTGGATTCCACCATCAGAATGATAGCCTCATCTCTGGACAGCTCCTTGATTTCTGCGGGAACGCTATCCAGTCCTGCCAGTTCACAAGCCTTTTCGCCGTCGATGCCCTGACACAATCTCATACCGGCCATCTTCCTTCTGCCGGAGCGTAATCGGCGTGATGATGCCGCGCTCTTTTCACGCTCTGCACAAGCTGGTTCATGTCCTCGTCCATTTTGACCTTGAACGGGTGGTTCGGGAAATCGTCGATCTCGGATAAGGGAATATCATAGATGCGCGGCAAGCGACTTTCTGCTCGCCCCTCATCATTCATAAACAGTTCAGCGAACCCCGTCAGATCGAGATCGATGTCTTTCTTTCGACTCATGCTCCAACACCTCCTTCGTCACCGCCTCATACGCAGCCGCAACCTTTCCGCCCTTATCATAGGCAAAGATGCTTTTGCCCTTCCTGGGCGCTCTCAGCGGCACGAACAGAAAAGGGGATCTGCGTATCAAAGACGCGGACTCGATCGCTTACAGCGGCTCTCAGCGCCGTAGAAATGGCCTTTGCGTTGTTGGTTCGGTTATCCACCATAGTCAATAAAATACCGTCGATATTCAGGCGTGGATTGATCTGGCGTTTTACCTTGGCAACCGAGTGCATCAGCTGATTCAGACCTTTCGTTGACAGAAAGCTCGGCTGCGACGGGATAATCACTCTGTCTGCCGCTGCCAACGCATTGATGGTCATCATGCCAAGGGACGGCATACAGTCAATCAGGATATAGTCATAGTTTTTGCTGACCGAATCAATGTAGCTTTTCAGCACATACTCTCGGCTCATCACATTGAACAAGCCGACTTCTGTACCGGACAGCTCGATATTCGCAGGCATCAGGTCAACGCCCTCTGTACTTCTCAGCAATCCGAAGTTCTCCGGTAGCGACTTATCGTTGATGACGCATTCCATTACATCAGAGAGTGTTTCACTCAGATGATCCGGATTACGCTCTCCAAGGCTGATTGTTAAACTGCCTTGTGGGTCTGCGTCAATCAGCAGCACTTGCTTTCCCTGTTTCGCCAGGCCGACACCCAGATTCACCGTTGTGGTAGTCTTTCCAACGCCGCCCTTTTGATTGGTGATTGCGATTACTCTGCATTGTTCCATATCGGTTTCCTCCTTTCTCATTTTAAGCTGTCTGAATCAGGCAGCTATGTATGTGAGCGCCTGGGCGCTCACTCATCCTGCGACAGTTTGCAGTAGTCATCTACATACTGAAGCAGCCAATATGAGAACTCCCGAATGAACCACGCGCAGAGATACGGCTCGTCCATCAGAGCATCCGGAAGTTCAACTTCCATCTTAAGCATTCGGGAAAGCACCCGAAGAAAGAGCAGTGCGGTACTCGGCATATACAGATCGTTAAGGCCACTGACCACAACTGCGATAGCCTCCAGCTTACATTCATCACCGTTAAAGTGTTCTGCCGCCGCATCAATTAGGTACTCCGGGTAGTGAACTGCCAGATCTGCCAGCTTTTCGAGATTTAATTCTTCATTCATAACATTTTCCTCCTTTTTGGTTATGTACGCACACTGTTCTTCTCTATGCCCTGTGTGCCGGGCATCATCAGGCGGCTGGCAGCGAACCAGCTCCATAGGCATCTCACCTCCCCGCCTTCTTTATGGCCGGGCCGCGAATTACGGAAGTATCATTATCCCTTGCACAGTTCATCGCCTTCGCTGGTAGCAGTCCGGCTTTCTATCGAATCAGTTTGATCGCTCCTCCGTTTCCGGAATCATGGCGCACCGTCGATAGCGGCTTGAGGTTTCCCTCGGTGCAGGTAACGTACCTGATGACTGTTATTCAGTTTTTCGGGAGGCCATCAACTTTGCCTCTCACTAATCAACTACAACCTTCAACCTCAAAAACTGATAAAAACCTTTTTGAGATTTTTCAAAAAATTTTGGACATAAAAAGCCTCTGCTTCCACATTGGAAACAGAGGCTTTTTTCAGTACACAAAATCAGTTATAAACGCAAAAACCGCCGCACCAGATTACTCTGATGCGGCGGTAAAACTTTTGCAAATGTGTGATTTTTGGGGCATTCTGCCGACTTCGACACGGATTGGCATACGCTTGGCACACGTTGGCATACAGCCCAGCTTTTCTGTATCATAATCATGCAGAAATTCCTGCAAACACGGCAAACTTTCGAACTTTTTAGTCCAAAGGTTTCATTGTCGGGAACAGCAGGACATCGCGGATGGAAGCGGCGTCGGTGAGGAACATGACCAGACGGTCGATACCCATGCCCATGCCGCCCGTGGGAGGCATACCGTATTCCAGCGCGTTGATGAAATCCTCGTCCATCATGCCCGCTTCCTCGTCGCCTGCGGCGCGCAGAGCAACCTGACGCTCGAAGCGCTCCTTCTGGTCGATTGGGTCGTTCAGCTCGGAGAATGCGTTGCACAGCTCGCGGCCGTAAATGAAGCACTCGAAGCGCTCGGTCAGACGCGGATCGGACGGCTTGCGCTTTGCCAGCGGAGAGATCTCGACCGGATAATCGGTGATAAAGGTCGGCTGCATAAGGTTTGCCTCGACATACTCGTCGTAGCACTGTGCCATCAGGTCGCCCCAGCTCTCCTTGCCCGGCTCGATCTCGAGACCCTTGGCCTTAACGGCCTCCAGTGCCTCCTCCGGAGACAGAGCCATGAAGTCGATGCCGGCATATTCCTTGACCGCCTCAGCCATCGTCATGCGCTTCCAGCCCTTGGAGAAATCGATCTCCACGCCCTGATACATCAACTTGGTGCTGCCCAGAACCTTTTCGAAGACATGGATTACCATGTCCTCGGTGATGTCCATCATGCCCTGATAGTCGGTGTAGGCCTGATACAGCTCGATGGTGGTGAATTCCGGGTTGTGACGGCTGTCCATGCCCTCGTTGCGGAAAATGCGGCCGATCTCGAATACACGCTCCAAACCACCGACGATCAGGCGCTTGAGGTGCAGCTCGGTCGCAATACGCAGATACATATCAATGTCCAGCGCGTTGTGGTGGGTGATGAACGGACGGGCAGCCGCGCCGCCTGGGATGGTGTTGAGGCACGGGGTCTCAACCTCCATAAAGCCGCGGGAATCCATGAAGTTGCGGATCTCGCGCACGATAGCGGAGCGCTTCTCAAAGGTATCGCGTACCTCCGGGTTGACGATCAGGTCAACATAGCGCTGACGGTAACGCATATCGGTGTCCTTCAGACCGTGCCACTTCTCCGGCAGCGGCGTCAGGTTTTTGGACAGCAGCGTCAGCTCGTGAACGGAAACGGAAATCTCACCCTTCTGGGTACGGAATACCTCGCCCTCGATACCGATGATATCGCCGATATCGAACTTCTTGTAGCCCTTTGTATACGTCCTCGCCGACGTTGTCGCGCTTGATGTAAAGCTGCAGACGGCCGTAGCGGTCGCGCATATCCGAGAAGGAAGCCTTGCCCATGATGCGCTTGGACATCATGCGGCCTGCCAGACGGACGGTCTTGCCCTCGAGCTCGTCAAAATGCTCGTGGATGTCGCTGGTATAGTGATCGCGCTCGAAGCGAACCTGCTGGAACGGGTCGTTGCCCGCGGCCTGCAGCTCGGCCAGCTTCTCGCGTCGGATGCGCTTGAGCTCGTGCAGCTCCTCTGCGGTCTGCTCGTGCTGCTCCTGCGCCTGATGCTGTTCTGCCATAGTTTCCCCATCTTTCTGTATCATTTATCTGCGTTTTTAAGGAAACGCGCCTGTAAACGGAATTTTTCCGCGCTTACTTTTCGATCTTGACGATCTGGTACTTGATCACGCCGGCCGGAGCCTCGACCTCGACGACCGTGCCGACCTTCTTGCCGAGCATTGCCTTGCCGAACGGGGACTCGTCCGAGATCTTGCCGTCCATCGGGTCAGCCTCCTGCGAGCCTACGAAGTGGTACTCCTCCTCCTCGTCGAACTCCAGATCCTTTACAACAAAGCGGCAGCCGGGAGAGACCTCGTCTGCGGCATAGGTATCGCCGGTAACGACGACCGCCAGCTTGATGATCTCCTCGAGCTCTGCGATGCGGGAGTAAAGCTTGCCCTGCTCGTTCTTCGCCTCATCGTACTCAGCGTTCTCGGAAAGGTCGCCGAAGGAGCGCGCTTCCTTGAGCTGCTCTGCGACTTCGTCCGCACGGGTAGTCTTGAGGTATTCGAGTTCTTCCTTATAAGCGTCCAGGCTTTCCTGTGTCAGCTTGATTTCTTTAGCCATATCTGCAAACCCTTCTTATTCATCAATAATCAGTCTCCTCCGGCGCGCAGACGCTGTCAAAGGGACTGTACAGTACATTTTATTATATGTAAAGCCGCGCGATGTGTCAAGGCAGCAGACGCATTTTCCACATATTCGGCAGAAAAAACTGTCTTTTGCCCTGTCTTACAGGTCAGTTTTTCAGACTCTGCACCTCGCTCAGCGCGCGCTGAAGCTGCGGATCGCCGTCCGTCCCGAGAAAATAGAAGTTCGCGGTCTGCTCATCGGTGAGCGCGGTCTCGATGTCGGGCGCGATGCCGGTGTCCGCGAGGCTCTTTCCCTTGGGCGTAAAGTATTCCTCGACCGACAGGTTGACCGCAGAGCCGTCCGAGAGCGCGTAGGTGCGCTGAGCGCGTCCCTTGCCGGTGGTGTGCGTGCCGACGAGCGTCGCGCGGTCATATTCCTGAAGCGCTGCCGCGAAGAATTCCGCCGCCGAAATGCTCTGGTCGTCGATCAGCACCGCGATCGGCAGGTCGATCATATCCGCGTCCGAGGAGTAGACGGTCTCGTGGCCGTCCTTCTCGCGCAGCGTCATAATGGTGCCCTCGCCGAGCAGCGGGTCGAGTGCCGCGCTCATCTCCTTGACACGGCCGCCGCCGTTGTGGCGCACATCGATAACGAGCGAGGTCATGCCCTCGCCGGTCAGCGTGTCGAGTACGTTCCGGAACTGCCCGGACACGCCGGTGTGGAAGTTTTCGATGCGGATGTAGCCGGTATTGCCGCTACAGCATCTCGCCCCACGCCATTTTCTGCGTGACGGTCGCACGCTTCATGGTGAGCGTCTTCGTTTCGCCGGCCGCCGTCCGGATCGTGACCGAGACGTCCGTGCCCTCCTCGCCGCGTATCGCGGAGATGACCGCATTCGCGCCGTCCTTTTCGACCGTGAGGCCCTCTGCGCCGAGGATGTAATCGCCCTTGACGATGCCGGCCTGCGCCGCAGGCGAGTCATCGTAGACGATCGAGATGCGCACCGTGTCCGCTGTGCTCGTGACCGAAACGCCGATGCCGCAGCCCGTACCCTCGCTGCTCATGCGGCAGGCGTCGTACTGGTCGGCCGGGATATAGCTCGACCACTTGTCGCCCAGACCGGTCACATAGCCGACCGCCGCGTAATCCGCAACGCTCCCGCTGTCGGTCTCTCCGATATATTTTTCCGAGACCAGACGGTCGATCTCGCGCAGTTTGGTCTCGACAGCGCTCGTTTTCCAGCCGCAGAGCAGCCTTTCCGCGCCGAGCGATGCGCCGGCGGATACGAAGCACAGCAGCACGGCCGCCGCGAGCGGCACCCGTATTTTTCGCAGATTTTTTTCAATCGTTTTCCTCCATGAAAGAAGGGAGAGCGTGGACCGCTCTCCCCAAGAATTGATGTACTTAGCTGAAATAGCTCATCGGACTCTGCGTTGCGCCGTTGACGTAGACCTCGAAGTGCAGATGCGGACCGGTGGAGTTGCCGGTCGAGCCGACCGCACCGATGGTCTGACCTGCGGAGACCGTCTGACCGACCGAAACGTAGATCGCGGACTGATGGCCGTAAGCCGTCATGACGCCGCCGCCGTGGTTGATGACCGTATGGTTGCCGTAGCCGGAAACCCAGCCTGCGGTGGTAACCGTGCCGGAAGCAGCTGCAACGATGGCTGCGCCGGTCGGTGCCGGAATATCCTCGCCCTTGTGGAACTTGCGGGTGCCGAAGATTGGATGGGGTGCGCCAGCCGTATGCGCTCGAAGCGTTCGTGTAGCCCGGCAGCGGCCAGGTGAACGTGCCGCTGTAACGGGTAGCGGGCCCGAGCCGGTCGTCGTGACCGGACTGCTGCCGAGGAATTCTTCTTCTGCGCCTTTGCCGCAGCGGCAGCCTTGGCGGCCGCCTCAGCCTCCTTGCGCGACTGCTCGGCGATCTGGTCGCTGACCGTGTCCATCTCGCTCGTGATGCGCTCGTACTCGGCCTTCTGCTCCTTCTGGTAAGCCTCAAGGCTCTCCTGAAGCGCCTTCTGCTGCTCCTCGCTGGACTTGAGCTCCTCGGCCTTGTAGTTCAGGTTGTCCTGATACTGGACCTGCTCGTCCTGCGTTTTCTGGAGGTCATCGCGCTTCTGCTGAATGTCCTCCTTGGCTGCCGTATACTCCGCGACGATCTTCTTGTTGTCGTCCATGATGGTCGACACAATGTCGAGACGGTTGAGCAGATCGGAGAAGCTCGACGAGTTGAGCAGCACCTCGATATAGCTGATGTCGCCCTGCTCGTAGGTCGTGCGGACGGTCTGCGAGAAATTCTCTTCCTTCGCCTCAAGCGCCTTCTGCGCGCTCTCGAGCTCGGTGGACTTGACGTCGATCTGCTGCTGGAGGCGCTCGATGTACGCCTTTACGGTCTCGATCTCCTCCTTGGTGAGGGTGATCTCCTTCTGGAGCGCTGCACGGGTCTTTTCGACGTCGCTGACCTTGTTTGCAGTCGAGTCGAGCTCCTTCTTGATCTCAGCCTTCTGGTCCTCGAGCGAGGAGAGCTTGTCCTTGAGCTCTGAGCTCGAGGCCGCGCCCGCATAAACGATGCCCGAGGCAACGACCGACACGAGCATTGCGCCGACCAGAATGCCTGCGACAGCGCCGGATATCAGGCGCACGGTTTTCTTTTTTCATCATAAGATCGTTCTCCTTGTTCTCAGACATCCATGAACTTGCGGATGCTCGTTACCGAGCCGCCGATGCCGAACAGGCGCGCCTGCGCCGGCGAAAACGGCGAGAACGAGCCACTTCAGGCTTTCAAACGGCAGAATTTCGAAATAGGGGATGACGCCGCCTGCGACGCTGTACAGCTCGGTGTACAGACCCCACTCGGCCAGGAACGCCAGACCGCCGGCCACAAGGCCGATGATCATGCCCTCGATGACGAACGGCCAGCGGATGAACCAGTTGGTCGCGCCGACCATCTTCTGAATGGAGATCTCCTCGCGGCGCGCGAACATGGCGAGCTTTACGGTGTTCGAGATGATGAAGATCGAGATGACCGCAAGGCCAGACCACCATCGCCAGAGCGATGATGTTGAATACGTGCTGGATCTGAATGAGCTTGCCGATGACCGCCTCGTCCGCGCGGACGCTTGCCACGCCCTCGATCATGCCGATGTCCGCAATGGTTTCCTCGGCCTTGGTCGAGTCCTTGAGGGTCAGGATGTAGCTGTTGCGCAGCGGATTGTTCGAGGAATTGTAGTCCTCGAGGATGCTCGCGTCCGCGCCCAGCTCCTCGCGGTATTTTTCGAGCGCGACGTCGCGGTCCTCGAACTCCACGGTCGCGATGTTGCTGATCTTCTCAAACTGCGGCTGAAGGTCCTTCGCCTCGCGCGTCGTGAGGTTTTCGTCGATCCAGACGACGATCTCGTTGGACTGCTGGAGATCAACAATGCTCAGTCGATGTTGTACGCGATGAGCGTCACCGTGCCGGTCAGGATCAGACAGGCGACCATGATGGCGATCGCCGCGACGACATGAACCCGTGCTTGAAGATGTTGCGCAGGCCTTCCTTCCAATAGTAACCAAAACGTCTCATGCCTGATAGTACCCACCTGTCTGGTCGCTGACGACCGAACCGTGGTCGATCATGACGACTCGTTTTTCAAACTCATCTACCAGACCCTTTTCGTGCGTGACGATCAGGACGGTAGTGCCCAGCTCATTGATCTTCTCGAACAGCGTCATCAGCTCGAGCGAACGCGCCGGGTCAAGGTTGCCGGTCGGCTCGTCCGCGATGATGAGGCGCGGGTTGTTGACGAGGGCGCGCGCGATGGCAACGCGCTGCTGCTCGCCGCCCGAAAGATTCATCGGCTTTTCCTTCGCCTTGTCCGCGAGGCCGACCAGATCGAGCACATAGGGCACGCGCTGCTTGATGGCCTTGCCCTTGGCGCCGATGGTGCGCATGGCAAATGCGACGTTCTCGTAAACGGTTTTGGTGTTGATCAGGCGGAAATCCTGATAGACAACGCCCAACGTACGGCGCAGATACGGGATCTGGCGTTTTTTCAGCTCGCCGATGTTGTAGTTGTTGACCAGAACGCGGCCTTCGCTCGGCCGCACCTCGCCGGTCAGCAGTTTTATGATCGTGGTTTTACCCGAACCGGACGCGCCGACCAGAAAGACAAATTCTCCCTCGTCCACACGCAGGCTGGCTTTATTCACCGCGCGGATACCGTTGTCGTATACGACGGTGACATCGTTCATCCGGATCAAAAAGCGTTCCTCCTCGATGACTTCGTAACAAACAAAAAATGCCCCGGTTGTGCATTTTCGCCTTCCAGCAAACAAAAAGATAATTAAACAGATAAATGCCCGATGCGCAAGAAGCGAAACAACATGATTTTGCGCAAAATGACGATTTTCAGTGAAATTTTTGTGAACTTTTGCCGGCTTTTGTCCGTTTTGCCAGTCAGCGCACGGTACCTTCCTCGCGGCTTGCGAGATACTTTTCGGACCATGAGAGCGACCTTGAAAACGATGGCGTGATCGAACTCGCGCAGGTCGAGACCGGTCAGCTTTTTGATCTTCTCGAGACGGTAGACCAGCGTGTTGCGGTGTACGAACAGCTTGCGCGAGGTCTCGGAAACGTTCAGGTTGTTTTCGAAGAACTTCTGGATGGTGAACAGGGTCTCCTGGTCGAGCGAGTCGATCGAACCCTTCTTGAACACCTCGCTGAGGAACATTTCGCACAGCGTGATCGGCAGCTGATAGATCAGACGGCCGATGCCGAGGTTTTCGAAGCTGATGATGTTCTTTTCGGTGTCGAATACCGCGCCGACCTCGATGGCGGTGGTCGCCTCCTTGAAGGACTTTGCGATGTCCTTCATCTGGGAGGATACCGAGCCGATGCCGATGAGGCACTTGACCGACAGCTCGCTCATCAGCGTCTCCTCGATGGAGGAGGCGAGCTTGACAGCTCCTTGGATTCGCTGCCTGCCTTGACCTCCTTGACGACAACGATGTCCTCTCCGAGATATGCAGAACGAAATCCTTCTGCTTGTCCGGGAACATGCCGGTCACGACGTCGATCGCCGCTACATCGGCCGGCTCCTGCTGACGGATGAGGAAGACCACGCGCGGCACATCGTTGCCGAAATGCAGCTCGCGGGACTTGATGTAAATATCGCCGGGCAGGATGTTATCCAGAATGATATTCTTGACAAAGGTAGCCTTGTCGTGCTTTTCATCATACAGCGTCTTGATATTGTTGATCGAAACCGCAACCAGCGAGCAGATGCTGCGCGCCAGCTCATCCTCGCCCTGCACGAATACCGCGTATTCCCAGACGCGACGAACGGTCGCCCGTTGTATGATAAGTATAACCGCCGAAACCGAACGATCTCGCCGGCGAAGCCCAGCTCAGTGATTGCTTCCTCCCGCATTTCACCGATACGAGGCAGATCGGTACATGCTACGACCGCGCCGCTCGCATCCACAATACCAATGGTGCGATTCACCGTGTCCTTCATCTGTAAAACAATCGACTGGAACAATCTCGAAGCCATTTCCATCACCTTTCCCGTCTTTTTTTTCAACTTCTTTACTGTCCGTCCGCCGAAACGCTTACGGCGCTCTCCCGCGCCGTTCGATGTTCCCTCTATGAACATTCTCTCACAAGAACGTTCTCTCTTTCCTGTGCATTTTAAGACATTATATCACATGTCTCCGCGCGTTTTTGTACAAAATATTTAAAAATTTTTGTCGATTTTTTTTATCGGCAGACGCCGGTTTCGGCCTTTCTTTTTACAGGCCGTCCGGCGGGCAGCGCGCCGAGCTCCTCCTCGGTCAGCTCGCGGAATTCGCCTGGCGCAAGGCTTTCGTCAAGCCGCACGCCGCCGAGCTGCACACGCTTCAAAAACGTGACCGTTGCGCCGCACGCCGCGATCATGCGCTTGACCTGATGGTACTTGCCCTCGTGCAGCGTCACGCGCACGCGCCCGTCCGGCAGCAGCTCGAGCAGCGCCGGGCGGCAGACCGTGCCGTCGCGCAGCGTCAGTCCGGCGCCGAAGCGCTCCGCCGCGTCGGGGACGAGCGTGCCGTCAACTCGGCCTCGTAGACCTTGTCGAAACGTGCCTCGACGGGCTCATCAGCGCATGGCTGAGCGCACCGTCATCGGTCACAAGCAGCAGGCCCTCGGTGTCCTTGTCGAGCCGCCCGACCGCGAACAGGCCGCGCCGCAGGCTTTCGGGAACAGCTCCAGCACGGTGCCGTGCCGCTCGTCGCGGCTCGCCGTGATGACGCCGGCCGGCTTGTTGAGCATATAGTAGCGCTGTGCGCGATAGGTCTGCTCGCGCCCGTCGAGCGACACGCGGTCCGCATCCGGATCGACCTTGGCTGCGGGGTCGCGCTCCGCCGTGCCGTTCACCGCAACGCGGCCTGCACGGATGAAGCTCTGCACTTCTTTCCGACTGCCGCAGTTCAGGTGACTCAGCAGCTTGTCCAATCGCATCTTCGGCATTTCGCTTCCCCCGCCAATCGAATACTGGTTATAGTATAACGCTTTTTTGCATTTTGCACAATAGGGAAATATAAAAAAGTGCAATCCACCGAAAATGTTCCATACATACGCTAATATGTCGAACTTGTTTTTCGTTGAATTGCACAGATTTCCAGCAGTTGTGCATTTTGTCGGCGGCCTGTCAGGGGTATCCTGCGGTTCGGACGGATGCTCGCGCAGACCGTGCACGAAGCCGTCTGCCTGCGGCGAGGATACATCGGCCGCGATCAGCTTTCCGCGCCGGATGAGCAGATTTGCTGTAACGCCCCTGCTCGCCGCTCGGGTGGTTTGTGATCTCGTAGGTGTAGAGCGTCGCACGCCTGCCGCGGCAGGGAGTGAGGTCGAGCCCCTGCGCGAGCTGAATCTGGTTATAGCTTTCGTAAACCTCGTCAAATTCCTCGGGGATCTGCACCTCCCGTTCTCCGCGCGGCTCCTCGATGACCTCCCAGCCGCAGTCGCGCAGGAGGGCAACGCGCTGCTCATTCGTGCGCAGTTTGACGTCCAGGCGCATATTCTCCGAAGCTGCCGCCGCCGGCTGCGCGTCCGCCGGCAGGAGCACAGCCGCCCCTGTCAGCACCGTGCCCGCCGCCAGCACGCACGCCAGAATTTTTTCTTACCGAAACCTTTGCCGCAATTACGATCATGGAACGTCCCTCCTGCTTTTGGTCTATCCTATGCGGGGGAGGCGGCGAGTAGAACAAAAGCTCCCGCCGTTTCCGGGGGAGCTTTGACTGCGAAAAACCGTATTACGCGTTGACCTGAGAAGCCAGCTCTTCTGCCAGTGCATCGAGCGATGCAAGCTGGTTCTTTGCGAGGGCCGACTTGAGGGTGATCGGGTTTTCGAGTACGGTCATGTTCTTCATGGTGTCGATGACCGCGCGCATCTGCTTGCCGGCGGTCGGCGCCCACGTGCCGTTGTCGATGATGGCAACCGTGCGGTTCTGGAGCGCAAGCGCCTTGATGTCGGACAGATATGCCTCCATTTTCGGCTGAACGCCGCCGTTGTAGGTCGGCGCTGCGAGCACGATATGGCTGCACCGGAAGCTTTCTGCGACGAGCTCGGAGACGTCGGTCTCGGAGACGTCGTACATGGCGATATTCTTAACGCCCTTGTCCGCGAGCATATTCGCCAGAACGTTCACCGCGTTCTCAGTGTTGCCGTACATGGTCGCATAGGCGATCATGACGGTTTTGTCCTCCGGCTCGTAGGTGCTCCACTTCTGGTACTTCTCGAGCAGCGTGCCGAGGTTCTCGCGCCAGATCGGGCCGTGCAGCGGGCAGATCATCTGAATATCGAGTGCCGCAGCCTTCTTGAGGACAGCCTGCACCTGAACACCGTACTTGCCGACGATGTTGGTGTAATAGCGGCGCGCGTCGTTCATCCAGACGTCGTCGAACGTGATCTCGTCATCGAAAATATTGCCTGCCAGCGCACCGAACGTGCCGAATGCGTCCGCAGAGAACAGGATCTTGTCCTTTTCGTCGTAGGTGACCATGACCTCCGGCCAGTGCACCATCGGTGCGAGGAAGAAGTGCAGGGTATGCTCGCCGGTGGAGAGCTTGTCGCCTTCCTTGACGACGAGCGTGCGGTCGGAAACATCGAGGTCGTAGAACTGCGCGAACATCTGCGCCGCCTTTGCGGTGCAGACCATCTTCGCCTCGGGGTAGCGGCTCATGACCGCGTCGATCATCGCGCAGTGGTCCGGCTCCATATGCTGCACGATGAGGTAATCGAGCGGGCGGCCGTCCAGCGCGTGGACAACGTTTTCGATATACTGGCGGCTGATGGACTCGTCCGCTGTATCCATCAGCACGGTCTTGTCATCGAGCAGGACATAGCTGTTGTAGGACACACCGCGCGGAATGGGGAAAAGGTTTTCAAATCGGCTCAGGCGGCGGTCGCTGCCGCCAACATAAATGAGATCTTCCTTGATCTTTCTGGTACTGTGCATCGCACGACACCTCCGTGTTTTTACTAACGAAATTGTAGCATATTTTCGTTCGCGCGTCCAGTGGAGATGTGCGCGGAGACAGACGAAAAAACAGCGGCAACGGCCGGTCTGTTTATCCGAGCATTGCGTTGAGGGTGCTGTACGCCGTTCTCTGCGCGCTGTTTACCGCATCATAATCTGGCGAGGATTTGGCCAGTTCGCTCCGCATGGTCTCAACGGCGTCTCTGACTGTGCTGACCTGCCCTGCAAGCTTCGGTTCGCATCCTTGAATGGTTGCGAGGCTGAAAACAGGCAGTTCTGTTGTTACGCTGTTATCCGCAACACAGGACACACCCCACAGATTATCTTCCAGCACGGACTTGCATATCGTCAAATTCAGGTCGCGCGTGCCGGTATCCCGGTTCTGTTCCGCTCTCGAGGCCGCTTCCAGACTGTTTTTGCAGATCTGCGCACGAATTTTCACCGAATGAACCAGCTGCCATGCATCCGGATCATCCTCGACCGCAAAAACGCCGTCCGGCCATGCAATCGTCTGAATGTCTGTCCCGGCAACCTCCGCCGTATATCGCAGCTGCGCGTTCAGCGACAGATTAAAGTTCAGCTTTGCGGTGCAGCCATCTTTCATATCATTCTGATTGACCGCAAATGCAGAAATCATGCGGACCGGTTCGCTGCCGCCCCAAAGCGTACCGCATTCGCCCGGCGTGGTATAGCCGCTGTTGTCGATAAAATTGCGTATCAGCGTACTGCCGCTGCACTGCTCATAAGTGTTTGTGTCGTTCAGCGTCACTTCGACCGCATCGCTGAAGCCCGACAGCTCCACGTTGCTGTCATTTCCGCTGTTGTCCACGTCGTAGACTGCAAACAGATACCGCTGAACCGTGTCCAGTCCCTCCTCAGACAAATTGAGCTGGTCGGACGGCTCCAGCAGAAATACGCCTTTTACATCAATCTGCGTTTTGCCTGCGTTCGAGTCTGTCCCGCCTCCGCAGGCGCTGAGCAGCAGCATGGCGAATAGCAGAAATATCGCAGCTCTCTTTTTCATTCTTGTTCCTCCTGTTTGATATTAACCGATATTGGTTAATATCAATATACACCAGATACGGTTAACATTCAAGTAGAAAGTGAGGCTTGAATGTATGATTTCCTTTGAAAAGCTTTGGGATACCATGAAGGAAAAGGGGATTTCACAATATGCGCTGATCAAAAAGTATGGAGTCAGCCCTGCACAGATCACTCGGCTGAAGCGGAACGAGAGTGTCAGCACGCATACCATTGAAATGTTCTGCGAAATCCTCGACTGCCGGGTAGAAGATATAATGGAATATAAAAGAATGCCGAAACAGACCGGTAACATCGCGTTACCGAAGCAGTTTCGACAGTAAAAGGAGCCGCAGAGCGGCTCCTTTGCTTATTTTCTGTATGGTTATTACAGGAAGATATACTTGAGTACGAACAGCACTGCCAGGACGTACATCAGCGGAGCGACCTTCTTACCCTTGCCTGCTGCAACGTTCAGCACGACATAGGAGATAACGCCCATCGAGATGCCCTCAGAGATGCTGTAAAACAGCGGCATGGCGACGATGGCGAGATACGCCGGGATGGACTCGGTGAGGTTGTCCAGATCGAAGCTGATCTCGGTAACCGTGCCGACCATCAGGTAGCCGACCATCATCAGCGCCGGAGCGGTCGCGAAGGACGGGATCGCCGTGAAGATCGGCGCGAAGAACATGGAAGCGAGGAACAGGATGCCGGTGACGAGCGCGGTCAGGCCGGTGCGGCCGCCGACGGCTACGCCGGACGCGGACTCAACGAAGGTGGTGGTGGTGGAAGTACCCAGGATAGCGCCTGCGGAGGTGGCGATGGAGTCCGCCAGCAGCGCGGGCTTGATGCCCGGCAGCTTGCCGTCCTTATCGAGCATCTTCGCCTTGGTGGCAACACCGATCAGCGTGCCCAGCGTATCGAAAATATCAACGAACAGGAACGAGAAGATGACAACGATGAAGTTTACGATGCCGACCGCGCTGAAGTCCACGTTGAAGCACTGACCGAAGGTCAGACCCAGCTTGGAGAAGTCGGTCATGCCCCAGCTCGGGAACAGGGAATAGAAGCCTGCGTCCGGCGTCGGAACGTAAAGGCCGGTCACCTGGCAGAGCATGCCGAGGATCCAGGTCAGCAGGATGCCGTACAGGATGGCGCCCTTCATCTTGCGGGTGTAGAATACCGCGGTGAAGAACAGACCGATGAGGGTCAGCAGCGCGCAGATGCCTGCGGTGTGGAAGTTCTCCGGGAAGCTGATGATGCCGACCAGCGTTGCGGAGTCTACGCACAGGCCGGAGTTCTGCAGGCCGATGAACGCGATGAACAGGCCGATGCCGACCGAAACGCCCTTCTTGAGCGTGAGCGGAATGGCGTTGAAGATCGCCTCACGGACATTGGTCAGCGACAGGACGATGAAGATCAGGCCCTCAATGAATACGGCCAGCAGCGCAACCTGCCAGCTGTAGCCATAGCCTGCAACAACGGTGTACGCCATGAAGGCGTTCAGACCCATGCCGGCAGAGAGCGCGAACGGCAGGTTCGCCATGAATGCCATGCACAGCGTGCCGAGGCAGGACGCCAGAGCCGTCGCGAGCAGGACCGCGGTGGTATCCCATACCGGTGGAGCCGAGTACGCTCGGGTTTACGGCAAGGATGTACGCCATGGTCATAAAGGTAGTGATACCGGCCATGACCTCGGTCTTGACTGTGGTTTTGTGTTCCGATAGCTTGAATATGCGTTCAAACATCGTTTTTCCCCCTTTAAATTTTTAGGCTTTCGCCTTGATTACGGATCTATTTTCCCTCGTAGGATACGACGGCTTCGGTCGGGCAGGACGTCAGGCGGTCGCGGCCGTGCAGACCCTTCAGCTCGAGCAGACAGACGATCTTGACGACCTTCGCGCCCAGCTGCTCCACCAGATGTACCGCCGCCTCGAGCGTGCCGCCCGTAGCGATGAGGTCGTCTACGATGACAACGCGCATACCCGGCGTGATGTCCTCGCGGTGCACCTCGATCTCCGCAGAACCGTATTCGAGGTCGTAGGCAATGCGCGAAGTCGCGCGCGGCAGCTTGCCGCTCTTGCGGACCGGAATAAAGGCCTTGTGCAGATTGTATGCCATCGGCATGCCGAACAGGAAGCCCCTCGACTCCAGTCCGACGATCGCATCGAATTCCGTATCCCCGATCTTCGCCGTCATCTCATCTACCGCCAGCCGCAGTCCGTCCGCGTCCTTGAGTACGCTCGTGATATCACGGAAGATGATGCCGGCCTTCGGGTAGTCCGGGATGCGCGTGATATACTGCTCCACCTTGCTCATAGGTTTTCATGTCTCCTCCCGGTCCGGGGGAGCGTCCCCGTCCGATCTTTTTTCCGCCGTCCCTATCAGGGACGGACGGCACAAATCTATTGTATCAAATTTCCGATAGGTTGCAAGTAGAATTTACAGATTTACCGCTTTCTTAGAGAAAAATTCATTGACCGTATCGCTGCGGAGTGATATACTTAATCAAATATGTAAGAAAAAGAAGAAAGGAAAGGGATGATGCGCATGGCTGGACTGCTCGAGGTCTGCGCAGACAGCGTCTGCTCTGCGGTAAACGCAGCAAGGGGAGGGGCGGACCGCATTGAACTGTGCTCCCGCGCTGCCGCTCGGCGGACTTTCGCCGGACGAGGATCTGTTCTGCATGGTGCGCGAACGGGTCGATATTCCCGTCCGTGTGCTGCTGCGTCCGCGCGCAGGCGATTTTCTGTATGATGAGGACGAGTTTGAACTGCTCTGCTGTCAGGCGGCGCGCTTTGCCGGCCTGGGTGCGGACGGCATCGTCATCGGCATGCTGAACCCGGACGGTACGCTCGACGCCGAGCGCATGAGTGCGCTCATGACCTGCGGCGACGGCTGCGGGGTCACGCTCCACCGCGCGTTCGACGTCTGCCGCGACGCGCACGAGGCACTGCGCACGGCAAAGAAGCTCGGCGTGGACACCATCCTCACTTCAGGGCAGCAGGCTCGCTGCGCAGACGGCGCACCGCTGCTGCGCGAGCTGGTCTCGGAGAGCGGGGAAGGGCTGCGCATTCTGATCGGCGGCGGCGTGAACGCGGACGTCATCCGCGCGCTCGCACCGCAGACCGGTGCCGACGCTTTTCATCTGTCGGCGAAGGCAGTCGTGCCGAGCGGCATGGAGTTCCGCCGCGAGGCGGTTCCGATGGGCGCGGCCGGAATGAATGAATTTGAGCTCTGGCGGTGCGACGAAGGCGCAGTGCGCGCTGCACGCGAGGCTCTGGATGCGGTCTGTACCGCACGAAAGGAAAACTGAATGCAGATACAAAAAGTATTGAACAACAATGTTGTCGTTGCCCTTGATGAAAACGGTGCGGAGACCGTGCTCATGGGACGGGGACTCGGATTCGGGTGCAGGCCGGGCGGCGAGGTCTGTCAGGCGAAGGTCGAAAAACGCTTTTCCATGCATTCCGACCAGCTTTCGAGTCGTTTTCAGCAGCTTGTCACCAGTATCCCTCTGCCGCATTTCATGATGAGCGAGCGCATCATCAACCATGCGAAGCTGTCGCTCGGCCGCGAGCTGTCCGACAGTATCTATGTCACCCTTCCCGACCATATTTCGGGCGCGATCTCGCGCGCTACAGGGAGGGATTCGCCTTCAGAATCCGCTGCTCTGGGACATTCAGCAGTTCTACAGGGACGAATATCAGGTCGGCCTCAAGGCGAACGAGATCGTGCTCGAGGAGACCGGCGTTGCTTTTACTGAGGATGAAGCCGGATTTATCGCCATGCACTTTGTCAACGCGCAGATCGGCGGCGAGATCCGCGAGGTCTACGACATGACCTATCTGATGCAGGCGGCGCTGCGCATCGTGCGCGAGGTCTACGGCGCTGAGCCGGACAGCTCGACCATCGAATACTACCGCTTTATCACGCATCTGAAATTCTTTGCGCGCCGCATCGTCGGCAGCCAGAAATACGGCGATGAGGACACCGATCTGCTCGAGGTCGTGCGCTTCAAGTATCCCTGCGCGTTCGCCTGCGCCGAAAAAGATATGCAGCTATGTGCTGACCGAAAAGGGCTTTCGCGCCGGGGACAACGAGCTGCTGTATCTGACGATACATATCGCGCGAGTGATGAAGGACAACTGAGAGAGACTGGCGAAAAAACGAAAGCCTTTCGACAAAATAAATCCCCAATCTTATGATTGGGGGATTTTCAGTATCGTTAGTCCTTGTTCAGCGCTTCCATGCGGGCCTTGTTTTCGGCGATGACCTTTTCCTGTACCGGAGCCGGTGCTTCGTCGTAGCGCTCGAATTTGGAGACGAACGAGCCGCGGCCCTGCGTCATCGAACGCAGCTTGATCGCGTAGTCGCCAAGCTCTGCCATCGGGCATTCTGCAACGATCTCCTGCTTGCCGCCGTCGAGCGGGTTCATGCCCATGATGCGGCCGCGGCGCTTGTTGAGGTCGCCGATGACGTCGCCCATGTAGGAATCCGGGATAACGACCTTCATCGAGCAGACAGGCTCGAGCAGAACCGGAGAAGCCTGCGGGATACCGGCCTTGTAAGCCAGACGGGCCGCCATCTTGAAGGACAGCTCGTTGGAGTCTACGTCATGATACGAGCCGTCGAGCAGCGTTGCGCGCAGACCGACCATCGGATAGCCGGCGAGCACGCCGTGCTCCATGGCCTCGCGGATGCCCTTGTCGACAGCCGGATGGAAGTTCTTCGGAACCGAACCGCCGAAGATCTTTTCCTGGAACAGATAATCGCCCTCTGCATACGGTGCGAACTCCATCTTAACGTGACCGTACTGACCGTGGCCGCCGGACTGCTTCTTGTGCTTGCCTTCGACCGTGACCGGCTTGCGGATCTTCTCGCGGTACGGCACGATCGGCGCGGACAGCGTGACTTCTACGCCGAACTTGTCGCGCAGCTTGGAGCACAGAACGTCCAGCTGAATATCGCCGGCACCGGAGATGAGGTGCTGCTTGGTCTCGGGGTTGAATTCGGTCTCGAAGGACGGGTCCTCGTCATGCAGGCGGGACAGACCGGTGGAGATCTTCTCCTCGGCGCCCTTGACCTTGGCTGCGATCGCCTGCGTGTAGCAGGGAGGCGCGAACTCGATCGGCTCGAGCTCGACCTTGCGCACGCTCATGGACAGGGTGTCGCCCGTCCTGGTCGTGACCAGCTTGGAGACCGCGCCGATGTCGCCGCAGCCGACGACCGGAACCTCGGACGTCTTTTTGCCGCAGACGGTGAAGATGTGACCCATCTTCTCGTTCGCGTCCGCGCGCTTGTTGACGAGCGTCATATCCTGCTTGACCTCGCCAGACATGACCTTGAAGTAGGAGAAGCGGCCGTACTGGTCAGCGACCGTCTTGAATACAAATGCACAGGTCGAACCGTTCGGGGCGCAGTTAATCTCGATCAGCTCGCCCTTTTTCGTCTTCGCACAGTTCTACCGGCTTCTCGTCCGGGGACGGCATGTAGTCCGCGATGCCCTTGAGCAGCGCGTAGGAGCCGATGCCGGTCGCAGCCGTGCCGCAGAATACCGGCGCGAGGACCAGATCCTGACGCCCTGACGGATGCCGGCGATCAGCTCTTCATCCGAGAACTCCTCGCCTGCGAAATAGCGCTCCATCAGATCCTCGGACAGCTCCGCGATGTTCTCACACAGCGCCGCGCGGTGCTGGTCGATGCGGTCCTTCATGTCCTCGGGGATCGGGATCTCGACGCGCTTGTTGCCGTCCATGCGGTAGGCCTTGCGGATAACGCAGTCGACGATGCCGACGGTGTCGCGGTTGCCCTCGAAGATCGGGACGACGACCGGCGCAACGGAAACGCCGAACTGCTTCTGCAGCTTGTGCAGAGAGGTATAGTAATCCGAGTTTTCCTCGTCAATCTTCGAAATGTAGAACATGCGCGGCATTGCCTGCTCTCGCAGCGCTCCCACGCCTTTTCCGTGCCGACGCCCGGGCCGGACTTGCCGGTCGCGACGATCAGAGCGGACTCTGCAACGCGCATCGCGCACTGCACTTCGCTTTCAAAATCAAAGATGCCCGGGGTGTCGAGCAGGTTGATCTTGCAGCCGTTCCATTCAACGGGTGCTACCGCAGTCGAAATCGAGAACTTGCGGCGGATTTCTTCGGGGTCGAAATCGCAGACCGTGTTGCCGTCGGCGATCTTGCCTACGCGGTCGGTCGCACCGGAGATATTAAGCAGGCTCTCGACGAGCGAGGTCTTGCCGTCGCCGCCGTGGCCCATGAGACATACGTTACGGATCTTGTTTACCGGATAATTGGCCATAATTGATATACACTCCCTTACCCCTGCCTGTCGCACGGGCGTTTGTTGACGGATTGCTTCCCTGCTTGTAATTATACACTACTGAGAGCGTATACGCAAGCTGTTTTTTGTAAATTTCCGAAAACGCTTTGCGCATGCGTGCCCGTGCACGCACTGCGCTCTTCGCTACTCTGCGGTCGTTTTGCCAAATGAAGGCAGGATGAACCGCGGCTTTCACAGCACAATAGCCATCTCGCCGGCGGCACTTGCATCTTTCTTCGTCATGTTCTACAATAAGAAAGAGAAGGAGACGAGCTTCCATGAATTTTGAAGAAAACACCGTGCGCTATGCGCAGATCTCCGCCGCACTTTCGCGCTCGCGCTTCCGCAGCCGCTTCCGTCTCGGCCTGAAGGACCGCCAGTATATCTGCGACAGGGGATGGGGAGACCATGCGCCGCCACGCCGCCGAGCTGGTCGAAGAGCGGCTCGCGCCCGCCTTTATCCCGAACGACGGCAAGCAGACCCCGATGCGCGGCCACCCGGTCTTTATCGCCCAGCACGCGACCGCCTGCTGCTGCCGCGGGGGTCTGGAAAAATGGCATAAAATCCCTTCCGGGCGCGCGCTGACCGCCGCCGAGCAGGAATACATCGTCGGCATGCTGCTGTTCTGGATGCAGCGCGAAATGACCTCGCCTCTGCCCGGAAGCAGGCGGTGACGGCTGTTTTTGTGCAAAGTGTAGAAAAACAGCGCTGTTTTTGGCAGGTCCACCGTCGATTTGTTTTCTTGCAAACGGATTTTTATTCTGTTACAATAAAAACAACAAGTAGATAGCAGGCATTTCCAGAAGGGCAGCGTCCCTTCGACTTTTAATGGATTGTTACCGCTTCGGCGGGCAAAACCAGATTTCTCGCACCAGTCTTTGCAGTAAGACGGTATATAGGCGATGAAATTTGGTTTTTTATTTTTTCGCATGTTTTATCTGCTCAACCGACATACTATGTGGACGACAGTCCAATGCAGAAAGAATGTGAATGTATCATGTTTGGCAAGCTGAAAAACCTGTTTTCCCAGCCCGGCATCACGATCGCCTCTCCGGTCTCCGGAACGGTCGTGCCGCTGGCGGAGGTTCCCGATCCGACCTTTGCGCAGGGCATCCTCGGTCCCGGGCCGCTGTACAGCCGAGTGAGGGACGCATCGTCGCCCCCGCGAACGGCACGGTCGATATGATGTTCGATACCGGCCACGCGGTTTCCATGACGACCGCCGAGGGCGCGGAGCTGCTCATCCATGTCGGCATCGACACGGTCAGCCTCAAGGGCGAGCACTACACCGCAAAGTGCAAGTCGGGCGACACCGTCCGCAAGGGCGATACGCTCATTGAGTTCGACCTCGACGCCATCCGCGAGGCTGGCTACGAGGTCGTAACGCCGGTCATCGTATGCAATCCCGATGCGTTCGCCTCGGTCAAGACCGAAGGCGCCGGAAGCGTTCAGGCAGGCGACGATCTGCTGACGCTCGAAAAGAAGTAAAAAAAGGAGATATTTCACCATGAAAACATTCGAATACACGATTACCGATGAGCTCGGCATCCACGCCCGTCCGGCCGGCATGCTCGTCAAGGAGGCGTCCAAGTTCGCCTCAAAATCATGATCGCTTCTCCGAAGAAGGAGGTCGACGCCAAGCGCATCATGGGCGTGATGAGCATGGGCGCAAAAAAGGGCGACACCGTAAAGCTCACCATCGAGGGCGCGGACGAGGCGGAGGCTGCTGCTTCTCGAAAAGTTTCTTCAGGATAACCTGTAAACGCCCGGTTTTCATTTCATTTCGCCCTGCGGGCGATGAAATAAACCGTTTTCCCTGTTCGGCTCTCGGAAAACGGCGGTCGGATGTATTTTTTCTCGAAGCAGTTCGTTATGGAATACATCGTCATTCACAAAGCGCCGCAAAAAATGCGGCATTTACAAAGAGGAGGGGGACTCTATTATGATGAAAAAAGCTGCAAAAATTAGGTAAGGCACTCATGCTGCCGGTAGCAGCGCTCCCGATCTGCGGTATTCTGATGGGCCTCGGCTATGCGATCGCCCCGGGCGTTACGGGCGTACCGGGCGCGGCGACCAGCGGTGCGCTGTACAACATCGGCTTCCTGCTTGTCAAGGCGGGCGGCGCGCTGATCGACAACATGGCATGGCTGTTCGTTATCGGTGTCGCGGTCGGTCTATCCGATGACAGAGACGGTACATCCGCTCTCGCCGGTCTGGTATCCTGGCTGATGATGACCAACCTGCTGAGCACCGGCGTTGTCACCACGCTGATGCCCGCCATCGCAGACGATCCGGTAAAGACGCTCGCGTTCGATAAGATCCAGAACGTCTTTATCGCTATCATCGCCGGCATCATCGGTTCTGCGTGCTACAACCGCTTCAAGAGCGCGAAGCTTCCCGACTGGCTGGCATTCTTCAGCGGCAAGCGCTGCGTTGCCATCGTAACCGGTCTGGTCTCCATTCTCGTTTCGGTTGTTCTGCTGTTCGTATGGCCGATCATCTTCAGCGCACTGGTAGCTGTTGGTGAAGGCATCATCGGCATGGAAGGCATCGGCGCCGGCATCTACGCATTCCTCAACCGCCTGCTCATCCCGACCGGCCTGCACCACGCACTCAACAACGTATTCTGGTTCGATACCATCGGCCTCGGCGACCTGTCGCACTACTGGGCCGGCGACGTTACCGGTCAGAACGGCGTTACCTGGAGCCTCGGTATGTATATGTCCGGCTTCTTCCCCTGCATGATGTTCGGCGTATTCGGTGCGGCTCTTGCTATGATCAAGGCTGCGAAGAACAAGAAGGCTGCCATCGGTCTGGTCCTGTCCGCTGCAATCTGCGCATTCATCTGCGGCGTTACCGAGCCGTTTGAGTTCGGCTTCATGTTCCTGTGCTTCCCGCTGTATATTGTATATGCAGCTCTGTACGGCATCTTCACCGTCATCACCTACTACGTCGGCTTCCGCGCAGGCTTCTGCTTCTCCGCAGGCGCGACCGACCTCGTATTCTCGTCCTTCCTGCCGGCGGCGAACAACACCCTGATGATCATCCCGCTCGGCATCGCGGCATTCGTCGTATTCTATCTGGTATTCTACTTTGCGATCACCAAGTTCAACCTCAAGACCCCGGGCCGTGAGGACGAAGAGGCGGATTTCGCAGAGGCAGACAAGAACGCGACCCTCGCAAACAACGACTTCACCGCGATCGCTGCGGCCGTTCTCGAAGGTCTGGGCGGCAAGGAAAATGTAGAATCTCTGGATAACTGCATTACCCGTCTGCGTCTGGAAGTCAAGGACGGCACGCTCGTCAACGAGAAGAAGATCAAGGCTGCAGGCGTGGCTGGCGTAATGCGTCCGTCGCAGACCGCAGTTCAGGTTATTATTGGCACCAAGGTCCAGTTCGTAGCCGACGAAATGGCAAAGATGCTCTAAAATCCATTTGACCATATCTGTTTGCATATCACCAGATTGCGCTCCGCGCAATGGAAAGGGCGGGCGAAAGCCTGCCCCTTCTGTTTTCTGACAAAACGAAAAACGAAAGAGGTAACGCATCATGAAAATCATTCGCGCAAAGGATTATAATGATATGAGCCGCAAGGCCGCGAACATCATCTCCGCGCAGGTCATCCTGAAGCCGGAGTCCGTGCTCGGTCTCGCGACCGGCTCCTCGCCCATCGGCATTTACGAGCAGCTCATCAAGTGGTATAACAAGGGCGATGTGGATTTCGGCGGCTGCACGACGTTCAATCTGGACGAATATCGCGGCCTGACACCCGACCACGACCAGAGCTATCATTACTTCATGCACAAGAACTTCTTCGACTCGGTAAACATCCCGGACGAGCGCATCAATCTGCCGGACGGCGCGCAGCTTGACGCGGAGCGCGAGTGCAAGCGCTACGATAAGGCAATCCGCGCCGCGGGCGGCATCGACCTCCAGCTGCTCGGCATGGGCCTCAACGGCCACATCGGCTTCAATGAGCCGGACGAGTATTTCTCCAAGGGCACGCACTGCGTCAACCTCACCGAGTCCACCATCGAGGCGAACACGCGCTTTTTCGCCTCGGCCGATGATGTGCCGCGTCAGGCGTACACCATGGGCGTGCAGACCATCATGCTCGCGCGCCGCATTGTTCTGGTCGTTTCGGGCGAAAACAAGGCGAAAACCGTTCGCGAAGCCTTCTTCGGCCCGGTAACGCCGCGCGTTCCGGCATCCATTCTTCAGCTTCATACCGACGTTTCCATCGTCGTGGACGAGGCTGCGCTCTCTCTTTGTACCGATCTTCTCTGAGGTGAGATTTCATGCAGTTCAGCAATTTGAAAATCTATCAGCCCGACGGCACGTTCCGCACGGGCAGTCTCGCGGTCGCGGATGACCGCATTCTTGCCGCCGGGGAGACCGGCGATGCAGTGGACATGGACGGTCTTTACGCCATCCCCGGCCTGGTCGATCTGCACTTCCACGGCTGCATGGGACGCGATTTCTGCGACGGCACGGCCGAAGCGATCTCGACCCTTGCCGCCTATCAGGCGCAGAACGGCGTCGCCGCCATCTGTCCGGCGACCATGACCTATCCCGAGGAAAAGCTGACGCAGATCGCGCAGGCCACCGCCGCATGGAGCGCACAGCCGCACGAGGCCGCGCTCGTCGGCATCAATATGGAGGGGGCCGTTCATCTCGGAAAAGAAAAAGGGCGCGCAGAACGGCGCCTATCTGCACGCACCGGACGCCGCGATGTTCCGCCGCGTGCAGGCGCAGGCAAACGGTCTGTTCAAGCTGTGCGACCTTGCGCCCGAGCTGCCCGGTGCGATGCAGACCATCGAGGAGCTGTCCGGCGAGGTGCGCATCTCGCTCGCCCACACCGAGGCGGATTACGACACGGCCTGCGAGGCATTCCGCCGCGGCGCGCGGCAGGTGACGCACCTGTACAACGCCATGCCGCCGTTCTCCCATCGCGCTCCGGGCGTCATCGGTGCGGCCTTTGACAACGATAACGTGGCGGTTGAACTCATCGCGGACGGCGTGCACATTCATCCTTCGGTCGTCCGCGCGGTCTTTACCCTGTTTGGCGGCCGTGTTATCCTCATTTCGGACAGCATGATGGCGACCGGTCTCGAGGACGGCGAATACTCGCTCGGCGGACAGGCCGTCACCGTGCGCGGCAACCTCGCCACGCTGCACGACGGCACGATCGCGGGTTCCGCAACCAATTTGATGGACTGCGTCAGGAGCGCGGTGCGCATGGGCATTCCGCTCGGTCAGGCCGTGCAGGCGGCCTCGACAAATCCGGCCCGTGCGCTCGGCATCGAGCACGATTACGGTTCTCTCGAGGCCGGAAAGCTCGCAAACGTGGTTCTGCTCGACGACGAGCTGAATATTCATACCATCCTGCTGCGCGGCAGGATGCTGTAACAGCCGAACGCCGGACAGGAACGTTCAAAAGCACGAAAGCCGGGGTATCGGCCCCGCTGAGACTGTCGCGAAACTATCGTTTCGCCGACAATCTGTGTTTTGACTTCGCAAAACACGGACGTCCGAAAGTTCCCATACGGAAACTTTCTCCCTCTCAAAGTATAAAAACCGAGGTACACGCCCCGGTTTTTATGCGTTTGCACGGCAAACGCTGTTTTATGTGCGCCGGCTGCTCAGACCTCAAGATCTCCGGCGAGGCGTCCGGTGACGAGCGATGCGCAGCGCTCGCGGTGCGCGACGTGAAGCGGATGGTCGCGGAAGGCCGCGAGCGCGTTCCTGTCGTCCAGGTCGGCATAAAACACGAGATCGTATTCGCCGCCGGCGAGGTTCGGGCCGATCTTTGCGTTGTGCAGGCCGGGAATGGGGGCGAGCGTCTCGACGGACGCCGCAAGGCGCGCTTCGGCTTCACGGCGCTTCGCCCTCGCGGTACTCCTCCTGAAGCTTCCAGAACAAAATGTGTCGTATCATGGGTCAATTCCTTCTTTTTTGATCGGATATGAAATGCTTGCGCGGCGTATTATAAAAACTGTACAAACACTGTTTCTATGATATAGCAAAAATTCATAAAAATAAAGTCTTGTAACGTGCTGAAGTGCGTGATACAATAGACCCATCACAAACCGAAGAAGCGGAAGTAAAACCGGTAAGCGGGTTTGCAGAGAGCCGGGGGCGGTGGAAGCCCGGCAGCAGCGCATCGGACAAATGGACCGCAGAGGGTGCACGGGAACGGTCTTCGGACCCAGTATAGTGCAACGGAACTCCCCGTTACGGAGAAGGAGCGTGTTAGCGTTCCGATGAGTGCGCGCCGCACGGCGCGAAGCAAGGTGGCACCGCAGGATGATTTTATCGCCTGTCCTTGGAAGAAATTCTGAGGACGGGCGTTTTTTATTGTCCTCGACGACATGCCAAAGGAGAGATACCCCATGAAAAACAAGTTTTTAGCAGCACTTCTCGCAGGCGCAAAGCCTTCTGACCATGACCGCCTGCGGCGGTAATGCCTCTGCGGATACCGGCGCGGACGCAAATGCGGACACCGGCGCCGCAGCAGGCGACACCGCAAAGGTCGCGGTCGTTCAGCTGGTCGACAACGATGCGTTCACCGAGATGATCGACAGCTTCGAGAACAAGCTGACCGAGCTGTACGGTGACGGCGTGACCTATGACGTGAAGAACGCGCAGGGCGATATGTCCACGCTCAACTCGATCGCGTCCGAGCTCAAGACAGCGGATTACGACCTCGTCGTTCCGATCGTTACCCCGGCGACGCAGGCGGTCGTCAATGCGGGCGTGAGCGCGCCGGTCGTTTTCATCTCCGTGACCGACCCGGTGGCGGCAGGCATCATGGGCGACATGGCAAAGCCGGATAAGAACGCGACCGGCACCTCGAACATCGTTCCGGTCGATGAGATCTTTACGCTCGCGGGCAAGCTGACTCCGGACGTCAAGAACATCGGCATCCTGTACTGCTCGGGCGAGAAGAACGCCGTTCTGACCGCCGAGAAGGCAAAGGCATATCTCGATACCACGGATTACACCTATGAGGAAGTCACCGTTGCCTCCTCGAACGAGGTGCAGCAGGCGGCGCAGTCGCTCGCAGGCAAGGTTGACGCGATCTACATCCCGATCGACTCCACCGTGCAGTCCGCGATGGCGCAGGTCGTCGAGGCGGCGAACGCAGCAGGTATCCCGGTTTACGGCTCTGACCCGGTCATGGTCAAGTCCGGCGCGCTGGCCTGCGTATCGGTCTCCAACACGCAGCTCGGCGAGCGCTCCGCAGAGATGGCATATGATATCCTGAACGGCAAGGACGTTTCCGAGGTCCCGGCCGAGGCAATGAGCGACTTCCAGTACGTTTGCAGCAGGGCCGCAGCCGATGCACTCAGCATCACGCTGCCGGAAGACGGCTCGGTAACGCTGATCGGCGGCTGAGACGCCGCAAAAAAGGGGAGAGATACACCATGAACTTCTTTCTGGACTCGGCGCTGCTCGGTCTTGAATACGCGCTGCTCGCGGTCGGCGTGTGTACATCACGTTCCGCATCCTGAACCTGCCCGACCTCACGGTCGACGGCTCGTTCACGTTCGGCATGGCGGTCTCGACCGTGCTGTGCGCGGCGGCGCATCCGTTTGCCGGGCTGCTGGCCGGTGCGCTGGCCGGCGCGGCCGCCGGTGTTGTGACCGGATTTTTGCAGACGCACTGCAAAATCCATCCCATTCTCGCAGGCATTCTGACGATGAGCGGCCTGTATACCGTGAACATCACGGTGCTGGGCGGCCCGAACGTATCGCTGCTCGACGCGCCCAAGTTCTTCGAGGTGCTCGGCGGCAAAAGCGCCTGCGGTGGGTCTGGTAACGGCGGTGATCGTCGTGCTGGTCACGCTGTTCTTCCAGACGGTCGGCGGCCTGTGCATCCGCGCGGCAGGCTCGAACGAGGACATGGTGCGCGCTTCCTCCATCAACACGACGGCAGTCCGCTGGGCGGCGCTCGCGCTGGCGAATGCGCTGGTCGCGCTCTCGGGCGCGATCCTCGCCCAGTGTCAGGGGGCTTCGGCGACGTCGGCGCAGGCAGCGGCATGATCGTCATCGGTCTCGCGTCCGTCATCATCGGCGAGGTCATCTGCGGCAGGCGCGGCATCGTGATCGGCATCGTCAGTGCGGTGCTCGGCTCGGTCGTTTACCGCATCATCATCGCGCTCGCGCTGCGTTACAATCTGATGAGCGCGAACTCGCTCAAACTGCTCTCGGCGCTCATGGTTGCGGCGACGCTCGCCGTACCGGCAGCGGCCGCAGCGGTCCGTGCAGGCCGCGAGAGAAAGGAGAACCGCGTATGCTGACGCTCAAACAGCTCGACAAGACCTTCGGCGCAGGCACGGCGAGCGCACATCATGCGCTGTGCGGCATCGACCTCACACTTCAGGACGGCGAGTTCGTCACAGTCATCGGCTCGAACGGCGCGGGCAAGTCCACGCTGTTCGGCGCGGTCTCCGGCAGCTTTTTCGTGGACAGGGGACGCATTGTGCTCGACGGCGAGGACATCACCTACCTGCCCGAACACAAGCGCGCAAAGCGCATCGCGCGTATCTTTCAGGATCCGATGCGCGGCACAGCGCCCGACCTGACGCTGGAGGAAAACGTGGCGCTCGCGTATGCAAGAGCAGGCGGACACCTTTTCGCACCGGCGCTGCCGCGCAAAAAGCGCGCGTTTTTCCGCGAGCAGCTCGCGCGGCTCGACATGGGTCTGGAGGACCGCATGAAAACGCGGATCGGCCTGCTGTCGGGCGGACAGCGACAGGCGGTAACGCTGCTGATGGCGACGATCAATACGCCGCGCGTGCTGCTGCTCGACGAGCACACGGCAGCGGCGCTCGACCCGGTGGTCGCGGAGCGCGTGCTGCACATCACGCAGGACATCGTGGCGGCAAATCACATCACGACCATGATGGTCACGCACAACATCGGCGCGGCGCTGTCGCTCGGCACGCGCACCATCATGCTCGAGCGCGGAAGGATCGTGCTCGACCTGTCGGGCGAGACGCGCGACAAGCTGGATGTGCCGGGTCTGCTCGCGCTGTACCGCGAGGCGTGCGGCGCGGAGCTGGATAATGACAGGATGCTCTTGTCGCACTGAGCTTCCTCCAGGGGGACAGCGTCCCCCTGGATACACCCCCGGTTTCTCCGGAACCGGGGGTGATACCCCCCTGCACGGCAGGGGCGGCTCGGGACACGTGTCCCGAGGCAGCGGAAGTAAAAGTCCGGCGGAGCTGGACTTTTACGGAAGAGAATTTATGCGGCGCTCTGCGGAGCGCCTGCCCTGCCTGTTTTGCCTTCGGCAAAAAGTCGGCGGGGATTGCGCCCGTAAGGGGGCGCGAAAAGCAGGCTTTTGCGTGCCTTTTTTGACCTTCTGTTCGGGAATATATGGATTTTGTGGTTGAAAATGGAGATGGAAACTGGACAGGGCGTGTAATTTTTTTCGGGGTCGGATCGGGGAAAACGTAAAAATTCAGAAAATTTGCCTTGACAGGAGACGCGCAATCTGCTTTTATTAAATGTGATACAAACGTTGAATGAGACTATTATATATAGGGAAAGGCAAGGGGGATGCGGCTGTGACAGGCCTTAGAAGGCGGGCGCCGAAGAGCCGCGCGATGCACGCGGCGATGGTGATCGCTGTTGGTTTCGCGCTCATTATTCTGGCAGGAGCGCTGCTGCTCATGCTGCCGTGCGCCGCGAAGAGCGGCCGCGCAACGCCCTTCATCGATGCGCTGTTCACCGCGACGAGCGCGACCTGCGTCACCGGTCTGGTCACGGTCAGCACGGCGGTGCACTGGTCGCTTTTTCGGCAAATGCGTTATTCTCCTGCTCATCCAGATCGGCGGCCTCGGCTTTATGTCGGTCATGACGGCGGCGTCGCTGCTGCTGCGGCGCACGATCACGCTGCGCGAACGCATGGTCATCGGAGCCGGCTTCGGTCTGGATTCGAGCGGCGGCATCGTGCGGCTGATGCGGCGCGTGCTGGTCGGCACGTTCCTGTTCGAGGGCGTCGGCGCGGGGCTGCTGTCCATCCGCTTCGTGCAGCAGTTCGGGCTGCTGCGCGGCGTCGGCATGGGTGTTTTCCATGCGATATCGGCGTTCTGCAACGGCGGCTTCGACCTCATGGGCACGCCGGACGATCCGTTCTGCTCGCTCGTGCACTATGTGGACGACCCGGTGGTGAATCTGACGATCATGGCGCTCATCGTGCTCGGCGGTCTCGGCTTTTTTGTATGGAGCGATGTGTGGGATCACAGGCGCTTCCGCCGCCTCAGCCTGCACAGCAAGCTCGTACTCGCCATGTCGGGCGTACTGCTCGGCGGCGGCTTTGTGCTGACGCTGCTGTTCGAGTGGAGTAATCCGGCGACGCTCGGCGGCATGAGCGTGCCGCACAGGCTGCTCGCGGCGGCGTTCCAGACGGTGACGCTGCGCACGGCGGGCTTCAACACCATCGACCAGAGCGCGCTGACCGACCCCTCGCAGGCGGTCGCGTGCGTGCTCATGCTGATCGGCGGGTCGTCCGGCTCGACGGCGGGCGGCGTGAAGACCGTGACGGTGGCAGTGCTTGCGCTCAGCGCGGTCAGCGCGCTGCGCGGACGGACGTCGGTCACAGCCTTCGGACGAACCATCGAGCCGCGCAGCATCATGAATGCGGTCGCGCTCACGGTCGTCGGCGTGACGATCATCCTCGGCGGTGCGTGCGCCATTTCGTTTATCGAAAACGTGCCGATGAACCTGTGTCTGTTTGAGACAGCCTCCGCCTTCGGCACGGTGGGTCTCACCATGTCGCTCACGCCGGCGCTTTCGGCGGTCTCGCATATCATGCTGATCGTTATGATGTATTTCGGCCGCGTGGGCGTACTGACGTTCGGCGTTGCGGTATTTCTGCGCCGCAGAGAGCCGCCCAAGCTCACATTCCCCTCGGGCAATGTCATGATCGGCTGAACAAAAAAAGAAAATCCGCAGAGATTACACACAGCCTGTGGATAAAAGGGAGAAAGCAATGAAATCCTTTCTGGTAATCGGTCTCGGCCGCTTCGGCCGGGCAGTCGCGTGCGAGCTCGGCTCGCTCGGACATGAGGTTCTCGCCCTCGACAACAGCGAGGAAAACGTACAGCACATCGCGGACAGCGTCACGCAGGCTGTCTGCGGAGACGCGCAGGACGAAAGCGTGCTGACCTCGCTCGGCGTGCGCAACTTTGACTGCTGCGTCGTGGCCATCGGCACGGACATCGAGGCGAGCATCCTCGTCACAGTCATGCTCAAGGAGCTCGGCGCGAAACAGGTCGTCTGCAAGGCGCTGTCCGCGCTGCATGCCCGGTGCTCGAGCGCGTGGGCGCGGACCGCGTCATTCAGCCGGAGAAGGAGATCGGGCAGCGGCTCGCGCAGCATCTCGGCCGCACGAACGTCATCGACTACATCGGCTTTTCGGACGATTTCTCTATTCTGGAGATCAAAACGCCGCGCAGCTGGATCGGAAAACGATCGGACAGCTCGGCGTGCGCGCGAGGTACGGCATCAACGTTCTGGCCATCCGGCACGGCGAAGGCGGCGTGACGGATGTAACGCCGGGGGCGGACGGCCGCATCAGTGAGAACGACCTGCTGGTCATACTGGGTACGAACGATAAAGTAGATAAAGTGGTGGAACTGAAGTGATAGAGATACAGAGCCGTCAGAATGCCGCGCTCAAGCATCTGGCGCGGCTCGGGCGGGAGAAAAATACCGCCGCTCGACCGGCGAAATGCTGTGCGAGGGCGAAAAAATGCTGACCGAGGCGCTGCGCTCGGGCGCGCGAGATCAAGACCGTGCTCGTGCGGCGCGGCTTCGAGAGCGGGGAGCTGCGGCAGGCGGAAAAGCAGGGGCGCGGCGATGTACTGCGCGGAGGACGCGCTGTTCTGCCTCGCGAGCGAGGTGGAAAGTCCGCAGAACGTTATTTTTTCCTGCATGCAGCCGCAGTGGGACGCAGCGGCGCTCGATGACAGGGAGCAGGTACTGCTGCTCGACGGCGTGCAGGACCCGGGCAACCTGGGCACGATCCTGCGGACGGCAGAGGCGTTCGCCCTCGGAACCGTAGTGCTGTGCGAAGGCTGTGCCGACCCGTTTTCGCCCAAGGTCGTCCGCTCGACCATGGGGGCGGTGTTCCGCCTGCCGTGCGTGCAGCTGCCGCTGAAAGAAGCGCTCGACCTGCTGGAAACGGCCGGCCTGCCGGTCTACGCGACCGCGCTCCATGAGGACAGCGTGCCGCTCTCGAGCGTTTCGCTCGGCCGGGCCGCCGTCATCATCGGCAGCGAGGGCCGGGGCGTGAGCGAGAGTGCGCTGCGCCTGTCCGACCGGCGCGTGATCATCCCGATGCACGGCCGCGCCGAGTCGCTCAACGCAGGCGTCGCGGCGGCGATCGTGATCTATGAAATGACGAAATAAGGAGGCGGAAGGGCATGTCGTCACTGCTGAGCTATGTCTGGTTATCCCTCAAGCGCGGCCTGGGAAACTATCTGCGCGCGGAGGTGCTGCGCCGCATGGGCTCGCCCGAGGCGGTTTACGCCGCGGACAGCACAATGCTCGCGCAGAGCTGTCCCAGTCTGCGGCGGCAGCATATCGAGCTGCTGTGCGACAAATCGACGGACGAGGCCGAACAGGTCATCACGCAGTGCGCACGCGAGGGACATCCGCATCCTGCCGATTTCGGACAGCGCCTACCCGAACCGTCTGCGCTCGATCGAGGACCCGCCGGTGGTGCTGTATATCCGCGGCCGCTGGCCGGATCTCGACACCATGCCGGGCATTGCGGTCGTCGGCACGCGGCAGGCGACGAGCTACGGCGTGCAGATCGCCGGGACGATCGGCGCGACGCTCGCGCGGGCCGGCTTCGTCACGGTCAGCGGCATGGCGCTCGGCAACGACTCTGGCGGCGCACCGGGGTGCGCTCCGCGCAGGCGGTCTGACGGTCGCGGTGCTCGCCGGAGGACCGGATGTGTGCTATCCGCCGCAGAACCGCGCCCCTCATGGGCGATATCCTGCTTTCCGGCGCGGTCATCAGCGAATATCCGCCCGGGACCGAGCCGGACGGCCTCAACTACAAGAGCCGCAACCGCATCATCAGCGGCCTGTGCGTCGCGACGGTCATCGTCGAGGCCGGAAGCGCGCGCTCGGGCGCGCTCATCACCGCGCGTCACGCGCTCGACCAGAGCCGCGACGTTTATGCGGTCCCCGGTGCGATGGGCGCGCCGCAGTCCAGAGAGTGCAACGCCCTCATCGAGCGGTGCGAGGCCGCCCTGCTGAACGACCCGAGGGCGCTCGTGCGCGAGTATGCGAGCCTGCTGCCCGGCGGCGCGGCCGCATTTCATGCCTATACCCGCCCGCCCGTCGCGCGGACGGTGCCGAAGCAGCGCACCGCGCCCGAACGGCGCACGCCTGCAAAACCGGCTCCGGCGCCGGAAAAGCCGGCGTTTGCCATGCCGGAGGGACTGGATGAGAACGAGCAGAAGATCGTCCGTCTGGTCGCGGAGGGCATGCACAGTCTGGAGGAGCTGGTCGAGTGCTGCGGTCTGCCGCGCCGCGGCTGATGTGCATGGTCACGACCCTCGAGATGGAGGGCGTGCTCGAGCGCGACGCGGCGAACGTCCGTCTCGCAGGACAGGAATGAGTAAGAAGAAAAGAAAGATAATATGACAGGCGCAGCGCCTGTCAGCGCATCGTGCGCACCAAACAGGAAACGGAAAGCCGTATTCCGAAAACCCGGAGGTTTTTATGTCTAAGTTAGTAATCGTGGAGTCTCCTGCCAAGGCAAAGACCATCGGCAAGTATCTGGGCGCGGATTACGTGGTCAAGGCGTCCATGGGACATCTGCGCGATCTGCCGAAAAAAAAAATGAGCATCGATCTGGAGCATGATTTCAAGCCGGAATATGTGCCGATCGAGGGTAAAGATAAAGTCATCAAGGAAATCCGCAGCGAGATCCGCAAGGCGGACTTCGTCTATCTCGCGACTGACCCTGACCGCGAGGGGGAGAAGCGATTTCGTGGCACATCAAGGAGCTGTTCAAGCTCAAGGACAGCAATTCGCGCCGCGTGACCTTCAACGAGATCACCAAGCAGGCTGTCCGCTCGGGCATCGCAAGTCCGCGCGACATCGACATCGATCTGGTCAACGCGCAGCAGGCGCGCCGTATCCTCGACCGTATCGTAGGCTATCAGCTCTCGCCGTTCCTGTGGCGCAAGGTCAAGCGCGGCCTGTCCGCAGGCCGTGTGCAGAGCGTCGCGACCCGTCTGGTCGTCGACCGCGAAAATGAGATCCGCGCATTCGTGCCGCAGGAATACTGGTCGATCGAGGCGCTGCTCGCGACCGAGGACGGCGGAACGTTCACCGCGCGCTACTATGGCGACGGCAGCGGCAAGGCCGAGCTGAAGAACGAGGAGCAGGCGATGCGCGTGGTGAACGCCGTCACCGGAAAGCCGTTCACCGTCGGCGAGATCAAGCGCGGCAAGAAAAACGCACCCCGGCGCCCCCGTTCATCACCTCGACCCTCCAGCAGGAGGCGAGCCGCAAGCTGAACATGACGCCGCGCCGCACCATGAGCATCGCGCAGGAGCTGTATGAGGGCATCGAGCTGGGCGAGTACGGCCTTACCGGTCTGATCACCTATATGCGTACCGACTCGCTCCGTCTGGCTGACGAGGCGACCGCTGCTGCGGCAGGCTTCATCAAGGGCCGCTACGGCGAGGACTACTATCCCGGCAAGCCGCGCGCCTACAAGACCAAATCGGGCGCGCAGGACGCGCATGAAGCCATCCGTCCGTCCAACGTGCAGCTGCTCCCCGAGGAGATCCGCAAGTACCTTTCGCCCGACCAGTTCAAGCTCTACCGCCTCATCTGGTCGCGCTTTGTCGCCTGCCAGATGGCGGACGCTATCCTCGACACGGTCTCCGCCGACATCGTCTGCGAGGGACAGGTGTTCCGCGCGTCCGGCCATACGGTCGCGTTCCCGGGCTTTACGGCGGTCTACGAAGAGGGCACGGACGACGAAAAGAAGCAGGACGCAGCCGGAAAGCCGCTGCCGCGCTTCGACAAGGGCGACCGGCTGACCGCCGAAAAAGCTCGAGCCGTCGCAGCACTTTACGCAGCCGCCCGCGCGCTATACCGAGGCGTCGCTCATCCGTGCGATGGAGGAGCGCGGCATCGGCCGTCCGTCCACCTATGCGCCGACCATCTCGACCATCATCGACCGCGACTACGTCACCAAGGAGAGCCGCGCGCTGCGTCCGACGCCGCTCGGCGAGGGCGTTACCGGTCTGCTCGTGGACGAGTTCAAGTCGGTCGCGGACTACGAGTTTACCGCGAACATGGAGCACGAGGCTCGACGAGGTCGAGGCCGGCAGGCTGAACTATATCCAGCTGCTGCACAACTTCTATGACGGCTTCGAGGCGGCGCTCAAGCAGGCCGAGATCGATCTGGAGGGCAAGCGCATCAAGATCCAGGACGAGGTGACCGACGTCATCTGCGAGAAGTGCGGCCGCCACATGGTCATCAAGATGGGCCGGTACGGCAAGTTCCTGGCCTGCCCGGGCTTCCCGGAATGCACGAATACCAAGCCGATCACCGAGGACACGGGCGCAGCCTGCCCCGGTCTGCGGCGCAAAGGTCGTCAAGAAAAAGTCCGCGCGCGGCTTTGTCTACTATTCCTGCGACAAATACCCGGCGTGCCAGTTCATCACCTGGGACAAGCCGCTCAAGACCAAGTGCCCGAACTGCGACTCCTCGCTGTTCCGCCACACCGACCGCGACTCAAGGAGGTCACCGACGTATGTCTGCGCGAGGGCTGCGGCTTTGTCGAGCTGGTCAAGGAGGGGCCTGCCGCCCGAGGAGACCGAGAAGCGCCGCAAAATGCGTGAGGCGCGCGCGGCCAAGGCTGCGGAGCGCGCCGCCGCGAAGGAAGCCGCCGAAAAGAACGGCGAGACCGCGGAAAAGGCGCCGAAGGAAGCGAAAAAAGCCTGCGGCGAAAAAGAAAACGGTCAAAAAGACGCTTCCGTGGATGACCAAGACCACGAACAGGTTCAAAAAGCTCAAGGACGAGGCCGTGCAGGAGCTGACTGCAAAGCAGCAGGAGCAGTATGCAAAGGCGCTCGCAAAATATGAGGCCGAAAAAGGCCGCGGAGAAGGCGAAGAAGGCCGCCGAGAAAAAGGCGGCGGCGAAAAAAGCCTGCCGCAAGGAAAAAGACCACGGCAAAGGAGAACCCGGATGAATAATACCGTTACCGTCGTCGGCGCGGGACTGGCCGGCTGTGAGGCTGCATGGCAGCTCGCGCAGCGCGGCGTTTCCGTGCGCCTGTGCGAGATGAAGCCGGTGCAGCACAGCCCGGCGCACCACTCGGACGATTTCGCGGAGCTTGTCTGCTCGAACTCGCTGCGCTCGGATGAGCTCACCAACGCGGCGGGCCTGCTCAAGGAGGAGCTGCGCCGTCTGGACAGCCTCATTCTGTCCTGCGCGGACGCGAACCGCGTCGAGGCAGGCGGTGCACTGGCGGTGGACCGCGAGGCATTCGCCGCAGCCGTCTCCGAAAAGATCAGGAACCACCCGAATATCGAGGTGGTCTACGGTGAGGTAACGGAGATCCCGGAGGGCCCGCGTCGTCATCGCCTCCGGCCCGCTGACATCGGACACGCTGTTTGACGCCATTCATGCCAAGGTCGGCGGCGATTTCCTGCACTTCTACGACGCGGCGGCGCCCATCGTGACCGCCGAGAGCATCGACATGGACTCCGCCTACGAGGCCTCCCGCTACGGCAAGGGCACGGCGGACTACATCAACTGCCCGTTCTCGCGCGAGGAGTATGACGCATTCTGGAACGCGCTGACCACCGCCGAGGAGGCGCCGGTGCACGGGTTTGAGGATTCCAAGGTGTTCGAGGGCTGTATGCCCATCGAGGTCAACGCCCGCCGCGGGTATGATACGCTGCGCTTCGGCATCCCTGAAGCCCATCGGCCTGCCCGACCCCAAGACCGGAAAAAAGACCCTTATGCGGTGCTTCAGCTGCGCCGCGACAACGCGAACGGCACGCTGTACAATCTGGTCGGCTGCCAGACCCACCTCAAATTCGGCGAGCAGAAGCGCGTGTTCTCCATGATCCCGGCGCTCCGGAACGCGGAGTTCGTGCGCTACGGCGTGATGCACCGCAACACGTTCATCGACTCGCCGCGTCTGCTCGACGCGACCTACGCGCTGAAAAGCGAGCCGCGCATCCGCTTTGCCGGACAGATGACCGGCGTCGAGGGCTATATCGAGTCCACCGCCTCCGGCTGGACCGCAGGCGTGGCGGCCGCGATGGAGGTGCTCGGCAGACCGATGCCGCAGCTCGACCGCTTTACCGCCGTCGGCGCGCTCGCATCCTATATTTCCGACCATACGGTCACGAAGTTCCAGCCGATGAACATCAATTTCGGCATTATTGAACCGCTTGGCTACAAGATCAAGGGCAAGCGGGAGAAAAACGCAAAGATTTCCGAGCGGGCACTCGAACGCATCGAAAGTCTGAAGGGAGAGCTTTGAGAATGAAGATCATCGTTGACGCGATGGGCGGCGACAACGCCCCCGACGTAACCGTCCGGGGCGCGGCGCTCGCTGCGAAGGAATATGGCGAGGATATCCTGCTCGTCGGCCAGCCCGAGGCGATCACCGCCGTGCTGCGCGCGCATGGACTGGAGAACACCGAGCATCTGACCATCATGCCGGCCTCCGACCTTGTCGATATGCACGACGACCCGGCGACCGTTCTGCGCCGCAAGCCGGATTCGTCCATGGCGGTCGCGTTCAAGCTGCTCAAGGCAGGCGAGGGCGATGCGCTCGTCTCTGCGGGCAATACCGGCGCGCTGCTGACCGGCGCGACGCTGTACGGCGGCCGCATCAAGGGTATCCGCCGCGCGGCGCGCGCCTGTCCCTGCCCTGCGAGGGCGGCGAGGTCATGCTGTGCGACGCCGGTGCGAACACCGAGTGCACGGCGGAAATGCTGCTCCAGTTCGCCTTCCTCGCGTCCCTGTATGCGGAGAAGAACAACGGACTGAAGTCGCCGCGCGTCGGTCTGGTCAACAACGGCACCGAGGACACCAAGGGGCGATCCGCTCCGCAGGGAGGCGTATGCGCTGCTCAAGGCCGCAGGCGACGCAGGCAGGCTCAATTTCGTCGGCAACGTTGAGGGCAGTCAGGTACCGCTCGGCGCGTGCGACGTCGCGGTCTGCGACGGCTTCATGGGCAACGTTCTGCTCAAGACGGTCGAGGGCACGGCGAAATTCATGGCGCACGAGATCAAGAAGGTGTTCACCGCCTCGGCCGGCACCAAGATCGGCTATCTGCTGTGCAAAAGGGCATGGATGACTTCCGCGAGATGTTCAATCAGGACAAGGTCGGCGGCGCGCCGTTCCTCGGCATCGCAAAGCCGGTCATCAAGGCGCACGGCTCGTCCAACGAGATCGCGGTGATGAACGCTGTCCGCCGCGCGATCGCCTACACGAAGTCCGGCATGATCGACGCGGTCAAGGAAAATATTCAGTACATGACGGGTGAATAAGCAAAAAACGGCGAAAGGAGGTGAAACCATGCTCAAAATCGACTATAAATTCAAGGACGTCAGCCTGCGGCAGAAAGCGATGACGCATTCCTCGTATGCCAACGAGCACCACGGCACGCATCTGGACTGCAACGAGCGGCTGGAGTTTCTTGGCGATGCCGTACTGGGCTTTGTCACGGCGGATTACCTGTTCACGCATTATCCTGAGCTGCCCGAGGGCGAGCTGACCAAGATGCGTGCGGCGGTCGTGTGTGGGGTGCGCTGTGCGAGATCGCGAGGGAACTCGGCATTCCGGAGGAGATTCGTCTGGGCCACGGCGAGGAGAACGGCGGCGGCAGAAAGCGCCCGTCCATCCTGGCCGATGCGACTGAGGCGCTTCTGGGCGCGATCTATCTGGACGGCGGTATCGAGCCGGCGCGCGCGTTCGTGCTGCGCTTCATTCCGCACAAGGTAGATGTTGCCGTTGCAGGCGGCGCGTTCAAGGACTACAAGACCATGCTTCAGGAGATCGTGCAGAAGAACAAGCAGGGAGACGCTGGAATACCGTCTGGCAGACCAGTCCGGCCCGGACCACGACAAGCGGTTTACCATGGAGCTGCTGCTCAACTCCAACGTATTTGCCTCCGGCACCGGCCGAAGCAAAAGGAAGCGGAGCAGCTTGCTGCAAAGAAGGCTTTGAAATCATGGGCTGCTAAAAAATTCCCTCACTTTTGAACGAGTCTTGATATGATCAAAAACCATGCCTATAGCTATGAGGCATGGTTTTTATTCTTTTATATATCGCAGATTTTAGAAATATGTACCAATAAATTCTGTTTGTTTTTGTTTGACTTCCGAATTGCTATTTTTCAGGAAAGAGTATATGATAACAGTATAAAAATTTAATTAACCTAAGAGATGATTATATTGAGAAAGTGGTATCGGATATATCAATATCGTCTGACCACCAAGAGGTGTGTAATGAAAAAGATCCTCATCATTGTAATTTGGCTTCTGTCCATGTGCTGTGCTTTTTTGCAGGAGGTTGGACTAATCAATTTGCCAAAGATCAGTACACTATGCAAGATATCGCGTCTATGATGACCACATCATTTGGGTGGACAATTCAAAGTTCAAAAGATGTTAATGCATATCAGATATCCCTACAAGATTTTTGTGAAATGTACAACCGCCTAACAAATGAAGATAATTCCTCAGGTCTAGCCAAGTCTAGCGGTAATATAAAAGGTATAGACCCGCACTTTCTGCAAGAAAGCAATATCCATATCGCTGGTGAATCAAAGAAAGCTGTATATGTATATGAATTTCCGCTTGAATTCAAAATGCCTGAAGGTGCTCATCTTCAGAGTATTGTTGCCTTTACTGACGGGGGAAATATGTATGTCTGCTATTCATGTACAGCTGGATCTGGATATTATTGATCAAGTGGATAACCGCTTAAGCCATGATGAAGTGGCAGAAGCGGAACTATTACCATTAACATGGCCGCTAAATGTTGACAAGCAAGTCGTTCATAGCTGGAGACAATCTTTTGATAAGGTGATGAGGAAATAATCTTAATTCCAACACAATGATTACATTCATAAAATCCCACTTGATCTCACAAAGTTCAAGTGGGATTTTTCATTACAATTTTGAAGTTATTAGTCCTCTATATCTGAAATTGGGCTTGGACTCGGAAAAACATATTAACCCGAAAAGCCTGCAATATATCATGGGACATTCGGATATCAACATTACGATGAATCCGTACGCTCACGTTTCGGTTGACAGTGTTAAATCGGAAGTGGTAAAATATTTTATCTATATCTTTGAGGTGGCACATGGTTCTCAAGAGCCTGATCTTACAGGGGTTCAAGTCGTTTCCCGACCGCACGGAGATCAAATTTCTCGGCGGCATGACCGCGATTGTCGGACCGAACGGCAGCGGAAAATCGAATATTTCCGACGCGATCAGCTGGGTGCTCGGCGAGCAGAGCTCGCGCGATCGCTGCGCGGCGCGAAAATGGAGGACGTTATCTTCGGCGGCACGCAGAAGCGCGCGCCGGTCGGCTATGCCGAGGTCTCGCTCATCCTCGACAACTCCGCCGGTATTTTCCGCTCGCCGTTTGCTGAGATCATGGTCACGCGCCGCTACTACCGCTCGGGCGAGAGCGAATACAGCCTCGGCAAAAAGCACTGCCGCCTCAGGGATATCCGCGAACTGTTCATGGACACCGGTCTCGGCCTCGACGGCTATTCCAGCATCGGACAGGGGCGGATCGATGAAATCCTGTCGCTCAGGAGCGAGGATCGGCGCGGCGTATTCGAGGAAGCGGCCGGGATCACCAAATTCCGCGCCCGCAAGGAGGAGGCCGAGCGCCGCCTTGCCGCGACCGAGGACAACCTCACGCGCATTCGCGACCTGTATGATGAGCTGGGGCGGCAGCTCGAGCCGCTCGAAAAACAGGCGAAAAAAACGGAGAAATTCCTTTGTTCTGCGCGATGAACTGCGCGTTCTCGAGGTGTCTCTGTGGCTGGAACAGCTCGAACGGCTGAAAAGCGAGGCGGAAAAACGCTCACGCGACGCAGAAGTCTGCCGCAGACAGCTGGAAAAATGCAAAAATCCGAGCAGGAAAGGCGCTATCAGCAAGCGGAGCAGCTGGACGGCTGATCTGCATGGCATCGACCGCGAGACCGAAGCGCTGCGCAACGTGCTGCGCGAGGCGGAGAGCCGCGAGGCCGGGCAGGCGAGCCGCATTGCGGTGCTGCGCGCAAACCTCGAAAACTGCCGCGCGAACCTCGAGCGCGTGCACAGAGAGAACGAGGAGCGCGCAAAGCAGGCGGAAAAGCTCGCAGAGCAGTTTTCTGCGCAGGAAACCCGCATCGCAGAGCTGGAGCAGAGCCGCGCAGAGGCGCGAGAGCGCCTTTGCGGCGCAGGAGGACAGGCTGGCGCAGCACAGGGGAAGCGGAAGGTGCGGCGGCCGCCGCGCTGGAGCGGGCGGAGCAGGCCCGCGCCGCGGCGCAGAACGAACAGCATACGCTTGCGCTCGAGCGCACCGCCGCGCAGACCGGCCTTGCCGGGATGGACGGACAGCAGGATGATCTGCATCGCGCACTCGAAAACGCAGGTGACCGCCTGAAGGCTGTACAGGAGGAGCAGTCCGCATTCGAAAGCCGCGTATCCGCGGGGCAAACCGCCCTGCGGCAGGCGCAGGCACAGGCCGGCGAGGCAGACGCCGCGCTGCGGCAGGCGAAGGCGGATGCTGACGCCCTCGGCACGGCGCTGCGGCAGGCAGAGAGCGCGCTGACCGACGCGTGAAACCGCGCGGCCATGCTGCGCGATATGCAGCGCGATTACGACGGCTTTGCCCGGTCGGTCAGATCGGTCATGCAGCAGGCCGGGCGCGGCAGGCTTTCGGGCGTGCACGGGCCGGTCTCGGCGCTCCTTTCGACGGAAAACCGCTTTGTCACCGCGATAGACACTGCGCTCGGCGCATCTGCATCGTCGATCGTGGTCGGCTCTGCCGAGGACGGCAGGGCGTGCATCGAATATCTGCGCCGCACGGACGGCGGACGGGCGACCTTTCTGCCGCTCGACACCATCCGCCCGGTGTCGCTCCGAGAGAGCGGACTTGACCGCGAACGCGGCTGCTGCGGCACGGCGGACACGCTGGTGCAGTTTGATGAGACATACGGCGCGGTCGTGCGCAGCCTGCTCGCTCGCACGGTCGTGTGCGAGAATATGGATGCGGCGCTGGCGCTCGCGCGTTCGCGCGGACACCGCTTCCGCATCGTCACCCTCGACGGCCAGATCATCCAGCCGGGCGGCGCGATGACGGGCGGCTCGGCATCGCGCGGAACGGGCGCGCTGGCGCGTGCAGGGACGGCTGAGGGCTGTCGAAGAGCAGGCGGAACGCTGTGAAGCCGCGCGAAAACGGCAGAGCAGCGCTTTCGTGTCGCAGAAAAGCAGCTGCACGCCTGTGAAACTGAGTGCGAAACGCAGAATGCAGCCCTGCGGCGGCAGGCAGAAGCACAGGCCGCCCTTTTGCCGCCGCGTGTACGCAGCACCGGGCGCTGCTCGGAAGCGCACAGGCGCGGCAGGAAGAGCTGATGCAGCAGCAGCGCAGCATGGAGGCTGAAAAGCAGCGCAGCGCGGAGGTGCTCGCGTCGTTCGACGCGAGGGAAGCGCAGGCCGGAACGCAGCTGCGCGACGCGGAAACGCGCGTGCAGACCTGCCGGGACGCGCTCGCGCGGCTCCGTACCGAGGCTGCGGAGCAGGAAGCGCAGCTTGCCGGGCAGCGCACCGCGCTTACGCGCACGGAGGCCGAGCTGTCCGGTGAAAAAACGGGCGCTCGAGCAGATGCGGGCGCTCAGATGCAGACGGACGCCGGTCTTTCGAGCGCGGCGGACAGCATCAAACGCTACGAGTGCGAGTGCGAACGCATGCAGGACGAGCTTGCAGAGGAGAAGGCGGCGCATGAACGGTCGGAGACGCTGGCGCACACGCTGCGAGAGCAGCTGAACAGACCGGAAAGCGCCGTGAGCAGGTCGAGGAACGGCGGACTGCCGTGCGCCGGGACGCACAGGACGCAGGCGAGCAGATCCTCGGCATGGAGCGCGAGGCCTCGCGTCTGGAAAACCGCGCAGGACAGCTGAAGGCTGAGGAGGCACAGCTCCTCGGCCGGATGTGGGAAAGCTACGAGCTGACGCCCACACCGGCCGCCGCGCTTGCGCAGCCGCTTGACGACCCGGCCGCCGCACGCGAACGCGCGCACGAGCTGCGCGGGAATACGGGCGCTCGGCAGCGTCAGCACGGACGCGGTCGAGGAATACCGCAGGGTGCGCGAGCGGTGCACGTTCATGGGCGAGCAGAAGGACGACCTGGAGCGGGCGCAGCGCGAGCTTTACAGGGTCATCGACCGGCTGACGGTCAACATGAAGGGAGATTTTCGCGTCCGAGTTCGCAAAGCTCAACGTGCTGTTCGGGCAGACCTTCCGCGAGATTTTCGGCGGCGGTCACGCGGAGATCGCGCTCGCGGACACGAGCGACATCCTTTCGTGCGGCATCGACATCCGCGTGTCGCCTCCCGGCAAGGCGGTCAAAACGATCACGCTGCTTTCGGGCGGCGAAAAAAGGCGTTTGTGGCCATCACGCTGTACTTTGCGATACTCAAGCTGCGCCCCGCGCCGTTCTGTGTGCTCGACGAGATCGAAGCCGCGCTCGACGATGTGAACGTGCAGCGGTATGCGAAATATATACGAAAATTAACAGATTTCACACAATTTATTGTAATTACGCACAGACGTGGTACAATGGAAGAAGCAGATATGCTCTATGGCGTGACCATGCAGGAGCAGGGCGTTTCGAAGCTGCTCATGCTCAACCTCGCAGAGGCGGAGAAACGGCTGAAAAACACGATAAAATGACGCAGGACTGTGGGGTGTAAAGCATGGATATGCGGAGTTCAAAAATATCCGTACCGGCTGGATGTGGAAACGCGGCTGCCGAACGGATGCATCACGACGCACGGCTACGCGGCGCATCATCCGGCGGAATTCCGGCACTGGGCACACGCACGCGGCTATGTCCTCTGGGGCGAGCGCATCGACCGCACGGACTGGGAAAACTGGCGCGTGAATTACTACGGTCTGTAACGCAGACCGGCAGAAACAATCTTATAGATACAGGAGCAGAACATGGGATTTTTGATAAGATCAAGCAGGGCTTTAAGAAAACTTCGGATGCGGTGAGCCATTCGCTCGACAGCGTATTCGCGGCGTTCGTCAAAATCGACGCCGACCTTCTCGAGGAGCTGGAAGAAGCGCTCATTCTTTCTGACGTGGGCGCGGCGACCTCCGCGAAGATCGTCGCCGAGGTGGAAAAGCGCGCAAAGCTGCGCAAGACCACGACGGCCTCCGAGCTGCGCGACCTGCTGCGCGAGGTGCTGACCGACAATATGCTCGACAACCAGCCGCTCGACGTTTCGGGCAAGCCGGCGGTCATTCTGGTCATCGGCGTCAACGGCGTCGGCAAGACCACCTCCATCGCCAAGCTGGCGGCGCGCTATGTCAGCGAGGGCAAAAGGTCATGCTGTCCGCGGCCGACACCTTCCGCGCGGCGGCGGCCGACCAGCTCGAGATCTGGGCGAAGCGCGCGGGTGCGGACATCGTCCGTCACGGCGAGGGCGCAGACCCGGCGGCTGTGGTATTCGACTCGATTTCGGCGGCAAAGGCACGCGGCAGCGACATCATTATCGTCGATACCGCAGGCCGCCTGCACAACAAGGCAAATCTGATGAACGAGCTGGCGAAGATCGACCGCGTGATCTCGCGCGAGCTGCCGGACGCTTCGCGCGAGACGCTGCTCGTGCTCGACGCGACCACCGGACAGAACGCCGTCCATCAGGCGGAGGAGTTCAACAAGGCGGCCGAGCTGACCGGCATCATCCTCACCAAGCTCGACGGCACCGCCAAGGGCGGCATCGTCATCGCCATCTCGGCCGGTCTCGGCGTCCCGGTCAAGCTCGTCGGCGTCGGCGAGGGCATCGATGATCTGATCGACTTCGACCGCGCGGCGTTCCTCGAGGCCATCCTGCCGCCGGCAGAGCAGATGACAGGTGACAGCGAAAATGAAGAAGAAGGAGCGGAGCAGGAATGACAAGACCTGACGGAAGAGCGAAGGACGAAATGCGCCCGGTCAAGCTGACGACCGGATTTACCATGTATGCGGAGGGTTCGGTGCTGGCTGAAATGGGCAACACCAGGGTCATCTGCACCGCGTCAGTCGAGGAAAAGGTTCCGCCCTTCCTCGAGGGCAAGGGGCCTCGGCTGGGTCACGGCGGAGTACGCGATGCTGCCGCGCTCGACGAACACGCGCAAGAAGCGCGACATCAAGTCGCTCAAGCTGGACGGGCGTTCGAGCGAGATCCAGCGCCTGATCGGCCGCGCCCTGCGCGCAGTCGTGGACCGCGAGGCGCTCGGCGAGCGTCAGATCACCATCGACTGCGACGTCATTCAGGCGGACGGCGGCACGCGCTGCGCGTCCATCACGGGCGGCTATGCGGCGCTCTATCTCGCGTGCAGAAAGCTGGTCGACGAGGGCGTGATCGAGAAAAATGCCGCTCACCGCAGCGGTTTCGGCGGTCTCGGTCGGTATCTTCGAGGACGAAGCCGTGCTCGACCTCAACTACGCCGAGGACAGCCACGCCATCGTGGACTGCAACGTGGTCATGACCTCGAAGGGCGAGTTCATCGAGGTGCAGGGCACGGGCGAGGGACGTCCGTTCACGCAGAACGAGCTGCATCAGCTGCTGGCGCTCGGCGAGCAGGGCTGCTCCAGACTGTGCGAGATCCAGAAAAGCGTGCTCGGCGAATAAAAGAGGAAAACCAAACATGAAATTTGTACTGGCATCCCATAATAAAGGAAAGCTGAAGGAAATGGCGGCCATTCTGGGCGAGCTCGGCATCGAGGTCGCGTCTCTGCCCGAGGGTGCGCCAGAGCCGGAGGAAAACGGCGCGACGTTTGAGGAAAACGCGCGCATCAAGGCGAAAGCCGCCGCGGACTTCACCGGCCTGCCGGCCATCGCGGACGACTCCGGCCTTTCCGTGGATGCGCTGGGCGGCGCGCCGGGCATCCGCCCGCCCGCTACTGCGAGGGAACGGACGCGGACCGCAATGCGTTCCTGCTGAAGAACATGGAGGGCAAGAGGACCGCGCGTGCCGCTTTGTGTGCGCGATCGCGTGCGTGCTCGCGGATGGCGAGACCGTCACGGTACGGGGCGAATGCGAAGGCGAGCTGCTGCACGAAAACCATGGCGCAGGCGGCTTCGGCTACGATCCCCTGTTCTATGTGCCGGAGTACGAGTGCACGTTCGGTGAGCTCGCGCCCGAGGTGAAGAACCGCATTTCGCACCGTGCGCGTGCGCTCGGCAGGCTGAGAGACGTACTGAAGGATAAAATCTAACTGATTTCAAGGAGAAAATACATGCTTAACACCAAACAGCGTGCACAGCTTCGTGCACTGGCAAATCCGCTTGCGGTCACTCTCATCATCGGCAAGGAGGGCGTGACCGAGGCGGTCGAGCGCGAACTGGACGCGCTGCTCGAGTCGCACGAGCTGGTCAAGGGCAAGGTGCTCGAAAGCGCGATGCTCACGCCGCGCACGGTATCCGAGGCGCTGTGCGAGGCGAGTGGAGCAGACGCCGTGCAGTGCATCGGCTCGAAATTCGTCCTCTACCGCCAGTCGAGCGACGAGGACAAGCGCAAGATCGTTCTGGTAAAATGAGAACAGGAATACTCGGCGGAACGTTCAATCCGCCGCATCTCGGCCATCTGCACGCCGCCGAGCTGGCGCATGATGCGTTGAGGCTCGACCGGGTGCTGTTCATCCCGACCAACCTTCCGCCGCACAAGGCGCTGCCGGAAAACACGGCTTCGCCCGAGGCGCGGTGTGAAATGGTGCGCCGCCTGACGGCGGACAGGCCGTGGGCGCAGCTGGATACGCTCGAGATCGACCGCGGCGGCGCGAGCTACACGGTGGACACGCTGCGCGCGCTGCACGGGCGCGGCGAGACCGACCTCTATCTGATCATCGGAACGGATATGCTGCTCTCGTTCGACCGAAGCTGGCGCGCGCCGGACGAGATCGCGCGTCTGGCGACGCTCGCCGTGTGCGCACGGGAAAACGAGGACTGGGACGCGCTGCGCGAAAAGGCGGCGCAGCTGCGCGAAACGCTGGGCGCGAGGATCGAGCTCGTCCCGGGCGACAGTCTCACGGTCTCCTCGACCGAGCTGCGGCAGGGCGGCGATCTGCACCGCTTCACTGCGCCTGCGGTCGCGGATTATATCGAGCGGGAGCACCTTTACGGGTTTTAGGGCAACAGAAAAACGCGGTGCCTGAAATACATAATTCAACCTCAAATACACAGAAAGGCGGGCAAAAGTTATGTTATGTGATGAGAAAATGCGCAGGGATATCCTTTCGAGGCTCCACGGCTACCGCTATGAGCACTCTCTCGGGGTGGAACGCTGCGCGATCGCCCTGGCGAAGAAATACGGCGGCGACCCGGCTCTTGCCGGAGCCGCAGGCATCCTTCATGACATAACAAAACATCTTTCTCCGCAGGAACAGTTGAATTTATGTGAGAAATACGGTATAATACCGTGTACCGTCGAAAAAAGCGAGCCGAAAATGCTGCACGGAAAAACGGCCGCAGCGATCGCACGCAGAGAATATCACATGCCGGACGAGGTATGCGACGCCATCGCCTGCCACACGACCGGCAGGGCGAAGATGACCATTCTGGACAAAATTCTCTATCTGGCGGACTACATAGAGGAGACACGCGATTTTCCCGGCGTCGAAAAGGCGCGGGAGCTGGCCGAGACCAGCATGGACCGTGCGCTGCTCTACTGTTATGACCAAACGCTGATCGAGCTGATCACGCGAGGCAAGCTGATCCACAGCGACACCATTGCCGCATACAATGACATGATCCGGCAGGGAGTACGCTGGCGCGACGAGGAGAAGGCCTGAGAGATAGAAAAGCCTTCCCGGAACTGAACTGGAGGCAGGAACCGTTTGAAACTTTTTCGGAGGCAGCGGCGAGCATAACGGCCGCTCGGACAGACAGACAAAAAAAACGACCGGCCGCGGCGCAGAGCGGCGCGAAAGCGCAGACTGCGCCCAAGCCTCAGGGGAAAAAGGGCGGCAGGACAGCCGCACCGAAGAAGCACAGCAAAAAACGCATCGCGGCGATCGTGATCGCGGTGCTCATCGCGCTTTTGTGCGCGTGCGGCGCGGCGTACTATGTGTTCTTCGTGCGCCCGCCAACAGACACGATCCACGACAAGACCAACGGCGACCGCGTCGATACGAGCAGCCTGCTCAATCAGGGCACGCGCATCAAAGATGTGTTCACGTTCGTTGTCGGCGCGGTCGATGAGGACCAGACGCGCACGGACGCCCTGATGGTCGCGACCATGAACACCAAGGACAAGACCATCAACATTATGAATGTTCCGCGCGACACTATGTGCAACAACGGCGAGAGCGGCGCATGGCGCAAGATCAATGCAGCCTACGCGACCAAGAAGGGCATCGAGCAGACCAAGGTCGAGATCGAACGCCTGATGGGCTTCCAGCCGGACAGGTATGTCATCGTCAACTTCGAGGGCATCGCGGCCATCGTGGACGCGATCGGCGGCGTGGACTATGACGTTCCGTTCCGCATGCAGTACAGCGACCCGTCGCAGCATCTGGAGATCGACCTTCAGCCGGGCATGCAGCATCTGACCGGCAAGCAGACCGTCGAGTTCCTGCGCTGGCGCCACAACAACGACTACTCTAAGCAGTATGTCAACGGCGACGAGGGCCGCGTGGAAAATCAGCAGAAATTCCTGAGGGAGCTGGCAAAACAGGTGCTTCAGGTCAAGAATGCGACCAAAATCCCGAAGATCGCCGAGGCGGTTTCCAAGAACGTCAAGACCGACTTTACCACGGGCGAGCTGCTCTGGATGGGTACGCAGGCGCTTCAGATCGACAACGCAAACCTCAAGTTCTTCACTCTGCCGGGCTACGGCGCGATGAGCTACGCGGGCAGCGACCCGTACAAGTATTCCTTCTTCTTCCCGAAGGAAAAGGAAACGCTCGAGCTCGTCAACAAGTATTTCAACCCCTATGAGGAGCCGATCACCAAGCTCGACATGGTCACCGGCCCGGCGGAGAACTCGTCCTCCGGTTACAGCGGCGGCGTCAGCGCCGGCGAGGATGAGGATGTCTGGGGCGACACCGGCGGCGGCTACTATTATGAGGATGATTCGACTATTCGGGCGGCGAGACCGGCGGAGACTACTCCGGCGGCGAAACCGGCGGCTACGAAGAGCCGGATAACAGCGGCGGAGATTACTCGGGCGGCGAAACCGGCGGCGGTGAGACCGGCGGCGAGAGCGGCGGAGACTATTCGGGCGGCGGCGGAGCGGCGGCTCGATCTCGGGCGGCGAGACCGGCGGCGGTGAATCCGGCGGCGAGAGCGGCGGAGACTATTCGGGCGGCGAGACCGGCGGTGAGACCGGCGGCGAAGGCGGGCGGCACGGTAGATCCCGAGGCGTGATCCATAAAGAAAAGAAAACGGCGGCCGCAGAGACGATCTGCGGCTCCCCGACAGGATACAGGCGCGCGCGCGCCATGAAAAGGGAGTTTATGAATTTGACTGCACAAGAAACTGTAAAGGCGATTTGTGAAGCGCTGATCGAGAAAAAAAAGCGCAGGGCATCGAGGTCCTGCACGTTGAGCGCCTGACCGAGCTGACCGAATATTTCGTCATCTGCTCCGCGACCTCGACCACGCAGGTCAAGGCGCTGGCAGACAACGTAGAGTGGCATCTCAAGTATGACCACGACGTCATGGTCGACCACACCGAGGGCTATGAGTCCGCGCAGTGGATGCTGCTCGACTACGGCTGCGCTGTGCTGCACGTATTCATGCCGGAGGCACGCAAGTTCTACAATCTGGAGAACCTGTGGAAGGACGGCACGCCGGTATCGCTCGAGGAGCTCGGCATCGAGGACAAGTAAAAATCGACAGGCGGCGGCGCGCATAGACCGTGTCCGCCGCATTGTCGCACTTTTATATAAAACACTTTAGGGGGAAAAAATCCGTTGAAGTACGATCATAAACAAGTAGAAAAGAAGTGGCAGGACATCTGGGACGAAAGCAGTGCTTTAAGGCCGAGAACGGCTCGGACAAGGAAAAGTTCTATGCACTGGTCGAGTTCCCGTACCCGTCCGGTCAGGGCCTGCATGTCGGTCATCCGCGCTCCTACACCGCGCTCGACATCGTGGCGCGCAAGAAGCGCCTGTGCGGCTATAACGTGCTGTATCCCATGGGCTGGGACGCCTTCGGCCTGCCGACCGAGAACTACGCCATCAAGAACCACGTGCACCCCGCCGTGGTCACCAAGCAGAACATCGCACGCTTCAAGAGCCAGCTGAAGAGCCTCGGCCTGTCGTTCGACTGGACGCGCGAGGTCAACACCACCGACCCGAACTACTTCAAGTGGACGCAGTGGATCTTTCTGCAGCTCTATAAAAAGGGGCCTTGCCTACAAAAAAGAGATGAGCGTCAACTGGTGCACCTCCTGCAAGTGCGTGCTTGCAAACGAGGAGGTTGTAAACGGTCACTGCGAGCGCTGCGGCAGCGAGGTCGTTCACAAGACCAAGAGCCAGTGGATGCTCGCCATCACCAAGTACGCCCAGCGCCTCATCGACGATCTGGACGACCTGGACTTTATCGAGCGGGTCAAGATCCAGCAGAAGAACTGGATCGGCCGCTCCACCGGCGCAGAGGTCGACTTCAAGACCACCGAGGGCGACACCCTGACCGTTTACACCACCCGCCCGGATACCCTGTTCGGCGCGACCTACATGGTAATCTCCCGGAGCACCCGATGATCGAGCAGTGGGCGGACAAGCTGAATAATATCGCGGACGTCCGCGCTTACCGCGAGGAGGCGGCCCGCAAGTCCGACTTCGAGCGCACCGAGCTGAACAAGGACAAGACCGGCGTCAAGCTGGAGGGCGTTGCCGCGATCAACCCGGTAAACGGCAAGCAGATCCCGATCTTTGTATCCGACTATGTCCTGATGGGCTACGGCACCGGCGCTATCATGGCCGTTCCGGCGCACGATACGCGCGACTGGGAGTTCCGCCAAGAAGTTCGGCTGCGATCGTCGAGGTCGTTTCGGGCGGCGAGGACGTGCAGAAGGCTGCGTTCACCGCAAAGGACGAGACCGGCATCCTCGTAAACTCCGACTTCCTGAACGGCAAGACCGTCAAGGACGCGATCCCGGCCATGATCGAGTGGCTGGGCGAGAAGGGCATCGGCCGCGCAAAGGTACAGTACAAGCTGCGCGACTGGGTCTTCTCCCGCCAGCGTTACTGGGGCGAGCCGATCCCGCTTGTCAAGTGCGACAAGTGCGGCTGGGTGCCGGTGCCGGAGGATCAGCTTCCGCTCGAGCTGCCGAACGTGCACACCTACGAGCCGACCGACAACGGCGAGTCCCCGCTGGCGCACATGACCGACTGGGTGAACACCACCTGTCCGTGCTGCGGCGGCCCGGCAAAGCGCGAGACCGACACCATGCCGCAGTGGGCCGGTTCCTCCTGGTACTTCCTGCGCTATATGGACCCGCACAACGACAAGGCGCTGGCCTCCAGGAAGCGCTCGAATACTGGTCTCCGGTCGACTGGTACAACGGCGGCATGGAGCACACCACGCTGCATCTGCTGT
>VOFC01002003.1_pt1:80000-84579 | contig 84579 bp, 137 predicted proteins | sample 5384161 | NCBI WGS metagenome assembly VOFC01 (sample SAMN12384722, study PRJNA508395) | human gut metagenome | isolation source: healthy gut B | host: Homo sapiens | reverse complement strand
ATTTCTTCAATAGTTTTAATTTCAGGCAATGTTATAGATGTCAGTCCACATTTATAACTTTCAGTTTTTAATCCTATTTCAGCGACTTCAGGCTCATTATCCAACGCAGGTGTAAATATTTCACACATCCCCTCTACTTGTTTGCCACATATATGAGTCACTCTTATTTTCTTCCCTAAATATGTTTCTAATTCTATTTCTGTCATAAAAAATCACCTTTTTTCTATCTTGTCTGTTTTTCAGTGAATATTATATTCTTTTTTCACTTTTTTATTTCATTTAATATATAATCTACTCTCTCTTGTTGTTCTTTTTTAGACGGCATCATAAATCCAACATTTAAGTCTTTGAATTCATATTCACCCTCAATTTGAATTACAAGCGGAGGACTTCCGTAACACCTCGTAGCTTTATACACTTGTCCGTCTATAACAACATATTCCACAAAAATCGGATCTTCTTTGAAGCGTAAAAGGTATGTTTTAAAAAACACCAACATTTATCCGCCTGCTTGTATTCTATATAAGCATAATCTATGTGATTCATTTTATTTCACCTCATTTATATGAATTGTACCGTAATATTCTTCCATCGATGCCATCTGTTTCTCCGTTGTTAATCAAATACTATTCAGACTTTTTATTAATCTTTGTTTGTCTGTATATATCATCATACAAAAAATTGTAACTTGCAACCCAAATCACTCAAATAATCTTGATTTATCATACCGAAAACGTATTATAGCATAATCTGCAGCATCCACGAAATCATTTACTGAATTTTCACTCACTATAATACTCTTGGATACATCATACATTTCAACATTCTTTTTATTCCCATCATATACTTCCATTATATATTTTTTTGCACAGTTCATATTTATCATTATCAAATTTATATAGCATAGATATTTATTACCTTTTCTATTATCAATCTTTAAATAAGTATTTTAATGTATATTCCGTTTGTTCAAATATCAATACATTATCTGTCTTTTTTTAATCTTTAACACAATAGGCATAGGTATCTCCTCATTTAAACCTTTTCCATTACTTTTTGAACTATCATAATATTGTAAAATCAAATCGTCTTTTTCCCCAACATTTCGCCATATTCTTGGCTTTTTCAAAACTTAAATTATTAATTTCACAATATTTTTTTATATCGTCTTCCCATTTATCAAATAATTCACTCATAAAAGTACCTCAATATTTATTTTTATAATGATTTTCCCTATTCTCCGGATGTCTGTTCCAAATAATGTTTGTAACGCTCTTGTGCCTCCTTTGGGGCATCGGGCTTTATTACTCTCATTCCATTTGTTTTCCATTCCCACCAATCGGGATTTGACGACCAATAAAAATCTAATCTCTTCATTATTTTCATCCTTCTCATCAACAAAATCCAGTCAGCATTTGTATAAAAAGATGTATATACAAAAATAAACCGCATAAAATGCGATTTATTTTATGGTGGACCATCTAGGACTCGAACCTAGGCCCGTCCGGTTATGAGCCGGATGCTCTAACCAACTGAGCTAATGGTCCATAATATTAAATAGATTAAACAGCCTTTACAAGAAAGGCTGTTTAAAATGTTGGTGACCCGTGCGGGAATCGAACCCCTGTTACCGCCGTGAAAGGGCGGTGTCTTGACCGCTTGACCAATGGGCCTCAAGTTCCGGCTACGTGCTACTCTCCCAGGCGGTTGCCCACCAAGTACCATCGCCGCTAAAGAGCTTAACTTCTGTGTTCGGTATGGGAACAGGTGGTTCCTCCCTTGCTATCGTCACCGGATCTTCTCTTTTTTTGGTCATACCCTCAAAACTAAACAACATAACTTCACAATGCGTTTTCTCTAATTTCTTATCTTTCTCGTTCCTAACCTTTGATGTAGCGATACATCTGTATTTTAATCTGCTTTTGCTTTTTATGCTCAAGCTTACGCTTGTATATACTTCGCATTGCCTTTCGGCAACCAGTCGCTCCTCGCAATTCTTTTAATTGCTTCTGCTCCTTTGCTTTCGTACATATTCGCATTTTTATCTGCTCCGCAGATTAACATGCTTGGTCAAGCCCTCGGACTATTAGTACCGGTCAGCTGCATGTGTTACCACACTTCCACCTCCGGCCTATCAACCATGTAGTCTTCATGGGTCCTTACTAGCCTACGCTATGGGAAATCTTATCTCGAAGGGGGCTTCACGCTTAGATGCCTTCAGCGTTTATCCCGTCCGTACTTGGCTACCCTGCTATGCCCTTGGCAGAACAACAGGTGCACCAGTGGTACGTCCATCCCGGTCCTCTCGTACTAAGGACAGCTCTCCTCAAATTTCCTACGCCCGTGATAGATAGGGACCGAACTGTCTCGCGACGTTCTGAACCCAGCTCGCGTACCGCTTTAATGGGCGAACAGCCCAACCCTTGGAACCGACTACAGCTCCAGGATGCGATGAGCCGACATCGAGGTGCCAAACCTCCCCGTCGATGTGGACTCTTGGGGGAGATCAGCCTGTTATCCCCAGGGTAGCTTTTATCCGTTGAGCGACGGCAATTCCACTCTCATACCGCCGGATCACTAACTCCAACTTTCGTTACTGCTCGACTTGTCTGTCTCGCAGTTAGGCTGGTTTATGCGTTTGCACTCGTTGCACGATTTCCGTCCGTGCTGAACCAACCTTTGAACGCCTCCGTTACCTTTTAGGAGGCGACCGCCCCAGTCAAACTGCCCGCCTGACAGTGTCCCCCACCCGGTTTCACGGGTGTAGGTTAGAACCTTCATATTACAAGAGTGGTATCCCAACATCGACTCCCTAACACCTGGCGGCATTAGTTCTCAGTCTCCCACCTATCCTGTACATGTAATACAAAAATTCAATATCAAGCTACAGTAAAGCTCCATGGGGTCTTTCCGTCTAATCACGGGTAACTGGCATCTTTACCAGTACTTCAATTTCGCCGGGTATGTTGTTGAGACAGCTCTCAAGTCGTTACGCCATTCGTGCGGGTCAGAACTTACCTGACAAGGAATTTCGCTACCTTAGGACCGTTATAGTTACGGCCGCCGTTTACTGGGGCTTAAGTTCAGTGCTTCGATTGCTCTAACACTTCCCCTTAACCTTCCGGCACCGGGCAGGCGTCAGCCCATATACATCATCTTTCGATTTAGCATAGACCTGTGTTTTTGCTAAACAGTCGCTTGAGACTATTCTCTGCGGCCTGCTCTCGCAGGCTCCCCTTCTTCCGAAGTTACGGGGTCATTTTGCCGAGTTCCTTAACAACATTTCTCCCGATGGTCTTAGGATTCTCTCCTCACCCACCTGTGTCGGTTTACGGTACGGGCACCTTATCAATCCACACAACTTTTCTCGCCAGTGTACAATCACCCACTTCGCTACTAATTTTTCGCTCCCTTACGCCCCACTCAACCAACGGTGGGGTTAGGCTATGTTCCTGTGTCCCTGTATTTAACAATTTCGGTGGCTACGGAATCTTTACCGTATGTGCATCGACTACGCCTTCCGGCCTCGCCTTAGCTCCCGGCTTACCCTGAGCGGACGAACCTTCCTCAGGAAACCTTAGGTTTTCGACCATTATGATTCTCACATAATTCTCGCTACTCATTCCAGCATTCTCACTCGTGCCTTCTCCACGACTCCTTTCGGTATCGCTTCGCAGGCTTACACAACGCTCATCTACCAACAATATTACTATCATTCCTAAGCTTCGGTATGAATTTTAGCCCCGTTACATTTTCGGCGCACAGTCACTCGACTAGTGAGCTATTACGCACTCTTTGAATGAGTGGCTGCTTCTGAGCCAACATCCTAGTTGTCTGCGCAACTGCACATCCTTTTCCACTTAAATCCATTTTGGGACCTTAGCTGTAGGTCTGGGCTGTTTCCCTTTTGACTACGGAACTTATCTCTCGCAGTCTGACTCCCGGACATCATCTATACGGCATTCAGAGTTTGATAGGAATTGGTAGACCGTGAAGCCCCCGCCTCCATTCAGTGCTTTACCTCCGCTAAACTATCCTGAGGCTAGCCCTAAAGCTATTTCGATGAGAACCAGCTATATCCGAGTTCGATTGGAATTTCTCCGCTACCCACAGTTCATCCCCTACTTTTTCAACAGGAGTGGGTTCGGCCCTCCATGGAATTTTACTTCCACTTCAGCCTGGACATGGGTAGGTCACCCGGTTTCGGGTCGTATACAGCAAACTCTACGCGCTATTAACACTCGGTTTCCCTTCGGCTTCGGTACTTAATACCTTAACCTCGCTTACTACATACACTCGCTGGACCGTTCTACAAAAAGTACGCTATCGCACATATATAGTGCTTTAGCAGCTTGTAAACATAGGGTTTCAGATTCTTTTTCACTCCCCTTCCGGGGTTCTTTTCAACTTTCCATCACTGTACTTTTCTCTATCGGTCATCAGGTAGTATTTAGGCTTGGGGGGTGGTCCCCCCGGCTTCCCACCGGGTTCCTCGTGTCCGGTGGTACTCTGGATACTGTCTCCTTAAAATCCTTTCGTTTACAGGACTCTTACCTACTATGGTGTGTCTTCCCATACA
>VOFC01002003.1_pt1:0-77500 | contig 84579 bp, 137 predicted proteins | sample 5384161 | NCBI WGS metagenome assembly VOFC01 (sample SAMN12384722, study PRJNA508395) | human gut metagenome | isolation source: healthy gut B | host: Homo sapiens | reverse complement strand
CTGACGCGAGTCCATCCATAAGCGATAAATCTTTCATAATCAAGTCATGCAACTTAACTACAATATGCGGTATTAGTCCACGTTTCCATGGATTATCCCCCTCTTATGGGCAGGTTACTCACGCGTTACTCGCCCGTCCGCCACTTTCCTCTTTGAATTCATCCCGAAAGAATCATTCAAAGATTCTCGTTCGACTTGCATGTGTTAGGCACGCCGCCAGCGTTCGTCCTGAGCCAGGATCAAACTCTCGTTTAAATGGTTATATTAAAGCTTTCGCTTTTATATACTCGATTGTTTGTTAGCTCTTAATTACTAACTGACTTCTCTTCGTAATTTTTATCCGAATTTCTGTCATAAAAAACTCAATAGTTTTACATTTGCAAAGCAAATGTTTGACATAAAACCTGCACTATTTATCTTTCAATGTACATGCTCTCTTGCGACAGCTTGTTTATTCTATCACATCGTTTTCAGTTTGTCAAGACTTTTTAAAAGTTTTTTGAAAAAAGTTTTTAACTTCTTCTCAACCCGAACACTTCTCTTCCCGTGTTCTTTAGCCCTCTCAACTGACGACTTGATTATTATACACTCTATTAACCTTTTTTCATTTTTTTGAACTTTTTTTCATTGTACATATATTGTGGATTATTTCTTATTATATACACTATTTGTGTCGATTACAACAAAAAAAAAGAACTGTAACAAATCGTTACAGTTCATTTATCAGCCTATTTTAAACCACATTTAATTTTTTTTTAGTTTTCAAACAAACCTCTATAAATTTATCAATACCCAAAGTTCCGCAAATAAATATTACAGGTGCGAAATTTGAAAAATATCTTCGGTTTGTTTCCCAGCAAAGCAAAAACAAATATACTCCAAATATCGTCAAATACAATGAAAACATCTTTTTACGTTTTTCATCATCAGAGCATACAAATCCCCATGCAGCAGTTAACATCAAAATTAATATTGCAATATGCATTGATGTTGCATATGTTGCATACTTTTTATAATTCTTCCCCTCAGGCAAAATCCAATCATGCAACTTTGTATTGGTTTGAGGATTACAATGATAAAAATCTTCAGCACCATATGTTCCGTTTCCGACAAATACACCACAAAAAGCCCAATTTTTTATTCTATCGAAAATCTCTTTATTTATCTTACTGTTTCTGTTTTCATCGTAATCATATTTCCTTGTAAACTCATAATCCTCAGGATTATATACACCATCACCTTTAAGCCCCATCATGACCCAATGATTATACGGTGTATTTTCACCCTTAGCCGTTTGTCTGTCCAAATGAGAAGAATACATATATAAATTAAATGTTACATTAAATATCATCATAATACTCACTACGCTGACAAGAATTTTCGTAAACTCCTTTGAATTTTCTGTTTATGAGCAAATCAATGCCTACTGCTATAGCAATTATTATTACAGTGAATTTATTCAAACTTCCTATTGTAATTGTCAGTCCCATTAATATATATGTAATTATTTTCTCTTTTTCCCGATTGTTCTTTAGAGTTCAGATATAAATAGAAAAAATAATACCGGAAACATAACAGAAAGCATATCAGTATACACAGCACCGCCCAAAAATAGAATTGCACACTGAATCCAAACAGTACCAATGCAAAACGGCATGTTTTACGTCAGCTATTTTCTTGCAAATCAGTGATACTATTACTGTTGTACAGCTTACCATAATACTGTTTATTACGACAGAAACCGCAAAATAGTCTTTAATTCCAAATATTGATGCAATTTTGAAAAACAAATGCAAAAATGCCATTGCCGCAAGATTGTTAGGAAATCTATAGAAATATTCATAATAATTTTCAAACGTCCCTGTTTCAACCCATTCAATAGCACCTTTATGTATCGCGCCAACATCCCACAACGGATCATACCTTAATGCAATTCCCAATACAATCTCTATTATAAACATACCTATACCAAATGAGATAAGTATCTTATTATAATTTTTTCTCAATGAATTTCTCGTTTTTGGAAAGGTTTTTATATATTATTGTCAACCCGACTAAGCATATTGTTGTAACACAAATCAAGTGCAATGCTTTATAATATGTATTATGCAATATTATATTTATTGCAGTAAAAAGTAAAACATATTGCAAACAACAAATAAAATAACCATATGATTTTTTTCTTCATATGTACTTCTCCTTAAACATTAATTAACACCTGCAAACATACTGATAATACCTATGCAAATAGGTACAACCATAGCTATTGCGGTAACAAGACAAATAATTCTGATTGTTTTTTTGCTAAACATTTCTTACACCTCTATTCCGTTTTATCAAGTAATCTGCTTATAATAGACGCAGCCTGTGCACGAGTTGCGGTTTGCTGCGGTCTGAACGTATCGTCGTCCATACCCGATATTAAGCCGTTTGTATACGCATATCTGACGCCGTCCAATGCCCATTGCGATATTTGGCTTACATCATCAAACTGTAAATCGACAGGAGTAAGTATATTATAAGACTCCTCCTCATCACAACTGTATTGATACAGCATATAAACCATATACGCCATTTCTTCACGTTTTATCGGCTTATCGCCGTCAAAAAGCCACTGTAAATAGCCTTGCCGTCTGTTATCTTTGCTGCATAATTGCCAATCATATTTTCAGGTATCAAGCCTTTGTCGAGTGCACTTTGCACACAACCTCCGTACCAATCGGACGCGGTAACATCAAGACATTCGCCGCTCCTGTACGGCACATCGGCAATACCGACTGTACCCAAAGCCATCTTCAAAAACTCTGCACGCGTTACAGTTCCGTCCGGATTAAACTCCGTGTCAGAAACACCGTGTATAATATCTTTGTCGGCAAGCTTCATTGATAACATCTTCCGCCCAATGACCTTTGATATCGTTAAATTCCGCCGCACTTGCCGATACCGCCGTCATTGACGACAATATCAACACCGCTACGACTACTTTCTTTATATTCATTCCTATTTCTCCTATTTTAAATTATTCATTACAACCGCCGCCTGTGCACGTGTCAAATTCTCTTTCGGTGCAAAGCGACCGTCCTCCATACCGTCTATATAGTTCAGATTATAAGCTTCTACTACATCACTTATATATTTTCGTCAATTTCATCACTGTCCTTAAACGAAAAAACAGGAATACGTCTTTCATTGTCCCAGTCTCTCCAAATTTCTCATTTTATAATTTTTATTTTCTGAACGAGTTGCAATTACAGCCATTTTATCTCAAACAAGAATAGAGGTTCGCCTTTCTTTTGACCGTAAAATTGTATGCTTACCCAGCCATAAACATTTACGAGTTAGGCTCTCCGTCAAACTTTTCTTTCTCTGTTGAACCGCTTTTTAAGATCTGTTTTTGTAACATTTGTTAGTAATCAACAGTCCTCAATCATTTCTTCAGGAATAATATCCTTATCCAACGCACCCTGCAAATAGTAGCAATACCAATCATCATTTGTTGCGTCAAGGCATTCGCCGTCACGATATGCGTGACCGACTATACCAAACGAATCCATCGCCATCTTCAAAAATTCCGCACGCGTTACAGTTCCGTCAGGGTTAAACTTGCCGTCACCGACTCCCGATACTTTGTCATTCTCTGCAAGTGTTTTTATAACATCTTCCGCCCAATGACCTTGTATATCCGTAAATGATTCGTCACCCTTTAAATACTTTGTCAGTTCAGGCACATTTTCAGGAATTGCATCCGCAATAAGCTTTTGCAACTCTCTTTGCACCTTTTGGCTTTCATATGAGTGGTGTCGTTCGTGCCTGACGGATAAGCCTTGCTTTCAAGCGGTTCACATATAAAATAACCGGACAAAACATCGTCCTTATCCATACTGTTCCACGCATCTGTCACAATTTTTATTTTCATCAATAAATTTGCAACCTGTTTCTTCTGCGATTTCACGCGTAGGGTCTGCGTAAGCTTTTCGCGACTCCATAAAACAGTTGTTTTCTTCGTCCCACCAAGCAGCCGCATTTGCAGTCATAAGCACCGGTGTTCCGCCGCGTTTTTCAACTTCACCGATATATTTATCGGTAATCAACTTTTTGTAGTCCTCAACACTTATGTATCTTTCCGGTTTATTTTCAGCACCGTCATTTATACCGAACTGAATAAACACATAGTCACCCGGGTGCATTTCTGTAAGTATTCTGTCAAGTCTGCCGTCATTGTCATAGCTCTTTGAACTTCTTCCGCCCATTGCACGGTTTTCAATAATTATATCGTCATTAAAATAATCGGCAAAAACTTGTCCCCAACCTGTTTGAGGGTATACCTTTTTGTATAGTTGTAAGTTTGTGCCGTTGAATCACCTGCAATATATATAGTAGGTTTTTCGGCTTTTTCCCGTGTCGGTAACTGTTCAATATCTATTTCCGTCACGTTAGGGTTGTCACCCTTTAACCTGTACAGGTGATTTTTCCGTTTTTCGGCACAACAGGCTGTTCATTTTCCTGTGTTTTGCCTGCCTCAAGCGTGTACGCCCTTACACGTTCACCGCCGTTTATATAAATATTCGCATTTGTTTCTGTTTTTCCGCCGGTTGTTACCGTTACAGTGTAGTCACCGTCAGGCACTTCCACTTCCTTCGTAACACCGTCTGTCTTGTCTGCTTTTACTTTCGTCATATCGAATTTTTCCGAATACAATCCGTCCGCGTTTGCAATAGGTACCATGCAAGCCGACATAACAGACATAGTAAGTATAGCTGATATAATTTTTTCTTATTTTCATTAAAAATCACCCCTTAAAATTTATTATATTACATCTGTAAATAAATTGCAATATAAAAAACAGTCTATTTCTTTTTTTCTTAACTCTCTAAAAATTCAGTCAATATGCTTGCACATTTATCTTCCGTTATACCGCCTGTCACATTGACATTGTGATTGAACATACCGCTTTCAAATAAATTGATAACCGAACCGGCACAACCGGACTTTTTTGTCATACGCACCGAAATACACATTTTCAATGCGTGAATTAATAATCGCCCCTGCACACATCGGACAAGGCTCAAGCGTAACATACATTTCACATCGCGGTAATCTCCAACCGCCGAGTTTTTGCAAGCCTTGTTTATCGCTATAATTTCGGCGTGAAGTAATGCGTTTTTCTTGGTTTCACGCTTGTTGTATCCTCTTGCGATAATCTCACCGTCACGCACTATAACCGCACCGATTGGAGTTTCACCGATTGACGCGGCTTTTTTGCTTGCTTCAGTGCCTTTTCATAAATTTTTTCTTCCATACAATTCTCCATTCAGTAGATATACCATATAGACAAAACCATAATGGTTTTGTCTACTTTTTTTTTTGGGAGTTTGAGGTGCAACCTCATCGAAAATCATTTCTGGCGACATGCGCGGCAGAAATGGCTTAAAATCTAAAGTTTCGACTTCGGAGGAACTTTATGATTTTTTCCAAAATTTACATCGCAAGATGTGATTTTTGGAGCTGTCGACATTTTGTCGACAGACTCATTTTATCACACCTCTTGACATATGTCAAAAATAGTAGTAAAATGTGATAAGCAACCGCGTTGGTTGTTGCTTGCCGATATACAATCGTCGGTAAGATGTAGTATGGTAGAAAAGGAGATATGAAAAATGATTGTAATTCTAAAACAAAACGCAGAACAAAAAACGAGGTAAACGCACTTTTAAAACAGCTGGAGGACATGGGCTTTGACCATCATTACAGTAAGGGCGAAAATTCCACAATAGTTGGTATTATCGGTGATACTTCAACTCTTGACACAGACGATTTAAAGACTATTGACGTAGTCGCAGACGTTAAGAGAGTTTCCGAGCCGTTCAAGCTTGCAAACCGCAAGTTCCACCCGGATAGCAGTATTTTCAACATTGCCGGCAGAACAGTAGGTGAAGGTCATTTCAGCGTAATTGCAGGTCCTTGTTCGGTAGAAACAGTTCCGCAAATGACAGAAACAGCCGAAGCAGTTAAAAAAGAGCGGTGCTTCATTTTTAAGAGGCGGTGCATTCAAGCCGAGAACATCACCTTATTCATTCCAAGGACTTCATGACGAAGGTCTTAAAATTCTTCTTGAAGCAAAGAAGGCAACAGGACTTCCGATAGTTACAGAAATTATGAATCAGGCACATCTTGATTTGTTTGAAGATGTTGATATAATTCAAGTCGGTGCAAGAAATATGCAGAACTTTGAACTTTTAAAGGAACTTGGTAAATGCAATAAGCCTATACTTTTAAAGCGTGGTCTTTCAAGCACAATCGAAGAATGGGTTATGAGTGCGGAATACATTATGGCAGGCGGTAACGAACAGGTTATTTTCTGCGAAAGAGGTATAAGAACTTACGAAACATTCACAAGAAATACTCTTGACCTTTCGGCAATACCGGCATTAAAGTCAATTTCACACTTGCCTGTAATCGTTGACCCAAGTCACGCAACTGGTTTGCCGTGGATGGTTGAACCGCTTACAAAAGCGGCTATCGCAGTAGGTGCAGACGGTATTATGATTGAAGTTCATAATAATCCAAAGAAAGCATTGTGCGACGGTGCTCAATCACTTACTCCGCAGCAGTTTGACAATGTTATGCAGACAGTTAAGAAGCGTGTTGAGTTTGAAGGTAAAATTTTAGGTTAATTTAAAGGCAGTCGATTGACTGCCTTTTTGTTTGCATTTTTGTATGTAGCCATATTTTATTTTTGATTTTGCAAGTAGCCACCCCTCCGTCACTCGTTCCTCGTGCCACCTCCCCTCAATGGGAGGCTTTTTATTTTCCGCAAAATCCCATAAGGCTCCCCTTGAGGGGAGCTGTCGACACTGTCGACTGAGGGGTGGCTTTACTGTCTTTCATATAAATCCCATCTATGTCGCTTAATCATAACCTCAGACTAATCCATTTCATACAGAATGACACTCTCGACTTTCCTTTTCCTCTCAACGAAAATCTTTCAATTCTCCGCCAAATTCCGGAAGGCGCCCTTGAGGGGGAGCTGTCGACACTGTCGACTGAGGGGTGGCTCTCTGAATTTCAATCACACAAACGGGCGACCAATGGTCGCCCATTTCAATCATGCAAACGAGCGACCAATGGTCGCCCCCTACACACGTTCCACTCAAACAACAGCAAACTCCAATCACGCAAAAAGGCGACCAATGGTCGCCACTACACACGTTCCACTCAAACAACAGCGAACTCCAATCACGCAAACGGGCGACCACCGGTCGCCACTCTGAAATTCTCATAAACGATAGCAAACTTAATCACAAACAAAAGGGCGACCAATGGTCGCCCCTACTACACAACTATTCATCTTTATGAAAATGTCTGTAAATCGCATAAACCAAAGCATCGACTGACAAAACTGCTATGTATATCGCAAAAGCAACAAACACAATACTACCTGCTTTTGTGGGCGGTGTATATATATATCTCTACGATAACCAATCACATCTTTATTCACTGCCAAAGTTACCGTTGCAAAGACAATCGTAACCAAAGTCAGCAGCCCGCCTATATAATACTTTTTCATAAAATCCCCTTATCTTACCAACAAATACACCGTATATGCCACATACATAAAAATCATAACCACACCGCAAGGGCGATTAATCTTTTTATTAGCAAGTGCAAAAATATAAGTAAACAAGCATATTCCAATCAACACACAACCGTCAATTACCACATTAAAGTCAGTACCTATTGTACCGATTGTCGCCGATATTCCGAGAATGAACAACAAATTAAATATATTCGAGCCGATTACGTTACCTACCGCAATATCATTTTGTTGTTTTCTTGCGGCAACAATCGAAGTCACAAGTTCAGGAAGTGATGTACCTATTGCCACAACGGTAAGACCGACAACTCTTTCACTCATTCCCGCCATAAGTGCAAGTTCCTTTGCGCCTTTAACAGTAAGCTGACCGCCGACCACAACACCGACAAAGCCGATTATTATAAACAATAAGCATTTCCACATTGGCAAATCTGCCTTTTCGCTATTCTCCGCACTTTCAATTAATTTACTTTCTTTCTTACCCATCACAACAGAACCGACCATAAACACTGCAAACAATGCAAGAAGTATAATACCGTCCAATCTTGTCAATGCAATATCACCATGATTTAATGTCATTAAAAAGCACAATCATTACAGCGGTTATACCGATACAGAATGGGAAATCACGTTTTAGGATATTTCCTTTTACAGCAACAGGTGCAAACAAAGCACTTGCACCAAGTACGACAAGCGTATTAAACATATTTGATCCGATTATATTACCGATTGCAATTTCATTACTGCCTTGCAGTGACGCAGTTATGCTAACCGCCGCCTCGGGCAAACTTGTTCCGAACGCCACTACCGTAAGTCCGACTATATATGCCGGAATTCTCAACTTTGCCGACAAATCACACGCACCGTCAACAAACAAATCCGCACCTTTAACCAAAAGCACAAACCCTATCACCAAAAAATAAAATCATCAAAACCATTAAATATAAGCTCCTTTTCCTCTGTAATTCCTCATAAAAAGCAAAGTAGACAAAACCCATATGGGTTTTGTCTACAATTAAATTGTCTAATCGAATTAGTGAACGATAGCCATTTCTGTATCCTTATCAAAGATATGAATTTTGTTTGTTTCAAATGCAACCTTGATTGTATCACCAATCTTAGCTGTTGAACGTTGATTAACTCTTGCTGTGAACTGTTCACCTGCAAGTTCAAGATACAAATATGTTTCAGCACCCATCATTTCAGTAACTTCAACGTATGCATTACATACAGCCTCAGGTCTGCTTGAAATGAATGCCTCGTCATCGTGAATATCTTCAGGTCTGATACCAACGATTACTTCCTTTACCGATATAACCTTCAAGTTCAGGTGTAACCTTACCGTTAGGAATCATAATCTTGTTATCGCCAAATGATGCGTATACGCTACCGTTTTTCCTTTGATAGTGTAGCAGTAACGAAGTTCATTTGCGGTGAACCGATAAATCCTGCAACGAATACGTTATCAGGGCTTTGTATAAAGGTTAGCAGGTGTATCAACTTGTTGAATAACACCGTCCTTCATAACAACGATACGAGTACCCATTGTCATAGCCTCTGTCTGGTCATGAGTAACGTACATAAATGTTGTTTGAAGTTTGTTATGTAACTTCTTAATTTCAGTTCTCATTGCAACTCTTAGCTTTGCATCAAGGTTTGACAGAGGTTCGTCCATAAGGAATACCTTAGGCTCACGAACGATTGCACGTCCCATAGCAACACGCTGTCTTTGACCGCCTGAAAGAGCCTTCGGCTTTCTGTCAAGAAGATGCTCAATGTCAAGAATCTTTGCAGCTTCTGTAAACACGCTTCTTGATTTCGTCCTTTGGAGTTTTTCTAAGCTTTAGACCAAATGCCATATTTTCAAATACTGTCATATGAGGATATAGAGCGTAGTTTTGGAAAACCATTGCAATATCTCTGTCTTTAGGAGCAACGTCGTTTACAAGACGTCCGCCGATATAAAGTTCACCTTCTGAAATTTCTTCAAGACCTGCAACCATTCTCAGAGTTGTTGACTTACCACAACCTGAAGGACCTACAAGAATGATGAAATTCCTTATCGTCAATGTCAAGTGTAAAGTCACTTACAGCAGTAACGCCGCCTGCATATCTTTTGTAAATGTGTTTTAATTGTAAATCTGCCATAATTAATTGTTCCCCCTCTCGTCCAAGAAAAATTTTTATACAAAATAAACCAGATTTCATTTATTCTGCTTGTTTAAGTGTATTGTTATCTTTATAATACATCTTTTTGATATATATATGATAAACATATTTAAATACAAATTGTTAGTCGTATAATTCACAAAAATACTTTTTATTCTTTAGTAAAATTAACTAAACATATTTTGATCATATGACAAAAAGGAGTTTTTTGCTTGATTACTCTTTATTTTTTGAGCTTTGTATAACTTTTTTCGGCAACATTTGACGGAGCTTGCTCGTAACGGGTAAACTCAAACGAGAACATACCTCTGCCCTGACTCATAGAACGCAAGTCGGTCGCATAACGGAACATTTCGGACATATCGCTTTCGCCCATACCCATAATCTGGCCGCGGCGTTTATTAATATCACCGATAATATCGCCCATAATATTTTCAGGAATATATACTTTCAAGTAGCCGATAGGCTCAAGCAAGACAGGGTTAGCCTGTTTCAAACCCTCTTTGTATGCGATAGCCGCCGCCGTCTTAAATGCCATTTCCGACGAATCAACAGGGTGATACGAACCGTCAAGTAATGTAGCTTTCAAGTTCACAACGGGATAACCTGCAAGCACACCTTTCCGGCACGAATCACGCAAGCCTTTTTTCAACGGCAGGGAAATAGTTTTTAGGCACAGAACCGCCGAATACTTTTTCTTCAAAAATCATATCCTCCGATACACCCGGCTCAAACTTAATTTTTACATGTCCGTACTGTCCGTGACCGCCGGACTGTTTTTTATGTTTGCCCTCAACCGTAGCCTCGCCGATAATTGTTTCGCGGTACGGAACAATAGGGTCTTCCAAAACTGCACCGACACCGTATTTTGATTTTAATTTGCTTACAATAACGTCAATATGCTGTTCGCCCTGACCGTTTATAAGCGTCTGCTTTGTTTCGGTATTGTTCGTAATTGTGAATGTCGGATCCTCCTCCATAAGCTTGTTAAGACCGCTTATAATCTTTTCTTCATCGCCCTTTGTCTGCGGTTTAATCGCCATAGACAAAACAGGCTGTGGAAATTCAATACCGGTAAGTATGATATTCTTACCTTTTTCACATAATGTATCACCTGTTTTTGTGCTTTCAAGTTTTGCAACCGCGCCGATGTCACCGGCTTTTATCGACTTTGCGTCAAGCTGTTTTTTACCGCAAAGATTAAATACCTTGCCTATCTTTTCGTTTACGTCCTTGTTCGGATTGTAAAGCGTGCTGTCACCCTTTACCTCACCGGAATAAACTCTGAACAACGACATCTTACCAACATAAGGGTCTGCGATTGTTTTAAATACAACCGCCGCCGTTGTTTCCGTTTCACTCTGTACAAGCTCAACAGGCTCGCCTGTGTCGGCAACTCTCGCGATTTCCTCAATTTCCGACGGAGCAGGCAAATACTTACCCATACCGTCCATAAGCGAACGCACACCTATATTATCCTGACCGCTGCCGCAGTATACAGGATAAATAACACCGTCCTTAACACCTTTTCTTATAGCTTGCTTAATTTCGTCAAAAAGTAAATTCTTCACCGTTGAAATACTTAACCATAAGTGCCTCATCGGTTTCGGCAACAACCTCCATAATCATTTCTCTAAGCGGTGCGACAATTTCCGCCATACCGTCGGGTACAGGAATATCCACTCTGTCCTGTCCTTCGTATCTTCTTGCCGTCATATCGACAATATCGACAAAGCCTTTGAATTCGTCACCCTCTCTTATCGGATAAACGAACGGAGTTACTGATTTTCCGAACTTTTCTTTCATTTCCTCAAGAGTTTTTTTGATAATCCGCTCTGTCATCGTCAATTTTGTTGACAAAGAACATAATCGGCACACCTCTTTGTTTTGCGTATCTGAACACGTTCTCCGTACCGACGCTTACACCGCTTCTTCCGCTCAATACAATAAGTGCCGAATCAGCCGCACGGATACCCTCTTTAACGTCACCGACAAAATCAAAAAAGCCCGGTGTATCTATCATATTATATTTCATATCTTTCCACTCTACCGTTGCAAGAGCGGTTGAAATACTGAATTGTCTTTTGATTTCTTCACCGTCATAGTCCGTTACAGTGTTGCCGTCAGCGACTTTGCCCATTCTGTCGGTCATTTTCGCATTGAACAGCATTGCCTCTGTAAGCGTTGTCTTACCGCATTTACCGTGTCCCATAACGGCGATGTTCCGAATTGCGTCCATTGAATACGTTTTCATTTGATTGACCCTCCTAATATTTTTTATTTTTCGTTCATTTTATTTGGCTACTAATCAATTTGTATGTCCTTTGCTATAGCCTCGTATATTACATATATACCACATTATCATATAAAGATAACAAAAAAAAGTACCGTCAGATTATAAAAATCAAACGATACTTTTTTTTGTACATATTCACTAACTTTTATTTTGTTATTTCAACAGTTCTTGTATCACCGTTCCAATCAACAGTGACATTAAATGCCTCCATGACAAATCTAAGCGGAACCATTGTTCTGTTGTTCATAAGCGTTGCAGGTGCATCAAGCGTTATTGGTGTATCATTTATGTACGCAACATCACTGTCAAGATACATAACGACTTTGTCGCCGCCCTTTTTAACCGTAATCTCCTGCTTGTCACCGTTCCAGTCCACTTTTGCATTAAGAGCCTCTGATATACCTCTTACAGGTATCATTGTATATGTTTCACCGTCAATGGTTTCAAGCAACGGATACTGGTCGTCAAACGCAAGCAATTTACCGTCTATTCTTACCTTTGCACCTATGTAATCAATATCATTATGATAATATCTCATAACGTGTTCTATGTACTGCGCGTCACCGTAAGTATTGTACGGCCAATTTGTCGCATACTGCGCGGCATTGATGCGTTCCGAAAGCCAATCGTCACCCTTCGCCGCAATTATTCTGTCAAGCACGGTTTGTCCGAAGTTATAAGACTGAATCATTTTCATATAATCGCAATCATATCTGATAAGCGACTGTGAAATTAAATATGCCGCAAACGGCACTGCCTTAGTCGGATCAAGTCTGTCTTGAAGCGTCCATTTTTCTCCCGTAGTGTCTTCACCGAACTTTGCGAATGATTTTTCCAAAGTATTTTCAATCTGCATAATACCCCATGCCGGATATTCACTTCCGTCATCACGGTAACTCAAATTTCTTCCCGACGATTCCTGCATACATATTGCCGCAAGCAAGTTTGGGTCTACACCGTATTGGTCGCCTGCCTGCTCGAATAAATCATAATAACTTTTACCGCCGAATTAAGCTGAGCCGTACCGATTTCAATACCGTCCATACTTGTGCCTTGATGGTCGGGTATAGCCCCTGCCGCAAGTGCCGTAAATGACGATGCCGAAATCACCGCTGCAAGTGCCATTCCTATAAATTTCTTCATAATCAACTCTCCTTTTGTGATAACTTGATATGTACACCCCCATTATACACTTATCATATTAATCCGTCAATGGCTGTTATTTCCTACGAATTTCATATTATATATGTTCGTTTTGAATAATACAGTGATTATTTGGTAATACTCTATTATGAATTAAATCAAAGGAGGATATATCTAAAACAGGTGTTTTTCGACGTGAAGTGGATTCACGCGGTAATCCGACAGGAAGTTGAGGTGATACAGAAAGAGCAATCGTTCCGTCAGGTTCAACAGGTGTTTTTGAGGCTGTGGAACTTAGGGATAATGACAAAAAGCGTTACGGCGGTAAAGGTGTAAAAAAGCTGTGGCGAATGTAAATGAAAAAATTGCAGATGTGTTAATCGGTATGAATGTACTTGACCAACGCTCGATAGATATGAAAATGTGTGAGCTTGACGGCACAGACAATAAATCAAATCTCGGTGCAAACGCAATACTCGGTGTATCGTTAGCCGTTGCAAGAGCGGCTGCGGCAAGCCTTGAAATACCGCTTTTTCAATATATAGGCGGTATAAATTCTTATGTACTTCCCGTACCTATGATGAACATATTAAACGGCGGTGCACACGCAAATAACAACGTCGATATACAGGAATTTATGATAATGCCGTATGGTGCAAAATCATTTAAACAAGGCTTGCGTTGGTGCAGTGAAGTATTTCACGAATTGAAAAAGGTGCTTTCCGAAATGGGTAATACCACCGCAGTCGGTGACGAAGGCGGTTTTGCACCGAATCTTGAAACAGACGAAAAAGCACTTGAAGTTATAATGAGTGCAATCGGGCGTGCAGGCTACAAGGCAGGTGAAGATTTTAAAATCGCCATAGATGCCGCGTCTTCGGAATGGGTACAAGATGACGGAACATATTTGTTGCCGAAATCCGGTATAAAAAAGACTGCTTCGGAACTTGTTGAATACTGGCAGACCCTATGCGAAAAATATCCGATTTTCTCTATTGAGGACGCACTCGGAGAAGATGATTGGGACGGTTGGAAAATCCTTACCGATAAGCTCGGCGATAAAATTCAGCTTGTCGGCGATGACTTGTTCGTCACAAACCCAAAACGACTTGAAAAGGGTATTTTATCAGATGTCGCAAACTCAATTCTTATCAAGGTTAATCAAATCGGCACACTTTCCGAAACACTTGACGCTGTTGAAATGGCACATAAAAACGGCTATACTGCCGTTATATCACACCGCAGCGGTGAAACGGAAGATACCACAATCGCCGATATTGCCGTTGCTGTAAACGCCGGACAAATAAAAACAGGCGCACCGAGCCGAACAGACAGAGTTGCAAAATATAACCAGCTTTTGAGAATAGAAGAAGAACTCTGTGGTATCGCACAATACGGAAAATTTTAATCATAAAAAACAGCAGACTATTTTAGATAGTCTTGTTTTTTTATGATTGATGTGCCTCCATATTTTTCGGCAACACCAAATTCAAAATTATCGAAACCAAGAACACAACCGCAACGCAGTTTTCAGCGAACACGTTTTGAATGATTTGCGGAAAGATTGAAAAAATTTCGGGAACTTGTGTAAAGCCAAGTCCGATACTCAATGACAATGCGGCGATAATAATATTTCTTTGTGAAAAACCGCATTTTGCAATCATCTGCAAACCGCTTATAACAATATTACCGAACATCATAAGCGTACAGCCGCCAAGCACAGCCTCAGGCAATGTTGCAAGTAATGTTCCGAACATAGGGAACAATCCTGCCAAAACCATAATAACGCAGCCTGTGAAAATCGTAAATCTGTTTACGACTTTTGTCATTGAAACAAGTCCCACGTTTTGGCTGAACGACGTAATCGGCAAACAACCGAAAAGTCCCGACAATGCACTGACAAAACCGTCTGCGGCGATTGAGCCTGTAAGCTCCTTCTTTGAAACCTCACGATTTAATCCCGATGACGCAAGTGCCGATGTATCTCCTATTGTTTCCGTTGCGGACACAAGGAAAATCACAAGCACGGAAATAATCGCGCCTATATTAAATGTCGGTTTAATCGGAAGTATCTGCGGAAGCGATACAATTTGTGCCGTACTCAATCCTGAAAAATCAACCATACCCATACACACAGCCACAATATAACCTACGATAAGTCCGAACAAGACGGACAACTGTTTCCAATATGATTTAGCGAAAATATTAAATCCGATACAACAAACCAATGTAATTGTTCCGAGAATTAAATTTTTTAGCCGAGCCGAAGTTCTCCGCACCCCGAGCCGCCGCCGAACGATGTCGCACCGACCGACAAAAAGCGAAAAGCCGATAGCCGTTACAACCGAAGCCGCCACAATCGGCGAAATCAGTTTAACCCAATACTTTGCAAAAAGTCCGAGTATGCCTTCAATAATTCCGCCTATAATAACCGCTCCGACAATGGCTCCGTATCCGTATGTAGGACCGACAAAACAGAACACAGATACAAACGTAAAACTTATTCCATTACAATCGGCAATCCCGAACCTACTTTCCATATAGGATACAACTGAATTACAGAACCTATTCCCGCAATAATCATAGCCGTTTGAATAAGTCTTGCGGTTTCGGTTGTGTCTAAACCGCAAGCACTTGAAACAATAATAATCGGTGCGATATTCGCAACGAACATAGCCAAAATATGTTGCAGACCAAACGGAATAGCTTTTGAAACAGGCACTTTTCCGTCTAACTTATAAATGTTATTAATATCACTGTTTTTCATTTTACTGTTCCTCTCTGAATTTAATCATACCTGTTTTGCTGTCCATATCGTCAACTATTGCCAAAGATTCTAATTGAAAACCTAAGTTGCGAATAATTCTTCCGCCTGCTTGGAAGCCTTTTTCAACAGCTATTCCTATTCCCTCAACCGTTGCACCGGCTGACTTGACTATCTGAATTAATCCCTGCAGCGCACAAACCGTTTGCCAAGAAATCATCGATAATCAATACACGGTCGTTTTCATTCAAAAACTTTTTCGCAACAATCACCTGATTTTTGCATTTGTGGGTGAATGACTCCACCTCCGCAACGTACATTTCACCCTCAAGATTTACGCTCTTTTGATTTTTTCTTGCAAAAACAACAGGTACACCGAAATGTTGTGCGGCGATACAGGCAATACCTATACCCGATGCCTCGATAGTCAAAATTTTATTTATATTCGCACCCTCAAAGCGTTTTTTCCATTCCTTGCCCATCTCATTAAACAAATCCACGTCCATCTGATGATTTAAAAAGCTGTCCACTTTAAGCACGTTACCCTCTTTAACTATTCCGTCCTTTAAAAATTCTTTCCTCTAAACAGTTCATCTTTACTCTCCTCAAATAATAAAATATATACGATTATACCACACCTACACCCATAATACAATTAATATCGACATCAAATTGCAAAAAAAATATGAGGACTTTTTAAGTCCCCATATTTGTATTGCTTTCATTTTTCAAATCACTGTGAACACGATGATATTCAGGGCTTTCCATCATCATTACCTGATGAACTCCGATACCTTTCAAAAGCGGTAATTTAAGTCTGTACTTAACCCAAATGAATGCGTATATAAACAATGCCGCAAACAGAACAAAGCACAAAATATATATATTTCTTCTTTGTACAGGGTCAGTTGATATATTGAACATCATATACACCTGAAGTGCTATACCCACGATTTGTAAAAAGCGGGAAAAGCGGTGTTTTGAAGTTACGCGGAACATTTTTCATTTTACGTCTTAGCATAATTACATTGACGTGTGATGTAATATATGAAAGCATCCAGAAAAGCGAGCAAGTAAGAGTTAAAAATGCCACCTGTTCACCTGTCGAAATGCCCGATGCCTCGATAATGCAAGTAAGCACACCCAAAATTATAATAACCCAATAAGGTGCTCCGTTTTTGTTTTTCTTTTGAAAAAAAACGCCGGAAGAAGATTCATCTTTGCCATTCCGCAGCATATTTCCGAAACCGAACAAATAATAGAGTTTTGCGTACTTACCGCCGCAAATATAGCGACAATAATCATCCAATATCTGCCCCACTTACCGAGCATATTCACCGCATAAAGAACGTGCGGTGACGCTGCACTTCCAAGATCGGACCACAATGTATAATTCTTAAATCCGAATACAAGCAATATTTGAATAATTCCCATTATGCCGAGTGAAAGCACCATACTGAGCGGTACTTTTTAGGACTTTTCATATCCTTACCCAAAGGTACAATAAACTCCGCACCGATAAAGAACCAAAATGCCGTTGCGGTAAGCGGAAGAATGTCCTTTAAATCCGACGAAATAACCTCATCTTGTGCCACCTGTTCACCCGAACCCAAACCGAGTGCGCCGATAATACCGAGTGCAAGCAATGACACTACCATAAATGCCGCAACGATTTCCTGCAAAAGCGTTGACATATTCACGCCTTTTTAGATTAATGAATATAAGAACAATCGTTATTCCCACGCTGAACACCGCAGGCGGTATCGCCTCACCCGTCATTTCCGTCATTACATTTGCAAACATCGCACCTTCGGCAGGTGCTGCAAAAACATTGCTTATTAAATAACCGCCGACCATCGTTACAATAGTCAACAGCGGACCGAGTCCGGCAAGAGTGTATTGAGCGATACCGCCGGTAAGGTTAGGCATTATCGCATTTAATTCGGCTATCGACAAAACCGCAAGCATATTTGCTATACAAGCTATGACGATAGCAATAACGAACGGCGTACCGACCGCACTTGAGCCGCTTGCCGACGAAACGAAACAGCTCGTTGCGATAAGCATACCCACACCGGTTGATACTGCACCAAAAAGACTGATTTTTTTCATATGAGTAACCTCCGATTTAATCTATCTTTGATTTCTGCAAAGCGTCAATTCCGTCTTCGCCCGTTCTGATACGAATAATATTACGAACGTCAGACACAAATATTTTTCCGTCACCGATGTGTCCCGTATAAAATTCTTTTTTCAAAAATTCTATAACTTCTTTAACTTTAGACGTTTCACATATCATAATCATAGTACTTTTCGGAAGAAGTCTTAACGGCTGTTCCGTAAAATCAAGCATATACTCCGAACTTCCGCTCTGCACACCGCAACCCATAGCATTGTAAACGGTTATGCCCGATATTCCGAGCTTATGTATTTCCTTGATGTGTTTTGAGCTAAGCATTTCGATAAATGCCGAAACCTTAGACATACTTCCTATAATCTCTATTCTTGAAAATTCAGCTTCCATTATTTTTTACCTCCGTTTTGTTAAAACAGGCGTATAGAACACATATGTTCTATACGCCGTTGTATATTAAAAACTTTTTTTACTTGTTATATCTTCCGCATCTTTTACGGCGTATTCTTCGCAAAGAAAACCTTTCACCCATCTGCCGTCGATAAGCTCGACATTGCCTATCGAAAGCGGTGTGTTTACGTTACTCATAAAACTTCCGAGCTTTGAAACGGGTATTTTGAATATATCAATATTTATATTTTCACCGTTTTCCGCTCTCACAAGTCCGGGCTTAATCGGATTTGTATTGAGTTTGTACAGCTTGTACTCCTTTGCAGTCGCTGTACTTTCGATATACTCCGCTCCCAATTCGGTGAGCTGACTTTCAAGGGCATATCCCTTTTTGTGAAGTCCGCATACCGCAAAATCGATACTTTCGGTTTTAAGAAAACTTTCCGCTGTTTGAAGTACAAGATTTGTACTGTCCGCAAGTCCGAAAATCGTAATTCCGAACGGTAAATTTTTATCTTGCGTATTTTCCGGTACTGCCACTGCCATAAGGTCAAGCAAGTTGCAGTGATTTGTATAAAGTCCCATTAAGCTGTTCGTCTTTACGGGATCTTCCCTTACTTGCTCTCTTGTGAATGTGCCTCCTGCCGTCGGCATTATCATAACGGCATTTTTTAATATTTCCTTTGCCTTGTGTCTGTAATATTGCAACATATGCAAATCTTCAAACAGTCTTGCGGCGGTCTTTTCTTCCGTACCGCCCGACTGAAGAATTTTCTTGGTAACAGGAAAAACTTTATCCTCGTTTTCAATGACAAATTCTTTTTAAGTCAGCCCATCTTTCCGCAAACATACGCACCGTCATAAAGAATTAACGCGGCATCATAAAACATTTTATAATCAATATATTCAACCTTAACTCCGAGTTTTTTTATACGTTCCGTTGCCGAATACCATTTAGCCTTATGAACATCTGCGTTATCACCGAAAAATGTAGGTTCTTCCAAAGGAAGATATATTTTTTCGGGAAGTTTTTACCTTTATCCTCATATTCTTTCGACCAAACACATTCCGCATCATAGCCTTTGGCATATTGATTGACTGTTTCGGTATCTTCAAGACTGTTTGCAAATACCGTCACACAGTCAAGGCTTGCACAAGCCGGTACTACTCCGGATGTGGACCACGCACCCAATGACGGTTTAAAGCCTACAAGTGTATTTAGCATTGCGGGTACTCTTCCGGAGCCTGCCGTATCGGTACCGAGCGAAAACGCCGCCATACCCAAAGCAACCGACACCGCAGAACCCGAACTTGAGCCGCCGCTAATCATTTTATCGTCATACGCATTATGCACTTCACCGTACGGACTTCTTGTACCGACAAGTCCCGTTGCAAATTGGTCAAGATTTGTCTTTCCGACAGGGAACGCACCTGCGTCAATTAACTTCTGTACCACAAACGCACTTTTTTCGGCATATACGAATATTTGGGGCAAGCCGCCGTTGTCGGAACTCCCTCAAGGTCGATATTATCCTTTATCGCGAACGGTATTCCCCACAGCGGTTTATCCTCACTTCTCGGCGGAAGTTTTGAGATATACTTTTCCATAAGCTCTCTTGAAGGAGCAACTATCCAAATATTCTTGTCCTTATTTTCTTCGGCTCTTTTCAAAATTTCATCGACAAGCTCGTAAGGTGTAAGTTCGTTATTGTCATACGCTTGATTTATCCATTTCAATGATAATTTCTTAGGAAAAAAACTTCATTACTTATTCCTCCGTTTTTACAGCCGCAATCATCTGACCTGCGTCAACCTGTTGACTTGTCTTTATAAATACCTTTTCAATTACTCCGCTGTATTCACTCTCAATAGGGAATTCCATCTTCATACTTTCCAAAACGGCAACCGTATCGCCTTTCTTAACTTCCTGACCTTCTTCAATCAAGACTTTCCATACACTGCCCGGAATAGTTGCGTTAATCGCCTCACAGCCGTCAGGCAAAACATCATCTGCGTGAGTATCTTCCGTTTCCGTATCCGATTCAAAATGGTCAAGTCCGTTTTCAATCCATCTCTGTCTTTCTGCTTGGAATGATGCCTCTTGATGTGCCTTGAATTTTTGAGCGGACTCTTTGATACTTTCAAGATATTCCTTGTACTTACCCAAATTAAATGTAGTTTCCTCAATATCAATGTGGAATTTACCTCTAAGAAAATCATCTCTGTACTGTAAAATCTCATCGGCACTGCACGGATAAAATTTAAGTCTGTCAAAGAAATTCAAAAGCCACGGCTTACCTTTTTTGAAATACTCCGTTTCTCTTAACGGATTCCACATCTGAATTGTACGTCCGACAAACTGATAACCGCCGGGGCCCTCCATACCGTATACGCAAAGGTATGCTCCGCCGATACCGACAGCGTTTTCAGGCGTCCAAGGTCTTGCCGGATTATACTTTGTCGTTACCATTCTGTGACGCGGGTCAACCGGTGTCGCAACCGGTGCGCCAAGATAAACGTCACCCAAACCAAGTACAAGATAATCTGCGTCAAACACAATATTCTGAACGTCCCCGATACTGTCAAGACCGTTAATTCTTCTGATAAATTCAGGGTTAGACGGACACCAAGGTGCATTCGGTCTTACCGTCTCCTGATACCGCTTTGCTGCAAGCTGTGTCTGGGGATCGTCCCAAGAAAGCGGAAGTTTGATAATTCTTGACGGTACTGTTATATCGTCCAGCGATGAAAGGTTTGCATTTATTTCTTTTTACTTTTTCACAAACTTCTCGCAGAAATTTTATTTACATCAAAATGTACTTGCAATGAACGAATACCCGGTGTCATATCAATTACAGGTAAATCCGATTTTTCGATTTCGTTCATAAGGATATGTACTCTGAAACGCAATTCAATATCAAGCACCATATCGCCGTATTCAACAAGGATATTTTCTTCACCCTGCAATCTGATTTTGTAATCGGTATTGTCGTGTGTTCCCTCTGCCATAATCGAATATGACGCATCAAGCTGAGCAGGCTTCGGAAGAACAACGTCCGTATAATCAAGATTGATATTTTTATCTTGATTTTTTCTTATAGTTTCGGCTTGTTCAAGAGTTAGAAGTTGGAAGTGAACTTTATCGCCCGGATGTAATTGACCCAGTTTCCACATTTCACCTTTTGCCGTTGTAACCGGGCAAACAAATCCGCCAAGCGACGGACCGTCAGGACCTAATAAAATCGACTGGTCGCCTGTAAGGTCAAGCGTACCGATTGCGTATGCATTATCGTGTATATTTGACGGATGAAGTCCCGCTTCACCGCCGTCCTCTCACCCACTGCGGAACAGGTCCGTTAAGTCTGATACCCGTTCTTGCACTGTTAAAGTTTACGGTATATTCCGAACTTGTAAGCGTGTCAAGATATTCAGGTTTCAAATATTCATAAGTAGGCTGCGGGCCCGGCAAAACGCCGATAGTCCATGTATTATCAATCTTAGGAATATACTTACCGTCAAATGAATTAAAGTTATCTGCCTGACAATCCTCTGCAATATGAAGTACATCACCCGTTCTCAATGCACGTCCGTTATGACCGCCGAATTTACCGTCACAGAATGTTGATGATGAACCCATAATCTTAGGTACGTCTATACCGCCCTTGACAAGAAGATATGTTCTCATACCTTTTGCGGCGGTTTTAAATTTAAGCTCTTGCATAGGTGACGCACTTATAACCGTGTACATCGGCACACTTTCACCGTCAAGCGTTGCCTGCATATCCGCACCTGCTATACAAAAAACTTGCGGTCGTTCTGAATCTGTATGTGCCGCCGCGCATTGTAAGCTCAATACCTGCCGCGTTAAGGTCGTTACCAAGCAATTTATTACCTATTTTAAAGCTGTACGCGTCCATAGCACCGCAAGGCGGTACACCGACAGTCCAGTACCCAATCATACCGTCAGCATCTTGTACTGTTGACTGAACACCGCCGTCAAGCACTTCAAGTGCATTTTCTTCAGGTAAAAAATCCCTCAAGCATTTTTGTAAACAGCTTTCCGTCTTTATAATCGCCTGTAAGGATAAGACTCTTTAAATATTCTAAGTTTGTCGTTATGCCGTAAATCTTTGATTCGGTCAAAACGTCAAGCATTTTTTTAACCGCTTTTTCTCTGTTTTCCGCATGAACAATAAGTTTTGCAAGCATAGGGTCATACAATGCGGAAATTTCGATATTCTTTCTTATCCAAGTTTCAACTCTCGCTTTGCCGCTGAATGTAACATCGTCGGTCTTACCGCTGCACGGTCTGAAATTATTTATACAGTCCTCCGCATATACTCTTACTTCGATTGAATGTCCGTTCGGTACCGCCTTAAATTCTTCAATACCTTTAAGCTCGCCTGCAGCCTCTTTAATCATCCATTCAACAAGGTCAACACCGTAAACTTCTTCCGTTATACCGTGTTCAACCTGTAATCTTGTATTGACTTCAAGAAAATAGAACTTTTCGTCAGACTCGTCATAAAGAAATTCAACAGTACCGGCACTTCTGTAACCGCTTGTCTTTGCAAGACTCTTTGCGGCTGTATACATTTGTTCACGAACCGTATCAGACAAATTCGGTGCCGGAGATTCCTCGACAACCTTTTGGTTTCTTCTCTGAACCGAGCAATCACGTTCACCGAGCGTTGCAACTTCGCCGTATTCATTACCGAAAATCTGTACTTCAACGTGTCTTGCTTTTCTGATATATTTTTCAAGAAATACGCCTGCGTCATTGAAATTGCTTTCCGCAAGGTGACAAACATTGTCGTATGACGCAACAAGCTCGTCTTTGTTTTCACAAATTCTTATACCGATACCACCGCCACCAGCTGTACTCTTTATCATTACCGGATAACCGATTTTTCAGCCTCGACAATCGCCTCGTCAACACCTTTTAAAAGTCCCGTACCGGACAAAAGCGGTACATTTGCTTTTTGTGCAATTTCTCTTGCGGAGTGTTTCAAACCGAAAAGCTTAATTTGACTTGAATCAGGTCCTACAAACTTGATATTGTTTTCTTCACACTTTGCGGCGAAAACAGTGTTTTCACTTAAAAAATCCGTAACCGGGATGTATTGCTTCCGCACCTGTATCAAGTGCCGCTTTAATTATTTTATCAACGTCAAGGTATGTGTCTTTTGCCGTACCCTCGCCAAGATATACCGCCCATCGGCATTTTCAACGTGCAAGCTGTCCCTGTCTGCCTTTGAGTAAACAGCCACACTCTTTACGCCCATCTTAGCAAGCGTTCTTTCAATTCTTACGGCGATTGCACCTCTGTTTGCTATTAAAACTTTACTGAACATATTAATCTTCCTTTGCCAATTTATTAATCCCAGATAAGAAGTCTTACGGGTGTAGGGTTGTATGCGTTACACGGATTGTTTAGCTGCGGACAGTTGCTTATAAGAATCATAACATCTGCCAATGCTTTCATCTCAACATACTTGCCCGGTGCCGATACACCGTCATCAAATTTATATCCGCCCTCTTTTGTGATAGGCACATTCATAAAGAAGTTGATATTCGGTGCAAGGTCACGCTTTTTAATGTCTGCCGTAGTGTCGGCAAGCTGTAGCATAAAGCTGTCACGGCAGTTGTGCATATATCTCTTTTCTCTCGCATATCTGACTGTATTGCTTTGCGATGAACAGGCACCGCCCAAAGTATCGTGTCTGCCTGTCTTGTCTGCTGTGATTTCAAGTAACGGCTTGCCCGACTCGGCTCTTAAAATACTTCCCGTTGTCAAATAAATATTTTTCTGTGCCACGATTGTCTGTACCGCACCGTAGTGATCCTCGGGATTTTCCAAATCATAAAATGTCGTATCAACGGCTTGATTGCCCTCAATATCAAGTATTCTGAATGTCTGACCTTTTTTTCAATTCGTGCATCCAGCCAAGTCCTGCATTAAGCACCTCGTCATATACTGCGTCCTCTATTTTCAAATCACTGTCTTTTTTCAATAAATCCATACATAATCTTTTCCTCCTCTGATTATTCGCCAAGTAAGTTGTAGTAATCCCATGTGTTTTCAAATGCTCTGTAATTTTCATCACGTGAATTTACACATTCGTCCATAAGGTCTGTCTTTGGAGCGTCATAAACCTCCATTGTAACGGGGAACAGACGGATATTCCGTTGACGGATCAAGCGGATTAGGTGTGTTTGAAACAACAAAGATAATATCCATTTCTGTTCTTAGCGTTACCGTAGCACCCTTTTTTACAGTGATCCGAAACATAGTTCATACTTCCGTCCTCATCAACATACACCTTTGAGAAAAAGATTTACGCATGGTACAATATCTCTTTTACCCATATTGTTGCGGACAAGTTCAATCTTGAAGTTTTCTTCGCCGCATCTGTAAAAAATCGTTGCCTTGTTCCTGATATGATGTCTTGCCGTATTTTTCATCGGTCATCTTTCTTGTTGTGTGACCGCAGATTGAATCATGCCAACCTAAGCTGTCCTCTGTGATACTCGCCAACACCCTGCCGTTGTCGCTCATAAGCACATTGTCCTTTGTAAGATGTGCTGTGTATTGTGCTTTAAGAGTATCAGGCATATTGTATCTTTCAGATGTATCTCTCATATTGTAAAGAAGAATTGATACATTGGCATTATCTCCAAGTGCTTTAAAGTGAATATATTTGTTCTTTCCGATAAGTCCCGACCATTTTTCACCGGTCTGAATTCCTTTGTAAAAGTTTCTGCATAATGTTTCTCTCCTTTTTTCTAATCAAATAAAAAACGGGACTTAACCGATTTAAAATCAGTTAAGCCCCTTTGCTTGTACTGTGATACAAAAAAAAAAGGCTTTAAGATATTTGTTTCAATACCTTAAAGCCTCTTTGCTTTCATCTTGTGTTTATTATACAACCGCAAAAGAATTTTTTCAATTATCCGAAAGTTTGATTTTTCTACCACTTTAGTTCTACTCATTCAAGAAATAACGAAATAAGCTGACCTCTGCTTGAAACTCCAGTTTTGTTGTATATGTTGTAAATATGCTTTTCACCGTTGAAACGGATATGACAACTTTATCCGAAATTTTCTTGATTTGACAAACCTTTGTTGATAAGGCTTAAAATTTCCGATTCTCTTGACGTTAAACCATAAGTTTTTCGCAAAGTTGTTAAGACTTTTGTTTACCGTAATGCTTGCTCTGTCAAGACGCATAACATTATGGAGCATATTTGCAATGTGATTTTTAAGTAAGTTCAAAACGTACAGCTCTTTTTCATTAAAGTCACCGCTCTTTTCATTTCTGAAAAGATTGAACATTCCTATAATTCTTGAATTTTTTATCAGAATGATACCGCACCCGAATATAATGTCCTCGGGCTTTAAAAACTTTATGTAAAAATCCGTTTTTTCACGAACATCACTTTCAAGAATACTCGTGTCCTTGTAAACACTCGTTTCCGAAATAAAGTCGTATAAATATTGAATATAATCCTCACTGTAAAAAACGTCTGTGTATCTGTCTTTTACGTCATTGTCAAAACCGATAAAATATGACTGTTCTTTTTCTTATCTTTCGGTCATCGTCTAAAATGATAAACCAGCCCTTCGTGTACGGAATAAGCATTCGTATCATTTTCATTATTTTGCTCGTAAATACATCAAGTTCATCAATCGTATATAGCTCAAGCAGCAATTACGTTTGCCGATTCCAAAGCCTTATATGCAGCGGCAAAGGTTTCTTCGATTTTCGCCTCGACTTCCTTTGCCTCCTCTATCAAAAAGCATCATTTCTCTGATTAGGATATTTCGTTTTTATCAAGCATTTCATAGCCTTGCTTTGAAAGACGCAATGTGTTTTTGCCATCATCAAGTTACCTTTTGTAGGTGCTAACGTCTTTGCCATCTGAAATTCCCCTCTCAGGATTATACTTCTTCGTCCTCCACAGGACGATAATATTTTTCAAGAGTCTTATCGCTGACTCTGTCAAGTTCACTCTTAGGCAGCATACCCAAAAGCTCCCAACCAAGATTTAAAGTATCGTCAATAGTTCTGTTTTCATTCTTACCTTGTGTAAGGAACTTTTCCTCAAACGCTCTGCCGAACTTGATATACTTCTTATCCATATCGGAAAGTTCATCTTCACCGATAACTGACGCCAAACTCTTTGCGTCCTCAACCTTTGAATATGCCGCAAAAAGCTGGTTGGAAAGTGCGGAGTGGTCTGCTCTTGTAAAGCCTTCACCGATCCCGTCCTTCATCAAACGCGAAAGCGACGGAAGAATCGAAACAGGTGGATATACGCCTTTAAGGCTAAGCTCTCTGCCCAAAACTATCTGTCCCTCTGTAATGTAACCGGTAAGGTCAGGGATTGGGTGAGTAATATCATCGTTAGGCATTGTCAAAATCGGCACTTGTGTAACCGATCCCTTTGCGTCCTTAATAATACCTGCACGTTCATAAAGTGAAGCCAAATCTGAATACAGATAACCAGGGAAACCCTTTCTTGACGGAATTTCACCCTTTGAAGATGAAACCTCACGAAGTGCCTCCGCGTATGACGTCATATCGGTAAGTATTACAAGTACGTGCATATCATGCTTGAATGCCAGATATTCCGCAGCGGTAAGCGCGCATCTCGGCGTTATAATTCTCTCAACAACCGGATCGTTTGAAAGATTCAAAAACATTACAACCTTACCCAAAACACCGCTTTCTTCAAATGACTTTTTAAAGTAGTTTGCAACGTCATGCTTAACGCCCATTGCCGCGAATACGATAGCGAACTTTTCTCCGTTTTCGTCATCCGGGTCAACAACCTTTGCCTGTCTTGCAATCTGTACGGCAAGGTCGTCATGCGGAAGGCCGTCGCCTGAGAATATAGGAAGCTTTTGACCTCTTATAAGTGTGGCAAGACAGTCTATCGACGAAATACCTGTCTGAATAAAGTTGTTCGGGTATTCACGTGAAACGGATTGATAGGCTGACCGTTTACATCACGAACTTCGTCCGCAAAGTAATCGCCCAAACCGTCAATCGGTCTGCCGATACCGTCCAGCGTTCTGCCAAGCATTTCTTTTGAAAGCGGCAAACGCATCGGCTCGCCCATAAATTTTGTTTTTTAGTGTTGGTAAGTGACAGATTTGAAGTACCCTCAAAAACCTGTATTACCGCTTTATCACCGGAAATCTCAATAACTCGTCCTATTCTTTTTCTCGCCGTTGTCAAGAGTAACTGTAACCATTTCTTCATAGAATGTATCGTCTACTCCCTCGATAACTGCCAAAGGACCCTGAATATTATTAAGACCCATATATTCTATTGCCATATGCTCATATCCTTTCCTTTAGCTTTCATGGTTATAAATCAACTTGTCAAATGTTTCGTTGATTTTTCTCTGTAAATCATGGAACGGACCATCAATATTGTCATTTCCAATCGTGTATTTAATTCTGATAATGTCTCGGCAATTCCGCTTTCGCTCACCTTTGAAAGCACAACGCCCTTTTCGACACATTCCTTAATTCTCTTATCAAAAAGAAGAATTGTATCCATCATCTTATTCTGCTTTTCAAGCGGTACATATGTATCGTCCGCATGGAAAGCATTTTTGTTGCAAGAAACCTACTCTGATTGTCTTTGCAACCTCCAAAGTAGCCTTTGACTGTCAGGAAGAACGTCTGCACCGATTAGCTTAACGATTTCCATAAGACTGCTTTCTTCTTGCAAAATTGCCATCATCTTATTTCTTTTTCCATAAAGTCCGGAGAAACATTTTTGAGCATACCAATCAGTAACTTCACCGATATATTCACTGTAACTGTTAAGCCACTGAATAGCCGGATAGTGTCTTGCATATGCAAGTGACTTGTCAAGTGCCCAGAAACATCTGATAAAACGCTTTGTATTCTGTGTTACCGGTTCTGAGAAGTCACCGCCCTGTGGTGATACCGCACCGATAATTGATACAGAACCCTCACTACCGTTAAGATTTGTAACATATCCCGCTCTTTCATAGAAAGCCGAAAGTCTTGACGCAAGATATGCAGGGAAACCTTCTTCCGCAGGCATTTCTTCAAGACGACCCGATATTTCACGAAGTGCCTCCGCCCAACGAGATGTTGAGTCAGCCATAAGTGCAACGTCATAACCCATATCTCTGTAATATTCCGCGATTGTAACACCAGTGTAAATACTTGCTTCACGCGCCGCAACCGGCATATTTGAAAGTATTAGCAATAAGCATTGTTCTGTCCAAAAGCGGTCTGTTTGACTTAGGGTCGATAAGTTCAGAGAACTCGTCAAGTACCTGTGTCATTTCGTTACCACGTTCACCGCAGCCGATATATACGATAATATCGGCGTCGCACCACTTAGCAAGCTGATGCTGCGTCATGGTCTTTACCGGTACCGAAACCGCCCGGAACCGCCGCCGCGCCGCCTTTTGCAAGCGGGAACATTGTATCGATTACTCTCTGACCCGTTACAAGCGGTCTTGAAATAGGCTGACGCTGTGTATAAGGTCTTGCCTTTTGATAGGCCATTTTTGTTTCATTGTTATGTCGATAATTTCGTCATCGCTCTTTACCTTTGCGATAATATCAACAATAGTGTAGTTGCCGTTCGGAGCAATCCATTCGATTTTACCTTTGATATTCGGCGGAATCATAATTCTGTGCTCAATAAGGCTTGTTTCCTGTGTTACGGCAATGATGTCACCGCCTGTAACATAGTCGCCTTGTTTCGCAACCATTTCCACATTCCAAGTTTTTCTTTCGTCAAGGTTAGTAACCTTTAAACCTCTGCCGATGAATGAGCCTGACATATTTCTTATTTCTTTCAACGGTCTTTCGATACCGTCAAAAATATCAGACAATATACCCGGAGCAAGAGTTATTGACAAAGGGCCCGCCCGTACCGACTACAGGTTCACCCTTTTTAAGACCTGTCGTTTCCTCGTAAACCTGTACAATAGTAGTATCGGAAGTTACGCCGATAACTTCGCCGATAAGTTCTTCATTACCGACATATACCATTTCCTGCATTTCAAAGGAATCTGACCCCTTTACTTTTACGACCGGGCCGTTTATACCGAATATCTGACCTTTTGTATTAGCCATTTACCTTCATTCCTTTCCGTTTGTATGCCGTTTAACCCAGTGCCAATCCACTGCTTTGAAGGAATTTCTGCTTTTCTTCTGACAGCATTTCCTTGAATGAATAGTCAACAGCAACCTTTCTGTCTGTATTTAAAATCTTCGCACCGCCAAGAAAATCTTTTTCACCCGATGCCTCAACCGTAATTCTTGACGTGTCGGGAATCTGTTCAATTTTTTCTTTAAGCTTTATATCGTCTGATGAGATATAAATTGTCTTTGAACCTTTTCCGACTTCAAATAAAGCCTTTTCAATCTTGCTTAAAAGCCATTCTTCGTATTTATCGCTCTCGATAAATTCAACGATTTTTGCTCTCGAAAGTTTCATTACGTCATCAATAATTTCTTCACGACGCATGATAAGTTTTTTCTTTGAATCAAGCTCTGCGTGAAGAACTCTCTCATTTGCACTTTTTGAGCGGATTGAATATTCTGTTGAATATTCTCATATGCACCCTGCAAAAAGTTCGTTTTCCTTTTGCATCTATTCTCTCTGAATATTCCTTTTGAACATTCTCAAGTAATTTTTCTCTTTTCTGTTCCGCATCTTTGAGAACAAGCGATGTAAAGGTATTGAGTTTTTCTGTTAAGTTATTGCTTTCCATAATCCTTACCTCCCCCTGTTTAAAGTTTAAGACCGATTGACTCTTGAACCATATTGTTGATACTGTTAGCAATATCACGACTGCCGTGTCTGTCCGGTATTTCTATGATAAGCGGAGTATGCAATGTGATTTTAAGATGGTTAAGATATTCTTTAACCATTGCCGCCGCTTTTCCGTAAATATCAAAATACCAAGTTCAGGGTCGTTTACAGCCTTTTTAATTTCTGCAGTAATAGTTTCGCTGTCGTGAGCAACACATCCGTCTATACCCACAAGTCGCATACCGATTTGTGTATCAATGTTGTCACTGATTAAATACATTTTCATAAAACATACGTCCTTTCAGACTTGTAATAATAAAATCCATTCTCCTTCCACTCCGTACCGGACAACACTCGCCTCCCCTTGAGGGGAGGTGTCATCGCAGATGACGGTGGGGTGGCTCGCTCGCCCGATTTACCGAAGGCTGAAAGAAAATTGTTCACAGTGCTGCTTTGCAGCTTGCGGTGCCAACGGCACTTGTACTGCCCCAAGCAAAAAAAATTGTAGTGCTGTGCAGCAATTGTGGGCAATTTTACTCAACCTATTATGAATTAAGAATCAATATAGATATTACAAGACCGTATAGTGCGATACCTTCTGCCAGAGCAACGAAGATAAGCGTCTTACCCATAATACCCTCATTTTCGCTCATAGCGCCGATTGCGGCAGATGCGGCAGATGCAACGGCGATACCGCCGACACCGCTAAGACCTGTTGAAAGAGCCGCACGGATGAACTTTAGACCTTCACCCACTGTAAGACCGGCTTCCGCAGCTGTACCTGCCGCAAGAGCGCTAACTCCGCCGCCAAGTGTGCAGATAACGCCGACACCAAGAATACTGAAGAATGAGATTGCGTTCATCAAAAGGCATTCCTTACCTTTTGTCTTGCCTGACTTATAATACAAAGCAACAGGAACGATTACTGTAAGTGCGATTAAAGCGAATAAAATTTTCATTAACATAGTGATTACCTCCAAAATATATTAAAACCGATTTATATTATTTATCACGAAGTGACATAAATTCTTTTACCTCTGCCTGAGAAATATCTTGAGAACATTTCGTAATACTCCAGACGAAGTACCTGTATTCCGACGATAAGACCTTCAAGAACCATAACAAGTACGTTACCGATTACTTGTACAATAACTCCGCCTACACCGCCGCTTTGAGAAAGAATTGCAACAACCATCATCATACCTACATGGACTATTGCAAAAGCGCCTATTCTTAGGAATGAGATTGTGTTTGTGAAGAAACTCAAAATTACTTCAAACATTTCAAACAAGTTTTCCACAAAGAACATTCCGTTTCTCGGCAGCCAGTTCTTTTTACCCTCTACAAAGCTTGCCAAGCGGCTCGCATGGGTACATACAAAGCACTGCCAAAATAATAATTGCCACAAATACGAATGTCGGTATACCCCACTTTAAGAACAAGTTACCGGCAAGAAGAAGTGCGCCTATATAGAACACCAAGCCCGCGACACCGTTATGTCCGAACAGTGCTTCGCCAAGTTCCTTACTTCTCAGTGCGTTTATAACATTCAATACCATACCGAATATAATTATCAGCACACCCATACCAATCGTACCGCCCAGCATTAACGCTATTTCATTCATAGGGTTTAACGCTGTTGTATGGAACAATTCAGGGATTATTTCTTCATTTCCGAAGAAACTTCCGTATATAAATCCGAATATCACACCGGATATTCCGACCATTCCGACAATACCGCCCAAGTCCCATTTCTTGACTTTGTAAACTATAAAGCCTGCTATCGCAAGCACAAGGCTCTGACCTACGTCACCGAACATTATACCGAAGAACAGTATATACGTTACGGCAAGTATGCCTGTCGGATCAATTTCCGTATAACTCGGAAGTCCATACATTTTAACGAACATTTCAAACGGTTTAAATACAGGATTATTTTTCAGCTTTGTAGGCGGCTGAATATCCTTGACGTCCTCTGCGTCCTCCATATAGAACATCACAACGTCATCTGAACCGTTAATCTCTTTTTCAAGCGACTTTGCACTCTTTTCATCCATCAACCTACTATATAGAAGAACATATCGCCGTGAATGGCATTTCTTCTTACTTCGGAGAATTGATGACGTTTCTTCGCAAGATTGTAAATTCCGCAAAGTTTATCCGCACTGCTTGAAATCATCTCGGCGGTCTTTGCACTGAGTTCTTCAATCTGCTGTTTTAATTTTTTGATTTTGGTTTAATAATCCACGCTTTATTTCAAGCGGAGTACCAACGTAATCCTCTGATATGTCCATAGGTTCAAAATACAGAGAATTAAATACTTCTTCAATCTTTCTCTCTTTCAAAAGCGGTGCGAAGTAAAAGCCCCATACATCTGTTGCGTCCTCCGCAGTCTTGATGAAGAAAGTTTCAAGATTGTCAAGGTAGGTTATAAGCGTTTTATAACCTGTTTTCGGAATATGTCCGAATCTGCATCTTATAAATTCAAACTTGAAAATTTTCGACAAATCCACATCCATACTGAGCATTAGATTAAGCTGCTCAACCGCCGCTTCATTTGCCTTTATTCTCTCTGAAAGCTCGTCGCTTTGGTTACGCTCTTCTTCGATACGCTCATTTATTCCGTCAATAAAATTTTGCATATCGCCGAGCTTTACACTTTCGGGAGCAATCAATTTCTTGTTTACTGTGTAGTTTGCAAGATTCATAATGCTTAACGCATTTTTTGCAACTATGTCGTATTCATTGTTTTCCTCAAAGTTTTTCAGCTTACCTCTGTTTGAAATTACCGACATAGCATTTTCAAGATGAATATCTCTGCCGTAAACGTACTTTTCAACGACCGTATCAAATTCACTGATTTGAGCGGCAATAGTTACGGCTTTCATCTTTACGATTGCCATTTTCCCCCTCCTCTACTCAAGACCAATATGTGTGCGGATAAAATCAGGATTTAAGTTGTATCTTATCCCCTCGATAATGGTCGTAATGTTATTAAGTTCAACTTCCTTTAGGTTCATATAGGCATATACCGCAACCATCGACTCTGGATGAGTTACAAATATACTTTTTGATAACCGGTTATAAATATACCTGTAATTACCTTCGGGAAATCTTCCCTTATCATAATCTTCAAACAACTTTCCGTATGCGGTCGATTGATTTACAATATCAATAAACCTTTCAACAGAATCTGCATTTACAAGCTGTTTGATTACCTCTTCCGTCAATCTGTATCTGACAGGCAGAAGATAGGTGAAAATTATTTCATTTGTAAATTCAAAATATTTTTTGCCCTGTAAATCCACATAAGATTCAGCATATCTATTTTTGTTCCGATAAGCCTTTTAAATAAATTCTCCTGTGTCTTATCAAGAGCGACCGACGCTGTATGCCATATTGACTTATAGTAATATGTGTCCAGCACCATACCCATCGAAAATGAATCCGCGCCTATATTTTTCCGCTCGTTGCAGCGGCTCGCTGTAAGGAGTGTTTTACAAGCCTCGATACAATCCGACAGGGATTTTGCATTATGCATTATCTCACGATTTATTTTCGTGTGTGTTTCAAAAGAAAGCGTCAAATTTGCTTTGGTTTACCTCATCATTACTTCTTTCCTCGTGAGTATAGATATATCTTATCTCACGTTTCAAAAATGCAATCTCTCTGCGCATAAACCAAAATTCCATAACGGTTCTCTTTGAATTGTCCATGAAATTATATAGTCTGACGTATTCGTCAACCATTTCCTGTTCAAGCAGGATTTCCATCTGACCTCTGTGAATATCTCTCTCATTCACCTGTTCAAGAACTTCACCGTAGCCGGGTGTACTTTTAAGAGAACTGCATATGTCATTTACGCTTTTTTCTTTCAAGGAGCTGTTCATAGTCATCTCTTGTCAGAAATTTTGAATACATCGCCTTTAATTTAGCGGCGATTGCACTGTATTCCACGCTCATTTTGCTGCCACCTCACTTATCTGCCGATAATATTCTGTACAATTTCATTAACCCATTTGTCTTTATTGTCGTTGTACTTCTTTTCGAGTTCGGAAAGATGTCTTTCCATATTTACTCTTATGGCCTCTACTTTCTTATCGGCATCTTCTTCCTCTATTTGCTTTAGAGTGACGTTTTTAGCCTCCATTCTTCTCGTAATGTCATCACGCATTTTACGAGATTCGTCCTTAATTCGCTCTTCAAGCTCTCTGTCGGCTTTCTTAGCGTCCTTAATGACTTCCTGTGCTCTGTCCTCGATGTCGATAATCTTCATAATTAGATCTTCCATTTTCCCAACCTCTCTTTCCTCTGCAGATTAATCTGCATTATTTCAGACTATATTCAAAAATCATTACGATTTTGTCTGCATTAATTTTTCAAACTTTGAAGCGGTGCAGGAATTCTGCCGCCTCTGTTTATAAATTCGGCACTTGAATACTTTTTAACCGGCATTACGGGACCTGTTCCCAAAAGTCCGCCGAATTCAACCACGTCACCCTCAACCTTACCCGGTGCAGGGATAACTCTTACTGCTGTTGTCTTTGTGTTGACCATTCCAATTGCCGCTTCGTCGGCTATAATCGCCGAAATAGTTTCGGCAGTTGTGTCGCCCGGTATAACAATCATATCCAAACCTACGGAACATACGCAAGTCATTGCCTCAAGTTTTTCAAGAGTAAGTACGCCGTCTGTTGCCGCTGCAATCGTACCTGCGTCCTCACTTACAGGGATAAATGCACCCGAAAGTCCGCCGACATAACCTGACGCCATAATACCGCCTTTTTTTAACTGCATCGTTAAGCAGTGCAAGTGCGGCTGTTGTACCGTGAGTACCACCACATTTCAAGACCCATTTCCTCTAATATATACGCAACGCTGTCGCCGATTGCCGGTGTCGGAGCCAGTGACAAATCCACGATTCCGAAAGGAACGTTAAGCCGCTGTGACGCTTCCTTTGCCACAAGCTGACCCATTCTTGTAATCTTAAATGCAGTCTTTTTTTAATAGTTTCGGCAACAACACCGAAGTCCTCGCCTTTAACCTTTTCAAGTGCACATTTAACAACACCCGGACCGCTTACGCCGACATTTATAACACATTCGCCCTCGCCCTCACCGAGAAATGCACCTGCCATGAACGGATTATCCTCCACCGCATTACAGAACACCACAAGCTTGGCACAGGCAAATCCTTGTGTATCGGCAGTAAGTTCAGCCGCTCTCTTAACAATCTGACCCATCTGTTTAACAGCGTCCATGTTGATTCCGGCTCTTGTCGAACCCACATTAACGCTTGAACATACAAGATCTGTTGCGGCAAGTGCTTCAGGAATTGACTCAATAAGTATTCTCTCACCGTTCGTATAATCTTTATGCACAAGTGCCGTATAACCGCCTATAAAGTTTACGCCTGTCTTTTTAGCGGCTTTGTCAAGAGTTTTTGCGATTTTAACACATTTTTCAACAGTCGGTTCTTCCAATGCGTCCACCAAAGTAGCTATCGGAGTTACCGAAATTCTCTTGTTGATAATCGGAATACCGAATTGAGCCTCAATGTCCTCACCGGTTTTTACAAGATCTTTTGCGTAAGTTGTGATTTTTTCATACACCTTTTCGCAAACTGTATCAACGTCAGGACCGGCACAGCTTTTTAGAGAAATACCCATTGTTATAGTTCTTATATCAAGGTTTTCCTCGTCAACCATTTTTATAGTTTCTATTACTTCAAAGGGATTAATCATTATTTGTACCTCCCTTATATTCTGTGCATTGATGTGAAGATTTCTTCTCTCTGCACATGGATTGAAAAGTCCCATATCCTTTTCGGCCTGTTCAAATTTTTTCACTGATTTGCTTTACTGTAACACTCTCATTTTCAAAATTCACAAGCATTATCATTGTGAACATATCCTGCATTATTGTTTGAGAAATATCAAGAATATTTACTTCGTTTTCAAATAATATATTACTGATTTTAGCAATTATGCCCTTTTGGTCCTTGCCTATTACGGTAACTACTGCTTTCATTTATTTATCTCCAATCTTTCATGTTTTCATTGTTTATCTTTAATTGAATTATAGCACTTTCGTTTTAAAAAAAGTAAGTGGTTTTTTTAAAAGTTTGTCCACTGTAACAGTTTAATAACCCGAATTTTATTGCAATTTGTTTATTTTTTCACAAGCCGTTTTTTGTCTTGATATTTGCGACAAATAAGCCGTTTTTTCAAGGCTGTTTTTTGTTCAAAAATACAATAAAACTTGTGGTTAATAAACGCTTTTACTTTCTTCTTTGTCTTAACGCCTCATACATCAAAACACCTGCCGCAACCGACGCATTAAGTGAATTAATTTCGCCTGCCATAGGTATGCTTGCTATGAAGTCGCATTTTTCTCTTACAAGTCTGCTGATACCCTCGCCCTCACTGCCTATAACAAGACCAAGCGAGCCTTTAAGGTCAATATCATACATTTCCTGACCGTCCATATCAGCCGCCGCAATCCACAAGCCTTCATCTTTCAGGCTGTCAATCGTGTTAGCGATATTTGTAACCTTTGCAACAGGTGTATATTCAACCGCACCTGCCGAAGTTTTTTGCGACAACACTGTTAAGACCAACTGAATTTCTTTTCGGAATAATAACACCGTGTGCACCGACACAATTTGCAGTTCTCAATATTGCGCCCAAATTATGCGGATCGGTTATTTTATCACAAATAATAACGAAAGGCGGCTCATTTTTTCACGAGCTTTATCAAGAATATCCTTCACGCTCACATAGTCGTATGCACTCACATATGCAATAACGCCCTGATGGTTTTCACCCTCTGCGATTTGGTCAAGCTTAGCTCTCTCGACCTCTTGAATTATAATTCCTGCGTCCTTTGCTTTCTTGATAATCGGAACAATAGAGCCCTCGTACTTACCCTTTTTAACAAGGATTTTATCCACGCTGCGACCTGAACGAATTGCCTCCAAAACAGGATTTCTTCCTATAATTTTATCATTCACTGAACTTTCTCCTCTATATTTACTCTATATTATAGCACGAAACCACAAGTTCGTGTAACTAAAAGACATATAAAATCCGTCAGTCGCCACGCCCTTGTGGTTTATTTTCTATTTATTTTTAATTATTTCAACAAAAATTTATCGTGAATTGCAACAACAGCCGCTTCAGCATCTTTTCTGTCAACAAGAACAGAAATCTTGATTTCCGATGTAGCAATCATATTGATGTTGATGTGTGCATCGTAAAGAGCCTCAAACATTGTAGCGGCAACGCCTGAATTATTAACCATTCCCGCACCGACAATAGAAACCTTTGAAACGTCCTTTGTCCATTTAACTTCGTCAGCCTTAACGATTGCCTTGTTTTCTTCAAGAAGGTCAAGTAGAGGCTGTAAATCTTCTTCCGTAACAGTAAAGCTAATGTCTTTCTTTTCACCGTTACCGATTGACTGAATGATTAAGTCAACGCTTATTCCGTGCTTAGCAAGCATACGGAATACTGAGAAAGCCTTTCCCGGAGTATCCTCTACACCGCAAAGAGCAATTCTCGCAACATCATTATCTCTTGTTACACCTCTAACGAGCATCTTTTCCACTTGTTCTACCTCCTTAACATATGTGCCTTCATTGTTATTCAGACTTGATCTGACTGAAAGCTTAACCCCGTACTTCTTTGCCATTTCAACACTTCTGTTGTGAAGTACGTTTGCACCAAGTGACGCAAGCTCAAGCATTTCGTCATATGAAATATCCTCAAGCTTATACGCATTCTTTACAAATCTCGGATCTGCCGTATATACACCGTCAACGTCTGTATATATTTCGCAGACATCTGCGTGAAGTGCGGCAGCCAATGCAACGGCTGATGTATCGCTTCCGCCGCGTCCGAGAGTGGTTATATCGTCATACTTGTTTATACCTTGAAACCTGCAACGATTACAATGTTCTTCTTATCAAGCTCAGCTTGTAATCTTTCTGTATCTATTGTGCTGATTCTTGCAGCACCGTATTTAGCGTCAGTCTTAACGCCTGCCTGCCAACCTGTAAGAGAAATAACCGGACAACCGATTTTTTCTATAGCCATTGCAAGCAAAAGAAATTGAAATTTGCTCACCTGTTGAAAGCAACATATCCATTTCACGCTTTGAGGCATTCGGGTTGATTTCCTTAGCCTTTTCGATAAGGTCATCGGTTGTATCACCCTGTGCCGAAACTGCAACAACCACATTGTTACCTGCTTTATACGCGTCTGTAATACGTCTTGCGACGTTCATTACTCTTTCAGCGTCTTTAACGGAAGTACCGCCATACTTTTGAACAATAAGTCCCATTTTTGTTTATCCTTCCTTTTTTATATTCATATCTCAGAAACTACCGCACCGACATTGTCAATCGGCAGTATCATACATTTCCATTCAAGACCGTTAGTCTTAAAATATTCTTCCATACCAGCTTTAAATCCATCATAGTTGCCGTCAAGTATTGATAGTATTGTAGGTCCGGAGCCGCTCAAATATGTTGCGTGGGAACCCAAGTGATATGTTTTTTTCAAATATATCCTCCATACCGTCAACGTAACTTTTACGATACTGTTGATGAAGTTTATCCTTAACGCCGATTTCAAGTGCTTTCATATCACACGTAAGCATAGCCGCCTGAAACATTGACGCATGACCGACATTAAAGACTGCGTCTTTAAAATCAATCTTTGACGGAAGAACTCCTCTTGATTTCTTTGTTGCAACAAAGAAATCCGGAATTATAACCGCGAACTTAATATGACTTTTCAGCTTTGTGCTTTTGATTATAGTCTTGTCATCATCCATAAGCGACACGCAGAAACCGCCGAAAAGTGCCGGTCCTACATTGTCTGGATGACCTTCCATCGTTGCCGCAAGATGAATTATTTCCTGATACGAAAGCTGTCTGCCGGAAATAATATTTGCCGCCAACATTCCGCCTATAATACACGCACTGCTGCTGCCCAAACCTCGCGTCATAGGTATCTGACTGTCTTGAGTTATTCTGTAACCCTTTTGCTCATAACCTACATAGTCGAAAAGTTCCGCCATTGCACGGTAAATCAAATTGCTTGTATCCTGTGGGATAAAGCTTTGAGTATTTTTGTTGATTACTTCAAGTCCCTCGGGAATTTCCTCAATCATCATTCGGTTATACAAACCAACAGCCACACCGAGAGTATCAAAACCTGCACCCATATTTGCACTGGTTGCAGGCACTCTTAATTTAATCATTAATCCATTACACGAATGTTTGCCACAACATCAGACAGCTTAGCAAGTTTTTCTTCAACCTCAGATTTAGTAAGCGGTGAAGTCACAAATGCTGACTCATTGTCTATAATATTATCGACAAATTCGCACTTTCCGAATATTTTCTGAACATTTTCTGCAGAATCAGTTGTTCTTACGAAGTATTCAAACTTCTTTGAATCAATATCAGCCATAATATTTTCAGCCGGCTTTTCCCAGAAAATCTTCTTACTTCTGTCGCTGTGCTTAACCGCGTCAACAACATCGGCAACAACAGCACTTGCAGTAGGAAGTTTACCTGCGCCCTTACCGTAGAACATTACATCGCCTACGCAATCGCCTGTAACCATAATGGCATTGAATACACCGTCAACACCGGCAAGAGGACTGCTGTTTTTTTATCACCATAGGTGATACGATTGAGTAAACCTTGCCGTTTTCGTCAAACTGTGCATATCCGATAAGTTTTATAACCGAATCCATAGCAGCGGCATATTTAACATCGTCAAGAGTGATGTTTGTTATACCGTCTGTATCAATATCATTGTAATCAATCATTTTGCCCGACGCAAGTGACGCCAAAATCGCAATCTTTCTGCAAGCGTCGTGACCTTCAATATCGGCGGCAGGATTTCTCTCTGCGAAACCGTTGTTTTGTGCGTCTTTTAGGGCTGTTTCAAAAGTCTTGCCCTTTCTTATCATCTGGTCAAGAATATAGTTTGTTGTACCGTTTAAAATACCGGCAATCTTCAATATATTGTTAGCCGTTAGACATTGATGCATAGGTCTTATAATCGGAATACCGCCGCCTACACTTGCCTCAAAGAAGTAGTTTACATTTTTCCCTCGGGCAATCTCCAAAAGCTCTGTCCCGTATGTGGCAACAAGCTCCTTGTTAGACGTTACAACGCTCTTCCCAGCTTCAAGAAGACTTTTTGTAAATTCATATGCAGGGTGAAGTCCGCCCATAACTTCCGCAACAACGCTTACTTCGTCATCGTTAAGTATGTCATTGAATTCTTTTTTGTAAAAGTTCTTTTTCGATGGTCGTCAAAATCGCGAATGTCAAGAATGTACTTTATATCCACACTTTCACCATTCGCACTGCGGCTGAGCTTGTCACTGTTGGTCTTAATTATGTCGTATACACCGCTTCCAACAGTACCGTAGCCCATTATTGCAACCTTTGCCATTCTTATGCCTCCCTTTATTTTTCTTTCATTATAATATGTATTTTGTTATAGTAATATCTATAATAAAATATATTACCACATCACTGTGATAAAGTCAATGTTTTCAAACGCCAAATATGACCTTTTTAATCAAAGTTCTTTTGTGTAAATTAACACTAACATTTTTATCGTTTGTTATTTTTCTTTATCTCTCTGTTAATCTTCGCATTCATTCCGCTGCCTTTTAAATACGGCAGAATACTCATACATTTGCCGTCTGCCACGATTATATGGTCAAGCATTTTTATACCGGCGAAAAAAAGCGTATGCTCCAAAGCCTGTGTCGTAAATCCAAATCGGCATTTGACGGTTTTAAAATTCCGCTTGGGTGATTGTGCGTAAATACAACCTGTGATGCGTCACTTTTAACCGCACTTCTAAGCACCTTCGCAACGTCAAGTTCAACGCTTTCAAAACTGCCCTCGAAAAGCATTTCCTGATTAATAATTCTGTTTTTCGGATCAAGGCAAATCATATAGCAACATTCGCGGCTTTTGCCGTCAAACAGGTTGCACAAATAATTTTCACTCGTTTCACTGTTTAAAACAAACACGTCCGTATTATATTTTTCCGTATTGTAATACTGTATAAATTCACCGAGAGAACATATGTAATCGGCGGTTTTTTCACCTACACCGTCTATGCTCATAAGACGTTTTTTAGAAGTGTGGAACACATTCACAAATCCACCGCACTCTTTAATCAAATTATGTGCTATATCATTCGTATCCGCCACCGGAATTACGTTGTAGAGAAGATACTCCAAAAACCTTATGTTTCTGCCACGTTTTGAAACCGCCTTTTTCAAAATCCTCACGCATTCTTTTTTCTGTGACCTTTGTGATTGTTTGTGTCCATTATTTCACCGCCATTACTTCATTCTACGGCTTATTATACACTATTTTACTATAATTTGTCTACAAAAAATTCGACAAATTATTTACACAAAAAAAACGGAGCATACCGTTTGGATATGCTCCGTATGAATATTTAATTACTTTCTGCCTTCAACCAATCTCTTAGTGTCAATAGCAATCATAAGTTCTTCGTTTGTAGGGATAACAAGAGTTTTAACCGTTGCGTCGTCAGCTGAAATATCAACTGTACCTCTTACAGCGTTCTTTTCCTCGTTAATCTTGATACCCATAAAGTCAAGACCCTCAACAACTGCCGATCTTGTAGCCGCATCATTTTCACCTACGCCCGCAGTGAATACAACTGCGTCAACACCGCCCATAGCGGCAGCATAAGCACCGATGTCTTTCTTAACTTGGTATGAGAACATATCAAGAGCAAGCTGTGCTCTGTCATTTCCTTCTTTAGCGGCAGCAGACAAATCTCTGAAGTCAGATGATACGCCCGAAACACCCGAAACTCCGCTTTCCTTGTTCATAAGAGCGTCAACGTCTTTAGCTGACATACCTTTTTTGGTTGATAAGATATGTAACGACAGCAGGGTCCATTGAACCTGTTCTTGTACCCATTGGCACACCGTCAAGAGGAGTGAATCCCATTGATGTATCTACACACTTACCGCCGTCAACAGCTGTAATTGATGAGCCGTTGCCAAGGTGGCAAAGTAACAATCTTAAGGTCTTCTGCCGGCTTGCCTAAAAATTCAGCAGCCTTTTGTGAAACATACTTGTGGCTTGTCCGTGGAAACCATACTTTCTGATACCGTAGTTTTTGTAGTATTCATATGGCAAAAGCATACATATATGCCTTTGGAGGCATTGTCTGGTGGAATGCTGTATCGAATACGCCAACCATAGGAGTGTTAGGCATAATCTTTTGGCAAGCCTTGATACCGATAATGTTCGGTGGGTTATGTAGAGGAGCAAGCGGTGTACACTTTTCAAGCATGCTTTCATAACTGCTTCTGTAATTACGCATGAACCTGCAAATTCTTCACCGCCGTGTACAACTCTGTGACCGACTGCACCGATTTCGTCCATTGACTTGATAACACCGATTTTTTCATCAACAAGTGCGTCAATAACCATCTGAATTGCGTCACCGTGATCCTTCATCGGCTTTTCAATCTTAGTCTTTTCGTTCTTTGCAACATTTGTGTGTTGAAGATTTGAACCTTCAATACCGATTCTTTCGCAAAGACCCTTTGCCATAACTTGTTCGTTGTCCATATCTATAAGCTGGTACTTCAATGATGAACTACCTGCATTTATAACTAATATTTTCATATTAAAATTCCTTTCATTTTTTGATTAATTATTTTGAGCCTGTATAGCTGTAATTGCAACAACACCTGCAATGTCCTCTGCACTGCAGCCTCTTGAAAGGTCGTTTACAGGCTTTGCGATACCTTGAAGAATAGGTCCGTAAGCTTCGGCCTTAGCAAGTCTTTGAGTAAGTTTATAACCGATGTTACCTGCGTCAAGGTTAGGGAAAATAAGTACATTCGCATTGCCTGCAACGTCTGATGAAGGAGCTTTTGACTTAGCAACGCTGTCAACGATAGCGGCGTCAAGCTGAAGTTCACCGTCAAGCTTTAATTCAGGAGCCTTTTCCTTTGCAAGCTTTGTAGCCTCTTGCATTTTGTCAACAAGGGCACTCTTTGCACTGCCGTATGTAGAATATGAAAGCATTGCAACTCTCGGTTCGTCTTGGATAAGCTGTTTGTATGATGCAGCCGATGAAATTGCGATTTCACTTACTTCGTCAGCAGTCGGATCTTGGTTAAGACCGCAGTCACCGAAAATAAATGTACCGTTGTGACCGTATTCGCAGTTAGGAACATTCATAATAAAGAATGCAGATACAAGCTTTGTACCCGGTGCAGTCTTTAGAATTTGAAGTGACGGACGAATTGTGTCGGCTGATGAGTGAATAGCACCCGATACCATACCGTCAGCATCGCCTTGTTTAACCATCATTACCGCATAATATGACGGATCTTTGATTGTTTCGGCAGCCTGTTCAGGTGTAATGCCCTTTTTTCTTTCTCAATTCATAGAATACGTTTGCGTATTCTTCGTTCTTTTTTCACTGTTTTCGCTGTCAACAATTTTGATACCGTCAATATCAAGGTTTTCAGCGGCAGCCATTGCCTTTATTTTGTCAGGGTTACCTACAAGAATAATCTTTGCATAGCCCTCTTTTTTTACCATTTCAGCAGCCTTCAAAGTTCTGATTTCTTCGCCCTCTGCAAGAACGATAGTTTTGATGTCCTTTTGGCTCTTTCCTTTAATTGTTCTATGAATGTACTCATTACACAAAACTCCTTTTTCTCTTTTATAATTTTTTACCTCTTTTATTATATACCTTTTTTTCGTCTTTTTCAAGTAAATATCTTAAAAAATTGTTTTATTTTGGCTTGTGAATTTTCTAACAATTTCACTCGACTATTTACCCACGCAAAAGCTGTGGAATATCGCCGTAACAATATCGTCCGACACAGTTTCGCCCGTAATTTCGCCAAGTGCGTCAATGGCGATATTAATATCAATCGATGCAATATCGGACGGCATATTCATATCAATAGCCTCAACAACCCGTCCGAGTGCTTCGCCTGCTTTTTATAAGCGCCGTCTTGTGACGCATATTTGTTATAACGGCACTGTCCTCTCTTGCAATCTCGCCGAAATTATAAACCTTGCGGATTTCATCGGCAAGAATATCAAGTCCCATACCCGTTTTCGCACTCACTTCAATAACAACACTGCCGTTTGCCTTTGCCTTAACCGCCTCAACATATTTGCTTTGACCCAGGTCGGTTTTGTTGATAAGAACAATTCGTTTTTGTTTTTGGTCGCGTGCAGAACTTCCACGTCCTCATCACCGAAAAAATCCGCTGCCGTCTATCATAACGACAACAAGGTCAGCCTTTTTCAATAGATTTAATCGACTTTTCAACGCCGATTTTTTCAACCGTATCATCGGTATTTCTTATACCTGCCGTATCGATAAGCATAAGAGGTATTCCGTCAAGGTTGATATATTCCTCTATAACATCACGCGTTGTTCCCGCAATGTCGGTAACAATCGCTCTTTCCTCTCTTGCAAGCGAATTTAAAAGTGACGATTTACCAACGTTCGGTTTGCCTACTATAACCGTCTTTATACCGTCACGCAATATTTTACCGCTGTCGGCGGTTGACAAAAGTTTATTCACTCTGTTTTTGCAGTCATGTGCAACATTTCTTATATCGTCAGTCGTAATATCCTCCAAATCTTCATCCGGATAATCTATCGTGACTTGCATTTGTGCGGCAAGGTGAACAAGCTCATTTCTTACGTTTTCGATTTCTTTTGAAAGTGAACCCTCAAGCTGTGAAAGTGCATTTCGCTGTGCAAGTTCGTTTGTTGAATTTATAATATCAATTACCGCCTCTGCCTGTGACAAATCTATACGTCCGTTCAAAAATGCACGTTTCGTAAACTCACCGGGCTCTGCCATATACGCGCCTGCTCTTATAATCGTATCAAGTACCGCTCTTGACGCTGTACTTCCTCCGTGAGTGCTGATTTCCACAACATCTTCACGCGTAAAAGTTTTCGGTGCAAGCATAACCGTTGCAAGCACTTCGTCAACCTTTTCGCCCTTTTCATTTTTTATAAAACCGTAATGAACGGTATGTGTATCGCAATCGGCAAGTTTTTTACTTCCGAAGAAAACCTTGTCCGCAACTTTAACAGCGTCATTACCGCTTATTCTTATAACAGCTATACCGCCGTTACCCTGCGGAGTGGAAATTGCCGCAATAGTTCGTTCCATTTTATCAAGTCCTTTCTTACAAATAAAGAGGTCTATTACATTAGACCCCTTTGTTCTTTTCATATTCAGCAAAAATTCATAAGGCACATAACCGCCCGAAACTTTTCCAAGCTCCACATCAGGCTTATTACCGCCGTGAAAATCACTTCCTCCGGACTTTACAAGTCCTAATTTATCGCATATATCAAAACACATTTTTGAAAATTCTACGGAATAGCAGTTATATAGACATTCCGTACCGTCAAGTCCGTATTCCTTTAATTGTTTCAAAAGCGAATACAATTTGTCGTAATCTTCCGTAATATAAACAGGGTGTGCCAAAATCGCCAAACCGCCTGCATTTTTAATCATTTCAATACTTTCTTTAGGCGAATACGTTTTTCGCGGAACATAACAGCTCATACCCTTGCCTGAGATACTTTTTGAATGCCTCGTCTACTGACGCAACATATCCCTTCTTCACCATAGCATGGGCAATATGCGCTCTGCCTGTATTCAAAAGCGTTGCGCCGTCTTTTTTGCGACAGTATATCGTCAACCGATATTTCCATACCTTGCCCGTTCACAAGTTCAAGTACTTTTTTTGTTACGCACTTCTCTTGCATTTTTAAGTTCGTCAAGTTTTTCGACAAGTTCCGTATCGTTTTCATCAATAAACAAGCCGACTATGTGCATTTCTTTTTTCGTACTTTGCACTTATTTCAACGCCGGATATACCCTCAATTCCGTATTCACCGCAAGCACGTTTGAACTCGGCAAGTCCGTTTATCGTATCGTGGTCTGTAAGTGCAACGGCACTGAGTCCTGTTCTATGTGCTTTATATGCGCAACCTCCGACGGAGCAAAAGTACCGTCGGACGCAGTTGAATGCGTATGCAAATCAATCTTTTTATCATCGATAAGTCCCTGCAATTCTGCCATAAACGTATCTATGTCATCAAAACTTTTGTATACAGACGCAAAACGTACATAAGCAACTTCATCAAGTTTTTTAAGCTTTTCCATAACCTTTTCACCTATAGCGGTGCTTTCGATTTCACGCGTCATTGACTGATACAATTCACTTTCAATATCGTCCGCAATCTGTTCCATTTGCGATAGAGATATAGGACGTTTTTTTCGCAAGCCGTAATTATTCCTTTTAACACTTTTCCTCTGTCATACTGCTGACGTGACTGATCTTTCTTTATAACCGCAAGCGAAATCGCCTCAAGCTTTTCGTATGTAGTGAAACGCTTTTGACATTTTAAGCACTCACGTCTTCTTCTGATGGAATTGCTTTCTTCGGTAGGTCTTGAATCAATGACCTTACTTTCGGCAAATCCGCAATATGGACATCTCATTTGTGTTTCTCCTTTATGTATAGTATTTATGGTATTATTATATACTATTCGATAATTTTTTCAAGATAATTTTTCATTATCAATATCAAAAAATCGCACAAGAACCAAATCTTCTCCGACCACCTCAATAGCGCTCCACGGAATGACAAGTTCACCCCCTCCGAAAAGCCTTGCCAAACAGCACCCTTTTCGCGGAACTATTATAGCTTCGATGTTCCCCGTACTCTCGCTTATCTCCACGTCACTGATGCGTCCAAGCCGCTCTGCCGTCTTTATATTCACAACTTCTTTTTGTTTTAAATTATACCCTCGAAACATAATATATTCATATCCTTTCTGTATTTCATTGTGTGTGTTATATTTATGATTTTGTTGACTTAATTATTATAATCAGTTATAATCTTAATTATAAAAGGTAGGTGGAAAATATGAAATTGATAAGCGTTATAGTGCCTGTATACAACACTGAAAAATATATCGAAAAATGCGTTATGAGCATACTTAACCAAACATATAAAAATCTCGAAATAATACTTATTGATGACGGCTCAACGGATAATTCACCGCAAATATGCGACAGTCTTGCCGAAAAAGACAACAGAATTACGGTAATCCACCAGCCTAACGGAGGTGTGTCTTCCGCACGAAACATCGGTCTTGACAATACGCACGGCGATTATATAACGTTTGTCGATTCCGATGATTATATCGAACCGAATATGATTGAGTTTCTTTCAGAAAATATCGGTGATACCAATATAGCAATGTGCGGTTACACCAGTGTAGACGAAAACGGCAATCTCTCTCCGCAGGAAAACGTAACTGTCACAGACGGAATTATATCAACCGATACATTTTGGAATTATTTTTACACCGACACAAGAATTTATTACGTCACCTTGTGGGCAAAGTTATATAAAAGTCATCTTTGAATAATGTTCGTTTTCCGCTTAATACGTTGCATGAGGACGAATTTGCCGTACATCAAATCATAAGTCAATGCAGTAAAATCGCAGTTTCAAAAAAACCGCTTTATTTTTATCTTCAGCGTGAGGGCAGTATTATGCACACGCAGTTTAAAAACCGAAAACCTAAACGCCGCCGAAGGTATGCTTGACCGTTGTCAATTTTTCTTTAACAAAAAAGAATACACCCTCGCCGAAAAGGCTCTTTCTATGGCAATGTACAGTATCGTTAAAGGTTACGGCATTTTAGGAGAAAACGATAAAATCAAAGAGCTTTATAAACAATTTCGTTTGATGTACCGAAAACTTGTTTTTAAAAATACAAGTATGAAATTCAAATATAAATGCGGAATTTTCGCACTAAATAAACAAATATTCATCAAATTAAAAAGTGACGACTGCTTCGTTATTTGAATTATACAAAAAACCATTATGGTTTTGTCTATTTGAGGTGCTAACCTCATTAAAAATCATTTCGACGACATGCGCGGCAAAATGACTTAAAATCTAAAGTCGACTTTGGAGAAACTTTATGATTTTTTTTTTCAAAATTACATCGCGAGATGGATTTTTGAGCTGGCGGTTTTGTCAGGCTGTTATTCCATATATCCAACCGATTCATTTTGTGCATTTTTCAGTTTTCAGTTCATTCGGTATTGTAAATTCTGCCGTTAAATCATCATTTACGTTCACCGTTTCAACTCGTTTCAAAACATCATTTTCTTTGTATACAACATACATTTTTATATTTTCCGCCGACACTGGCTTATCTAATATAATTTTCGCATTAACCCTGTCACCGTCTTTTGTAAACTCAACTTTGTTGCTTACAGTCGGTGCCGCCGTCGGTTCGGCTGTTGGTGTTGCTGTCGGTGTCACCGTTGGTTCGGCGGTCGGCTTAACTGTCGGTGTTGCCGTCGGTTCGACTGTCGGCTTAACAGTCGGTGTTGCCGTTGGTTCAACTGTTGGTGTTGCTGTCGGTGTCACAACTCCGACAATCAGTTTAAAGCTACGTTCAACATTTCCGCTTGCAGTCGGTGCAGTAACCGTTACATCATACACGCCCTCTGCAATATCATCCATGTATCCAATCGTTGACGAATGTTTCGACACGCTTATATTGTCCGTTATCGGTGCAAAGCACATATTAAGCTCCGCAAAATCACCCTCATAATTTCCGTCCTCTGTCACTGTCGAATTTCTCGGACCGTACGTTTTACCATTATACGAAACAGTATAAACAAGCGGTACCATACTTATATCATAAAATCCGCTGCCCTCAAATTCCGTTTCAATCGGAATATCAAAATAACTTTGATTAACCGTAAACGAAGTATCTTTAAACTCACTCCCCGTTATCTCAAAAACTTTTCAAAACAACATCTTCTTCCGTTTTACTGCTCGTCTTAAAGCCGTCCACCGTCTTGTCAAGCGTCATATCAGATTGAGTGGCATACGGATTGAAAGTAAAACTTCCGTCACCCTTTGAGGTCTTAATATATAACCTGTCATACTCGGCAATACCCGAAGAATTTACTCCGCCCGAAGTTTGAAATTCTGTCACACCGCTTAGTGTACCGTTTACCGTAAGCAATCCGTCCTTTGCCAAAACAAGTGTACCTCCGCCGTAAAAAATCATTTACACTGCATTCACCCAAATTTGACATATCCAAAATTCCGTTTGAATTAATCTTTACGTTGACATCGTCATTAATCTCGGTAAGCTCAAGCATTCCACTGTCAACCGTAAGCAAACCTATATTTTTCATTGCACTGCTGTACTGATACTCCGTTACCACACTGACATTTGCTCTGCCGCTACCGCAGTCGCCGTCAATCTCACAAATAGAACTGTTGCTCAAATTAATATCCACATTGCCCGTCACTCCGTATACTGCCGAATCGGCAGTCGGTGCGGTCGGCTCATTATTCGGATCAAGGAAATTATCGGAATTATAATAACCTTCTTTTTGCTCCGCAAGAATACACCTTACCGATATTTTTTTTACCCGTCACATCGTTTATATCAATTTCAACATCTTTATCAAAACTGCCGTTGATACTTCCGGCATAAATATTTCCGAAATGCGTTTTATTACCGCTTAAAACTATCTTGCTTTTTTCTCCGACCGTCGGACTAAGGCTCACACCGTTTTTGTCGTACAACGTACCGCCTACAATATGTACTTCCCTTGTATTTTGAAAATATGTAACATTGTCAAGCGTAAGTGTATATCCGTTTGCCGCAATCAGTGCGTGATTGCCGTTTACAAGCGACAAAACCACATTTTTAAAACTCACGTTTCCGCCCAAAACCACACCCGCTTTGCGTATTGAAATCTCCGGTGCGGTATCGCTTTTGAAGTGATTGTAACATTTTTGTTTATTACAAGCGGTTTATCGTCACTGCTGTTTACAAATGCGCCTTTTTTCGCCGACACATATTGTACCGCCGTCCTCAACGGCATTTAATGCGTCCTCAAACAGATTATAAGGCGATTGTTCTGTTCCGTTTCCTGTGCTCGAACTGTTTCCGCCGGTAAATTCGGTGTACACCGTATTGTCACTTACCGCCATTACTATCGGCGGACAAAGCACTATACAAAGTATTAAAATCAATATATTTTTCAGTTTCATTAATTCGATCCTTTTTTTCTTTTTTAGTAACATTATACTATTAAATCCGTCATTATACAAGTTTAAATCTGATAATTATAATTATCCGGCAACCTGTACTGTGACGGAACAATGCCGTATTGCTTTTTTGAAAAGTTGCGAAAAATATCCGACGTCCTTATAATCAAGTCTTAATGCGATTTCGGTAATTTTCATTTCCGTATTTTTCAGTAACCACCCTGCACGTTTTAAGCGTACAGTTGTGATATAATCCACAAAGCGCATACCTGTCTGTGTTGCGAACACCGTACTTAAATACGAACTGTTCATATACAGCTTAGACGCAATAGTCTTTTTGTTTCAGGTCACTTTCCGGATTGTTCAATATGTATAATATAACATCCTGCATTTGCGGATTTTGAACTTTGGGATATAATTCCCACACTTCGTTTGCAGTTTCGATAACCGCCCTTTCGGCGTCCTCGGTTCTCTCTATCCCCACATACTCCTTGACATCAATATGCGGAATATACAAATCAAGCCATTCGTTTTGCTTGAAAAGTTCGTTTACAACATTGTCGTATGTGCTGATAACCGCATTTTCCGCAAGCACGTTATCTGTAGCAATATTGTATATATCAGTGCGTGTATCGGCAAGCTGTTTTTCAAGATTGCCGCCGTGCTGTTCTATACAACTGAGTATTTCTTCGGAATGATAAACTTCTTCCTTCTTGTCAGTTCTGTTCTCTATGCGGTCGAAAATCGAACAGAACGACTTTTCAGTCAAAGGCTCTGTAAGATAATCAAACGCACCGTAAATTATACCCTGTCTTGCGTTTTCAAAATTCGGCTCACTGCTGAAAAGCACCACGCATGAACAAAGCCTTTCACTTCTGATGTGCCTTAAAAAGCTGAAGTCCGTCCATTCCGTCAATATCCGTTTGCATGACTGCCAAATCATAGTGCTGTTTTCTAACCTCATCATAAGCCGCCGCACCGTCTTTTTTGCGACCGCCGATATTTCAAATTCCGAATTTTCGCCCCAAATATTCATTCTTTTTATCTTTTCAGAAATATTTTCATCCTTAAAAACAAGCAATACCTTGTACATATAATCCCCTTCTCACACCGTATTTTTATATCATACTTATCCGATAGGTTTAATCATAACATATATTTTTTTTTTATTGTCAATTTAATATAGAAAATTTTTTTAATTTTTTGTATTGTCATTTAACCGTATATATTATATAATTTTATAAAACAATTTTTACGAACGGAGTTGTTGTTTTATGGAATTGAAGATAAAGAAAATATTTTTTAAATCATATATATTAAATACCGAAAATCAAACAGAATTTATAATAAAGAAAAACCTGAAAACATATGGTGAATATTCTGTCTGTAACAGCAGCGGTGAAATTGTTTATTCCGTAAAAATCGACCCTAAACCGCTCGACAAACGCATTAAATACGTCTTTACCGAACACGAAACACAAAACGAATTTTACGCGTGGGCAGACTACAAAATGGAACGACACCGAAACAAACGGCTCTGCTTTAAAGAAGCTTTACGATATTTTCGTAACACCCCCGATTGAATTTTATATTGAGGCTGAAAGCTTTTTCGGTGAACTTTGTATAAGACGAAGTAAATTCAATAAATTCGATATTCTGATAAATAACAAACTCAAAGGTTTGATTACAAATCACAAAATTTCATGTGATGAAATCGACGATAAAGCACTTCTTGCAATGCTTTATGTTTTTTCAAAATTTGTTGCGGATAATGAAAAAGAACTTGTTTCCGCTAAAATTATGTAATACAAAAGGCTGTCGGCATTTCGCCGACAGCCTTTATTTTTTATTTTACGGTAACTTTTCTGTATGTATTAAAGTTTAACCATTTTTCAAAGAATTTGTTTTCGTCATCTCTTGTTGCATATTCCCTAAGGAAGTTCACAACTTTTTCTCTTGAATCAGCCTTAATTTCAAAACCGCGTCCGTTAATGACAGGGTAACCGTCGTATTCATAATTCTTTGTTTCGATAATATCGCCTATCTTCTTATTTCTGACTTTAACCGTAACTCCGTCACGAAGTACAATTATATCAAAGCTGTCAGGATATTTATAGCTTTCACCCTCTGTCGGAATTTCGTCACCGACAGTATAAGTCTTGTCAACAGGTTGATATTTAAGTACTGACAAGCTCTGTGGATCGTAATAGAATTCTTCAAAAATATCGCCTCTTGCCTCAAGGTTTTCAAACTTAAACGATGCTCTGTCCGAGAAAGAACCGCCCTTTTCTTTAAGTTCGTCAACAACACCGCAAGCCGAAGTCATATTTGTCACACGGTCGATAAGAATTAATTCACCGAGTGTTCTGTGTTCTTCAAACAAGTCTGCAACAACAGCCTCTGTAAGCAAAATTTCGCATACCGCAATACCGTTTTTGCCTATTGTTTCCGCATTGATATGCTCACCTGTATTAACGTCAATCGCATAATCAATACCTGCGACTATACCTGCGATTGTCTTTGTACCAATCTTTACAAGATAGTCTTTTCCGACTGTCAAAGGCTCATCGTCCATCCACAAAAAAGTGACGCTGTAAGACGCTTATAAGGTGCAAGGTTTGTACCCTTTACAAGCACACACCCTCTTGAAACGTCAACTTCTTTGTCAAGAGTAATTGTGACAGGCTGACCTTTAAATGCAGTTTCTGACTTTTTGTCACCTACATAAATTTCTTTTACATGAGCACTTTCATTGCTCGGCAATGTTGTAATCTCGTCACCGACATTTATGCTGCCCGATTCAATCTGACCTTGAAAACCTCTGAATGTGTGGTTCGGTCGGCAGACTCTCTGTACAGGGAGATAAAATCCCTGTTCCGCATTTTCTTCGCTTATATCTACATTTTCAAGATATTCCAAAAGTGGTTCGCCGTCATACCAAGTGATGTTTTCCGATTTAACCGTTACGTTGTCACCCTCTGTTGCAGACAACGGAATTATCTTAACGTTTTCAAGTGACAATTCTTTTTTCAATTCTTCAATCTGTCCTACGATTTTATCATAAGCATTTTTATCATACTTTACAAGGTCCATCTTGTTTACGGCAAACACAAAGTAACGTATACCCATAAGCTTACAAATTCTCGCATGACGTCTTGTTTGAACAAGCACACCTTGTGACGCGTCGATAAGAATTACGGCAAGGTCTGCAAATGATGCACCGACTGCCATGTTTCTTGTATATTCCTCATGTCCCGGCGTATCGGCAACGATAAAGCTTCTGTTATCGGTTGTGAAATAGCGGTATGCAACGTCAATCGTTATACCTTGTTCTCTTTCAGCCATAAGTCCGTCAAGTAAAAAGTGAGTAGTCAATCGCTCCGCCTCTGCTGCCGACTTTACTGTCAAGCTCCAACGCTTTCTCCTGATCGGCATAAAGAAGTTTTGAGTCGTAAAGGATATGTCCTATAAGTGTTGACTTACCGTCGTCAACGCTTCCGCAAGTTATAAATTTAAGTAATCCGTTCATATTAGAAATAACCCTCCCTTTTTCTGCGTTCCATGCTTCCTGCCGCCTCATTGTCTATAACTCTTGAAGTTCTTTCGGAAGATACCGCACTTAGTGTTTCTTCAATAATTTCGTCAAGCGTATCGGCAGTCGATTCTATACCGCCTGTAAGCGGATAACAACCAAGTGTTCTGAATCTTACCGATTTGTATTCAGGCACTTCTCCCTCTTTTAGAGGTAATCTGTCGTCATCAACCATTATAAGATTACCGTCACGTTCAACAACAGGTCTTTTTGCCGCGAAGTAAAGCGGTACAATATCAATCTTTTCACGCTTGATATACTGCCAAATATCTTTTTCTGTCCAGTTTGAAATGGGAATACTCTCATACTTTCGCCCTTGTTAATCTTAGTGTTGTAAAGTTTCCACATTTCAGGACGTTGGTTTTAGGGTCCCAAGCCTGTGCCTCATTTCTGAATGAGAAAATTCTTTCCTTTGCACGCGATTTTCTTCGTCACGTCTGCCGCCGCCGAATGCCGCTGTAAAGCCGTACTTTGTAAGCGCCTGCTTTAATGCCTGTGTTTTCATTATATCAGTATAAGCCGCACCGTGGTCAAACGGATTGATACCTTGCTTTATACCTTCCTCATTTGAATACACAATCATTTCAATACCGAGTTTCTTTGCGGTATCGTCACGGAATTTAATCATATCCTTAAACTTCCAAGTTGTGTCTATGTGCATAAACGGGAACGGCGGTTTTTCAGGATAAAACGCCTTCATTGCAAGGTGCAGCATTACTGAACTGTCCTTACCGATTGAGTATAGCATTACAGGCTTTTCACACTCTGCCGCTACCTCTCTTATAATATATATTGCTTCTGCTTCAAGCTCATCAAGATGTGATAATTCACTCATTTAGTGTCCCTCCTTTTAGTGTCCCTTAATACTTATTTGATTCTTTTCTGTCTATGTCTATTTCGGAAACCGTGCCGTCATATTTTCAATTACCCATTTCAAAATATCTCCGTTTTCCTCTGTATGTACCTTACTTCCCCATACCGCCTATATCCGCACCGAGATAAAACGATATTGCGTGCATAGGACATTCCTTGATACAGGAAGTACAGCCCCAGCAATCTTTCGGGTACTTTATAAATGCTTTATTATCTCCGTCCTTTTTTATAAGACTTCCCGGACATACCATACAGCATTTTCCGCAACCTATACATTTGCTTTTATCAATCATTATGCTCATATGTTCTGCCCCCTTCCACAAGGTCACGAAGTATAATTTCTATTTCACCGTCTTTAAGACGTGAATTGACGTATTTGTTAAAGTTTTCGTTATCCTTATTCGGATAATCAAGATTTTCCGCAAAACTGTGCCAACGTGTTTCCTTTCTCGCTTTGAGATGTGCTATAACACTTCTTGCAACGACAAGTCTTTCACGAAGTTCGTATATATACATAAGCTCCTGAAAATCTTCTGCGTGAAGTTTTTCTGAAAGCTGATAGATTTGACGAATTTTCGTATCGGCTATGTCAAGCTGTTTTTCATTAAAGCGATAATTTGTCTTGATACCGCCTGCATACGAATCCATAACGGTCTGCATTGCCTCTTCAAGCTGTTCTGTCGTGAATGTTCCGTCAGTGTTTCCGTAAAGGAAATCTGTCACTTCCGATAGGTGACGTTCAATGTCGCTTTCGTCAATCGCACTTATTTCGCCAAGTTCAGAAATTGCGGTAAGTGCCGCGATTTCCCCTCTGCCAAAGCACCTGTAACGTATTTCTGCGGGCAACCGCCTGCAACGTCACCTGCGGCATACAATCCTTTTACGGTAGTCCTTCTCTTTGTATCCACCCAATAACCGCTCGCGGTGTGACCGCCTACGATATAAGGCTCTGTACCCTCTATTTCAACATTTTGCTCTGACGGATTTTTACCGCTTTCAATCCATTTTAAGAGTCTGTGACGGTGCCATATTCAGATAAGCCTTTTTCAAATCCTCGCTTGCCTCTTGGGATATACCCTCTGTACGAAGATAGCAAGGACCTCTGCCCTCAATATTTTCATTCACCGTTCCGTACACTCTCTCGGAGGTTGTAAGACCGTATTTTGTTTCGTAAACCTCTCCGAGCGAATTTATTTGCTTTGCACCCGCACCTTGTGCCAAAGTACCTGTCGGGCGATTGTATCTTTACAGCGAAGTGCTATAAACCGCATTTCAAATGTCGTCATTTCCGCACCGGCTTTTATGCCCATTGCATATCCTGCACCCGTATTAAACGGCGGATACCACATTTTATGACGTGAAAATCCGGGATTATTCGGCTTGTAAAGACCTGCCGCACCGCCTGTTGCGATTATAACCGCTTTCGCTTCGATTATGTAAAACGTATCGTTTTCAATACCTATACCGTATGCACCCTTTATCCTGTTACCCTCAACCGCATAATCAATAATATTTACACGATTAAGCACCGATACATTTTCTTTTTTGCAATGCCGCCTCTGCCAAAAATAGGCTTTATATTTTCACCGTTGATTTTAAGGTTTCTGTTACCTCTTGTCACATACTTTCCGTTTTCGTCCTTCAAAATAACAAGTCCGAGTTTTTTCAAGTCTGTCTACGACTTCATTCAGCTTTTCGGACATTGTAAGAAGTAAATCTTCTCTGACAATTCCGTCCGCGTCCTTTTTTGCATAATCAACGTAATCCTGCGGAACACGTCCCTCTGTTATGTATGCGTTAAGTGCGTTGACACCTGCGGCAAGACAACCACTTCTCTTTATATGTGCCTTTTCACATATAAGCACCTTAGCGTCGGAATGTTCTGCGATAGTAACCGCCGCATAGCAACCGGCAGTACCGCCGCCTATAATTAAAATATCTGTTTTTTAATCTTTCGGTTTTCAATATATTTGTCATATAAACACCTCTTTTATCAGATTACCAATGAATCCTCCGAAATTGATTTATTGTCAAGCAAGTATGCCTTATCGCCTACCGTAACAAATATTCTGTACAAGAATACGTCAACTTCTTCACCGTCTTCAATCGCCTGTTCGTCAAGACCGCGTCTGGCTTTAAGTTCCGTACCGTCCACGTCTACGACTACTTCTATACTGTCGCCTCTGAACAATACATTTTTCGTAACCCGTGAGATGCGGAGCTTTTTGTATTTCTGTACTTCGTTTTCTTTTTGTCACTTTAACAAATTCAGGTCGTACGATTGCTTTTTCGACATTTTCAATATGCTCAAAATTATGAAACTTTGAAATAATCATCAACGAATGTTGTTTCTCCGAAAAACGATGCCGTAAATGCTGTTTTCGGATTGTGATAAATTTCAATAGGTGTTCCCGTCTGTTCAATTCTACCCTTATTTGTTATTATAATTTCGTCTGCAACTTCGATTGCCTCGTCTTGGTCGTGGGTTACGAAATATACTTGTAACTCCAAGCTTTTCAATCATTTCTCTAAGCCAGCTTCCTAAGCTTTTTCTTACCTTTGCGTCAATCGCCGCAAACGGTTCGTCAAGAAGTAAAAGCTGTGGATTAGGTGCAAGTGCTCTTTGCGAATGCCACTCTCTGTCTTTGACCGCCCGAAAGCTGACTCGGATAACGTTTTCCAAACCCTCAAGACCTATAAGTTTAATAAGTTCTCTTACTCTCTCGTCTATCTTCTTTTTTATCGGCTTTCTGAACTCTAAGACCGAATGCGATATTATCATACACCGTCATATATCGAAACAATGCATAATTCTGAAATACAAAGCCAATCCCTCTCTTGCTTGCCGCAAGGTCGTTTACTCTCACACCGTCGATTATAATATCGCCGCTGTCTGGAGTTTCAAGACCCGCAATCATTCGCAGAATAGTTGTCTTACCGCTGCCGCTCGGTCCTAAAAGACCGATAAGTTTACCCTTTTCAACGCCGAAGTTGACATTGTCCGACGCTTTATAATCGCCGAAGTTTTTATTTATATTTTTTAATTCAACGTACACTCTATTCCGCCTTCTTTCCTTTGTATTCAACAATACTTCTGAGTATCAAAATAATCACTGCCAAAATCACAAGTATTGACGCTACCGCAAATGCCGGTACATATTTATTGTCGCCGAAAAGTATTTCAACCTGCAACGGAAGCGTATTCGTTTTTACCTCTCAAATGTCCCGAAAGGACTGATACCGCACCGAATTCACCCATCGCTCTTGCCGTACAGAGTACCACTCCGTACAAGCAATGCCCATTTTATATGAGGGAATGTTACTTTTCTGAAAATCGTAAATCCGCTTGCACCCATAAGTGCCGCCGCTTCTTCCTCTGTCCCTGTTCCTCAAGTATCGGTATAATTTCTCTTGATATAAACGGAAACGTTACAAATATCGTTGCCAATATAATTCCCGGTACGGCAAACACTACTTTTATACCGGCTTGCTGTAAATAAGGATAAAGCACGCTTTGTCTGCCGAATACCAATATGAATATCAAACCTGCTATAACGGGTGAAACCGTTACCGGAATATCAATAAGTTGTCAAAACCTTTTTGCCTTTAAACTGAACATTGTCAAGAACCATGCCGCAAACAGTCCGAAGAATGTGTTTACAACAAGTGCCGACAAAGTTGCTTTTGCGGTAAGCTTTACCGCGCTTATCGTATCTTTATCAGTTATGTACTGAAAATATTTTCCTCACACCGTTACGAAGTGCAACGGATATAACCGTATAAAGCGGAAGAATTAAGAATACAAATGCGAATAATACGCTGACGGCAATCAATATCCATTTAACAACCTTAATGCCTTCATTTTTCTGCATACTATCTTCCTCCTTTTAATATTTTTGTGTTTCTCGCCTGAATAAGATTTACAATAAACAATATTGCAAATGAGAATGCAAGCATCACAAGTGCTATTGCCGTTGCACTGTTATAGTCAAAGTCCTGTAATTCCGACATAATTATAAGCGGTGTTATTTCCGTTTCATAAGGCTTGTTGCCTGCTATAAAAATTACACTGCCGTATTCTCCTATACATCTTCCGAGTGCCAAGCCAAAGACCTGTAAGTGCAGGAGGAATTATTTCGGGTAAAATTACTTTTTACGAAATATCGTTCCTCTGTTTGCACCAAGCGCTCCCGCCGCTTCTTCATATGACGGATCAAGTTTTTTTCAAGCACCGGCTGTACCGCTCTTACAACGAACGGTATGCCGATAAATATAAGCGCCACTACAATTCCGATTCTTGTATGTGCTATTTTTTATACCGAACGGTGCGAATAATTTTCCTATAAGTCCTTCTTCTGTTGTAAGGTTTGCAAGAGCCAAACCGGCAACAGCTGTCGGAAGTGCGAACGGAAGTTCAATCATTCCGTCAAGAACACGTTTAAACGGAAAATCATATCTTACAAGCACCCAGGCAAGTATGACGCCCATAATCGAATTTATTATTGATGCGATAAGCGAAGTGAGGAAAGTTACCTTAAAACTTGCAAGAACACGCGGACGTGTAATTGTTTCGATAATATCGCTCAGGTGCATTCTTGATGTGTAAATCACGAGTGCCGCCAACGGTATGAGAACAACTAAGCTCAATATTGTAATTGTCACGCCCATTGAAAGTCCGAAACCGGGTATTACTCTTTTTCTTCTTTGCTTTCATTTACATTCCTTCTTTACTTATCTGTTTTTTCATAAATGCGGTCAAATACTCCGCCGTCATCAAAATGTTTTTTCTGTACTTCGTCCCAACCGCCGAAGTCTTGTATTGTTACAAGGTTTATGTTAAGGTCAAATGTATCTGCATATTCGTTTAATATATCAGGGTTTGACGGACGGTAGAAATTGTCGCCTGCAATTCTCTGCGCCTCATCAGAATATAAATAACTTAAATATTCCGTTGCAACATCTCTTGTACCTCTTTGGTCAACCACCGCATCAACTACCGCAACAGACGGCTGAGCCAAAATGCTTATGCTCGGCGTTACGATTTCATATTCATCGGGATTTTCCTGAACCGATAGGAACGCCTCATTTTCCCAAGCGATAAGTACATCGCCTTGATTGTTTTCAACAAATGATGTTGTAGCACCTCTTGCTCCCGAATCAAGTACAAGCACGTTTTCATATAACTTCTTTATAAATGCCTCAATCTGTGTTTCGTCACCGTTGTAAAGTTTATCGGCATATGCCCAAGCTGCAAGGTAGTTCCATCTTGCACCGCCGGAAGTTTTCGGATTAGGTGTTATAACTCCGACGCCGTCTTTAACAAGGTCGCCCCAATCCTTGATATTTTTTCGGATTGCCTTTTCTTACAAGGAATACGATTGTTGAAGTGTAAGGTGAACTGTCTTTGTCAAATTCATTTATCCAGCCGTCCTCTATAAGTCCTGCGTCTTGTATTGCCTTTACGTCATATTCAAGTGCAAGCGTTACAACGTCTGCCTCGTTTCCGTTTGCAACTTCAAGTGCTTGCTTACCGCTGCCGCCGTGTGACTGTATAACTTCAACGTCCTGTCCTGTTTGCCCTTTCCAATGCTCTGCGAAAAAGTTCGTTGTACGCACTGTATAATTCTCTTGTAGGGTCGTATGATACGTTCGTTATCGTAACCGACTTTTCTGTACTTGTGTCTGCACTGTTTCCGCAGCCTGCAAAGTACCGTTACCGCCAAAATTGATGTTAATAATATACTAAAAATTTTCTTTTTTCATAATTTCATTACCTCGCTATAATATAAAATTTATTTTTTAATCACCTCTGAGCCATACACATTCGGCAACACATCTTTCTGTATACCATGCTTTTTCTGTTCAAATTTTCTCTCATAATCGTTGCCTCCTTTGTTATTCATACTTTTCCTATGGGATATAGGATTTTTAATGTCCTTATCTTACTCCTATATTGTCGTTTTGTCAACATTTTCATATAGTAAAAAAATTAAATTTTTTTTCCTATATGTTTTATTTCGGACGACCGATGATCGTCCGCTACGAAATACTTATAAATTAAGAAAAGCAAAATTATCCGAATATAATTAATCATACTTGCAAATAATAACACAAAACGAAAGGCGGAAATTTTTTATGTTAAGAGGAAAAATAGTAGTAGTCGGTGCCGGTTTTGTGGGTTCTACGACCGCATACACAATAATGCTTGACGGTTTTTCAGAGAAATTGTATTGATTGACGTGAACAAAGACAAAGCCGACGGTGACGCTCTTGATATGGCTCACGGCACATCTTTTCTAAAGCCTGTAAGCGTTTACAGCGGAGATTGGAAAGACTGTGCCGACGCCGATATAGTCGTTATAACAGCAGGGGTAAACCAAAAAGTCGGCGAAACACGAATTGACCTGTTAAAACGAAATACCGAAATTTTTAAAAGTATAGTTGAAAATGTTATGAAGTACGCGCCGACAGACGTAATACTTCTTACCGTCACAAACCCTGTCGATATTCTGACATACGTCACCTACAAACTTTCGGGACTTCCTAAACAGCAAATTATCGGTTCGGGTACGGTTCTTGACACTTCAAGACTGAAATATCTTATCAGCAAACATACGGGAATTGATGCACGTTACTGCCACACATACATTATCGGTGAACACGGTGACAGTGAAGTTGCGGCATGGAGCATTACAAACATTGCCGGTATGAGTATGAAAAGTTTTTTTGAGCATTACGGCAAGTGTACAGATGAAGATTTACAAGCGATGTACAACGAAGTTAAAAACTCCGCATACGAAATTATACAAAAAAAAAAAAGGTGCAACCTACTACGCAATAGCGACAGCAGTTGCACGAATTGTCGAATGTATTTCCGGCGGTGAAAATTCTGTTCTCACCATTTCAAGCGTCTTAAACGGCGAATACGGAATTGAAGATATTTCGCTCAGCGTTCCGACACAAGTTTCGGGTTACGGTGTTGAACGCATACTTGACGTTCCTTTTAACGAAACCGAACTTCAAGGCCTTAGAAGCAGTGCCAAAACACTTAAAGACAGCCTTAAATCAATCGGTTTTTAAATCATAAATAATTGCATTACAGATTGCGGCGGCCACATTTGAGCCGCCTTTTTCTGCCTCTTGCGACTATATACGGCACACCCGATGTCATAATCAATTCTTTTGCCTGCACAACATTCACAAAGCCGACAGGTACACCGATTATCGCAATCGGATTAATTTGACCGTTCTTTATGAGTTTGTCAAGTTCTATAAGTGCGGTCGGTGCATTTCCCACAGCAAAAATCACGTCTTTTTCAAGTTTTGACGCTTTTTCCATACTCGCAACGGCTCTTGTAGTGCCGTTTTCCTTTGCGGCTTTTGGTAACGTCCTCGTCGGACATAAAACAATGCACCTCTCCACCGTATGACGCAAGACGTTTTTTGTTTATTCCCGAACGTGCCATTTGCGTATCGGTTACAATATCCGCACCGTTCTTTATCGCGGTTCTTTATAATCTCAACCACGTTTTCCGAAAAGCACAAATTGTCAAGATAATCAAAATCGGCGGTTGTGTGAATAACACGTTTAACAATCGGTTTAATCGTTTTTTTCTATATCGTGCGGAAGTTCGCTCTCTATGATTTCAAAACTCCTCTTTTCGATTTCTGACGGCAATACGTTTTCAAATTCCATTAATATTCTATCCCCTCTCTTGCAACAATTCCCTTGTCATATGGGTGCTTTATCTTTTTAATTTCAGAAATATAATCGGCTCTTTCACAAAACCATTCATCAGGGTTTCTGCCCGTCATAACAAGCTCGCCGCCGTAATTTTCAACAATATTTCTCACATTCGCCTTATCGACCAAATCATAATTATATGACGCAAAAATCTCGTCAAGCACTATCATATCAAATTCATTCATATTATCAAGTGCATACCGTAAATTTTCGTTATGGCATTTCATGATATTTTCTTTGTCACTGTCGGACATACTTCTGAAAAAACCGTAGTTTTTGTCACAGCGCATAACCTTTATATTCTCACACTTACCCAAAACTTCAAGTTCCCCCGTATACGAGCCTTTTAAAAACTGCATAAAAAGCACTTTTTTACCGTAACCGCCGCAACGCACCGCAAGACCGATTGACGCGGTCGTTTTGCCTTTTCCGTCACCGCAATATATGTGTATCATTTTTTACACCTCTTTGTTAATAATTTTGTATATCAAGTCCATATCAAGACTTTCACGCACCATATCGGCAAGCCTGTCATATTCACGTTCTTTCAGTTCCGCCATATCAATGCTCTTGATTTTTGTACTGTCTATACCCTTTTGTCACACAAACACTTGACAATTTTATCGGCACACTTATCAAATATGCCGTGTACATAACTTCCGTAAACGTCACCTTCTGATATTCCGTCTTGCTTGCCGTTTGACAATTTCGTCATACAAGGGACACTAAATTCACTTTTTACCCATATGAATTTCATATCCCTCAAATTCAGTGCCGTTAAGACTTTTAGTGTCCCCGTCATATTTTCAAAAACACCGTTTACTATCGTTCTTGTCTTTTCGGTTTTAAACTCCGTTTCCATAGGCAAAAGTCCCATACCGCGAACACTTCCGCCGTTTTCCACACCGTCTGTATCGGTGATTTTTTCACCAAGCATTTGATAACCGCCACATATACCGAAAATAGGGCATTTACTTTTTTTTTAACCGCCGCCTCAATACCGTTTTCCCTCATCCATAAAAGGTCGGCAACAGTATTTTTACTTCCCGGAAGTATAATCATATCGGGATTACCGATTTCACTCACATTATTAACATACCTTACCGACACACCGTCTATGCATTCAAACACGTTAAAATCGGTAAAGTTTGAAATTCGCGGAAAACGTACAACCGCAATATCAATCACATTTACAGTCTTATTTTCAAAACGTTCCGACAGGCTGTCCTCATCGTCAATCATAAAATGACCGTACGGAACAACTCCGACAACAGGTACATTCGTAAGATTTTCAATCATATCAAGTCCGGGATGCAGAATTTCCACGTCACCGCGAAATTTATTTATAATTGTCCCCTTAATTCTCGACTTTTCCTCATCATCAAGCAACATAACAGTTCCGTAAAGCTGTGCAAAAACACCGCCCCTGTCAATGTCACCGACAAGCAGAACAGGTGCGTCAGCCATTTTTGCCATGCCCATATTGACAATATCGTCCTGTTTCAAATTTATTTCCGCAGGACTTCCCGCACCCTCAATAACGATTATATCGTACATTTCCGACAGTTTGTTATACGCTTTCATAATATCGGGTACAAGTTTTTTCTTATATTTAAAGTAGTCCACCGCATTCATATCGCCCTGAACTTCACCGTTTACAATAATTTGTGAGCCTTTATCGTTGGTAGGTTTAAGTAAAATCGGATTCATCAAAACAGATGGCTTTACGCCTGCCGCCTCTGCCTGTACGACCTGTGCACGCCCCATTTCAAGTCCCTCGTCAGTGATATACGAATTGAGTGCCATATTCTGCGACTTAAACGGCGCAACCTTAAAAGCCGTCCTGTTTAAAAAATTCTGCACAATGCCGCCGCAATAATGCTTTTTCCCGCATTGGACATTGTTCCCTGTATCATAATCGCTTTAGCCACATATATCACCCAACTCTCTTATAAATTCCGCGTTTTCATCGTGTTTTTAACTGCAATTCTGTACAAGCCTTCGTCAAGACCGTTAAAATTACCGCAGTTTCCTTATCAGTATTTCTCGCTTTAAAAGTGACTTGTCAAGTCCGACACTGCCTTTAAATAAAATAAAATTCACGTCCGAATTAAATACTTTAAAGCCCAAATTTTTAAGCTCACCCATTACAAATTCGCGTTCTTCTCTTATAATTTGTTTTCCTTTTTCAAGATAATCATTATCATTAATCGCCGTAATTCCGCCGATTTGTGCCGCCGCCGACACATTCCACATCGGCAGCTGCCTTTGCACGTCACATACAAAATCAGTATCGGCAATCATATAACCGAGCCTTAATCCCGCCATTGCGTAAGTTTCGTAAAAGCCTTGATAACAGGTACTTTTTCTTTCATCGAATATCCGTCCGACAAGTCCATAAAGCACTCGTCAAACACGCACACAATTTCCCTTTCAGCGCAAACCTCCGCAATATGTTGAGCCGTTTTTTTATCTGCAATTTTTCCGACAGGATTATTCGATTGCATATGAAAACCATATCAATATCATCAAGATAATCAAAAAAATCATCTTGCAGTTCAAAATCATTTTCTTCTTTCAAATAGTAATAGTAAATTTGCGACCCCACGCTTTTAAGCGCCCTCTCGTACTCCGAAAATGTAGGTGCTAACAAAAGCGATTTTTTTCGGCATAACCGCACGAACGACCGCAAAAATCATTTCCGCCGCACCGTTTGAGCAAAAGCACATTATCTATGCCAACCTGCTCTTTTTCCGCAATGGCATTTCGTAAATTTATACACATTGCGTCAGGATAAATACCGAACTGTTCGATATTTTCCGCAATCGCTTTTTTACGTTTTTACTCATTCCGAGCGGATTGGTATTCACCGAAAAGTCAAGACGCACCTTATTTCTGTAAATATCACCGCCATGCTCATATACCATATACAACACCTACCGCCACTTTCAATCCGACAAACAGCACCGCCGAAATTACAGACGTCATATACATAAGTTTAATCGAATCTGCAATATTATCATATTTAATCGGCTTAATGCCATCGCCTATAAACGGCTTTTTTGTACAGCTTACCGAAATAGTACGCGTCACCCGCAAGCTGAATTTCAAGCGCACCAGCCACGACCGACTCCGTCTGAGCCGAGTTCGGGCTTGCGTGATTGCGTGAATCGCGTTTAAAAATTCTGTACGCATTGCGTGAATTGCAGCCCATAATTTTTGACGCAAAAATCATCAAATATGCCGAAATTCTTGACGGTATATAATTTGCAATATCGTCAAGCTTTGCGGCAAATCTGCCGAAATTTATGTACCTGTCGTTCTTGTAACCGACCATTGAATCCATCGTGTTAATCGCCTTGTAAACGCAACCCAACACACCGCCGCCGATTGCCATATATGAGCGGTGCAATAACTCCGTCAGACGTATTTTCCGCAACGGTTTCAACAGCCGCTTTCGTTATCCCAATGTCGTCAAGACTTTCCGTATCACGTCCGACAATCATAGAAACGCTTTTTCGTGCGCCGTCAACGTCACCGTTTTTGAGCGGTTTATACACACTCATACCTGCTTGTTTCAATGACTTCGCCGCAAGCATAAAATAGCATATAACGCTTTCAATCGCAATACCGAAAAAAGTAATTTAATCTGTACGCAAAAAACAAAATCGCAAACGGTACACCGCCGCATATAATAAGCACGCATATCGCCATAACCGCACCGCCGAGCCTTTCGTTTTTCGTGAAAATTCTTCTCATAACCTTTTCCAAAAACGAAATCAAATAACCTATAAGTCGAATTGGGTGCAGTTTAAAATCGGGGTCGCCGAATATTGCGTCAAGCACAAAACCTATACTAACCGCAGCCGATTGGGCTATAATCATCAACTATCTCTCCGTTTCTCATTTCAAATTCATATCCGCAGCCGTTTTTGACCTGATAATCATAAAAATTACCGCCAAAAAGTTTCTGCATAATCGCCATAATACTTCCGCCGTGAATTACAAACGCCGTGTCACGCTCCGTAAGGCTCTCAAAAAATCCGTCTTTGCAGCGATTTTAAAATCTTCGTGTGTCTCGCCGTTCGGAAACGGCAATTCACCATTGCTGTCAAGCCACTTTTGATAATCAGGGATTGTCCTTTAATTCCTCGTATGATTTATTCTCAAAATCGCCGAAATCACATTCCTTGAGCTTATCACAAATTTCAATATCCACATTCGGATATATATATTCCGCCGTTTGAATACACCTCTTTAACGGACTTGCGACAACCCTCTCGCACTTAGGATAATCGCCTTTCAGACAGTCGGTATTTATCAAATCTTCGTCCGTTGTTCCAATATATCTTCGCTTTAAATTTCCCTCCGTCATACCGTGACGTATAAGTATTATCTTCATTTAATTCTGTTCCCCACTCCGCATACAACTCGCACGACTTCGTCCGCTTTTTTTCGCGATATAACAGCACGTTCTTCCGACTGTTTCGCGCCATTCTCTGTCACCTTTATCCATAGGAACAACGCCGTAACCGATTTCGGTTGAAATAATCGTTATATCGTGATTTTTCTCCGAAATCTCGTCAATAACCGCAACAATATCCTTGCCGTCAGCCATCAATTTTTTATAAAAAATATGAAAACCATAAACCGCCTTTGCAGTCAAAACACTGTCATAATCGGCCATTAAAATTTCATCAATACCGTAATTTTCTCTTACAAAATCACGCTTTCCGCTGTTCGCACCGCCTATAACAAAACGCATAATACACCTCCGACAATCACACACAAAACCTCGCATATACATACAAAATATCCCGCAATATCGCCTGTTATTCCGCCGAATTTACTGTATGCAACGTGTCTGTACCACAAAAACGAAATCACCGCCGCGCATATCGTACCCAGTCCGTACACGCCCGTAAAACAAAGCATCGCAACGCACAAAGTAATATACAAAATCATAACAGTCACAATCGTTTTTTTGTGTGCGGCACTCTTAAATGTGTAAAGAAGTCCGCTGTTTTTTTGCACATTTAAAAATGCCGATTGCCAATCCGCTCAGCGAACGCGATAAAACAAAGCCTACACTCACCGCTATGGTAGCTTTTATATCCCATATCTCCGTCATAAATCCGAAAAACAACAGATAATACATTACCGCACCTATTATCGCAAATGCGCCCGTATGCGGATCTTTTTAAAATTTCGAGTTTTTTCTCTTTGTCACCGTATGACGAAAGTGCATCAACGGTGTCAATAAATCCGTCCGTATGTATTCCGCCCGAAACAAGCACCGGCAAAGCTGTCATCACAACCGCATAAACGCTTGTGTTAAAACCAAATCTACCGCACAGAAATCGTACAAGTAACATAAGTCCGCCGATTACTGCACCGACAAGCGGAAAAAAGCACATTGCGTATTTCATATTTTTTTCATTCCATTCCACTCTCGGCATAGGAATTTTTTGAATACATCGAAAATGCTACGCATATTGATTTAATTATATTCATTTTACTGTCCCCTTTTAATTTCAATCGGTATTCCGTAAACGATCTCATACACTTTATCGGCACGTTTTTGACAATGCACTGTTTATTCTGCCTAAAAGGCTGATATATATTTTAGTGTCCCCTCCATATTCAATGCCGTCCGAAGATATTTCATTTGTGACAACAACAATATTTTCACTCTTTAAATTCAAAAATTCCGCCGATAATTTTTTTCAAAAGCATTATCATTATTATCCGAAAACATCACGTTTGCGGTCAAATTCGACATACATTCCAAAAAGAATTGTATCGGCACTTTCCGTTATTTCGGATAAATCAGTATAACATTCAACCGTTCTAAATCCTTTGCCGTCACGCATTTTTCTGTGACGTTCGATACGTTTTAAACATTCGTCATCATACGGTTTCATCGTTGCAACATACAGCATTTTACCGCCCAATTTCATTGCAATATTTTCGGCAAATTCAGACTTTCCGCTTCCGCTTCCGCCTGTTACAAGTATAAACATTATTTAAGCTCCTTATAGCTTTCAACGTTAATATCGTCAAAAGTAGACATTTCGTTATATACGCAAAGTGCGGTATCAAGTGCGGTAAGCATAACCATTCCGCCTGTCCCCTCGCCCAAGCACATATCCGCATTTATCGGTGCTTTCTTGCCGAGTATTTTCAAAATATCAGCCGTACAGCTTTCTTTTGAAACGTGTGACGCAATCATAAAATCACTGCATTTCGGACATAACTTTTTCCGCACAAAGTGCCGCCACCGACGAAATAAATCCGTCAATAACCATTGCAGCGCCGTACATAGCACCGCCGATAAACGCCCCCGTCAAAGCGGCAATGTCATAACCGCCGACCTTTGAAAGCACGTCAAAAATATCATTTTTATCAGGTTTGTGAAGCTCAATCGACTTTTTATAACCTCAATTTTTCTCTCAAATGCACCGCTTGTCAGCCCTGCACCTCTGCCGGTTACGTCCTCTGCTTTTCTGTCAAGCAAAACGCTTGCAACCGCCGAGCTTGTAGTCGTGTTTCCGATTCCCATTTCACCGGTCACAATGATTTTATAGCCTTTTTCGCTAAGTTCTTTTACGCAGTCAATTCCCACTTGCACCGCCTCTTTGGCTTGCTCATACGTCATTGCTTTTTCGTGTAACATATTTTTTGTGCCGTACGATATTTTTTTGTTTACCACGCCGTCAACGTCACGCGCCACTCCCACGTCAATCGGTACAACGTCCGCACCGATATTTCTTGCCATAGCACACACGCTTGTTGCACCCTTTGCGAAGTTCTCCGTCACAACCGCCGTAACTTCCTGCCCTGTCTGCGTTACACCCTCGCACACAACGCCATTATCGGCACACATAACAAGTACACATCTCTTTTTATGTCTATGTTTTGTGTCCCTTGAATACCCGCAATATTTTTACAATATCCTCAAATACACCAAGACTGTGCAATGGTTTTTTGCTATTGAATTCCATTTCTTTTCCGCATTTTCTATTGCTTGTTCATCTAATTTTTCTGATTTTGTACATTTGTATTCCTCACAGCTTTTCATAAAGTTTTCGGCAAAATTTATATTTGCAAAAAAGTGCAAGTGCGGAAAACCTGCAAATAAGTTTTTATCAACATTCACACATTCCCACTGTCTGTCATTTTTCACAGCCGTAAAACCGTTTCCGTTACAGTCACTGTCAAAATAATGAAACTCTCTCGCACGGATTTTATCGCCTTTTTTGCATAAAATATTATCTCTGTTTGCCGTCATTTCCATATATCCGAAGCGTTGCAAACGGTCTGTTTTTCTGCATTTCCTTTGATTATGCCGACCATACCGTGTTCGTTTTTATCGCTATCCTCCATAATCTCGTGAAGATACATAAACCCTCCGCATTCCGCAATACACGGTACACCGCTTTCAACACACTCTTTAACCGAATTCAGTGTCCCCGTATTTTTCTCAAGAATATCCGCATACAGTTCGGGATAACCGCCTCCCAAAATCAATACGTCGCACTGCGGTACGCTCTCATTTTCAAGCGGACTGAACTTAACAATCTCCGCACCCCTTTCACTGAGTAAATTGAGATTATCCTCATAATAAAAACAAAACGCTCTGTCATACGCAACCGCAATTTTACGTTATATTTTTTTTGTAATTTCAAGCGATGTAAATTTAGTGTCCCTATTGTTTTCTGATATTTCTAAAATCTTGTCTATATCAATGTATTTTTCGGCGTAATCGGCAAGTAAATTCATCTTGTCCTTTATATCGTCAATTTCCCCTGCGGTGACCAGTCCCAAATGCCTGCTGCTTATCTGCACATCTTTGATGTTCGGCAAAAACCTAAAGGAACTAAGCCGATTTTTCGACATTCTTCCGACAAATCACCATACATTTTCTCGGACAGATTATTAAATATAACACCCTTAATATTATTTTTCCTAAACTCCTTAAACCCTTTCACCAAAGCCATTGCGGACAGGCTCATACCACGGCAGTTTACAACAAGAAATAACATCTGTATCGGTAATCTCCGAAAGCTCGTGCGTACTTCCCTTTTCCGTAAAAGAAAAGCCGTCATAAAAGCCCATAACGCCCTCAATAACCGCAATATCACCGCTGTTTTTATTCAGCAAATAATTCACAGTATCATTGCTCATAAGGTATGTGTCAAGGTTGTATGCCGCCGTTCCGATAACCGTTTTTGTGAAACATTGGGTCAATATAATCCGGACCGCATTTAAAAGACGAAACATTAAATTTTCTGTTTACAAGTGCTTGAAGTACCGCACAAGTCACAGTTGTTTTTTCCGCAGCCGCTGTTTGTGCCGGCAATCATAATTCTTTCATAATTTTTCACCGCAGATTATGAAAACGGGATTTTGTGCCGTCATCATATTGTATTTGCCGACCTTTCTTCCTCTTGACGCACAGATTTGCGTCACCGAATATTCATACCCGAGTTTTTCAAAACTTTCTTGTGCAAGCGATAAAGTTTCAAGAGTTATTGCGTTCACGACCACTTTTTTTGCAATCGCACTTTTCTATTATTTCATACAAATTCCCCGATGAACCACCTATAAAAACCTTGTCCGCTTTCGGTAATCCGTCCATACCGTTCGGTGCGTCCGCACAAATTATTTCAATATTATCGGCATGAAATTTGAGTGCATTTTGTTTTATCAATTCAGCCGCCTCCGCTTTTTTTTTCAATCGCATATACCTTGCCTTTTCCGCATAGCAGAGCCATTTCAATGCTTACCGAGCCTGTTCCCGCACCTATATCGTAACATATATCGTCATATTTGATTTCAAGCTTTGATATGCTTACCGCTCTCACTTCGCTTTTTGTCATAGGTGCGTTGCCCGTCACAAATTCGCTGTCGTTTATTCCGATTTTTGTGCATTTGTCATATTCATTATTGATTATTACCGCCACACTGAGCGAATCTAATTTAGTGTCCCTAAAATCTTTGCTTTTCCATGAAGTATTTTTTCATTTTCATATGACAAATTTTCTCCGATATAAACTTCGGCATTTTCAAAACCGTATCGGCACTAACTTATCGCAAGGATTTTCACCCAAAAGCACAAATGTTTTCTCATTCTCTCTGACTTCACTCACAATATTGCAATTTCTGCCGTGCATACTTACAATGTTCATGTCGTCATACGCCATACCGATTTTAGCGCAAAAATACGATACGCAACTTATACCTGCAAAAATTTCGGCATTAGGAATTCTTCTTTTAATTTTTTCGCACCGCTGCAAACTGACGTATCGCCCGAAAAAAAGTATTACCGCATTTTCACACTTATTTTCTTCTAAAATCTTTTTATTTTATCCGCTTCATACTCAAAAAAACTTTTTTCTCGTTGACATACGGCTCGGCAACACGTTTTGCACCGATTATAATATCAGCATTTTTTTTTTTCTTCTGCAATTTTCGTCAAATATTTAGTATCCCCCATTCCGACACCGACTATAAAAATGTTCATATTACAACCACTCCAAAATCATTTTTTCAACCTCCGAAACCGTCATTCCGCTTTCATCGGTCGGTCTTTTAATTATAATACACTCAACGCCGTTTTCCTTTGCCGCCTCTGTTTTTTTCCGTAAAACCGCCGTTTTTTCTTCCGTACATTTTGTGACGAGATACTTAATGTCAAGCTCACGAATTAACGCACTGTTAAACGCTTTTGAAAACGGTCCTTGCATACAAATAATATTTTTCATCTTGAAACCTGCATTTTTACAGCTCCAGCTCCAGCGATTCCTCCGACGGCAGTACGCGTGCAAACAAACCTGTCCGCAACAACCGAAAACTTTGCAATTTCCTTTGAACCGGTCGTTATAAGTATGTTTCCTGTTGTTTTTTCAAGGTATTCTGCGGCTGCTTTGATATTTTCAAAATACGTCCCGTCTGCCTGAACGTCCTCACGCACAACCCTTATATACTTCACTTTACACGCTTTTTTATGTTTTCTGTCACAAATTCAGCATAAGGATGAGTTGCGTCAATGACCAATCTAACACTGTTTTCGTCAAAAAAATCAGCCATTTCTTCCGCCGTCATTCTTCCGACGCGCACGTTTTTCATATCAAGCAATTCCGCACCGTATTCAGTCGCAACGCACACAATGTAACTGACTTTTTGCTCACTCAAAAAGTCGGCGATTTTATGTCCCTCGTCCGTACCGCCAAACAATACTACATCATACATTTTTATACCCTCTCGGTGTAACCATTTTTCCGCCGATATTTTCGTCATAGAATTACCGATAAACACAGTCGTAAACATATCCGCGCTGTAATTTTAAGTTCGGCAAGGCTCATAATCGCATATTCCTCACCGTCACGACCGATATTTTTGCAACGGCACACCGTATCAGCGTTTTTGTGTTTCAGCATTATGTCACACGCGCGCATTAAATAATCGTGACGTTTTTTGCTTGACGGATTGTACAGACATATCGCGAAATCAGCCTCCGCCGCGCATTCAAGACGTTTTTCGATTTTCTCCCAGGGGTGAGCAAACCGCTAAGGCTTATAACGGCAAAATCGTGTCCCAACGGTGCTCCCACAAGTGCACCGCCGCTAAGCATCGCCGACACGCCTGCCACAACGCTCACTTCAACATTTTCATAGCCTGCCGCAATTTCATACACAAGTGACGCCATACCGTAAACGCCTGCATCACCGCTGCAAACAACTGCAACATTTCTGCCGTCAGCCGCCATTTCAACCGCTTTTCTGCAGCGCACCGCCTCCTGTTTCATCGCCGAAACGAAATATTCTTTTTCAGGAAACAGCTTTTTCACAAGCTCGGCATACACCGTATATCCGACAATCACATCGGCTTTTTCAAGCACATTTCTCGCCTCAAAAGTCATTCCGTCAGCACTTCCTGCGCCTATTCCAACAACATAAATTTTCATTCAAACTTAACCTTTCAAAAAAATCAATTTCCGTATTTATTCTTCCGAGTGCCAAAGCCGTACCGTTTAAAGCCGTCTTTTTTTCTGTTATTTTCGCACCGACCGCACAAACCGCTCTTTTTTCGCACACATTATCGACTCCGACAGTCTTTTTCACAAATTCGGACGCTGTAAATTTCCCTCAACCGCCGCCAAAGTTTCAGCCGAAAACGTCAAAAGAGGTATATCGAATTTTTCACAAAATTCAACAATGCCCTTTTCATTTTTCTTTATATCCACCGTCGCAACCGCAAAAAAGCGAATAAACCGACACTCCGTTCACTTTTAAAAATGCTAATATACTTTCTTCGACAGTTTCGCAGCCTTTTCTGCAACCGATTCCGAGTACAACATTTTTCGGCATTAAATTAAGCGTAGTTCTAAACGGCTTTTTATCGTCATCACTTATGCAAATTCCGACTTCATTGCTTTCTTCAAAACAATCGGGAACGTTTTTAATTCGTAATCGGTATACAATCCGACTTTTTGTCGTTCAAAATCCGTGACGATATTTCTTTTATAAGTTTAGTGTCCCCGATATACAAATTATTTCTTACCGCAAATGTGTCGACAGAGAATTTTTTTTAATATCGGTTGCCGTAGTTATAACCGCCACTCCGCTTGTCAATGCGGCGATTTTCTCCGCCAAATCATTCGCACCGCCTATATGTCCGGACAAAATCGGTATCGCAAAATTGCCTTTTTCATCAACTACCACAACTGCCGGATCTTTGGCTTTATCCTTGACATACGGAGCTATCGAACGCACCGCAATTCCGCACGCGCCGACAAACACAATCGCATTATATTTCTTGAAAATATCTCTGACAAGTGACGAAACATTATTAAATGTTTCCAAGCCGTCAGTCTTATATTTTTCAAAAACGTAGCCTTTTACATCCATTTCACGCGCGAGCATTTTTACGATTTTCGCTCCGTTTTCAGTAAAAGCTATTGACGCAATTTTCATTCCGTCACGCCCTTTCTGAATTCGGTTGTAAATGTCTTATCGTAAAGTTTTGACAGTGAATAATCATCGCCGAGAAAATCACCGACTGTTATAAGTGCGGTCTTTTTTTATACCGTTTTTCTCTGCTGTTTTATTTAATGTCCCCACTGTGCAACGCATAACTTTTTCGTCTTTCCAAGTAGCCTTGTAAACTATCGCCGCAGGTGTATTTTCACTGTAACCGCCTTTTTACAAGTTCAGCCGACAATTCCTTTAATAAACCTGTTGATAAAAATATCACCATTGTCGCATTATGTGACGCGAGCAAATGTATTTTTCTTTCGGAGGCACAGGAGTTCTGCCCTCCATACGCGTTATTATGACGGTTTGCGATACATCAGGCAACGTATATTCCGCCTTCAAAGCCGCCGCCGCACCGCAAAACGAGCTTACACCTGGGCAAACATCATATTCAATTCCAAGTTTATCAAGCCTGTCCATTTGTTCACGAATTGCACCGTAAACACACGGATCACCAGTATGCAAACGCACAATATTTTTAGTGTCCCCTTGTTTCATCACGTCAATAACTTCATCAAGATTCATTTTTGCACTGTTATAAATTTCAGCACTGTCTTTTGCATATTCCTAAAGCTCGGGATTCACAAGCGAACCGGCATAAATAATAATATCTGCATTTTCCAAAAGTTTTTTTCCTCGTATAGTTATAAGATCGGCTGCACCGCTGCCCGCTCCAACAAAATGTACCATTTTATATCCTTTCCAAAATACCGTCAACATCAGCAGTTTTTCCGATAATCCCCTGTTTATTCAAAAACATTATCGCACCGATATTGACATCACTTCTGTGCTTTAGGTATTTATCAATTCTTTTCATCAATATATCAATAGTTTTAGTGTCCCCAATGATTTCATAAGCCTCATCGGTCGTCACACAATCGAGAATATCCGCAAAATTCTCCACACCGGCCAAAGCCGCACATAACGCAAGCGTTTCCATTCTGCCGTCCGCATATTTTGAATGAGTATTCATAATTCCGCTGCCAAGCTTAACAAGTTTACCCATATGCGAAATTATCAGTATATCCGAAAAACCCAAATCGGACGCATAATCTATCGCGTCACCAATATAATTACTGCACTGAACGGTATTTTTTTTATACCAAAAGTTTTTTTAGCAAAATCCTCGCCGTAATTGCCGGGCACAAGCACCGCAATACTGTCACCTGCACTTTTTCGTGTATTGAGTTCAAGGAAAATTGTATCCAAAAGTGCCTTTTCGCTCATAGGCTCAACAATTCCGCTTGTACCCAAAATCGAAATTCCACCCTCAATACCGAGCCTTGAATTAAACGTCTTTTTGCGATTTCTTCGCCATTCGGCACGGAAATAATCACATCAAAACCGCCGTCATAATCACCGCAAATCTCATTTATACTGTTTCTAATCATTTGACGCGGAACACTGTTTATCGCGGCATTTCCGACAGGTTGGTCAAGTCCGTTACGCGTCACGCGACCTACGCCCACACCGCCGTCAATTTTTATACCGCCACTATTTTTTCTGACAGTTGCACAAACAAGTAGACCGTTTGTTATGTCGGGATCGTCACCGCTGTACTTTTTAACTGTGCAAGTGACACTGTCACCGTCAATCTGCGTATCGGTTATGTCAATACTTATGCTCTCACCTTTGGGAAGTGTAATTTGAGTTGTTATGACTATTTCGTCATTTAACACAGTCATAACCGCCGCTTTTGCCGCCGCAGCGGCACAACTCCCGGTCGTAACCTTTCTTTAAAAACCTGTTGCTTTTCATCTGTTTAATATAGTCAGCTTTGATTATAATAGAAATTGATATTTATATTTCTTTTAAATAAAATCTTCAATCACATCTTTGCAAATGACAGGGTGACAATCCGTACTGGTTCAACCTGTCTATTAGCTCCGTCACTTCTTCCTTATTCGGCGACACATCTTTGACAGACACTTCGTCACAAAAATGCCGTATGTAGTCTTTCCAAAGTCAATATTCTTTTTGACAGGCATACATCGCCGAACAATCGAAGATATTGAAAAACGGTCCTGACTGCATGTTTCATATTTACAAATTTTGCACACATTAGGTGTAACTTTGGATGATGTTTTGACGAATAAATTGGAAATTAACCTCTGGTGTCTTTTACATTTTATCCTCAAAACTATTATCATATATACCACATCTGTACTCTCTGCAGATTGCACGTAAAATCCTTATAGGATAGCCCCAATCTGCCCTGTTCATCACCCTGTATTGCTCCGCAATCCATGCCGCCGCTTGAACTGCCTTTCTTGCCCAATCGGGCATATTTTCATCTATATAATCATACACCATTGTAGTTTGAACTACATTCACCAACTGTTTATTGATGTTTTTTAAATCTGCAATTTCCGCCGCCTGTTTTTCTATTAATGATTTTAGTTCATTATACTGTTCCATTGTCAGTTCCTCCTCGTTTCGTAAAACCTCTTTTTACTTTTTTCTTTGAATGCAATCCATCCTGAATTGTTTTCGGTCGCCCATGCCGGACACTGTTTGTCCACACGTCATAGTGGCGCAAAACAAATATATCAACTGTATCTGCCGTAATGCCTATGTATTTACACAATTCAGCGCACAACATGCGGTATTGTTAATTGTTTTTTCTTTCTGACACAATAGAATTACCGCTACAACACATTTCAATGGATATGCTGTTTATGTTGCGGCATTCGGCATGTTTATACACCTTTGTGCCGCCCACCGCCCATGCGGCATTATTCAATGCGACTGA
>VOFC01004719.1_pt1 | contig 84780 bp, 90 predicted proteins | sample 5384161 | NCBI WGS metagenome assembly VOFC01 (sample SAMN12384722, study PRJNA508395) | human gut metagenome | isolation source: healthy gut B | host: Homo sapiens | reverse complement strand
GTAAGATGCAGCATATCAGTCCCTCCTTTAGCTCAGCAGGGTCAGCAGCAGTCCGCCTGCGATGACGGAGGCGATCTGGCCCGAGACGTTGACGCTGATGGAGTACATCAGCAGGCAAATTCTGGTTGTCCTCCTCGAGGCCCAGCTTGTTGACGACGCGGCCGCTCATGGGGAAGGCAGAGATGCCCGCTGCGCCGATCATGGGATTGAGCTTCTTGTCTGCCGGGAGGAAGAGATTGAGCAGCTTGGCGAAGAGGACGCCGCCGGCGGTGTCAAAGACGAAGGCCACGAGGCCCAGTGCAAGGATGAGCAGAGTGTCGGGCCGCACGAACTTGTCAGCGGTCATCTGGCCGGCCACGGTCAGGCCCAGCACGATGGTGATGAGGTTTGCGAGGATGTTCTGCGCCGTTTCACTCAGGGTGTTCAGCACGCCGCACTCCCGCAGCAGGTTGCCGAACATCAGAAAGCCCACCAGCGCTACGCTGGCCGGAGCCACGAGCCCGGCGATGATGGTCACGACGATGGGGAACAAGATCTTGGTCAGCTGGCTGACACTGCCCTTCTGGTAGGCCATCCGGATGCGGCGCTCCTTCTGGGTGGTCAGCAGCTTGATGACCGGCGGCTGGACGATGGGGACCAGCGCCATGTAGCTGTAGGCCGCCACCATGATGGCACCAAGGTACTGGGAGTGCAGGACGTTGGCCACGAAGATGGCCGTGGGGCCGTCTGCCGCGCCGATGACGGCGATGGAAGCGGCGTCCTTCAAATCGAAGAAGAAGCCCGCGAGGAAGAGGGTGAAGAAGATGCCGAACTGTGCTGCCGCGCCGAAGAGCATCAGCCACGGCTTCTCGAGCAGCGGGCCGAAGTCTATCATCGCACCGATGCCGATGAAGAGCAGCAGGGGAAACAGCTCGTTGGACATTCCGGCCTCAAACAGAGCCGAGATGGGGCCGACAGTGTCGCCCTGCGTGATAGCGCCCGATAAGGGCAGGTTGACGAGGATGGCTCCGAAGCCCATGGGGAGAAGCAGGCTCGGCTCCATCTTTTTTGCGATGGCAAGGTAGATGAGCAGGGCACCGATGCCCCACATTACCACCATCTGCCACGTCAGGTTCCCGAAATTAGAGAACAGACTGGCGAATGCATTCCAGAATTCCATGTCATTGCCTCCTTTGAAATTTGCGGTGCAATGACGAAAAAAGAGACTTCCGCCACAGCACCAATTACTGTGACAAAAGTCTCAAGCGAACACATGACATCGGGCATTTCTGCCGTGTTGACGCTGCCATGCAGCGCTCCCATAAGGTGGAGCGCCCTTTACTCCCTTTTTATCCATGATTATTAAACCAGAATATGCGAAGCCTGTCAAGAAATGTGCGGGACTTTTAGCTGGATCTTAGGGGGAACTCTGAATATAGAGTGAAAAAAGAGGCTGAAGAGTACGAAAATGATTTTTGCACTTTATTCTTTTTACAACGGCAACCTTCTCAATGCCATAGCGGGAAAAGAGGGGAGGGCCTCCGGCGGGACCGTCTCGCCGCTGACCACGATGGGGATGGCAGGCGGGCAGGAGACCGCCGGTGCGGCGCAGATGCGGCCCACGGCCTCGGCGGCAGGGATCATCTCCTGCGGTGCAAGGACAGCTTCCCGGATGGTGAAGCGGCGGGGCTGTGCCTCGAGTGCCCCGGCCAATGCCGCGAAAGCGGCAGGATCGTCAGCCGTAACGGAAACATCGGCAGCAGGGGCCTCCGCAGATGGCGTGTAGGGCCGTTTGCAGGCAGGCAAACTCTGCCGCAGAACTCTCGGCGGAAGGCATCAGCACGACGTAACGGGGGTCGGCATACTCGCACTCCACACCCCGCTCCCGCAGAGCCTGCGCCAGCTGCTGGCCGGAAAGCCCCAGCGCGGCGGCGTCCAGCGTCAGCTTGAGGGGCTCGCGGTGCGCCCCGGTGAGGGGGAGTGCCAGCCCGGGCCGGAGAGCATCCAGCTCCCGGCAGAGCATCCCCAGCCGCCAGCGGCAGACGTCCAGCTTCTCCCGGAAGCTGTCGGCCAGAACCGCGTTGGCAGCGTCCAGCGACTGCAAAATGAGATAAGAGGGGCTGGTGGAGCCGAAGAGAGCAAGCGCATTGCGCACCGCGGCCTCGTCGGCCTGCACGGATGGCCCGAGATGGAGATATGCGCCGCCGGTGAGGACAGGCAGGGTCTTGTGAGCCGAGTCACAGCAGAGGTCGGCACCCAGCTGGATGGGGTGGCGGCTGCCCTCCTTCAGAAAGTGGAGGTAGGCACCGTGGGCGTTGTCCACCAGAAGGGGCACGCCGTGGGCGTGGCAGACCGCCGACAGCCCCGCGATGTCCTGCACGAAGCCCAGATAGTCCGGGCTGGTGAGGTAGACGCCGAAGGGGGTACGGCTCTCGGCGGTCAGCCCGTCCAATGCGCAGGCGAGGGCTTCCGGCTCCACAGGGCAGGTGCAGAGCGCCCCGGCGGCGTCCGGCGCAGGCCAGAGCCACCGGATGTCGAAGTCCAGCAGGGCGGCTGCGTAGAGCAGGGCCTTGTGGGCGTTCCGCGCCGCCAGCAGGACGGGGCGGGATGCCCCCGCAGGCTGCATCTGGAGCGCAAGGTGGAGCATGGCCCGGATGCACTGGCTGCTGCCCTCGGTGCTGTAATAGGTGCGGGCAGTGCCGAAGAGCTGCGTGGCGTTGGCCTCGCTCTGAGCGATGATGCCTTCGGCTTCGTACAGCTCGTCTGCTCCCGCAATTTCGGTGATGTCCAAGCTCTTCACAGCCCAGCGGGCCGCGGCCTTTGTGGCCCGGCATATGCATCCGGGCGGTGCGCTGCTGGGCATAGCGGCGGACAAAATCAACGATGGGAGTGTCCATGGCTTTATTCGCAGGCTTCGCCGTCTGCGCAGGCGTTGCAGGTGCCGCCCAGCTCGATGGGTACTTCGATGCCCTGAGCTGCCAGCTCCTGGTTCTCAGCAACTTTTATCATGATGGCGCACTCGACGCGCTTCTTGAAACAGCTCACAGCCGTACTCGTAGACGCCAGTGATGCTGCCGGTGGCGTGGTAGGCGTTGGCGGCACACCCGCCGGAGCAGTAGAGCTTGGCCCAGCAGTCCTTGCACTCGGGGCGGGCGTAGGCGTTGCAGTGCTTGAACTCATCCCGCACGGCGGTGTTGGTGACGCCCTTCCAGATGTCGCCCATCAGGTACTTGGGGTCGCCGACGAACTGGTGGCAGGGGTAGAGGTCGCCCCACGGGGTAACGGCCATGTACTCGGTGCCGCTGCCGCAGCCGGAGATGCGCTTGTAAATGCAGGGGCCGCCCTTGAGGTCGATCATGTAGTGGTAGAAGGTAAAGCCGCGGCCCTCGCGGTCGCGCTTGATCATCTCTTTGGCCAGGATCTCGTACTGCTCCTTCAGGATGGGCAGGTCCTCGGCGGTGAGGGCGCTGGGGTCGGTGGGCTTCGAGACGACCGGCTCCATGCTCAGCTCGGTGAAGCCGAGGTCGGCCATGTGGAAGATGTCGTTGGTGAAGTCGGTATTGTAGTGGGTGTAGGTGCCGCGCATGTAATAGTTCTTGTCGCCGCGCTTTTTCACGAACTTCTGAAACTTCGGCACGATGGCGTCATAGCTGCCGTGGCCTGCGTAGTCCTTGCGGAAGCGGTCATGAACTTCCTTGCGGCCGTCAAGGCTCAGCACGACATTGTGGCACTCCTTGTTGCAGAAGTCGATGACATCGTCGTCGATGAGCATACCGTTGGTGGTCATGGTGAAGCGGAAGTTCTTGTTGTGAATCTTCTCCTGCTCGCGGCAGTAGGCGACGAGCTTTTTGACCATGTCGAAGTTCATCAGCGGCTCGCCGCCGAAGAAATCGACCTCGAGGTTGCGGCGGGTGCCGGAGTTCTCGATGAGGAAGTCCATGGCCCGCTTGCCCACCTCGAAGCTCATCAGGGCACGGTCACCCTGATAGCGGCCCTGTGAGGCGAAGCAGTAGGAGCAGTTGAGGTTGCAGGTGTGGGCGACGTGGAGGCAGAGCGCCTTGACCACCGTCTGGCGGTTCTTGAAGTCGAACGCCATGTCCTTGTAGACGTCGGGAGCCCAAAGCTTGCCGGCGGCTTCCAGAGAGGCCACGTCCTCGAGGCACTGGCGCAGGTCAGCCTCGGTGACGTCGGGGCGGGCGGCATACTTTGCCAGCATGGCGGCCACGATCTCGTCGGCAGAGTGCTCTTTGTACATCGCAATGGTGACGTCGTAGGCCACGTCGTCCACGACGTGCACCGAGCCGCTGCAGGTGTCCAGCACGATGTTATAGCCGTTCAGTTGATACTGGTGTACCATTTCATTCTCCAATCTATTGTTGCCATAAAAAAATGCCGCCCTGCAAAGGCGGCATAGGGTCTGCAATGATTACTTATTGCTGTTCTCGCACTTCTGGTTTGCGACGCCGCAGGAGGTCTTGCAGGCAGACTGGCAAGAAGTCTGGCACTCGCCGCAGCCGCCGGTCACGACGCTCTTGGTCAGGTCACGAGTAGCGATAGTCTTAATACGTTCCATAATTGAAAACCTCTCTAAGCTCCAAAGTTTTGCATACAGCTCTCTGTATACAGTGTTATCTTTATGTATGATAACACGATGTGCGGATTCTGTCAAGATTTCGCGGGTAGGTTTTTATCCCAGCGGCTGATACTTTTTAAGGATGGTATGCAGCCCCAGCTCCCGGGCGCGGGCCAGCAGGTAGCGGTAGCGGCACAAAAGCGCCTGCCGCTCGTAGATGCGCTGCTCGATGAGGTCGGAGTCCACCTCGAGGTCGAACATCATCGCGTTCCGCTGCAGGCAGAACAGGCACTCTTTCAGCTCCTCTTCCAGCTCGGGGTGGTAGCGCTCGTGCTCATTGTCGCGGGGGATGCGGGACGAAAGCAGAGTCTGGGTGGTTTTGGATGGGGTTTGCAGCATAAGGCGTCCTCCTTTATTAAGTTTGAGAAAATAGGTACACCTTTATTGTATGGCCAGGGGCGTGCAGAAAATGCCACAAGAGAGTACAGAAGAAATTGCTTCTGCCCGGTCAGTCGTCGGCTTCTCTGAATTGCTCGAAAAATACGTCTGAATCGTCAGTCTGCAAAAAAAAGTACAACTTTTTTCAAAAATCTGCTTGACAAAACGCTCAAAGGCGGCTATAATAGCACACATTGACCGGCCCGATGCCGCGAAACACAACAGGATATTGGGGATTTGCATAGTGGTAGTGCGGTAGACTCTGACTCTACTTGTGGGAGTTCGATTCTCTCATCCCCAACCAGAAAGCCATCTGATTCGTTCAGATGGCTTTTTTTTTTATCTCTTGGCGCGTTTTTTGGGCCAGTGCGACACAAAGCTCTGATTTTTTCTCGCCTGCCGGGGCTATACTGTTCTTTGATGCAACAGGGCAATACGGAAGATAGGAGCCACGCAAATGAGCATTTGGGACGCATTCGGCAAAGGACGGTATAAGGGCTTCTCCCGGGAGGCGGGGCAGCTGCTGGATAAGGCGGTGGAGCTGGCCGGAGGGCTGGGCTGCAAAAAGGCGGACACCGGCCATCTGCTGTGGGCGATGCTGCAATCAGACGGCGGCCCGGCGGCCCGCTTTCTGGCCGGGAAGAACATCTCGGAGCTGGAAGTGCGGCGTCAGCTGTCTGCCGGGCGGGATGGTTCGGTCACCAGGCTTGCCCGGGGCGATATGGCGGCAGACCTGCGCCGGACGATGGACTACGCCGTCATCGGGGCACAGAACGCCCACCTGAGCCGGGCCGAGCCGGAACACCTGCTCTGCGCCATGCTGGAAGACGCCGACTGTGCTGCGGGCGTTATGCTGGCTTCGATGGGCGTCCAGCTCACCGAGGCGGTGCGGGAGTGCCGCCAGCTCTCGGGGCAGTTCATCCTGCCCATCCAGCCCCGGACATCCCCGCCTCTGCCGCGGGGGAGCCGAGCCAGCGACAAATACTGCCGCGACCTGACCCGCCGGGCGGCGGACGGCGAGCTGGACCCGGTGTTCTGCCGGGAAAAGGAGCTGGACCGGATGGTAGAGATACTATGCCGCCGCCAGAAAAATAACCCCTGCCTCGTGGGCGAGCCGGGCGTGGGCAAGACCGCCCTGGCCGAGGGTCTGGCCCAGCGCATCGCCGACAAGCAGGTGCCCCGGATGCTGCAGGGCCGGCGGCTGCTGGCGCTGGACATGGCCAGCCTCGTGGCTGGTACGAAGTACCGCGGCGACTTTGAAGAGCGGTTCAAGAACCTGCTGGAAGAACTCGTCCGGGACGGCAGCGCCATCCTCTTCGTGGATGAGTTCCACACCATCGTCGGCGCCGGTGCGGCAGAGGGGGCCATCGACGCGGCCAGTATCTTAAAGCCGGTGTTGGCCCGGGGTGAACTGCAGCTCATCGGCGCGACGACGAATCAGGAGTTCCGCACCCACATCCAGAAGGACGCCGCCCTCGAGCGCCGCTTTGGGCGCGTCCAAATCGAAGAGCCTACGCCGAAGCAGGCCGTGGATATTCTGGAAGGTCTGGCCCCCCGCTACGAGCGGTATCACGGCGTCCGCCTGCCCAATGAGGCCCTGCGGGAGGCGGTGGAGCTTTCGGTGCGGTACCTGCCGGGGCGCTGCCTGCCGGACAAGGCCATCGACCTTGTGGACGAGGCCTGCGCAGCGGTGCGCATCCGGGCCGAACGGGAAGGGGAGAAAGACCCCGTCCTCAGCCGGAAGGAAATTGCCCGGGTGGTGGCGCAGGCCAGCGGCGTGCCGGCAGAACGGGTGGGCGAAAAGGAGCGGGAGCGTCTGGCCCGCCTCGAGGAGCGGCTGAACGCCGAGGTGGTGGGGCAGAGCCGGGCCGTGGCTGCCGTGGCCGGAGCCATCCGGCGCAGCCGCACCGGGCTGGGCGAGCCGGGTAGGCCCATCGGGGCGCTGCTCTTCCTCGGGCCGACCGGCGTGGGCAAGACGGCGCTGGCAAAGGCTCTGGCCGAGAGCTGGTTCGGCAGCGAGAAAGCCCTGCTCAAATTCGATATGTCGGAGTATCAGGAGCAGCACACCGCGGCCCGTCTGCTGGGCGCGCCTCCGGGCTACCTGGGCCACGACGAGGGCGGTCAGCTCACTGAGGCTGTCCGCCGCCGCCCCTACAGCGTGGTGCTCTTTGACGAAATCGAAAAGGCGCACCCGGATATTCAGAATGTGCTCCTGCAGATGCTGGAGGACGGCCAGCTCACCGACTCCATGGGCCGCAAGGCCGATTTCCGCAATACCATCGTCCTGTTCACCTCCAACCTGGGGGCACGGTTCCTCGCGGGGCAGAGCGCACCGCTGGGCTTCGGGGCGGGAAGCGAAGCCGCCTTTGAAAAGCAGTCGGAGGCCGCCGTTGCCGAGGCGAAAAAGTGGTTCCGGCCGGAGCTGGTGGGGCGTCTGGATGAGCTCATCGTCTTCCGCCCGCTGGAGGAGCAGAGCCTCTGCTCCATCGCCGAAAAGCTGCTGGGCCAGCTGGAAGAGCGTGCGGCCCGCAGCGGCTACCAGCTCACCCACACGGCCCGGGTCGGCCCGGCGCTGGCCGCAAAGGCCCGCTCGCCCTACGGGGCGCGGGAGCTGCGCCGACAGGTAGACCGTGCCGTGGAGCAGGCCTTTGCCGACCAGATCGCCTCCGGAAGCGTGAGCCTCGGCCAGCGCTGGACGGCAGACTGCACCGCCGACGGCACCATCGTGGTGCAGGAGACGCAGACGGCGGGTGTCGGGTGAAAAGCTCTTGCATCTGCTCTGGTTTTCCGCTATGATAGAGGGCAGGAACCACCAGAGGAGGAAGCCGAATGCGCTATCTGTTTTTGCTCAATCCTCACCGCAGGTAAGCGGGACTGCACTGCCGAGCTGGCCCCGGCCATCCAGGCCGCAGCCCAGCGGGCGGGCATCCCGCCGGAAAAAAGGAAGGTCGTTGTGACCCAGTACGCGGGCCATGCCCGGGAGCTGGCCGCTGAGGCGGCGCACACCGCGCAGGCCGAGGGCGAGCCGGTGCGCATCTGGACAGCGGGCGGCGACGGCACCTTCAACGAGGCGCTGACAGGGGCGCAGGGGTGCAGCCTCGCGGCAGTGGGGTGTCTGCCCTTTGGCAGCGGCAATGATTTTCTGCGCACCTACGGCACGCGGGAAGAGTTCAATGACCTCGACGCCCAGCTGGCGGGCAGTGAGGTGGACATTGATCTGATGCAGACCGACCTCGGCCTTTCGGCGACCTCTGCGCCGCCGGGCTCGATGCACAGGTGGCTTACGGTATCCCGCAGTTCCGGCGCATCCCGTTCTGCGGCGGCGAGATGGCCTACGCCCTCTCCATCGTCCGGCAGCTCTGCGGCCACATCGGCCGGAAGGTGGCCTTCACCATCGACGGTGAGGAGCTGACGGTGGACTGCCTGATGTGCGCGGTCTGCAATGGCCGCACCTACGGCGGCGGTTTTTATGCGGCCCCCGAGGCTCAGCCCGACGACGGCTGGCTGGACGTCTTCATCATCCGCAGGGTGAGCCGCCTGACGATCGCCCGCCTGCTGGGGATGTATAAGAGCGGCAGGCACTTCCGGAACGGTGAGCTGACGGAACAGGCAAAGCCCTACTTCATCTACCGCCGGGCCAAGTGCGTCTCCCTGCGCCCGGCAGACGGACGCGGCCCTATCGTGGCGACCGCCGACGGCGAGTGCGCTCCCTGCGACGCCATCACTGCGCAGCTCAAGCCGCTGGCCGGGCGCGTCCTGCTGCCCAAACCGGCCTATGAGCGGTTCATGGCCCAGCGTGCCAACGTGTAAAATGAAAGTATGAGAAGCGCCCTGCACGTTTCTTTAGGGGCTCATCGGAGGATCAACAAAGGCGGCGGCTTTCCTTGTCAAGGGAAGCCGCCGCCTTTTCCGTTATCTTACAGCCTGTTTCAGCTGCTCCAAGTCATCCGCATCCGGGTGAGAAAGGGCGTTGTCAAAATTCTCGATCAGCGCATCCAGATTGGGCAGATGGATCGGCTGCTTTTTCATGCCCTCATACCGCTGGCGTACCGAAAGCGGCATCTTGCCCTGACACATATAACGGCCGAAGACCGTGTTGCTCCTGTCCAGTGAACGCTCCACCTTTTTCAAGATCTTATCAAAGTATTCTTTACTGCCGCCAAAGCCGGCGGTGCCAAAAAGGAAGATATTTTTGCCGTGCAGCTGCTTCAAAAAGTCCAAAGTGCTTTCGTCAGCGTTTCCCTTGTCTGTCCAGAAGCCCACATAGAGGTCGTCCGCTTCCATGGCAGCAGGGTCCGGGGTGCCAAAATAGCAGCAGTTTTCCTGTGGCAGACAGGCGTGCAGCGTGTCTGCCAATAATTTTGTGTTGCCTGTTTTACTGCTGAATACGATCGCGTAGCTCATAGTTTCTCCTTTGTGAATGTCTTTTTTTGTTGAGTATATCGTGATTTTTTTTTGTCGGGTGGTTTATGCGTTTTTTGCTTCTTTTTTCTCGCAAAGCATCATAAACACAGCGAGTTCCCTGATGTGCCATCAGCCCGCCCAGACACTTTTTGTTGCAGCGGACACAGCGGTGGATCTGTGCCGCCTGCCCGTTTTTCAATTTGTTCACCAAGTCCGGGTCAGCCAGAAGCGGACGGCTCATGGCGGCGCACTGGATGCGCCCGCTGGCGAGCTGCTGCTCCACAAGATCCGGGTCGTTCAGGCCACCGACACCACAGATGGGCAGGTCGGTGTACTGCCGCACCTCATCGCAGAATTTGAGAAGCATCCCGGCTGGCTGAAATAGGGATGATCGGCGGGCGGGATGGTGTTTTCCAATGCGGAATGGTTCGCCAAGGTCACATGGAAGCTGGTCACACCCGCCTGCTCCAGCAGCGGAACGAACACCGGTAGGTCTTCTTCCACCACACCGGCATTGCCAAAGTGCGGGTTTTCCTGCCGGACGGCCAGCTTATAGTCAATGGGCATCCCCGGAACCGCCGCATGGACAGCCGAGACCGCTTCCGCCGCAAAACGGGCACGGTTTTCGGCGCTGCCGCCGTATTCATCGGTGCGGTGGTTGAAGATGGCCGAACTGAAACTGCCGCACATCCGGTCGCCATGCACCCGCACCATATCAAAACCGGCCTGTTTTGCCAGCACCGCCGCTTTTCCAAACCCGCTGATGATGGTCCGGATCTTCCGTTTGGACATCTTTGTAATGTAAGGAGCGACTTCGGCGTTCAGTTTTTCCCGCAGCTGATCCGGGGTGATTTTTTTCAGCAGGACACCGGGAATGTATTTGAACATCGCCGGCAGGTTGGAATCGCTCTGGTGCAGCTGGGCACAGACTTTGCAATCCGCATCATGGGCGATTTTCACGACCTGCTGGTAGAATGCAAAGCCTTTGGTGTCAAACAGAGATTTTTCAAATTTGCTTTTACCCACCGGGACATCGCCCACGATGATCATGGCACAGCCGCCCTGTGCAATGACACGGATCTTTGCAAGGTATTCTTCATCCGACAGCCCGAATGTTGTCGGCGCAAAAATGATGCGGTTTTTCAGCTGCATCCCACCATAATGGATCGGACTCAAGAATCGTTTCGTACATCATTTGCACACTTTCTTTTGCACTGCTTTTTGCAGGAATGTCAGCAGCTGCTGCCGCTCCTGCGCTGTCAGTCCGCCCAGACTCTGCGCATCCCAGTCGATAAAGACCTGATGACAGACCACAAAGGCGTTTTCACCCCTCTGGGTCAGCTCAGGTGGTAGCTGCGCCCATTCTTTTCTTTCGTCAGAAAGCCGTCTTCGGCCAGCTTGTTCAGGCTGCGCTGGGAGTGGCCCCAATCCAGATGCAGAGCTTTGGTCAGTTCCGAAGGCGTACAATCCGGATGCTTTCCTACATAAATGCGGCGTGAAGGAGAATGGGATGCATTTGAGCGTCAAAACTTGGTAGAACCTTAGAGTTCTGCCTTTTGAATGCGGTAAATGATGAACCTGATTTGTGATCATCAGCACCATTAGAATCTTTTTTTTTCTGATGAAGTAAAGGGAACAGCTTTCTTAAGACGCTTTTGTGATTCTGGACATGTAATGGCATTTTTATTTTTCGTAGCGAATCTGCCTCTGTAAAATAGATAAGAAGGTTCCAGAACCCATGATAGAACTGATTGCATAAAGTTGAGATGCCAAGTCAATTCTGCTTTGCGTTCAGAACCGATAGTAAATTCTTTTTTGAGTGTCTTTTTGCATTGACCCGGTGCTCCAGTTCAGTTGCATAAAAGTTGTAATCGCACGAATCTTGGAACGCTGAACATTTGTCAAATTATGCGGCTCGTTTTTGCATAATCGTAGAGGTGGATACTTTACAAAGGTACATTGTTTTGGAATCTTCCAGAAAGGTCAGTACATCATCGAGCGATTGATTTCGGACATTTTCGAGGAGATATCCCGGAGAAAATATTGCCCGGTTGCAAAAGAGGCAACACTAAAGACATTGAATAATGAAACAGAGACTGGATACACTGGGTGTAAACGCAGTTCCACTGAAATGTGAGGTGGAATCAACTATGGTGGTTGTGTACTCGCCGAAGATGAAAAGCGTTCCCTGAACACCTTCTGGGAATTTCAAAAGGCTGCATCTTAGGAAAAGCAAACTGTTTGCAAAACCAGCCTGCTCTGGAAACTCGATTTTTCGGAAGAAATTTGCAAAACCCCTTGATTTTTGACTCCAAGATGAGTACAATACACTTAGCACTCAAGGAAAAAGAGTGCTAAACAACCGGAAGGGCAAAGCCCCCCCGGGACATAAAACAGTTTATCTTTTATATTTATAATAGGAGGGCAAGAACGATGAAGATCATTCCTCTTGCAGACCGTGTTGTTATCAAGACTGTTGAGGTCGAGGAGACCACCAAGGGCGGCCTCATCCTGACCGGCAGCGCCAAAGAGAAGCCCCAGGTGGCACAGGTCGTGGCCGTTGGCCCCGGCGGTGTCGTGGACGGCAAGGAAGTCAAGATGACTGTCAAGGTGGGCGACAAGGTGCTCACCAGCAAGTACTCCGGCACCGAGGTCAAGGTGGACGGCGAAGAATGCACCATCGTGCGTCAGGCCGACATTCTGGCCATCGTGGAGTAAGCGTCTTTCCCTCACACCAGACAATCAAGCATTTACGAAGGAGCGATAAAATATGGCTAAGCAGATCAAGCAGGGCGAGGAAGCCCGCAAGGCACTGTGTGCCGGCATCGACACTCTGGCAGATACCGTTAAGATCACCCTCGGCCCCAAGGGCCGCAACGTGGTGCTGAGCAAGAAGTTCGGCGCCCCCGTCATCACCAACGACGGTGTGACCATCGCCAAGGAGATCGAGCTGAAGGACGAGTTCGAGAACATGGGCGCACAGCTGGTGCGTGAGGTCGCCACCAAGACCAACGACGCCGCAGGCGACGGCACCACCACTGCTACCGTTCTGGCACAGGCAATGGTCACCGAGGGCATGAAGAATGTCACCGCCGGTGCAAACCCGATGGACATCCGCCGCGGCATGAGCAAGGCTGTTGCCAAGGCTGTCGAGACCATCAAGGCCCACAGCCAGAAGGTCAAGGACTCCAACGACATCGCCCGCGTCGGCACCATCTCTGCAGGCGACCCCGAAATCGGCCGTCTCATCGCTGAGGCCATGGAGAAGGTCACTTCCGACGGCGTCATCACCATCGAGGAGAACAAGACCACGGCTGAGACCTACAACGAGATCGTCGAAGGTATGCAGTTCGACCGCGGCTACCTGACTCCCTATATGGTCACCGATACCGACAAGATGGAGGCTGTTCTGGACAACGCCGCCATCCTCATTACCGATAAGAAGATCAGCGTCATTCAGGACCTCGTTCCTCTGCTGGAGCAGGTCATGCAGAACGGCATGAAGCTGCTCATCGTGGCCGAGGACATTGAGGGCGAGGCTCTGTCCACCCTCATCGTCAACCGCCTGCGCGGCACCCTGAACGTCGTGGCTGTCAAGGCTCCCGGCTTCGGCGACCGCCGCAAGGAGATGCTGCAGGATATTGCTACCCTGACCGGCGGCACGGTTGTCTCTGCAGACCTCGGCTACGAGCTGAAGGATGCTACCGTTGACATGCTGGGCCATGCCCGTCAGGTCAAGGTCACCAAGGAGAACACCACCATCGTGGGCGGCGCAGGCGACAAGGACGCTATCGCATCCCGCATCGGTCAGATCCGCAACCAGATCGAGGCCGCTACCAGCGACTTTGACCGCGAGAAGCTGCAGGAGCGTCTGGCAAAGCTGGCTGGCGGCGTGGCTGTCATCAAGGTCGGCGCTGCCACTGAGGTCGAGATGAAGGATAAGAAGCTCCGCATCGAGGATGCTCTGAACGCAACCAAGGCTGCTGTTCAGGAAGGCGTCGTCGCTGGCGGCGGCACTGCCCCCATCAACGCCATCCCCGCTGTCCGTGAGCTGTGCGATACGCTGGAAGGCGACGAGCGCACCGGTGCTAAGATCGTCCTGAAGGCTCTGGAGGCTCCTCTGCGCCAGATCGCCAAGAACGCCGGCCTCGAGGGCAGCGTCATCATCGACAAGATCATCTCTGCCAACAAGCCCAACTACGGCTTCGACGCCCAGAATGAGGTCTACGTGGAGGATATGATCGCCGCCGGCATCGTTGACCCCACCAAGGTCACCCGCTCCGCTCTGGAGAACGCAGCTTCCGTCGCTGAGATGGTGCTGACCACCGAGAGCCTCGTGGCCGACCTGCCCGAACCCCCGGCTGCTCCTGCTGCCGCTGGCGGCGATATGGGCGGTATGGGCGGCATGTACTAAGCCGCAGCCTTTCCCAAAACGCGCATACTGTTTCAGTATCTGGGGCAGAGCTTCTTCTTCGGAGGCTCTGCCTCTTTTTGTGTACCGTCCCTCTTTTCTGCCCATACTACCGGGCAGGGAAGGGGGGTTTTATGTCGGGCCGGAGAGTGCTTGCGCTGTACGGGGCGCTGCTGCTGGGGTTTGCGGCGGTGGTCTGCAGGTTGTACTGGCTCTGCTCGAACACGGAGTACGCCGTGCGGGCGGCGGCGCAGAGCGAAGCGGTCCTCCGCCTGCCTGCGGCGCGGGGAAACTTCTACGACTGCAGCGGCCTGCCGCTGACGGGGCTTTCGAAGCAGTGGCTGGCCCTCTGCTTCCCGGGGGAGAGCAGTTATGCGCGGCTCTACCCCTACGCGGACGCTGACGGGCAGGCCAGGCTTTACCGGGAGCGGAACGCTTCCCGGCCCTTCCTGCTGGAGGTGGTGCAGGATGTAAGCGGGCTGGGCGTGCGGTGCTATGCTGTTCCCCGGCGGTACGCCGCTGCCCCGCTGGCAGAACAGCTCATCGGCTACCTGGACAGCGAGGGCCACGGCGCAGCGGGCCTTGAGGCTGCGCTGGACGATGTTCTTTACACCGGCAAGCGGGATACTCTGCACTGTGCGGTCACAGCGCAGGGACGGCTGCGGCGGGGCAGTGAGCCGATTTTAGAAAAAGCAGACTCTGCCCCGCAGGGTGTGCGGCTGACCCTCTCCCGCAGCATCCAGAGGGCCGCAGAAGGGGTGGCAGCGGAGAGCATGGCCACCGGGTGCATCCTTATTATAGATGTAAGCAGCGGCAAGGTGCGGGCCTGCGTGAGCCGGCCGGGTTTTGATGCGGCCCATGTGGGCGAGAGCCTGACAGCCCCGGACAGCCCGCTTCTGAACCGTACTCTTTCGGCCTATGCGGTCGGCTCGGTGTTCAAGCCGGTGGTGGCGGCTGCGGCGCTGGAAGCCGGAGAAGGGGACTTCATCCGGGAGTGTCCCGGCTACGACGCCCTGAACGGCCAGGTCTACCGCTGTGCCGGAAGCGTGCCTCACGGCCTCGTGGGGCTGGACGGCGCTCTGGAAAAGAGCTGCAACGGCTACTTTATCGAGCTGGGGCGGGAATTGGGGCCGGAGCGGGTCCGGCAGATGGCGGCGGCGCTGGGCTTCGGGAAGGGACAGGACATTGCAGACGGCCTCCGGTCGGCTTGGCGTTCTGCCCGAAGCAGAGACACTCGAAAACGAGGGGCAGTTTGCCAACTTCTGCTTCGGACAGGGGAGAGCTTCTGGCGACGCCCTTGCAGGCGGCGGGGATGATGAACGCCATCGCGGCGGGAGGCGTCTACCACACCCCGCTTTTCGTGGAGTGTACCGTGGACGAGACGACAGGCGAAGAGCTCACGCCGCTGGCACATGGCTCGTCCCGGTGGGTGTTCGCGGCGCAGACGGCGGAAAAAGCTGCAGGAGTTGCTGGCGGGCGTCGTGGCAGAGGGAACGGGCCGGCAGGCCGCCCCCCCGAGGGGACTGCCGCCGGAAAGACCGGCACCGCCCAGACCGGCCAGTTCCGGGAGGGCGAGGAGCTGAAAAATTACTGGTTCGCCGGTTTTTACCCGGCAGAAAAGCCCCGCTGGACCATCGTGGTGATGCAGGACGCTCAGACAGAGCCGGAGGTGTCCAGCGCAGCCGTCTTTGCCCGCTTGTGCGACGCACTGAGTGCCGGGGAGTGAATGGTTTTGCTTTTCTGCTTGCTTTTTTGGCCGAGGTATGTTACTATATACTTGTATTTATATGTTTGTTATCCAAATTTAACAATAAAAGGAGCGTTTTCATCCATGGCAGTCATTGAAATCGTCGGCGGCGTCATTCTGCTCGTCGTCTCGGTGGTCATCTTTGCCCTTACCCTGATGCAGCACACCCACGGTCAGGGTCTGTCCGGTGCCATCAACGGCAGCGCTTACGGCGCAAACAACACCCGTCTGACCCCTGCGGATCAGATGCTGGCGAAGGTGACCCGCATTGCCGGTATCATCTTCTTTGTGGTGGCCATCCTGGCCTGCGTGTTCGCAAGCCGTCTGGCCTGAGTATGCGCCCGCAGCCCCGTGATGAAAGCGGGGCTGTTTTTGTGTCTATCTGTTGTTATAAAAGAGATAAGAGGGAAGAAGCCGCGCCCCGGTGGAGGGCGGGCTATGGTAGTTAAGGAGAAAGAAAATTTATGTCAATGCGCGATAAGATCGAACATGCCATCCAGAACCAGCCCTGCACCGTCAAAGAGCTGAAGCAGAAGTTCGGCGGCGAGCGCGGCGCAGACCGCAAGGTGATGGAAGCTCTGGACGAACTGGTGCGAGAGGCTGTCGTCTGCCAGCGTCAGGGCGTGTTCTTTACCGTCCGCTCCGGCCGTGCCGACAAGGCTCTGCTGTGCAAGGTGGTCAAGCTGGGCAAGAACTTTGCCTTCGTCATGCTGGAGGACGGCACCAGCGACATCTTCATCCCCGGCCGCTTCACCAAGGGCGCAATGCCCGGCGACGACGTGCTGGTGGAGAAATTCGAGCATCCCCGCATGGAGGGCAGCGACGAGGGCACCATCCTCGCCGTCCTGACCGAGAAGAACGATCTGGTGGGCACGGTGCGCCGGGTCGAGGGCCGTCTGCGCTTCGTGCCGGACGACTGCCCGGCCATCACCATGCCTCTGGCCCGCGACTGCGAGGGCGGCGCAAAGGACGGCGACAAGGTAGCCGTCGAGATCCTGAACCGCGGCAACCGTCAGGAAGATCACCGCGTGGGCGTCGCCATGCGCTTCGGCAGCTCCGACGAGGCCAAGCGCTGCGCCAAGGCTCTGCTTTACGCCAAGGACATCCGCACCCGCTTCCCGGATAAGGTCCGGGAGGAGGCCAAGAAGTTCGAGGGCGCAGAGGTCTCCGAGAAGGACTGCGAGGGCCGGATGGACCTGCGCGCCCTGCCCATCTTCACCATCGACAGCGCCGAGACCAAGGACATCGACGACGCTGTCAGTCTGACCCGCACCTCCGACGGCGGCTTCGAGCTGGGCGTCCACATCGCCGACGTCTCCAACTACGTCAAGCCCGGCACCGAGCTGGACAACGAGGCGTTCAGCCGCGCAACCAGCGTCTATTACGCCGATCAGGTGGTGCCCATGCTGCCCAAGGCCCTGTCCAACGGCATCTGCAGCCTGAACGAGAACGAGCTGCGTCTGGCTTTCTCCTGCCTGATGCGTCTGGACAAGGAGGGGAATCTGACGGATTACCGCTTCGTCAAGTCCATCATCCGCAGCCGCGTCAAGGGTGTCTACTCCGAGATCAACGCCCTGCTGGCCGGCACTGCCGACGCCGAGATCAAGGCAAAGTATGCCGACGTCATCGACCAGCTGCCCGCTATGAAGGAGCTGTACGGCCACCGCGCCCGCCTGCGCAAGGAGCGCGGCTGCATGGACATCGAGAGCGGCGAAGTCAAGCTCATCCTCGACGAGAATGGCCGTTGTATCGACGTCAAGAAGCGCACTTCCGGCGAGAGCGAGAGCATGATCGAGGAGTTCATGCTGCTGGCCAACCAGTGCGCCGCCCACTTTGCCCGCGTCAAGCAGATCCCCTTCGTCTACCGCGTCCATGAAGAGCCCAACGCCGAGAAGCTGGAGCGTCTGCACGCTCTGCTGCAGGCCTGCGGCATCAATGACCACTTCGCCAAGGACGTCCCCACTCCCAAGGAGCTGAGCGCCATCCTCGAGGGTGTGCGCGGCACCCCTATGAACAGATCATCAACACCGGTATGCTCCGCTGCATGTCCAAGGCTCTCTACGAAGAGAAGCCCAAGGGCCACTATGGTCTGGTGCTGAAGGACTACGCCCACTTCACCAGCCCCATCCGCCGTTACCCCGACCTGGCCATCCATCGCATCATGACCGATATGCTCAAGGGTACCGAGAAGGAGACCATGATCCTCCGCTACACCGATTTCGCAGAGCGCGCCTCCAAGCAGTCCAGCGAGCGCGAGGTCATCGCCATGCAGATCGAGCGGAAGGCCGAGGACTGCTATAAGGCCGAGTATGCCCGCCGCCATCTGGGCGAGTGCTACGAGGGTACCATCTCCGGCGTGACCCAGCGCGGCCTCTTCATCGAGCTGGACAACGGTGTGGAGGGCTTCGTGCCTGCTTCCAGCCTGACTCCCTCCGGCACCAGCCTGACCGAGGGCGTCCGCCTGACCGACCCCGCTTCCGGCAAGACCTGGAGCCTCGGCGACAAGATGATGATTACCATCGTCCGCGCCGACGTCAACCTGGGCAAGATCGACTTTGAAGTGGCTCCCGCCGCCAAAGCCTGAGGAGGGGAGAGCATGAGCATCCGTCATGCACTGCCCGCTGATGTGGACACACTGGCCGACATCGAAGCTGCGTCCTACCCGCCCGCTGAGGGTGCGTCCCGGCAGAGCATCGCCGGGCGTGTGGCCGTCTACCCGGACTGTTTCTGGCTGCTGGACGAGGGCGGCGAGGTGAAAGCTTTCGTCAACGGCTTCGTCACCGATATGCCCGACCTCACCGATGAGATGTACGATGACCCCCATCTTCACACGCCGAAGGGTGGGTGGCAGATGATATTCAGCGTCGTCACCGCCCCGGCCCATCGGCACGAAGGCTGTGCCTCCCGCCTGCTGCGTCAGGTCTGCGCCGACGCGAAAGCCGCCGGGCGCAAGGGCATCGTGCTCACCTGCAAGGAACGGCTCATCGGCTTTTATGCGCAGTTCGGCTTCGTGGATGAGGGCGTTTCCGTCTCCACCCACGGCGATGTGGTCTGGCATCAGATGCGGCTGACATTCTGAGTCATCATAAAACTTTTTATCCGTCTCCGGTACGCCGGGGGCGGATTTTTTTCTATGCAAACCTGTCCATTTGCCAAAAATTGCGGCAGTTGGGCGGTTTTGTTTGTTGTAGGGCGGGAAGCGGCGGGGTATACTGATGCCAGAACCAAACAAACCGGGGCCGAACGTGCTACCGGTACAGAACAAAATGGAGGTCACGTCTATGTATTATTCCAGTGGCAATTACGAAGCCTTTGCGAGGCCCCGCAAGCCCGAAGGCGTGGATCGCAAATCGGCTTATATCATCGGCAGCGGCCTGGCGGCCCTGACGGCAGCCTGCTATCTGGTGCGGGATGGCCAGATGAAGGGGGGAGAGGGTACACGTTTTTGAAAAAGACCCCCTGCCGGCGGTGCCTGCGACGGCCACAAGTACGACATGGGCTATGTGATGCGGGGCGGCCGTGAGATGGACAACCACTTCGAGGTCATGTGGGATCTGCTCCGCTCCATCCCTTCGCTGGAGACCGAGGGAGCCAGTGTGCTGGACGAGTATTACTGGCTGAACAAGGCCGACCCCAACTATTCCCTCTGCCGCGCTACCGTGAACCGGGGCGAGGACGCCCACACCGACGGCAAGTTCGGCCTGTCGGATAAGGGGGCGATGGAGATCATGAAGCTGTTCTTCACCCCCGACGAGCAGCTTGAGGACAAAAAGATCACCGACTTTTTTGACGATGAGGTGCTCAACTCCAACTTCTGGCTCTACTGGCGCACCATGTTCGCCTTTGAGAACTGGCACAGCGCCCTCGAGATGAAGCTCTACCTCAAGCGGTATATCCACCACATCGGCGGTCTGCCCGACTTCACGGCCCTCCGCTTCACCCGGTATAACCAGTACGAGTCCATCATCCTGCCCATGGTCACCTACCTGAAAGACCACGGCGTCCAGTTCTACTACGATACGAAAGTCGTGGACGTCCAGTTCAGCCTCGAGCCGGGCAAAAAGCAGGCGGCGGGCATCACGGTAGACCACAAGGGCGCGGTGGAGACCATCGACCTCACCGAGGACGATCTGCTCTTTATCACCAACGGCGGCTGCGTGGAGAGCTGCACCGTCGGCGCACAGAACAAGGCCGCGGGCTTCGACCCCGCCATCAAGCCGGGCAACGGCTGGGACCTCTGGAAGCGCATCGCCGCGCTGGACGACTCCTTCGGCCACCCGGAAAAGTTCTGCAGCCAGCCGGAGCTGAGCAACTGGGAAAGCGCCACCATCACGACGCTGGATGAGAAGATCCCCCGGTATATCCAGAAGATCTGCAAGCGCGACCCCTTCAGCGGCCGCACCGTCACCGGCGGCATCGTCACGGTAAAGGACTCTAAGTGGCTCATGAGCTGGACCCTGAACCGGCAGCAGCAGTTCCGGGTACAGCCCAAAGACCAGCTCTGCGTCTGGGTGTACGGCCTGTTCAGCGATAAGCCCGGCGATTACGTCAAAAAGCCCATGCGGGACTGCACCGGCCGGGAGATCTGCATGGAGTGGCTCTACCATCTGGGCGTGCCGGTGGAGGACATCGCAGAGCTTGCCGAGCACAGCGCCAACACCGTGCCGGTCATGATGCCCTATATCGATGCCTTCTTCATGCCCCGCGCGAAGGGCGACCGCCCCGACATCGTGCCGAAGGATGCGGTGAATTTTGCCTTCCTCGGTCAGTTCGCCGAGACCGGCCGGGACACCATCTTCACCACCGAATACTCCATGCGCACCGGCATGGAGGCGGTGTACCGGCTGCTGAACATCGACCGGGGCGTGCCGGAGGTCTGGGGCAGCACCTATGACGTCCGGGCGCTGGTGGATGCCTCGGTGAAGCTGCGGGATGGCCGGAAGCTCACGGACATGGAGCTGCCCCTTATGGGCCGCATCGCCCTGAAGGAGGCGCTGAAGAAGCTCGAAGGCACCGACCTCGAGAAGTTCCTGCGCCAGTATCACGCGATCTGATAAGACGACGGAACAATACCGTCCAAAACAAAAGGCCGGGTGCTGTATGCCTGAGGCAGGAAACAGCGCCCGGTCTTTTGTGCTGATTTGCGCGAGATTTCATAAAAAGTCGTACTCATAATGAAAACTATTATGCAGAATGACCATCTTTGTGCTTGCTCTTTCGGCGGTTCTGTGGTAAGCTTAAAACAAAGAATGCGGCACAGCGAAAGAGAGGCTGTGCCCTAAAAATTGGTCAGGAACATAAAGGAGGTTCTTTTTGTGAAACACTTTATTTCTCGCCGCAATTTCCTGAAGGCTGCCGGTGTCACCGCCGCTGCCTCCGCCATGGCTGCTGCCGTTCCTCAGGCTTCGGCCGGTTTCCTGACGGGCAAGGATGCCGCTGTCACCATTCTTTACACCAACGATGTCCACACCTACATCGACAAAAAGTCTCCGGAACTGACCTATGCCGCGATCGCTGCCATGAAGCAGGGCTATGTGGATGAGGGCAAGCCCGTCCTGCTGGTGGACGCTGGCGACCATATTCAGGGTACTGCCTACGGCTCCATGGACGACGGCGCTACCATCATCGAGCTGATGAACGAGGCTGGCTACGACATCGCTACTCTGGGCAACCACGAGTTCGACTACGGCATGGCCCGCGCAAAGGCCATCATCAAGGAAGCGGACTTCCCCTATGTCTCCTGCAACTGGGTGGATCTGCGCACCGGCCTGCGCGTTCTGCCCGCTGTCAAGCTGTTCCCCGCAGGCGGCAAGTGGATCGCATTCGTGGGCATCACGACCCCCGAGTCCTTCACCAAGTCCACTCCTGCTTACTTCATGAACGCCAAGCAGACCAAGTACATCTACGACATCCTGGGCGGTGACGACGGCAGGAAGCTGTACGACGCCGTCCAGAAGGCCATCGACAAGGCCAAGACCCTGGGCGCAGACATCATCATCGGTCTGGGCCATCTGGGCGTTGACCCGTCCTCCTCTCCCCTGGACCAGTGAGGAAGTCATTGCCAACACCACCGGCTTTGACGCCTTCATCGACGGCCACTCTCACACCGTCATGGAGAACAAGCAGGTCTACGATGCAGCCGGCAAGGCTGTCACCCTGACTCAGACCGGCTCTTATCTGGCAAACGTCGGTAAAATGACCATCGCCGAGGACGGCGCGATCACCACCGAGCTCATCTCCACCGCTGATGTCTCCGACGCCGCTGTGGCCGCTACCGCAGAAGCCTGGATCAACGACGTGGACGCTATGCTGGGCGAGCAGATCGCGACCACGGACATCAAATTTCTACATCAACGACCCTGCTACCGGCAAGCGCCGCATCCGTATGGGCGAGACCAACCTCGGCGACTTCGTGGCCGACGGCATCTATACTTACTTCAACGAGGTCGAGCAGCTGGACTGCGACATCGCTATGATGAACGGCGGCGGCATCCGCACCGATGTGGACGCCGGCAAGTGGACCTTCAAGACCTGCAAGCAGGTCAGCCCCTTCGGCAACGTGGCCTGCCTGATGTCTGTTACCGGCAAGCAGATCCAGGATGCTCTGGAGTTCGGCGCCCGCTTCGTCGGCCCGGAGGGCAAGGAGAACGGCGGCTTCCTGCATGTTGCCGGTGCGACCTACGAGATTCACACCGACATCCCCAACACCGTCCTCATCGACGACAAGAATGTCTGGATGGGCAGCGCCACCGGCACGCCCCGCGTCCAGAACGTGCGCATCTACAACAAGAAGACCGGCGCTTACGAGCCGCTGGACCTGAACCGCACCTATGCGCTGGCCGGCATGAACTACACCCTGCGCAATCTGGGCGATGGCTTCGCCATGTTCGACGGCGCAGAGCTCATCAAGGACTATGTCTCTGAGGACTACCTCGTCATGTCCACTTACGCCATGATCTTCGACGCCGTGAACGATGTGCCTGTTCTGAGCAGCGCCAACAGCCCGCTGGCAAGCTATCCGGGCTACCTGCTGAACTACGAGAATCCGTATGGTGCAGGCCGCATTCAGGTCGTTTGAGTTTTAGAAGAAAATCAGTAAGATAAACAGAAAGCCCCCTCTTCCAGTCGGAAGAGGGGGCTTTCTGATAACTTATGCTTTTGCAAACAGCCCCTTCAGTGCCAGCGGCGTCACGATAGAGGACACGACGATGAGCAGGATGACGGCGGTGAAGTAAACAGGGTGTCCACCACCACACCGACCCCCCGAGGCCCTTCCGGGCCACGATGAGGGCCACCTCGCCGCGGGTCATCATGCCGACGCCCACTTTGAGAGAGTCGCCCCAGCTGAACCGGCAGAGCTTCGCAGCCAGACCGCAGCCGATGATCTTGGTGAGCAGGGCCACCACCACGAAGCAGGCGCTGAACAGCAGGATGGTGGGCGTCAGGCCGCTGATGTCGGTCTTCAGGCCGATGCTGGCGAAGAAGACGGGGGCGAAGAGGGTGTAGCTGCTGATGTCCACACGGCGCTCGATATAGGGCGCATCTTCGAGGGAGCAGAGCACGATGCCGGCAATGTAAGCACCCGTGATGTCCGCGATGCCGAAGTACTGCTCCGCGATGTAGGCCATGGCAAAGCAGAACGCAAGGCTGACGATGGTGATGCGCTGGGTGTGGGGGTTGCGATGGTCCAGCCAGAGCATGGCCTTGTGGATGATGAGGCCGATGACGATGGCTGCGATGAAAAAGAGGACGGTGTCCATCAGCACATCGACGAGGCTGGTGTCTGTGCCGCCGCTGGCGCCCAGCACACAGGTGAGCACCACGATGCCGATGACATCATCAATGACGGCTGCGCTGACGATGGTGGTGCCGAGGAAGCTCTTGAGCTTGCCCAGCTCCTGCAGGGTGGCCACGGTGATGGAGACGCTGGTGGCCGTCATGATGGTGCCAATGAAGAGCGCCCGATAAAACTCCGGGCTGCCCAGCGCCGAGAAGCCGTAGAACAGGCTGTAGAGCAGGGTGCCGCCTGCCAGAGGCACGGCCACGCCCACGCAGGCGATGAGGGTGGCGATGGGGCCGGCCCGCATCAGCTCCTGAAGGTTGGTGCCGAGGCCGGTGGTGAACATCAGCAGCACGACACCGATCTCAGCAAAAATGGCGATGGAGTCGCTGGGCTGCACGAGATTCAGCAGACAGGGACCGATGACAAGACCTGCGATGATCTCGCCCACCACCTGTGGCGCCCGGCATTTGCGGGCGAGCAGCGCGAAGAACTTGGCGCTGATGAGGATGAGGGCGAGATTCCGAAAAATGGAATACATAAATGATCCTTCCTTTGACGTTAGCAGTCGTTTTGCTCCCCCGTAAGCCCTGCCATGCGCCGCGCACGAAGACAGAAGGGGAGAAGAACATTTTTTATTATAGTCCATCTTTCGGCGAAATGCAAAGGAAAACTGACTTGAAATGACGAAGGACGCCATATAAAAAGAGATATGACGGATATACTAGAAAAACATAAAAAAGAATGATGAGGGAGATTTTGCTGTCATGCGCTCAAAAATACGAAAAAAAATCCTGCGGGAGGGCTTGACAATTTTTGCGGGGCTTGCTATAATAAATTGCTGTCTGAACAGACACGCCGCACAGTCCGCGCGACGCCGCGCTGGCTGGCTGTACCCTTGGCCTCATATTCTTGAGGCCCTTAAGTCCAAAAAAGGAGGTGCTACAAAATGGCAAAGTACGAAACCATGCTGATTACCAGCGCTGCTCTCGACGAGGAGGCTTCTTCCGCTCTCATCGGTAAGTTCAAGTCCCTGATCGAGGCTAACGGTACCATCGATTCCATCGATGAGTGGGGCAAGCGCCGTCTGGCCTACCCCATCAACGATGAGGAGGAAGGCGTCTACACCGTGATCAACTTCACTGCTGACCCCAGCTTCCCCGCTGAGCTCGACCGTGTGTACAAGATCACTGAGGGCGTTATGCGCAGCCTGATCGTTGCCCACGAGGAGTAATCTTTTCGTGACGAAAAAGGAGTCCGTATTATGTTGAATGTTGTAGCGATCATGGGCCGTCTCGTGGCGGATCCCGAGCTTCGCACCACCCAGAGCGGCACCAATGTGTGCAGCTTCCGCATTGCGTGTGACCGCAACTTTGCCCGTCAGGGCGAGCAGCGTCAGGCCGATTTCATCGACATCGTCGCATGGCGCCAGCAGGCAGAGTTCGTCTCCAAGTATTTCCAGAAGGGCAGTCTGATCGCCATCGAAGGCAGTCTCCAGACCCGCCAGTATCAGGACAAGAACGGAAACAACCGCACCGCTGTGGAGGTCGTGGCAAACAACGTCAACTTTGCTGGCTCCAAATCGAATGGCAGCAATCAGGGCGGCGGCAGCTATCAGAATGCTGCTCCGTCCTACCAGAACGCAGCCCCTGCCCGTCCGGCTGCTGTGGAGGCAGCTCCCAGCTATTCCGCCGGCAATGCAGATGACTTCGCCGTCATCGACGACAGCGACGACCTGCCGTTCTGATTCCCGAACCGGTGTTTTAACCGTAAAAATCCAACAGGAGGTAATAAGCAATGGCTTTTGAAAGAACCGAAGGCTCTCGTCCCGCACGCCCCATGCGTCGCGGCCGCAAGAAGGTTTGCAGCTTCTGTGTCGATCGCATCGACACCATCGATTACAAGGACGTTCCCCGTCTGCGTAAGTACGTCTCTGAGCGTGCAAAGATCATTCCCCGCCGTGTTACCGGCACCTGCGCTTTCCATCAGCGCGCACTGACCGTGGCTATCAAGCGTGCTCGTCACGTTGCTCTGATGCCCTACGTCAGCGACTAATCTGAGATAATCAACCCAATCAAAATAATCAGCAATCAGCAAAGCGCCCTCACCGATGACAAGGTGAGGGCGCTTTTTGGTTTGCTTTTTAGAGAGTTGACCTCTTCGCCAGAGGCTCCCCTACAAGGGGAGCTGGCGAGGAGCCTGCGACGAGACTGAGAGGTTGTACGAAGGGCAGCCTGACCGTGAGCCGCTGCGGGACAAAACCTCTCCGTCATCGCTGCGCGATGCCACCGCCCGGGTTGCGGCACCCAGCGTCTGCTTCGCTGTCGCTTGCATCCTGCTGGCCGCGGCCCCAACAGCTCCTCCCTGTTTCCGCCGCTGGCGGCAGTCGTCGCCGTTGCTCCTAACGAGGGGAGGCCTTGGCATTCCGCAAGGTATCATCTCCAAATAGCAAAAAGCGCCCGACACCTCAATGAGATGCCGGGCGTTGCTTTTTATGCGGTTATTTACAGCGTCTTGCAGAACTCTTTCAGGTAGGCGCGGAACGCCTCGCCGATCTCGGGGTGCTGCAGGGCCAGCTCCACCTGTGCCTCAGCGACCTTGAGCTTGTTGCCCATGTCGTAGTGCTTGCCGGTAAACTCCACAGCCGTCATACCGCCGTAGTTGCGGGCATACTCGGCCATGGCGTCGGTCAGTTGGATTTCGCCGCCGGCACCGGGCTTGGTCCTAGCGAGGATGTCATAGATCTCCGGGGTCAGCAGCACACGGCCCAGAATGGAGTAGTTGCTGAACTCCTGCCCCTTCTTGGGCTTCTCGATCATATCGTCCACAAAGAAGTAATTGTCATGGATGGGGGTGGTCTTGAGGCTGCAATAACGGCTCACGTCGGCCCAAGGCACGGCGGACACGCCGGCAGCCGGACGGCCGAACTCCTCGTAGGCACGGATGAGCTGGGCGCAGACCGGGTCCTCGCCCCAGATGACGTCGTCACCATAGATGACCACAAAGGGGTCGTCGCCGGTGAAGGGCTTAGCCATGCTGACAGCGTGGCCGAGGCCGAGGGTCTGCTGCTGGCGGACAAAGAAGATGTTGGCCAGATTGGAGATGCCGAGGCACTCTTCCAGCATCTTCTCCTTGCCGGGAGCGGTAAGTTTTGCTTCCAGCTCAGGGCTGCGGTCAAAGTGGTCCTGGATGATGTCCTGATTGCGGCTCACGATGATAAGGATGTCGGTGATGCCGGAGCGGACAGCCTCCTCCACCAGATACTGGATGGCGGGTTTGTCCACGAGGGGGAGCATTCCTTTGGGCATCGCCTTGGTGGCAGGCAGCACGCGGGTGCCAAGACCAGCGGCGGGGATGACTGCCTTGGTGACTTTTTTCATGGTTCAAACTCCTTCACATTTATAGCAATTCAACTTTTTAATGCAACAGCAACAGCGTTGAATTGCATATCGCAACTATGCTGTTTGGATGTTGCACTAATTTCTTGACTTGCGATAGATTCACGGCTGGGTGCATCAGCCATAGAAAGCGTTGAGGATGGCCTGCAGATCCGGGCCCAGCAGCAGGGTGAACGCACTGCCGCAGACACTCAGGAGCAGGACACAGAGAAAGACCGCGCCGAAGCTGACGCCGCCCTGGGCGCGGAGCACGGCCTGACGCTGCTGGGCGTCGGGGAACTCGGACTGGATGCGGCGGATGTGGTCGGCGGCGCTTTTGCGGTAGAGCCACTTGCCGTACATACCGCGCACCAGCATCAGCACGAAGCTGAGGACAGAGCAGACCCGGGCAAATACCGTCAGAGCCGAAGCGCTCATGGCCGGGGCGAGGGCGCTGCCGGAGAGCTGCAGCATCTCGATAAAGGTGGGCGCTGCCAGCAGAAGTTCAGCGGCCAGAAAGCCGAAGGCCGGCTTCCACGCCTTGCGGTAGAAGAAGTAGAAGGGGCCGAACAGCAGAGCCGAAAAGCTCATGGATACCTTTGCTCTTCTGGAGCTGCATCCGGCTGTAAGCGGCGAGGTAAGCGGGGGCGGCGGGGCCGATATAGTCCAGCCAGTCCTGACGGGCGATGCCGTCCATCTTGGCCTCTTTGCCGAAAGCGTCCTCAAAAAACTCCTTCTCCGGGTCAGCGGAAGTGCTGAACTGACGGTACATCTGGGAGTAGTCGAAAGTCTCTTCACCGCTGCCGCAGGAAGAAGGAGGCTCCTGCCCCTCGGGGGGAGCAGCACAGCACCGCAGCAGCGGCACGTTTCCTCGTCCCGCAGGGTGCGCTCGCCGCAGGACGGACAGGTGCGGAGCTGGCTCTCCTCGTAGGGGAACTTCCACTCGTAGCCGGCGGCGTGGGCGGGGCGGTGGATGCACTGGCCCAGCTTCTCGTAGCAGACGCGGTGATAAGGCGCGCCGCAGTCGGGGCAGACCACGATGTCATCCTGAAGTGTGAGGGGCTTGCCGCAGCCTTCACACAGACAGCCATAGTATTTTGGCATAACATCCTCCAATGAATAGGGTAGTTTATCAGTATTATACACTTAAAATGCGGAAAAGAAAAGGCGGAAATCTTCAAATTTCCAGCACAATGGTATTTTTTCCTCTTTACTTTATCATGGATTCTGGGTATACTAATGAAGTATCTGTGTATAAACTGTATCTTTTAGGAGTAAATCTCTCCGTCATTGGCCGAGTCCTCGGGCAGGCTTTCCTTCGTACAACCTCTCCGTCACGCCTACGGCGTGCCACCTCCCCTGGTAGGGGAGGCTTTGGCAGTCCCCGCAAAGTGAACGGTTTCGCCAGAGGCTCCCCTACTAGGGGAGCTGTCGAGCGCCAGCGAGACTGAGAGGTTGTACTAAGACGGGCCTGCCCATGTGCGTGGCTGATGATGAAGAGGCTGCTCCTGTTCTTTGAGACGAGAGGAATAAAACGATGATCACCACTGATGAACTGAAAGTACAGCTGGCTGAATACCACACCGCTGTAAAAGGACTTGGAGGAGGCGCTGGCCATCGACGCTTCCCGCGAGCGCGTGCAGGAGCTGGAGCACACCATGTCGCGCCCCGGTTTCTACGACGACGCTGAGCTGAGCAAGAAGGTCTTCGACGAGGTGGGCGACCTGAAGGGCAAGCTGAACCGTTTCGAGAAGCTGCAGGGCCTGTACGATGACGCCGAGACCATGCTGGTTATGCTGGACGAGGAGTACGACCCCGAGATGGTGCCGGAGGCCGAAGAGGCCGTCAACGCCGTGGGCAAGGCTGTGGATGAGCTGCAGCTGATGACCATGCTGAACGGTGAGTACGACCACAGCAACGCCATCCTGACCTTCCACGCAGGCACCGGCGGCACCGAGGCACAGGACTGGGCCGAGATGCTCTACCGGATGTACAACAAGTGGGCGCAGGCTCACGGCATGACCGTCGAAGTCCTGGATTATCAGGACGGCGACGAGGCCGGCATGAAGAGCGCTTCCATGATGGTCAAGGGCGCCAACGCCTACGGCCTGCTCAAGAGTGAGAACGGCGTCCACCGTCTGGTGCGCGTCTCTCCCTTTGACGCCAACGCCCGCCGTCAGACCAGCTTTGCTTCGCTGGAAGTCATGCCCGAGCTGGACAACACCATCCAGGTGGACATCCGCCCCGAGGACATTGAGATGCAGGTGTACCGCTCCTCCGGTGCCGGCGGCCAGCACATCAACAAGACTTCTTCCGCAGTCCGACTCATCCATAAGCCCACCGGCATCGTGGTCAGCTGCCAGACCCAGCGCAGCCAGTTCCAGAACCGCGACTACGCCATGGAAATGCTGAAGGCAAAGCTGTACCAGATCGCGCTGCAGCAGCATAAGGACAAGATCGACGACATCAAGGGCGTGCAGAACGAGAACGCCTGGGGCCACCAGATCCGCAGCTACGTCTTTATGCCCTACACGATGGTCAAGGACCACTCATGCTCAGCAAGCCTGAACCCAAGGACGAGGAGAAGTCCGCTGAGGTTGAGGTCCCGAAAAACCTCCGGACGACACCGCCGAGGCTGCCCGGCGAACCCAGGAGACCGGACAAAGGCCCAAAAGACCTCCTCTGGATCTGGCCCCGGATCGAGTACGGCCAGTAGACCCCAGGAGAAGGAGCAGGAGGCCCGCCGACTCTCAGGAGCCGCCCGAAAAGACCTCCGATCAGCGGAGCAGAAGTATGACCCCAAGGCAGGAGAAAAAAGCCGCCCCAAGCCTGCTGCGGAGCAGGAGACCGGGGAAAAAGGCCGCTGAGGAAGACCTACCACCAACGCCCCCACCACCATTACCGAAAAGGCTCAGGCCGCCGCCCGTAATGTGGTATCGATCATCAATAATTTTACTACTCCCTGAAGGTCATCCTCCGTGACCTGAAGGTGGATGCAGGGGATACGAGGCAAAGGCTGTGAACGATCGAGGGCACCGGCAATGTGACGCTGGAGCTGGAGGGTAAGAATGAGCTGACCGGCGGCAACAGCGGCGATTTTGGGACGAGAGGATAACATCTGGTAAAGGCAAGCTGACGATCCAGGGCAAGGAGGGCTCCTCTCTGTCTACCACCGGCGGCTCGGGCACTAAGGGCGGATCCTTTGGCATATGTGCTACTAGTGGAAAGCTGGATCTGGTGAATGCAACGGTTACAGCCACCGGCGGCGTTTCGGCGGCGGCGATGGCATATCTGCCAACGATGAAGTTAACATCAAAAATTCGAAGCTCACTGCAAAGGGCGGCGGCCAGCTGCACCCTGGAGAGGATACAAGTACAGGTGGCGGCACAGGCATTAGCCTCTTCGTGAAGGGAAAGGTCGTTGTTGGAGAGGGCAGCGAGGTCATTGCCATTGGCGGCGATCATAAGACTGTGAAGAGAAGTGCCTGGGGTGGTGCTGCTCTCCGCTTCTTAGGGACAGGCGTTGGCTGCGGCTATGGTCCAGAAGGGCGGTAAGCTGACGGCGATCGGCGGCAATGCAGAGTCGAAAAGCGGCGTTGTTACCGGAGGCGATGCTCTCAATGGAACGTGTGGAATAAGTGGAATAAGTGGCGGTATCGTGTCCGCCGGCGAGACGACGCTCATCGGCGGCAATGCCAAGTCGGGCTCGGGCAAGGCCACCGGCGGCAATGCGAGTTTCTATGATGGTAATAGTAACCAAGTTACTGTGAAGGGAGGCACGACAACTGCGCTGGGCGGCAAGGCAGAGGGCGCCGACGGCAAAGCCACCAATGGCAGCAGCATCAAGACTAGCAGGAATGGCAAGATTGGCCTGAGTGTTGAAACGGGCGGTACCCTTTGTCACCGCCATGCCGGGCGAGCGGGATGGAAAGGGAAACGGTATCATCGGAAATGTCGAGATCAATACCGCTGGCGGCAAGATCGAAGAGAGGTGGAGAACGCCCAGGTAGTCAAGAAGGAGGACGGCAGCATTACCGTCACAGGTGACCTAGTCGGCATCAAGCAGGACGGCCACAGCTACGAGCTGACGGCTACGGTGGAGCCCACCTGCACCACCCCCCGGGCAAGCGGGTCTACACCTGCACGTCGGCGGCATCCGGGTCGAGGCCGCAGATGGTGCGGCTGACCACCGAAGATGTAGGGCAGGCAGTTCTCTACCTCGTCGCAGAAGTAGTCGTAGGCTTCGGCGGCGGTGCAGTGAGCCCGCTGCATCTGGAACAGGGCGTCGATGTTTTCCAGCGAGAGGACATTTTTAGACAATACGATATAGATGAGAGAAGCCAGCTGTTCGCGGGAATACTTCTTTTTGACGGGGTGGGAGATGACTCCTTTCTTGACGTAGTTGCTCACCATGGAGGGGGTGAGCTCCACCCCGGGGAAGCCCCGGAAGCAGCTGTTGACGAGCTGCACGGTCTGGTCGAGATACAGCCCCACGGAGGGAAGCTCCCGGTAGCGCGGCAGGGAAAACCCGGCGGCGCAGGCCGTGACACGGCGTTTCATTTCCTGATTCATGGTGGTAGTATAGCGCATTTTTGAGTCGGGGTCAACCGTTTATGAAAACGATATTAAGAATTTTACAAATCGCTTGACAGGTTTTTGAAAAACTGATATAGTGGACTCATCGAACGTAAAAAATGCGGCGGACACCCGCCGGAATGGAGATAGATGAGATGAAACGAATCGTTGTGGACTCTTCCGCCAGCCTGTATGCGCTGGACGGTGTGGATTTTGCTGCTGTGCCTCTGAAGATCGTGACCGACGAGAGGGAATACCTCGACGACGGCACGCTGGACGCCGTGGAAATGGCGACTGCCCTGCGCACCTATAAGGGCAAGACCAGCACCTCCTGCCCCAACATCGGCGACTGGCTGGAGGCTTATGAGGGCGCAGATGAAATTTATGCCATCACCATCACCGGCACCCTGTCGGGCAGCTGCAACGCCGCCCAGCTGGCCGCAGAGGAGTATCAGGCAGAGCACCCGGGTGCTCAGGTCTTTGTGCTGGACAGCCTGTCTGCCGGCCCGGAACTGGTGCTGCTGGCCGAGCACATCCGTGCGCTCATCGAAGAGGGTAAGGAGTTTGACGAGGTGTGCGAAGAGATGCTGCGCTACCGTCACCACACCCATCTGCTGTTCTCGCTGGAATCGCTGGCGAATCTGGCCCGGAATGGCCGCGTGAAAGCCCGCTGTGGCTGCTGTGGCGCGGATGCTCAACATCCGGGTCATCGGCAAGGCCAGCGATGTGGGCGAACTGGACGTCCTCTGCAAGACCCGGGGCGAGCACGGCGCTCTCGAGCGTCTCGTGCTGGAGCTCAAGGGTCACGGCTACACCAACGGCAAGGTCATCATTGCCCACTGCGGCAACCCTGCCGCCGCCGAGCGCCTGATGCACATGGTGCGGGCTGTCTTCGAGGGCGCACAGGTGCGGGTGACCGAGTGCGGCGGCCTGTGCAGCTACTACGCCGAGCTGGGCGGCCTCATGGTGGGCTTCGAGGACGCGGACGCCTGAGCTTGAAATCTCCGCATCTCTGCGCTATACTATTCCCATAAAAATGCTGCTGAAAGGCAGCGGGGGAGGCGCAGATGTTCTTTCGGCTGCCGGTCGTACGGTTCTTCAATCGTGTCATCAACAGGGCCACGGTCACAGTGGCCCTTGTTTTGTGCAGATCGGCTGGCTGCTCTGGGCCTTCTTCTCCCTCACCGCCGGAAAGGTGTGGGTGAATGCGGGGCTGAATGTCCTCAGCCTCTTCATCACCCTCTACCTCGTGCGGAAGGACGAGAACAGCGACTATAAGATCATCTGGCTCGTCCTCATCGGCATGATGCCGCTGCTGGGCGGTGCGCTCTATCTGGCCTTCGGCAACAAGGCCCCCGCCAAGCGGATGCGCCAGCGGATGCAGGCGGTGGAGCGCCGGCACACCGCCGACCTCGCCCAGCAGCCGGGCCAGGCCGACGCCCTCGACCCCGCCAGCAGGGGACTGAGCCGGTATGTTTCAGAGTACGGGCCATACCCCGCATGGAAAAACTCCACGGCAAAATATTACCCCTGCGGTGAAGCCATGTACCCTGACCTGCTGGCCGACCTTGAAAAGGCAGAGCGGTTCATCTTCCTCGAGTTCTTCATCGTCCGCACCGGCAAGATGTGGAAGGGGGTAGAGGACATCCTTGTCCGCAAGGCGGCGCAGGGGGTGGATGTCCGGCTCATCTACGACGATTTCGGCAGTCTGCTGGGTCTGCCTTCGGATTTCGTGGTGAAGATGGAGCGGGCGCATATCCGCTGCATCCCGTTCAACCCGGTGGTGCCGCTGGTGTCGCTGGTCATGAATCACCGCGACCACCGGAAGATCGTGGTCGTGGACGGAAATACAGCCTATACGGGCGGCATCAATCTGGCCGACGAGTATATCAATGAAGAAGAGCGGTTCGGCTACTGGAAGGACGCAGCTCTCCGCACCGAGGGAGCGGCGGTCTGGAACTTCACGGTGATGTTCCTTGACCACTGGAATGCCTTCCGCCCCAGCGAGGAGGATTATGCGCCCTTTATGCCTCAGGCTGAGTCCCTGTCCGCCCAGTCGGACGGAGTGATACAGCCCTACGGGGACAGCCCGCTGGACGAAGAGGCTCTGGCCGAGACGGTCTACCTGAATATCATCAATCAGGCCCAGCGGTATGTCTATATCTATACGCCCTACTTCGCGGTGGGCGAGACCATGCTGGAAGCCCTCAAGGCGGCGGCAAAGCGGGGCGTGGACGTCCGGCTGGTGCTGCCGGGCATCCCGGACAAGAAGCTCGTCTTCCGGCTGACCCGCTCCTATTATGTGCCGCTGCTCCGGGCGGGGGTGCGCATCTACGAGTTCACGCCCGGCTTCCTCCACGCCAAGTGCTACGTCAGCGACGACCGCGCCGCCGTGGTGGGCAGCATCAACATGGATTACCGCAGCCTTTTCCTCCACTTTGAGTGCGGGGCGCTGCTGCTCTATAACAGTCAGGTCATTGCGCTGCGGGACGATGTGCTTCGCACCCTGCCAGAGTGCCGGGAAGTGCAGCTGGCCGACTGCCGCACCTCGCTGGCCGGGACGCTGCTGGACAGTGTGCTCCGCCTGCTGAGCCCGCTGATGTGAGCGATACTGTGGTGGAATAAGTGGCAAAGTTCCATAAATTAAATGATATATCGTTCAATATTGATTGTTTGCCAACCTGGCAAAGTTCTCCTGATTGGCAAACTACCTACTTTGCCAGCAAGCCTTAAGTTTGCCAACGTGGCAAAGTTTGATTTGTGACGATAACACGCTGGTATTTTGGAACTTTGCCAGATAACACGTCGGTCTCGAGCACAGTTGTAAATTTTCCGTGCGGTGCTTGACTTTTGCGGGGAATCGCATATAATAAAGATGATAAATGTGGAAGCCGATATGTCATTGGCACACCCAAAAGGAAAAGACCCCCTCCCGGAGCGGCAATCTCCGAAAGGGGGTCCTTTTTAGTGCTTACGGCCCGTCAGCCATCCGTCAAGCCACTTACAATATAGTGAGAAGCTACATTTGCTCCGACGGACAGGATAAATGTGGAAATATATGCCATTGGGCAACACCTCCCTTCCCATAAAACTGGGCGGGGTAGGCCGCAGGACAAGTATAACACAGTTTCCAACAAAAAGATATATAAATAAAGAGACTCCTGTCGGGCTATACTACTCCCAAAGAGATGAAAGGGAGCGTAACGCTTATGACACAGAGACAAAAAGCTCTTCTGAGCTGTGCCGTGGCGGCGGCACTGCTGCTGTCCGGCTGCCGCAAAGGCAACAGCGATTCCGGCAGCATGAGCAGTTCGAACGCCATGTCCGGCTCGTCCGGCAGTGCCAGCACCACCCAGACCGGCGGCTGGAAGACCGGCCTCGGCATCCTGACCGAGGCCTCCGATGAGGCCCGTACCGGCACCATCCACACCATCGCTGCCGCCGTCCTGCTGGACGGAGACGGCATGCTGGCCGACGTGATGCTGGATGAGCTGGAAGTGGAAGTTACCGCCGACGGCAAAGGCGTCGTCACCATGCCCACCGACTACCGCACCAAGCGCCAGAAAGGGGACGACTACCCGCTGGCAGCGGCATCTTCGCTGAAAAAGGGCTGGGCCGAGCAGGCCGATGACTTCGCCGACTACCTCACCGGCATGACGCCCGAGCAGGCATCCATGCTGGAAACCGATAAGAACGGCAAGGCTGTGGACGCCGACCTGCTGTCCGGCTGCACCATCCGGGTGGATCGGTACCGCGACGCCGTGGCGAAAGCCTGCGCGAATGCGTCCGCCCTCGGCGCGGCGAAGGGCGACCGGGTGAGCCTCGGCGTGGAGGCGGAGAATGCCTCTTCGGACATCACCGCCACCGACGACAAGGATGTGAACGCAGAAGTTGACCTTACCGTCGTGGCCCTGACGCTGGATGCCGATGGCCGTGTGACCAGCGCCATCGGCGACATGGCAGAGCCTGCGCTGACCATCGCGGCAGACGGCGGCGTCACCGCCCCGGACACCGTCCGCTCCAAGCTTGAGCTGGGCGACAGCTACGGGATGAGGAACGCATCCAGCCTCGGCAAAGAGTGGTACGAGCACAGCGAGGGCTATTGCAGCTACCTTAAGGGCAAGACGGAGAAAGAGGTGGCGGACATCCCTGCCGACGGCTCGGACGCCGACCTCGCGGCCCTCTGCACCATCTCCATCGACGCTTTGCAAAAGGCCGCAGGGGATGCGTTTGAGAATGCGTCATTATAAATTGAACGGAAAGTCTGACCGTCACCGTGAGGTGGCGGTTTTCTTTTTGTCCTTTGTACAAATACACCGAAAACCCGATCGGAAAGGGGCGGTCTGCGGGCAAAACGCAAAAAAATCGGTTTTCCTCTTGCAAAACGGGGCAAAACGCGCTATTCTATAGTCACAGTTTAACAATTTAGCATGGTAAAGCGGTAAAACGAAGCGCCGCTTCTGCTGAATCTCTTCTGCTGAATCTGAGGGAGGAATTTGTATATGAAACGTCTGGTATCTGCTTTTCTGGCCGGTGCGATGGCACTGAGCCTTGTCGCCTGCGGCGGTTCCGCATCCACTTCCACGGCTGCTTCTTCTGCCGCCGCCTCTGCCGCCCCGGCAAGCTCTGTGGCCGCTGACAGCGACCTGGCTTATATCCGGTCCAATGGCAAAATGGTCATCGGCTACACCGTCTATGAGCCGATGAACTACACCGACGCCGACGGCAACTTCACCGGTTTCGATACCGAGCTGGCCACCGCCGTCTGCGGGAAGCTGGGTGTCGAGCCGGAGTTCGTGGAGATCAACTGGGACACCAAGGAGACCGAGCTGGCCGCAAAGAGCATCGACTGCATCTGGAACGGCCTGACCCTGACCGATGACCGCGAGGAGAACATGGCCTGCACCAAGGCTTACGTCAAGAACGCCCAGGTCGTCGTCGTGAAGGACGGCACCGACTACACCTCCACCGCCGACCTCATCGGCAAGACCGTGGTGGCCGAGGCCGGCTCTGCCGGTGAGACCACCATCACCGAGAACGCCGACCTGTCTCAGGCTGATTTCATCTCCAAGGCTGTTCAGACCGACTGCCTGATGGAAGTCGCCGCTGGCACTGCTGACGCCGCCATCCTCGACCTGACTTTGGCTTCTGCCATGATCGGCGAAGGTACCGACTACGCAAACCTCAAGATGGTGGATGAGCTGAACGTCGAGGAGTACGGCGTGGCCTTCCGCAAGGGCAGCGACGCGGCCGAGGCTGTGGACAATGCATTCGACGAGCTGAAGGCTGACGGCACTATGCAGACTCTGGCCGACAAGTACGGCCTGACTCTGGCTGAGTAACTTACATTATAAACGGATAGGTGTAGTGATTCTGTGACTGTGATTTTGGAGCGTCTGACCGGCGCATTCGCGCTCAACTGTGAGCTGTTCTTTCTGACCTTGCTGTTCTCGCTGCCGCTGGGCCTTGTGGTGGCCTTTGGCTCCATGAGCCGGTGCGCACCGCTGCGGGGCGTCGTCAAGACCTTCGTGTGGGTCATCCGCGGTACGCCGCTGATGCTCCAGATCATCGTCATCTACCTCGGCCCCGGCCTGCTGGGCATGACCAACCCCTGGCCCTCCGGCTCTTCGGGCCGTCTGGTGGCGGCGGTGGTGGCTTTCGCCATCAACTACGCCTGCTACTTCTCTGAGATCTACCGCGGCGGCATCGAGGATGTGCCGAAAGGCCAGACCGAGGCCGGTCAGGTGCTTGGCATGACTAGGAGCCAGATTTTTTTCAAGGTCACACTCCTGCAGGTCGTCAAGCGCATCCTGCCCCCGATGGGCAACGAGGTCATCACGCTGGTGAAGGATACCTCGCTGGCGAATGTCATCGCCAACAAAGAGATCATCATGATGGCGAAGGAGTACAGCGCAAAGGGCCTCATCTGGCCGCTGTTCTCCACCGCGATCTTCTTCCTCGTTTTTGTGGGAGCCCTCACGCTCCTACTGAACTGGGCCGAGAAAAAGATGGACTATTTCCGCTGCTGAGGAGGGCGATACATTATGGCATTACTCGAAGCCTCCGGCATCGGGAAGAATTTTGGCGAGACGAAAGTGCTCAAGGACATCTCGCTCACACTGGAACAGGGCGAGGCGCTGGCGATCATCGGCTCGTCCGGCTCGGGCAAGACGACGCTGCTGCGCTGCCTGAATTTCCTTGAGCGTCCCGACACCGGCGTCATCCGGGTGAACGGCGAGACCATGTGGGACGCCGCTGACCCTGCCACCCAGCGGGAGAGCGAGGTGCGGAAAAAGCGCCTCCACTTCGGCCTCGTGTTCCAGAACTCAACCTCTTCCCCAGTACACCGCGCTGGAAAACGTGATGCTGGCGGGGGAGCTTCTGGCAAAGGAGCAGCCCGACTACAAGGCCAACAAAAAGGCCATCCACGCCCAACTGGAAGCACAGGCCCGTGACCTGCTGGCCCAGATGGGCCTGTCGGAGCGGGCAGGCCACTACCCCCACCAGCTCTCCGGCGGTCAGCAGCAGCGGGTGGCCATCGCCCGCGCACTGGCACTCCGCCCGGACATCCTCTGCTTCGATGAGCCCACCAGCGCCCTTGACCCGGAGCTGACCGGTGAAGTTCTCTGCGTCCTGCGGGACCTCGCTGACCGCAAGACCACCATGATCATCGTCACCCATGAGATGCACTTCGCCCGCGACGTGGCCGACCGCATCCTGTTCATGGACGGCGGCGTCGTGGTGGAGGAAGGCCCGGCCCGCCAGCTCATCGACCACCCCCAGGAGGAGCGCACCAAGCAATTTTTGGCGCACTACTCTGAATACAGGCTATGGCCCTCCCCGCTCGGGAGGGCTTTTTTGCGCCATTCACGCCGAAAACACCACGATTCGCGCAGTTTTTATTTACATTCTCCGGATTTTTTGGTAAGCTTGTATCGAAAAAAGGCTGATTCTTCAAAAGACGAACAGACCAAAGGAGGACAGACTATGAGACTGAAGAGCGCACTCCGGCGGGGCGTGGCCGCCGCTGTCATCGCGGGCATCGTGGTGAGTTCCGGCATCCCGGCCTATGCGATCCAGTGGGACATCGCCGACGGCGACATCACCGTGAAAGCGGGCGGCACCGAAGGAAAGAACAAGGTCACACAGGGGCGAGACCATCGACAAGGACGACACCAACACCGTCATCACCGGCAAGTCGAAGGAGCATACCGTCACCATCGACACCTCCAAGGGCGATGTGGACGTCACCTTCGACGACCTGAAAATTGACGTCAGCGGCAAGGCCGAGGGGACGTCAGCGGCGACGGCCCAGTCGATGCGGGCAAAGCCGCCGTCACCGTGCAGGGCAATCACGATGCGGCCATCGAGCTGGACGGCGACAACGAGCTGAAGAGCGGCGGCTATAATGCGGGTCTTGAGAAGAACGACCATGAGTCGAAAGGAACTCTGACCATTAAGGACGACAAGGGCAAGGACGGCTCCCTCACCGCTGAGGGCGGCTTCGGCGGCGCAGGCATTGGCGGGGGAAAGGAGAACACCGGCAGCAACATCACCATCCGGGGCGGCACCATCGAGGCTGTGGGCGGGAGCAACGCGGCAGGCATCGGCGACGGTGCAGGCCGCGCGTCGGACGACACCGACGACCCGAACCCGGGAAAACTCTACATCTGCGGCGACGCCGAGGTGACGGCCAAGGCGGGGAGCCAGATGACGGACGCCAAGGCCCCGGCCATCGGCGGAAAGTACGGCGAAGTACCCACAGAGAACCTTTCTGACGAGGAACACAAGGTGACGGGAGGACGGCTGACCCGTCTGAACGCGGACGGCACCGAGATGGAGGGGATGGGCTACGACTACACCTCCGCCCCCACGCCCCAGCCGGAGGAGGACGAGGACGACGACGATGATGACGTCCCGCCCCGGTGCAGGAGAACGCCCCGAACCCCTGCCCGGCGGCATGGTGGTGGGCGGCTTCTTTTCCAGCCGGGTCACCATCCAGCGGCTGGATCCTGCTTTGGCCATTGAGAGCACCGACCCCATGCCCGGCAGCGTAAAGGCCGACGACACCGGAGAGAACCTCACCCCGGGGGGTGTGGTGCTTATTGAGAGCGCCGCCCCCGCTCCACCGTCACCACCGACATCTCCAGTCTCCGGGAGGACGGCGTGGAGGACATCTTCTTCCGCTATGAGGACACCATGACCCACTATAGCGTGGACAAGATGGCCGACGCGGCGGGCGAGGACGCTGACGTGGAGCTGAAGCAGAACAGGGAGGACATCAGCCTCCGGCTGGACGGCGAAACGCGGGACGACCTGTCGGAGCGCTATCTGGAGTGGGTGCCGGTGCAGACGCCAGAGCCGCAGGAGTGGCTGATATTGACCCACGAACTCGCGAAAAAAAGAGGGACGACCTCCCGAGTTTGGATTGGTGGCTCGAGCCTGAGAGAGCGAGGAAACGGTAAAGCAAAAACGAGTGAAGAGCTCAGACGTGAACTCGACGAATTACTGAAACAAGAGCGGGATATGATGGACTTCCAACTCGCGAAAAAAAGGGCCGACCGCCCGAGTTTGGATTGGTGGCTCGAGCCTGCGAGAACGGAAACGCCGAGAATCGGGCTTGACGAGTCCCTGAAACAGCTGGCTTCCCGATTTGAGGCCATCGCTCCCGAGGAGGATAAGCCACGGCTTTTCCTGCTGGAAACCACCGTCCCGGATGGCACAAAGTATACCAATCTGTTGGAGAGTGACCTGCGGAGCTATACCGACCGTGGTGACGACTGGGACGACCTGCCGGATACCCAGGGTGAGATAAAGCTCTGGATACCGGAGGACTTGGGGCAGCCCAAAGAAATAAGCATCTCAAAGGAGAGCCTCTGAGCCGCAGCGACGGCATTGCATGATACACAGAACGAAAGGAGATGTACTATGAGACTGAAGAGCGCACTCCGGCGGGGCGTGGCCGCCGCCGTCATCGCGGGCATCGTGGTGAGCTCCGGCATCCCGGCCTATGCGAAAACATGGAACATCGCCAACGGTGACATTACGGTCAAAGGTGCGAGCGATGAAAGCGGAAACTATAACAATGTCAAGCAGGGCGACAAGGCTTTCGAGAGGGATGAGGGGAGACCGTCATCACCAGCAAGTCGGATAAGAACACCGTCACCATCGACACCTCCGAGGGCAACGTGGACGTCACCTTCGACGACCTGAAGATTGACGTCAGCGGCAAGACCGAGGTGGATGGCAGCAGCAAGACCGATGGGAACGTCAGCGACGAGACCGAGGGGGACGTCAGCGGTGACAGCCCAGTCGATGCGGGCAAAGCCGCCGTCACCGTGCAGGGTGACCACGATGCCGCCATCGAGCTGGACGGCGACAACGAGTTGAAGAGCGGCAGCTGCAATGCGGGCCTTGAGAAGAACGATGAAAGGTCTGAAGATGGCAAAACCATCTCCGGCAAGCTGACCATCAAGGACGACAACGACACCAAAGGCTCCCTCACCGCCGAAGGCGGCGAAGGCGGCGCAGGCATCGGCGGAGGCTACGAAAGCGGTGCCGGAAACATCAAGATCACCGGCGGCACGATAGAGGCCGTGGGCGGCGAGGGCGCTGCCGGTATCGGCGGCGGTGTGTACGGCACGGGCCGCGACATCGAAATCTCCGGCGGCAAGGTGTCGGCTTCGGGCGGCAGCTACAGCGGCCCTGAAGACGACCCACGCCCCGGCGCGGCAGGCATCGGCGACGGCGCGGGCGCGTGGTCTGAGATAGACCCGGATGCGCCGTCCAGCAACCCCAATCACATCATCATCTCTGGCGACGCTGAGGTGGAGGCCAAGGCAGGCGCAAGCACCGGCGGCAAAACTGCGGCCATCGGCGGCGGCATAGTCGGCGAGATCCCCAATGACGCCCTCTCTGACGACGACCACAAGGTGACGGGCGGTAGTCTGACCCGCTACGACCCCGACGGGAAGAAGATGGAGGACTACAGCTACGACCGGCGGACGCCCTCCCAGCCGGAGCAGCCAGACAAGCCGGAGCAGCCGGACAAGCCGGAGCAGCCGGACAAGCCGGAGCAGCCGGACATGATACAGCCGGACAAGAACGACGAACAGCCCGACGACGACGACGAGGACGACGACGACGCCAAGCGTGCAGGCTGGCGAGGTGCCGGGCCGTGTGAAGCAGATGTACGAGACCATCGGGCGTGATCACCCATCTGGATGGCACACAGGAGCTTGGGAATGTGGCCACGGCGGAGTATGACCCGGTCAACAGGGTCCTGAGCTTCGACGCCCATGGTCGGTCTTTCTGGATGACAGGCGACTCGCTGCGGGAGCTTGCAAAGGAGGTCCATGAGCTTCGCATCCGGTTCCTTGATGGGGAAGGGCGGGAGATGGAGGCCGTCATTCCGCTGGCCCGGATCGAAGATCTGGTCGGCATGAATGGTGCGTTCGAACTCGAACTGTCCCATGAAGGGCGTTATCGGTTCTATGTTGTCGGGCAGACGGGATATGATCGAAAAACATTCTCGGATGAGACCGTCCTGCGCCGAAACGGCAGGGAACTGGTCCTCGTGTACCACGTTGGCGATGAGGAAGAGAAAGCACAGGAGACTGCCCGGGTGGAGGAGGCCATCGCCCGCCGCAGGCAGGAGAAAGAGCAATGGGGAACGGTCCTCTCCGGTCGAGAAAGCAGCTCCCTGAGCGGACAGCCCGAGCTGACTCAGCCGGGAACGGGTACCGTCGGCGGCGTGACCGACTCCATCGCAGACCCGAAGGTCACCGACACGGGCTCCATCACGGTTCGTCTGCCCGGAAGTCCGCCCTCCGACTCGACGGGGTGGAAGACAGTTACCGGTAACATTGTGAAGTTCGTGAGCGGGAAGCAGGACGTCACGCATGACGATTCGGCTGACATCGTGAAGCTCGTGGGCGGGAAGCAGGACAGCAAGAAGGACGACCCGGCCCCTCCGTCGGTGACCTCAGCGGGCTGACGACTCTCTCGCCGGACAGCCTTACCACGGTCCAGCAGCCGGAAACAAGTGGTCCAGCCATCGGAAACAAGCACCCAGCAGCCGGAAACAGGCGCCCAGCCGCCGGAAACAGGCGGATGGGTAACGGACAGTCAGGGTGACTGGGTGTGGAAGCCGGGCAAGGATGACAGTCAGCCGCCGGATTTGAGAGGAAATTGGGAGACAAGAAAATGGATGGGGACAGCGGCGATAATTTGTGGGCGTGGCAGCCGGGGAGAGCGGAAACCAATCCAGCAGCCCCTTTATGAGACTGGACCAAACAAATGGGTAAGACTCCATGACTATTTTCCGTGGGATTTCTTTTATGACTCCGCATCGACTCTGCATGGATGTACGATTATGAAGGCTGAGAGCGTGTGCAATGAGGAATTGCAGCAGGAGGGCCTTGCTCACAGGCAGACCTGCCGCCCCTGCGCACAATCACCAAAAACCGCCGATAGAAAAATAGCAATGTTGTACGAAGAAATCTGCCCAAAACCCCTTGCAAAATCACGATGAGCTGAGTATAATACCACTCATGAAACGCAAAACGTCCTGCCCCTCGTCCGGCAGGGCGTTTTTGTCGGCAAAAATCCGGCAAAGAAATGTTAAGTGACCGCCCGGGGAGGGGCTTTGTATGACAAAAGACATGACACAGGGCAGCCCGCTCAAGCTCATCCTTGCCTTTGCGGTGCCGCTGATGCTGGGCAGTCTGTTCCAGCAGTTCTACAATCTGGCCGATACCATCATCGTGGGCCGCTTCGTGGGCGTGGATGCGCTGGCGGCGGTGGGCAGCGTGGGCGGCCTGAACTATCTGGTGCTGGGCTTCGTCAACGGCATCGCCTGCGGCTTCTCCATCCCCATCTCGTGGACCTTCGGCGCGAAGGATTACAGAGAGATGCGGCGCTACACCGCCAACACCGTCTGGCTGAGCCTCTTTTTCGCCGCCGTGCTCACGGTGGTGACGGTGGCCCTGACCCGGGCGGTGCTGGTCTGGACCAACACCCCCGACAACATCATCGACATCGCGGACATCTACATCCGCACCATTTTCTGGGGCATCCCCTTCACCCTGCTGTACAACGTCACCAGCGCCCTCATGCGCGCGCTGGGCGACAGCAAGCGGCCGCTCTATTTCCTGCTGGTGGCCAGCGTGCTGAACATCGGCCTCGACCTGCTCTGCATCCTCACCTTCCGGATGGGGGCCTTCGGCGCGGCCTTCGCCACCGTGTTCAGTCAGGCGGTGGCGGGCATCGGCAGCCTCGTCTACATCGGCCGCCACTACCCGGAGCTGAAATGGAGCAGGGAAGAGGGCCGTCTGAGCGCCAGCCACTGCCTCAAGCTCTGCAACATGGGCATCCCTATGGGCTTACAGTTCAGCATCACCGCCATCGGCAGCGTCGTGCTGCAGGGCGCGGTGAACGGTCTGGGCAGCAGCATCGTGGCCGCGCAGACCGCAGGCAGCAAGGCCGCCCAGTTCCTCTCGGTGCCGCTGGAGAGCATCGGCACCTCCATGACCACCTACGCCAGCCAGAACATGGGCGCTCACGACCTCAAGCGTGTGGACCGGGGCGTCAATACCGCGCTGGGAATCGGCTGCGTCTACAGCGTGGTCTCCTTCCTCATCCTGCGGGTGATGGACGTGCCCCTCATCAGCCTCTTCCTCGAGAGCAGCGAGGTGGAGATCATGGCCAACGCCCGCAGCTTCATCTTCTGGAACAGCGTCTTTTACATCCCGCTGGCTGTCCTCATCATCTACCGCTACACCATCCAGGGCCTGGGCTATTCCGGCCTTGCCATGTTCGCGGGCGTGGCCGAGATGGTCGCCCGTGCCATGGTGGGCTTCTGGTTCGTGCCGCTCTGGGGCTACTTTGCGGCATGCATCGCCAACCCTGTGGCATGGTTCTTCGCCTGTTTCTTCCTCATCCCGGCGTACTTTGCAGTGCGCAATCGGCTGACGAAGGAAAATGCTTACCGGGTGGAGGATTGACCCTCGCCTACAGCTCCCCTTCGGGGGAGCTTTTGTTGTATTTACAAATCCCCCCAAAACCGCTATACTATATATAGTTGTGTCAAAACGAGGAGGCGGGACGATGGAGCAGGAGCTGGAACGGCTGGAAGGCACGGTAGAGGACATCATCTACCTGAACGAGGACAACGGCTACACCGTGTTCGAGGTGTCGGGCGGCGGTGTCGTCACCGTTGTGTGCGGCGTGGTGGGAGAGCTCCACGCCGGTGAAAGCGTCGTCTGCCGGGGCAGGTACGAAAACCACGCCACCTATGGCCGACAGTTCCACGCACAGGAGTGCGAGACGGATATGCCCAAAGACCTCGAGGCCGTCTACGCCTTCCTCGCCAGCCGCTCGCTGCCCTACATCGGGGCTCGGACTGCGGATAAGATCATTGACAAGTTTGGCGCGGCGGCGCTGGAGGTCATCGCCAACGACCCCGCCCAGCTCACCCTCATCCCGGGCATCTCGGCGGACAAGGCCGACCACATCCAGCAGGAGTTCAAGCGGATGTTCGGAATGCGGGAACTCATCGCCTATCTGGCTCAGTTCGAGATCAGCCCCCGCCGGGCGATGGAGGTCTTCCGCACCTTCGGCCCCGGGGCCATGACGGCCATCCAGCAGAACCCCTATCTGCTCTGCGGGGAGCCGCTTCAGCTGGACTTCCGCCACGCCGACAGCATCGCCCAGTATTACCAGATGGCAGGGGACTGCGCCCAGCGGCTGGAAGCCGCCCTTCTGCGCACCCTGCGCCACAACGCCGGCAACGGCCACACCTGTCTGCCCCGGCGCAGCTGCTGGAAACAGCGTCGAACTTCATCCACCAGCCCCCCGAAAAGCTGGCGGCGGCGCTGGACAGCTGTATCCAGACCGGGAAACTGGAGGTGCGGATGTTCGACGGCACACCGTATATTTATCTGCCGGATCTGCTGGCCGCAGAGCAGGACATCGCCGACCGTCTGGCCATGCTGACCAGGCGCGGAAAGCAGACGGCCCGAAACCTCGACAAGAACATCCAGATTCTGGAACTGGCGCAGGGCTTTGCTTACGCGCCGCTCCAAAAGGAAGCCATCCGCAAGGCCATGACCGAGAACTGCCTTGTCCTCACCGGCGGCCCCGGCACCGGCAAGACCACCACGGTCAACGCCATCCTGCAGCTGCTGGAGAACGAGGCCGAACGGGTAGCCCTCTGCGCTCCCACAGGCCGCGCCGCCAAGCGTCTGAGCGAGCTGACGGGCCGGAAAGCCTCCACCATCCACCGTCTGCTGGAAGTGGACTACACCGGCGGCGTGGTCAGCTTCATCCACAACGACAAGAACCTGCTCAAGTGCGACGTCGTTATCCTCGACGAGATGAGTATGGTGGACGTCAAGCTGTTCCAGGCCCTCATCGCGGCCCTGCGGTACAGCTGCCGTATTATTATGGTAGGCGACGCCGACCAGCTGCCCAGCGTCGGCCCGGGCAATATCCTCGGCGAGATCATCCGCTCCGGGCTGGTGCCGACGGTCTGTCTCAACGAGATATTCCGGCAGGCCGCTCAGAGCCTCATCGTGGAGAACGCCCACCACATCATCTCGGGCGAGCCGCTGAAAAAGGGCGGCAAAACGGACGATTTCTTCTTCCTCGAAGCCGACGGCGACGCGGCCCAGAAGCTGGTCTGCGACCTTGTGACCACCCGTCTGCCCCGCAGCTACCAGTTCGACCCGGTGAAGGATATTCAGGTGCTCTGCCCCACCAAGCTCGGCCCCACCGGCACGCAGGCTCTCAACGTGGAGCTGCAGGCCCTGCTCAATCCGCCCCAGAAGGGCAGGCCGGAATTGCAGAGCGCGGCCCGGGTCTTCCGGGTGGGGGACAAAGTGATGCAGGTGCGCAATAACTACGAGATAACGTGGCAGCGCATCGGCGGGGAACAGGGTGTGGGTGCCTACAACGGCGACATCGGCATCGTGGAGTCCATCGACCCCCGCAGCCGCTCGATGGTGGTGCGGATGGACGACCGGCGGCTGGTCTACCCGGCGGAGAACCTCAACGAGCTGGAAATTGCGTATGCCATCACGGTGCACAAGAGTCAGGGCAGCGAGTTCCCGGCGGTCATCCTCCCGGCGGCGCAGGTGCCGCCCCGCCTGTGCTACCGCAACCTCTTCTACACCGGCGTCACCCGCGGCCGGAAGCTCTGCATCGTGGTGGGCCGGCGGGACGTGGTGAACCGGATGATGTCCAACGTCCGCCAGAACCTCCGCTACAGCGGCCTCGCGGCCCTGCTGGCGGAGGCTCTGCCACCGGAGCAGGAGAACCTTTAAGGGTTTCTTTTTGGATACACCTGTGTTATACTATAATGTGTTTTGATGACCCGCGCCCGGAGATGGGCGATGGAAATAGAGAATGGGCAGCAGAGAAAGGAAATATCACGATTATGGCACAGAATGACATCGGTATCGATCTTGGTACGACGACCATCATCATCGCGCAGGAGGGGCAGGGCGTCGTGCTCAACCAGCCCAGCGTGGTGGCGGTGGATACCCGCAAGAACTGCGTGCTTGAGGCCGGCGACAAGGCCCTTGCAATGGTGGGCCGCACGCCCAACTACATCTCCGCCATCTTCCCGCTGAAGGATGGCGTCATCAGCGACCACACCATGACCCGGGAGCTCATCTGCCGCTTCGTCAATCAGGTCTACAGCTCCCACATGGTCAAGCCCCGTGTGGCCGTCTGTGTGCCTGCCGCCATCACCGGCATCGAGAGCGACGCTGTGGTGGAGGCCGTCATGGCCGCCGGTGCGCGTCAGGTCTACCTCATTGATGAGCCTATCGCCGCAGCTCTCGGCTCCGGCATCGACATCACCGTGCCGGATGGCCGGTTGATCATCGACATCGGCGGCGGCACCACCGACATCGCCGTGCTGAGCCTCGGCGGCAAGGTCAAGGCCACCAGCGTCCGCGTGGCCGGCAACCACTACGACGAAGAGATCCTGAAGTTCGTGCGCAACAAGTTCAGCATCGCCATCGGCCAGCGCACCGCTGAGAACCTGAAAAAGAACGTGGCCTGCTGCCCCCAGAAGGCGGATTTCAACGAGACCATGGAGATCAAGGGCCGCAGCCTGCTCACCGGCCTGCCCGTGCGCGTCAATGTCTCCACCGCCGACCTCTACGAGCCGGTCATGCGTCTGAGCGAGCAGATCGGCACCGCCGCCCATCAGGTGCTGGAGAAGACTCCTCCGGAGCTGGCCGGTGACATCTACCGCAACGGCGTCGTCCTCACCGGCGGCGGCGCACAGCTCCACGGCCTGCCTGAGTACCTGAGCCAGGAGCTGAAGGTGGAAGTGACCGTCTCGCCTGACCCCGTCAACTGTGTCGCGCTGGGTACGGCCATGAGCCTGCGTCTGGGCGACAAGCTGGAGACCGGCTTCATGGACGCCACCCCCCGCATGGGTCGCCGCTGAGAGGAAAGCGCTGTTCACAGAACCGTGAAAAACAACATGATTTTTGTTCATAGTTGTTGAATCGACCCGGAAAATATTGTATAATATCTTCAAATCGCTTTTTGCCGCCCGCCCCCCGGGCGGCAAAGAAAAAAGTAAATAGGAGGAAGACCATGGATTTAGGTTATGATGTGATCGTTACCATAACCGGTATTGTGCTGGTGTTTCTGATCCTCGTCCTGCTGATGGCCATCATCACGCTGGAGGGCAAGATCTTTGACGCCATGAACGGCAAGAAGGCAGCTGCCAAGGCTGCTTCTGCTGCAAAACCGGCTGCTCCTGTGAAACAGGCCGCTGCGCCCGCTCCTGCAAAGGCTGCTGCCCCGCAGGTCGAGGCCGGCATCCCCGGCGACGTTGTGGCAGCCATCATGGCAGCCATCTACTCTATGGGCAACGGCAAGTATGTGCTGAAGGCAGTCCGCCGCGGCAAGAATGGCTGGGGCAAGGCTGGCGTCAACGACACCACCGCACCCTTTTTAACACAGGAGGAAAAACATGACTCAGTTTATTGAGACTCTGGTCGGTATTTTCCAGAGTTCCGGTTTTGCCAAGTTCGGTGAGCCGGGCGGCTGGCTGTACGCAGTGATGATCTGCGTGGGCTGCTTCCTGCTCTACCTCGCTATCGTCAAAGAGTTCGAGCCTCTGATCCTGCTGCCCATGGCTTTCGGCATGATCCTGGCCAACCTCCCCGGCAGCGGCGTCATCCATATGCAGTACTTTGTCGGTGACGGCCTCGAGCACCCGATGTGGGTCGAGATCCTGAACAACGGCGGTCTGGCCGATATGCTCTACATGGGCGTTAAGCTGGGCATCTACCCGCCGCTGATCTTCCTCGGCATCGGCACCATGACCGACTTCGCACCCCTGATCTCCAACCCCAAGAGCCTGCTGCTGGGCGCTGCCGCTCAGTTCGGCATCTTCGGCACTTACATGGGCGCTCGTCTGCTGGCCGCTACCGGTCTGGTGGACTTCACCCAGAAGCAGTCTGCTGCTATCGCCATCATCGGCGGCGCAGACGGCCCCACCGCTATCTTCGTCACCTCCCGTCTGGCTCCTGAGCTGCTGGGCTCCATCGCCGTCGCGGCCTACAGCTACATGGCTCTGGTGCCTGTTATCCAGCCGCCTATCATGAAGGCTCTGACCTCCAAGAAAGAGCGTACCGTCGTGATGAAGCAGCTGCGCACCGTGACCAAGACCGAGAGGGTCATCTTCCCCATCATGGTCACCATCATCGTTTCCCTCATCGTGCCGGATGCCGCCGTTCTGGTCGGTATGCTGATGCTGGGCAACCTGATGAAGGAGTGCGGCGTCGTGGACCGTATCCAGAAGACCGCCGGCAATGAGCTGATGAACATCATCACCATCTTCCTGGCTCTGTCTGTTGGCTGCACCACCTCTGCAAACACCTTCCTGAACAGCCGCACCCTGTTCATCATCGTGCTGGGCCTCATCGCCTTCTCCTTCGGCACCGCTGCCGGTGTTCTCTGCGGCAAGGTCATGTATATCCTGACCGGCGGTCAGGTCAACCCCCTGATCGGTTCCGCTGGCGTTTCCGCTGTGCCTATGGCTGCCCGTGTTTCTCAGAAGGTCGGCCAGAGCGAGAACCCCTCCAACTTCCTGCTGATGCACGCAATGGGCCCCAACGTGGCCGGTGTTATCGGCTCCGCCGTCGCTGCTGGTATCCTCATCAACATCTTCGGCTAAGCATTTCCTGAAATTTCCGCTCCATCGTGGTATTGACCGCGGTGGGGCGGTTTTTTGTTTGCATTGTTTTTATGTACAACTTTTTGAAATGTGATATACTATATTTTACGTGATATATCCAGAAATGATTGAAAAGAACAGGTGAAACAATGGCAACAGATCTCGCACAACAATTCTGCGCTTTGCGTGATACGTATATTGAAAAGCAGTTCGGACGCCTGAACGATATGCAGCGGGAGGCGGTGTTCACCACCAACGGCCCTCTGCTCATCCTCGCGGGTGCAGGCAGCGGAAAGACCACCGTGCTGGTCAACCGCATCGCCAACCTCATCCGCTTCGGCTCGGCCCACGGCTCCAGGTGGACGCCCCGGGAGGTGACGGAGGACGATGTGAAAGCCCTGCGCACCGCCATCATGACCGGCACCGACGCCCCGTCGTGGCTGGATGGGATGCTGCGGAAGGACGCCGTCCGGAGCTGGAACGTCATGGCCATCACCTTTACCAACAAGGCCGCCGGTGAGCTGAAAGAGCGCCTGCGCCGGATGCTGGGCGGGGAAGAGGGCGACGAGGTGTTCGCCTCCACCTTCCACTCGGCCTGCGTCCGCATTCTCCGCCGCTGGGCCGAGGAGATCGGCTACCCCCGCAGCTTTACCATCTACGACAGCGACGACTCCCAGCGTGTCATGAAGGCTGTGTACAAAGAGTTGAGCGTGGACGACAAGTTCTTCCCGGTCAAGAGTGCCATCAACCAGATGAGCCGCTGGAAAGACCAGCTCATCAGCCCCGCCGAGGCCCTGAAGACCCCGGCCCGGGACACGAAGGGCGCCCTTGCGGCCAAGGTCTATGCCGCCTATGAAAAGAAGCTCAAGGAGGCCGGTGCTTTCGACTTCGACGACCTCATCTACCAGACGGTCATCCTGCTGTCGGAGCACGAGGACGTGCGGGAGTTCTACCAGAACAAGTACAAATATCTGCTGGTGGACGAGTATCAGGACACCAGTGTGGCTCAGTTCCGGCTCGTGAGCCTGCTCACCGGCCCGGAGAAAAACATCTGCGTCGTGGGCGACGACGACCAGAGCATCTACCGCTTCCGCGGCGCGACCATTGAGAACATCCTCAACTTCGAGCGCATCTATAAAGGCACCAAGACCATCCGACTCGAACAGAATTACCGCTCTACGTCGAATATCCTGAATGCCGCCAACTGTGTCATCCAGCACAACACCGAGCGCAAGGGCAAGACCCTCTGGACCAAGAACGGCGAGGGCGACAAGGTGCAGGTCTATACCGCCGAGAACGAGCAGGACGAGGCCAGCCATATCGCGGACGTCATCGGCCAGCACCTCAAAGAGGGCGGACATCTGGCCGACCACGCCATCCTCTACCGGATGAACGCCCAGTCAGCCCCCATCGAAAGCTACTTCACTCGTGCGGGCATCCCGCATAAGATCGTGGGCGGCCAGCGCTTCAATGACCGCAAGGAAGTCAAGGACATCCACTCCTATATGTCCATCGTGGCGAACCCCGGGACGATGTCCGACTTCGTCGAATCATCAACGAGCCTGCGCGCAAAATCGGCACAACGACCATCGAAGTCATCGCGGATTTGGCGGCTCAGCAGGGCATCAGTATGCTGGATGTCATCTCCCATGCCGACCAGTACGCCAAGCTCAGCCGCGCCATCGCGTCGCTGTTCAAGTTCTGGGACATCTACCAGAAACTGCAGGAATCGCTGGAAACGAAGACGCTGGATGAGTTCGCCTCCGATGTCATCGAGATCACCGGCTACCGCGCCATGCTGGAAGCCGACGCCGCCAAGGGTCACGAGGATGCCGCCGACCGTCTGCAGAACCTTGGTCAGCTGGTCAACAACGTCAAGAGCTACTGCGACCAGCACGGCGAAGAGGCCTCGCTGGAAGGCTATCTGGAGGACATCGCCCTCATCAGCGACATCGACAGCTACAACGAGAGCGCCGACCAGGTGGTGCTGATGACCATCCACTCGGCCAAGGGCCTTGAGTTCCCCTATGTATTCCTCATTGGCATGGAAGAGGGCGTCTTCCCCAGTGAGATGAGCAAGTATTCCGAGGCTGACCTCGAAGAGGAACGCCGTCTGGCCTATGTGGGCATCACCCGCGCCAAGAAGGAGCTTTACATCTCCAACAGCGTCACCCGGATGCTCTATGGCCGCACCCAGCGCAACGAGCCCAGCCGCTTTCCTCCGGGAAATTGAACCGGAGTACATCGAAGAGACCCGCAGCCCGGTGCTGGAACAGCGCTCCCGTCTGGGCGGCTGGGGCAGCGGTTACGGCAGCGATACCGTGCCGGGCGGTGCGTCGGGCTACTCCGGCCCCTCCGGCTGGGGGCGTGCGGCCTCCGGTTACGGTTCGGGCTATGGCAGCCGCAGCGGCTATCTGAATAAAGAATATAACGCACCGATGTCAAATAACCGAGGCTTTGGCTCCGATTACGCGGGCCGGGGAAGTGCTTCGTCGGGTCATGGCGGCAGCGGCTCCGGTTCGGGAAGCAGCGGCTTCGGCTCGGGCTATGGCCGTCCGGCAGCGCCCAAAGCGCCGGTCAAACCCGCAGGCGGCGGTGTGACCTCTTCGCCCCGTCCGGCAGCGGCATCCACCGGCCCCAAGCACTATGAGCCGGGCGACATCGTGGAGCACAAGGTCTTCGGGCGCGGCAAGGTGCTGAAAGTCAAGCCCGCCGCCGGCGACCAGATCGTGGAGATCAGCTTCGAGAAGGTGGGCGTGAAGAAGACCATGGCCAACTTTGCGCCCCTTGTGAAGATAACGACGGAGGAATGAGAAAAAATGATGACTGTCCGATTGATAGCACATACGCCGGAGCCGGAGAAGGTCGTGGCGGCCGCGGCGAAGCTCTGCTACTCCGACGCCCACATCACCGACCTGCTGGACGGGCTGGATGAGGAGAAGACTGCCCGCTTCCTGACCATGCTCAGCGATTTGGGCCACGCCAGCCCCATTGAGCACGCAAGCTTCACCTTCGGCATCGAGGGAGTCTCCCGCTCCCTGCTCGCGCAGCTCACCCGGCACCGGATCGCCTCCTACAGCGTGCAGAGCCAGCGGTACGTCCGTCTGGATGATTTCCGCTACGTCATCCCGCCCGAGATCGAGGCCATCCCCGAGGCAAAGGCGGCGTTTATCGAGAGCATGAACGAGGACGCCAGGCGCTACCTCGACCTCGTGCAGAAGCTGGAAGACGGCCACACCGCCCGCCTCATGGCCGAGGGTCTGCCCGAAAAGCAGGCCCGGGCCAAGGCTTCCAAGCAGGCCAACGAGGACGCCCGCTTCGTGCTGCCCAACGCCTGTGAGACCAAGATGGTGGTGACCATGAACGCCCGCAGCCTGCAGAACTTCTTCCACCTGCGCTGCTGCAGCCGCGCCCAGTGGGAGATACGGCAGCTGGCCGAAGAGATGCTGCGGCTGGTCTACCCGGTGGCACCCCATATCTTCCGCACCGCCGGCCCGGCCTGCGTGTCCGGCCCCTGCCCGGAGGGCAAGATGTGCTGCGGCCGCACCACTGAGGTCCGCGCCCGGTACGCCGCGCTGAAAGGGGAGAAGGCAGAATGAGCAAAGGGCAGGCTTCTTGTCATCGAAGGGCTGGACGGCTCCGGCAAGGCCACCCAGGCAAAGCTGCTGGCCGCCCATCTGGCCGAAAGCGGTCGAAGGGTGATGGAGATCACCTTTCCGGACTACGAGAGCGATTCCAGTGCGCTGGTAAAGATGTACCTCTCCGGTCAGTTCGGCGACAAGCCCGACGACGTCAACCCCTATGCGGCGTCCAGCTTCTATGCGGTGGATCGGTACGCCAGCTATAAGACCAAGTGGGGCAGCTTCTACGAGGAGGGTGGCATCGTCATCGCCGACCGCTACACCACGTCGAACGCGGTGCATCAGTGCTCCAAGCTCCCGCCGGAGCAGTGGGACGACTTCCTCCGCTGGGCCTTTGACTACGAATACAGGCTGCTGGGTCTGCCCGCGCCGGACGCTGTGGTGTACTTACAGGTAGACCCCGCCGTGAGCCAGAAGCTTATGACTGGCCGCTACCACGGCGACGAGAGCAGGAAGGACGTCCACGAAAAGGACATCGAATATCTGGCCCGCAGCCGCCGTGCCGCCGAGTACTGTGCGGTGCATCTGGGCTGGGCCACCGTCCATTGCACGGAAAATGGAGCCATGCGCAGCATCGAGGAGATTCAGGCCGAGGTGCGGGCGCTGGCGGAAAAAGAACTCGGATAACCGCGAAGATGGGAGGGATACTATCAATGTATCGTTTGATGCAGCCGTCGGATGAGGCGGCAGTCGTGGCACTGTGGCAGAAAGAACGCGGCGACAGCGCCGAGTTCATCAAGATGGCTCTGGAAAAGTTCGCCGGGGCGGAAAATATCTACGTCGCTGAGGAAAATGACGAGATAGTCGCTGCGGCGCTGGCGGTCCCCGTCACCCTCAAGGGACGCAGCGGCAGCTACCTCTACGGCCTCTGCGGGCAGGGAAGCCTGCTTCTGGCAGGACTCGTGGACTATCTCTGTGCGCAGCAGAAGCTGCGGGGCGCGGGCTTCACCGTGGCCGTTCCGGCCGGACAGGAGCAGGCCGCGCTGCTGGAAAACAAGGGTTTCCAGCAGGCTTTTGCCCTCCGCTGCCTGCCCCGTGAGGTGTCCCGCAACCTGTGGAGTCAGGCGGAGTTCGACTCCGTGACGGCCCGCAAGCTCTGTGAGCTGCGGGAGCGCTTCTATCCCGATACCGTCCAGTTCCCGCCGGAGCAGATGGCCGTCGTGCTGACCGACCTCTACGCCCGGGGCGCGACCATCGTGTCCAGCGAGAAGGGCTACGGCATCTACTTCCGCCGGGAGGACACCCTCTATTTTGTGGAGCTGATGGCCGAAGACGACCGCTCTGCCGAGGTGCTGATGGAAGCGGCCCGGGAGAAGGAGGTCATCGTGGAGCGCGCCGTCATCACAGTGGGCGCGGCTCAGAACCTTTTCCTCGGCGAAGGCACCCGGCAGGACTACGGCATGATACGGTTCGACGCGGAGCCTTTCGATGTGGAAGAAAGCTATATGCGGCTGATGATGGAAAGCTGAACGGAATGGTAAAGGAGTGTGTACATGGCACACGATGCAAAACATAGAAAAAGCAGAAAAGGCGGCGCAGCGAAAATGATCCTGATCGTGCTGCTGATCCTGGTACTGGCGGCGGGCGGCTGTCTGCTGGCCATCCGAAAAGAAATCAACGGCAGTGCTTCCGCTGGCGAACCGGTGAGTGTGAGCATCCAGCAGGGCAGCGGCGTGGCAGCCATCGCCCAGAAGCTCAAGACGGCGGGCGTCATCAAGTACCCCCACGTCTTCCGCTGGTATGCAGGCAAGCAGGGCGCGGCAGGCAAGCTCCAATACGGCGAGTTCGACCTCGCCCCCGGCAGCTCCTACGACGACATCATCGAGGCACTTTCCGCCTACGCGAAGGCCGACAGCGTCCGGCTGACCTTCCCCGAGGGCACGACGGCCATCGCCATTGCGAAAAAAATGGAGGATGCCGGGCTGTGCAGCGCCGAAGACTTCCTCAAGGAGGCCAACACCGGCGACTTCAGCCAGTACAAGTTCTGGCAGTACGTCCCCGATGACAAGGACGCCCCGGACCGCTTTCTCAAGTGCGAGGGTTATCTTTTCCCGGATACCTACGATTTCCTGAAGGACGACACCCTCCATCATTACGTTGAGACGTTCTATTCTCACTTCGACAAGCAGATCACCGATGAGATGTATGCCGAGATGGAAAAGCAGGGGATGACCCTCTCCGAGGTGGTCACTCTGGCGTCCTTCGTGCAGGAGGAGGCCGGCAACGATCAGGACGATAATGTGGCGCAGGTGTTCCGCAACCGTCTGGCCGAGGGTTCGCCCTACCCCAAACTGCAGAGCAACACCTCCAGCCACGTCCAGAGCGACGCCGACAACAACTACCTCTGGAACTGGGTCGCGCCCTACTACGGCGGCTGGGACAGCATCCCGGAGAACATTCTGGAAGCCTACGACACCTACACCTGCACCGGCCTCTCCGCCGGCCCCATCTCCAACCCCGGCGTCGCGGCCATCCGTGCGGCGCTTGACCCGCAGCCCGACGATGAGGCGAAGGCCGCCTATTTCTTCGTCACCGACCTTGCCGGTCACTACTACTACGCCCGCACCTACGCAGACCACCAGAAAAACTGCGATGAGGCGGCAAAAGTTAATAAAAGTATGAAGTAAAAAGAGGAATACCATGTTACAGATACCGGAACTTCTGGCCCCGGCAGGCGACCTCGAGCGCCTGCGGTATGCCATCAACTACGGCGCGGACGCCGTTTACTGCGCTCTGCCCGAGTTCGGGATGCGCTCTGCACCCACCAACTTCACCCCGGAGCAGCTGAGCGAGGGCGTCATCTATGCCCACGCCCGGGGCCGCAAGGTCTACCTGACCATGAACACCCTGCCCACCAACGAGGAGGCTGACCGTCTGCCTCAGGCCATCAAGGACGCTGCCGCCGCCGGTGTGGACGCCTTCATCGTGGCAGACCTCGGCGTTGGACGCCTGCAAGACGTTCGCGCCCGACATCGACGTCCATATGTCCACCCAGACCGGCATCACCAACTGGGCCGCTGCCCGCGCCGCCTACAACATGGGCGCGAAGCGGGTGGTGTTGGCCCGGGAGATGACCCTGCAGGACATCGCCACCCTCCGCGACAAGACCCCGCCGGAGCTGGAAATCGAGGCTTTCGTCCACGGCGCCATGTGCATGAGCGTCTCGGGCCGCTGCCTGCTCTCCAACTACATGGCAGGCCGCGACGCAAACCGCGGCCAGTGCGCCCAGCCCTGCCGCTGGAAGTACTATCTCAGCGAGGAGACCCGCCCGGGCCAGCTCTATGAGATCGGCGAGAACGAGAACGGCAGCTACATCCTGAACGCCAACGATATGTGTACCGCGCCCTTCCTCGACCTCATCTGCAACGCGGGCGTGGACAGCCTCAAGATCGAGGGCCGCGCCAAGACTTTCTACTACGTCGCCAGCGTGACGGCGGCCTACCGCCGCGCCCTCGACCAGTATCTGGCCGACCCGATGAACGAGAACTTCGAGCTGCCGGAAGAGGTTTTGGCTGAGCTGACCCGCACCAGTCACCGCCACTATTCGCCCGGCTTCTACTTTGGCCGGGAGCAGGCCCGTCAGGCCACCGACAGCGCTACTTACATCCGCGAGTGGGAGGTTGTCGGTACGGTGGACGGCTGGGAGAACGGCGTCGCCAGCTGCCAGCAGCGGGGCAAGTGGAGCCTCGGCGACACGCTGGAAGTGCTCTGCCCGGATGGCCGCAGCATCCCGCTGGACCCCGAGTGGATCAAGAATGAGGTCGGTGAGCTGGTGGAGTCCACGCCCCACGCGATGGAGCGCTATACCATCCCCACCCCGGAGCTGCCGCCGATGAGCCTGCTGCGCCGGAAAGTCTGAGAATCAAAAGCAAAGCCGCCTGTCATTCGTTGAATGACAGGCGGCTTTTATCGTTTATCTCTATTATTCCGGCTTGACCTGCAGCTCCTGCTCGCAGTAGATGCAGCGATACTTGCCGTTGGAGCTCAGCTCAAAGATCTGGTCGCACTCTTCCTCGATGGAGGAGATGCAGCGGGGGTTCTTGCACCGCACGATGTTGACCAGACGCTTGGGGGGCTGGGGCTTTTCCTTCTTGACAGCCTTGCCGTTCTCGATGACGGTCACGCTGATGTCGGGGTCGAGATAGGCCAGCACGTCGAGGTTGAGCCAGGAGGCGTCGCCCTCCACCTTGATGATGTCCTTCCGGCCCGACTCTGCCTTGTGGCTGCGGGCGTTCTGGATGAGGGCCACACTGGAGGTGCGGTTGCCCTTGATGCCCAGCAGGTCCATCAGGCCGATGGCCGTGCCTGCCTTGATATGGTCGATGACGATACCGTTCTGAATTTCATCAATGTTCAGCATCTCAGTTACCCTCCTTTTCAGCCTTGGGGTCCTTGAGGCCCAGCAGTGTCATGATCAGCGCCATGCGGACGTAGACGGCGTTCTGCACCTGCTCAAAGTAGGCGGCGCGGGGGTCGTCGTCCACTTCCAGCGTGATCTCATTGACGCGGGGCAGGGGATGAAGCACGGCCATGTCAGGCTTGGCAAGGGCCATCTTCTCTTTGGTGAGGATATAGCTGTTCTTCAGACGGACATAGTCTTCCTCGTTGAAGAAACGCTCCTTCTGGACACGGGTCATGTAGAGGATGTCCAGCTCGGGCATGGACTCCTCGAGGCTGCGGGTCTCCTTATAGGGGATGTGGTTGGCCTCGAGCACGTCGGTGATGATGTAGTCCGGCACCCGCAGCTCCTCGGGGCTGATGAGGACGAAGCGGATGTTCTCACAGCGCGCCATGGTCTTGATGAGGGAGTGGACGGTGCGGCCAAACTTGAGGTCGCCGCACAGGCCGATGGTCAGGTCGTTCAGACGGCCCTTGCGGCGGCGAATGGTCATCAGGTCGGTCATGGTCTGGGTCGGGTGCTGGTGGCCGCCGTCGCCTGCGTTGATGACAGGGATGCGGGAGTACCGGCTGGCCCGCAGCGGTGCGCCCTCCTTGGGGTGACGCATGGCCACGATGTCGGCGTAGCAGGAGACGACGCGGATGGTGTCGGCCACGCTCTCGCCCTTGGATGCACTGGAGACGGTCTCGCTCGGGAAGCCGAGGACATGGCCGCCGAGGTTCAGCATCGCGGCCTCAAAGGAGAGACGGGTGCGGGTGGACGGCTCGTAGAACAGGGTGGCCAGCTTTTTGTGGGCGGCCACGTCCTGATAAGCGGCCGGGTCGGCGCAGATGTGGTCGGCCAAATCCAGCAGAGAGGTGATCTCCTGCTGGCTGAGATCCAACGGATCGATCAGATGACGCATATTGTTTTGTTTCCCTCCGTCAAAGAAGCTTTCGAAGAATCGAGAAGTCGAAGAAATTCGTGTAGTAGCTCAGCGAACGCATGACGGGATGGCAGAGCCGGTTGTAGCAGATCTCATCCAGCAGCAGCATGGCCTCGCCGGGGGCCAGACGCATGGCGGCGCGGATGGATTCGTCCCCGCAGCTGGCCTTGAGGTGGGCCACATTGGAAGCCACCTGCTGGCGGCACTCCCGCTCTAGAACATCGAAGACGTCGCCCGACAGGTCGATGCGGGTGAAGTCCCGGCTGCCGAAGAGGGCGCGGGGCAGGTAGTCGATGGAGTAGATGACGGGGGTGGTGTCGGCGAGGATGCGCTTCTTGATGCAGATCACCTCGTCGCCCGGCTCGATGGCAAGCTCCCGGGCCAGCTCTTCGTTGGCGCGGACGGGATAGATCTGGATGCCATCGGCGTGGGGGTAGCTGCCAAAGCTGCGGATGAGCGGGTAATACTCCAGCTTCTGGTCCAAGCGGCTGCGCAGGCCCAGCACGCTCCGGTTGACCACTGTGCCGATGCCGCGCACCCGCTCGATGTAACCCGCACGCTCCATCTCGCTCAGTGCGTCTCGGATGACGGTGCGGCTGACGCCGAGTTCGGCGGCAAGGTCCACCTCCGCAGGCAGACGGTCGGCTGTGCATAGCGGCCGGTGCGCAGTTCCTCTAGCAAGGCGCTGACGATGCGGTCGCTGATGACAGCGCCGCCCAAGCGGCTGGAAGGGGATAAGCTGGGATCTCTCATGGTTCGTTTCCTCCGGTACACGGGCAGGGCGGCCCTGCCTGGACTTCCGAAAAAGCTGTGCCTGAGCACAAAAAGCTTTTTCTGCAAATATTATAGCATAAATTGACAATGTTTCAAACGGCATTTATACTGGAATCGACCGGAAAGTATGATTTTATTTTGGAGGGATAGAGCAAGAATGGAAGTTCTTCTGCACAAAGTGTGCGGCCGGCCCGCAAGCCGCACCATGACCCTGCGCGCCGCCGGGCCGGAGGATGCCGCCGCCTTTTACGCCTTGCAGAACGAGGTGCGGGCCGCGATGCCCCACCCGGAGCAGTTCGTACCCGACACGCTGGAAAACATCGCCCGCTACCTGAAAGAGGACCTGTGCATCGGCGGGTGGGACGGCGGGCGGCTGGGGGCCTACTTCATCATGCGGTACTGCGGGCAGGACGCGCACAACTACGCCGCCTTTATGGGCATCCCGCGAGAAGAGTGGGACGGCTGGGCCAACGCCGACAGCGCCATCGTCCACCCCGACTACCGGGGCAACGGTCTGCAGCGGAAGCTGCTGGAAGCAGCCCTGACCCGGCTCCGCCCCGGCATCGTGGGCATCGGGGCCACCGTCAGCCCGGAAAATCAGTACAGCCTGAACAACGCTCTGGCCAGCGGCTTTGAGATCGTCTGCCGTCGGGAGATGTACGGCGGGTATGACCGGTATCTGCTGGCGAAGGCTCTCTCCGTCACCTTCGGTGACACTGCCCGGGTTGCGGCTCCCAGCGTCTGCTTCGCTGCCGCTCGCATCCTTGCTGGCCACTGCCCCAACAGCTCCTCCCTGTTTCCGCCGCTGGCGGCGGTCGTCGCCGTTGCTCCCGAGAGGCACTGGCGTGTCGGTCAAGCCCATGCTGGACGAGTAAAGCTTAATTTGTATCGCAAACAGTAGTGCCCTGCTACCAAGGCTAGCAGCAGCTTGACAAGGAACATGGTTCCGTAGCTGCTGCCCTCTGTAGCAGGGCACTATTTTTTGCGTTATATTGAGAGCCTTCAGCAATCAGCACAGACCTGTCCGGCCTGCCAATGGCTCTCCCTTTGGGAGAGCTGGCGCGGAGCGCCTGAGAGGGCAAGGATGCTGCCAAACAGCTCTTGCACTGCGATCGTATCGCTCTGACAAAGAGCCTGCTTACCGCTGTGCGGCAGCTTTAAGGCTCTCGTTCATCTTATGCCGTACCACCAGCAGGCAGGCCAGATGCACCAGTGTAGTGAGGATCCAGCTGACGGGGTAGCTGAGGTAAAGCATCGTGGTGGTGTGGAACAGCCGGAAGATGGTGGCAATCCAGACAAGGCGGAGCAGACAGCTGCCCACGAGGCTGACCACCATCGGCAGGACGGAGTAGCCCCGGCCACGCAGACAGCTGGCCAGCACGTCCATGCAGCCGCAGAGCAGGTAGGTGGTGCAGATGATGTGCATACGGGCCAGACCGGCAGTCACCACGACCTCGTCGGAGGAGTAGAAGTGGAGCAGCTGCTCGCCCAGCAGGGAAGCACCGCCGCCCAGCACGAGGCCGGTGACGGTGGCGCAGAGCAGGCAGTTGCGCATGACGCGGTCCAGGTTGTCGTACCGGCGGGCGCCCATGTTCTGGCTCGTGAAGGTGACAGCAGCCTGGGCGAAAGCGTTCATGGCGGTATAGACGAAGCCCTCGAGGTTGGAAGCGGCAGAGTTGCCGGCCACGACGATGGAGCCGAAGGAGTTGACCGCCGACTGGATGACGACGTTGGAGAGGCTGAACACGGTGCTCTGCAGACCGGCAGGCAGGCCGATGCGCAAAATCTGGCCCAGAACCCCCGCATGGAAGCCCAGATGGCCGAGGTCGAGGTGGAGCGGGCCTTTTCTCCTTCACGAGCAGGGCCGTGACCATGCAGGCGGAGACGGTCTGGCTGATGATGGTGGCCAGAGCGACGCCCGCCACGCTCATGGAGAAGAGGATGACGAACACGAGGTTCAGCACCACATTGATGACGCCTGCCACGGCCAGACAGAACAGAGGCCGCCTGGTGTCGCCCACGGCGCGCAGGAGGGCCGAGCTGAGGTTGTACAGCATGGTCATGGGCATACCGATGAAGTATATCTTTAGGTAGAGGGTGGACAGGCCGATGACGTCCTCCGGGCAGCTCATCAGCTCCAGCAGGACGCGGGCCGCAAAGATGCCCACCACGGCCAGAAAGAGACCGCTGACGAGGCCCAGCGTCACCGACGTCTGGACGGTGGTGTGGACGCCCTCCTCATCCTTTGCGCCGAAACAGCGGGCCGCGACGACGTTCGCGCCCAGCGACAGGCCCACGAACAGGTTGACCAACAGGTTGATGAGTGCGCCGTTGGAGCCCACGGCGGCCAGCGCCGTGCTGCCCGCAAAGCGCCCCACGACGACGACATCGGCTGCGTTGAACAGCAGCTGCAGGATGCTGGATGCCGCCAGCGGCAGGGAAAACAGGATGATCTTTTGCAGCATGGGGCCGCTGGTCAGATCGCCGGTCCGGGAATTTTGTGTCATGGAAATACTCTGCCTCCTCAAATATCAGATGGTACTCACGAAAAAACGCGCCGCTCAACAGCGAGCGACACAGATAGTATTATAATACGGTTTCGGGTAAAGTACAAGTAAAATCAAAGCTTTTTCCGTACAAAAATGCACCCCTGCACACAGGGTGCAGGGATGCGGATGTATGTTTGCGAAACAGAACGCTTACTTCTGGGGCTTCATGTAGATGTGGTGAGGCAGACCGGCGATGTAGAGCGGGGTCAGCTCAGCCTGAATGAGGGGCCGTGCGTAAGCGAGGAAATCTTCCGTCATCTGGGTGTGATTCTCGTTCATCCAGCTCAGCGGCACCTTCTTCTCGAGATTTGCGACCTCGCTGATGGGGTGCAGCTCAGTGGTACACTGATAGGGGCTGTTGGAGATGCGCTTCAGGGCCACCATCTGGCCGGTGTGGCCCTCAAACGCAGCCTTGACAGCAGCACCGCCGACCTGATAGGCCTCGGTGATGTCGGTGCGGCTGGTCAGGTGGCCGGCGCAGCGCTGCAGGGTGGAAAGCTCGATGCAGCGGGTCTTGGTGTCCAGATTGCGGGCTACGACGTTGGCCAGATAGCGGGCGGTGCCGGTCAGGGCCTTGTGGCCGAAAGCATCCACTGCGTGGACATCGTCGGCCAGCTCACAGACATAGCGGCCATCCTCGAGCTTGACGCCCTCAGACACCGCGATGACGATGCTGGGCTTCTTCTCCTGCATCACGCGCACCTTCTCGATGAAGTGCTCCACATTGAAGGGGACTTCGGGCAGGCAGATCATGTCCACGCCCTCGCAGTCGTCGCTCTTGGCCAGTGCGGCGGCGGCGGTCAGCCAGCCCGCATTGCGGCCCATGATCTCGACGACGGTGACGTACTTGGTGCCGTAGACGGTGGCGTCGCGGATGATCTCCTTCATCACCACGCCGATGTACTTGGCCGCAGAGCCGTAGCCGGGGGTGTGGTCGGTGACCATCAGATCGTTGTCGATGGTCTTAGGCACGCCCATGAAGCGGATGTCGCTCTGGATGCACTCGCCGTACTCAGCCAGCTTGCCGATGGTGTCCATCGAGTCGTTGCCGCCGATGTAGAAGAAGTAGCCGATGTCCAGCTTTTCGAGGATGGCGAAGAGCTTCTTGTACACGGCCTCGTCGGTGTGCCAGTCGGGCAGCTTGTAGCGGCAGCTGCCGAGGAAGCTGGAGGGGGTGCGCTTGAGCAGCTCGATGTCGAGGTCATCGATCAGCAGGGTGGACAGATCCACGACCCGCTCCTCCAGCAGACCGGCGACGCCGTTGCACATGCCGTAGACGATGTCCGCGCCGCGGCTCTTGCAGCTCTCGAACACACCAGCCAGACTTGCGTTGATGACAGAGGTGGGGCCGCCGGATTGGCCAACGATTGCATTTTTACCCATGATGATTTCTCCTTTTTTGTTTTTCTGTTTCGGCTTTATAAAATCGTGCAGGAGCACGAAAACAGACGCGGGGAAGGGGAGAAGCGAGTTTCCTTACAGGCAGATGTGGCGGGGCGTACCGTTGACATAGACGGGGGTGACCTCGTCGAGGATGAGCGGGCGGGCGTATTCCTCGAACGCCGCCGTCACCTGCATCCCGTCGGGGGTGATCCAGTCCAGCGGCACCTTCTTTTCGAGGTTTGCCACCTGCTGGACATCCACCGCTTCGGTGATGCACTGATAAGGATACTCGGAAACGCGCTTGAGCGCGATCATTTTGCCCGTCTCACCGGCAAAGGCTGCGGCTGCCGCTGCGCCGCCCACGGCGTAGGCCTCGGTCACGTCGGTGCGGCTGGCCAGATGGCTGGCGCAGCGCTGCAGTGTCGAGAACTCGATGGCGCGGCTCTTGCAGTTCAGCTTGTCGTGGATGAGGTCGGACAGATAGCGGCTGGTGCCGCTGAGGATGGCTTTGTGGCCGAAGGCGTCCAGCTGGCCTGCCGTGGACACGAGGTCGCACAGATAGGTGCCGTCGGCGGTCTTGACGCCCTCGCTGGCCGCGATGATGACGTTGGACTTCACCCGCTGCAGCTCATCCACTCTGGCGAGGAACTTGTCCTGGTCAAAGGGGACTTCCGGCAGAAGGATGAGGTCGGGGCCGTCGCTGTCGTCGCCGCCTGCGAGGCAGGCCGCACCGGCCAGCCATCCGGCGTGACGGCCCATGATCTCGGCCACAGTCACGCTGCGGATGTCGTAGACGGAGGAGTCACGGATGACTTCCTTGAGGATGGTGGCGATGTACTTGGCCGCAGAACCGTAGCCGGGGGTGTGGTCGGTGAGGCAGAGGTCATTATCGATGGTCTTGGGTACACCGATAAAACGCACCGCACTGCCTACCTGTGCGCCGTAGCGGCTGAGCTTGGCGATGGTGTCCATCGAGTCGTTGCCGCCGATGTAGAACACCGCGCAGATGTCGTACTTGTCAAACAGGGTGAACAGCTTGACGTAGGGCGTGGAGTCTTCCTCCGGCTCGGGCAGCTTGTAGCGGCAGCTGCCCAGATAGCTGGACGGCGTGCGCTTGAGCAGCTCGATGCTGAGCCGGTCGTCCAGCAGGACGTTCAGCTCCACAAGCTCCTCCTTCAGCAGCCCCTCGATGCCGTGCTTCATGCCGTAGACCTTGTCTGCGCCCAGACTGCAGGCGGCTTTATAGACGCCTGCGAGACTGGAATTGATGACGGCGGTAGGGCCGCCGCTCTGGCCGATGATGACATTCTTGGCCATGAGAACCTCCTTGTACCATTTACCGATAAATTGGACTTCCTGTGCGCCGCAGTACCGCTCCGCGCTGTCCCCGTTTCGTGGTCCGTACACCCTGCACAGTGTACAGACGGGGGAACAGCCAACAATCAATAACTGCAACTCGCACAAAAGTTCTAGCAGGTCGTGCAAGCACTTCGAGAAATGTGTGCAAAAATCTGCTCTTCTTCTATTGTAACCGTTTTGCCTGTTGTATGCAAGCCCTAATTGGTTGCAGAGGCAAAAAATTATGATAAAATAGGTGCTGCACAGATCTGCCGGGCCGGAAAGCGGGGATAACCCGCCGACGCCAGGGCAGACTAAGAGCAGAACCAAACGAAAGCGGGAACACCTTTATGGGCATTTCACACGATTATCATAGCACGGGCCGGAGCCGCAGAGGCGGTCCCGGCGGCGTCATCCGGTTTGCGGGGGCCGTGGCCGGCATCCTGCTGGTGAGCTTCGCCATCACGGCCATCCTTGAGCACGGACAGGCACAGCCCGAAGAGCTGCCCACCGTGACGGCCAACGGCACGGCGCAGAACATTCTGGCCCCGCTGCCCATGCAGGGCGCGGCGGACAGCACCACCGACAGCGCCGTCAGCGGCGGGGAGAACGCAGCGGCAGACGGCACGCCCGCCGTGACCCTCGAGCAGTTCGGCCCGGCCCGTCAGACGGCGGGAGCCTACAGCGTCAAAGCCTACGACAGCAGCGTCATCCGCCAGCCTGCCTGCGGGCAGGTCGATCTGAGCTACTTCTCCGATGCCGCCTTTCCTCGGTGACAGCCTGACGGTGGGCTTCTCCGACTATAAGATCAACCTCGGCGGTGCGCTCATCTGCGGCTACACCGGCGTTGGTCCGGATGCCATCGTCAACCGCAGCGCCGTCAAGAGCAGTGTGCGGGGCGAGGAAGTCGCGCTGGATGTGCTGGCCGCCGCCCAGCCCAAGAAGCTGTATATCCTGCTGGGCACCAACACCCTGACCACCGTGGGCGCGGCAGACCGCTTCCTCGCCTATTACGGTCAGATGCTGGACGTCCTGCGCCAGACGCTGGGCGAGGGGTGCGTCATCTATGTCCAGTCCATCCCGCCCGTCCGCCCCGAGGCGGCCGTGGAAAAGCCGGGCCTTGCCTCGGACATTATCCGCTCGGTGAATGAGCAGCTGGCCCTGCTGGCCGCAGATAAGGGTTGTGTCTACCTCGATTTGTGGGAGACGCTGGCCGACGGCGAGGGGAACCTGAAAGAGGTGCTGGCTGCGCCGGACGGCGTCCACTTCTCGGCGGGCAACGGCTACGGCGCGTGGGTCACTTACCTGCGCAACCACGCCAAGTATTCTGCCGATAATGCATGGACGCCCGGCAGCGCCTATGCAGGCTGAAATTTCAAAAATACAACGGCAAATGCCCTGAATCGCAGGATCCAGGGCATTTTTGCTGCAAAAAATCTCAAAAGAGAGTTTTATCGGACAGATGATTTGTAAAATAGGAGGCAGAAGAGAGTACGGCCAGAGGAAAGGATGGTAAAAATGAAGTACCTGTTTGTGACGCTCATGTGGAATGCCCGGGCCGAAATGCCCGGTGCCGGGCGATATTTTTGCGGTCTGCTGTCAGTCTTACAGCCCGAATGGAATGACGCGGTACGGACGCTACACCCATCTGGACGACATGAGCGCCCTGACGCAGTGGACAAAAAAGATGCTGTTTACCACAACATCACGGTACTGGAAACAGCAAAGCCGCGAAAAGAGATTTTGAATACGATAGCGGAGACCTTCCCGGCCTATGACGTTCTGGTCCTGTGGAGCCGGAAAGAATATGAGCTGTTCCGGCAGGCGATGCATGACTGCGGACATCGCCTCTGTACGGGGAAAGTCGTTCTGCTGGAAGAACTGCTGGGAGCAGTCGTCCGCCCCGGAAAGAGGGGTCGGGTGCCTTTTCAGCAGGTGCTGAGGGCGTTTCATGTCCAGACGACCCGGGAGACGTTTTACCAGCCGAAATACCGGGCGGGCTTTCTGCTTGAGCTGTGGGACAGGGTGAGCCAGCTTGCGGCGCAGAGCGAGGAGTGGACGCAGACAGAACTCTGCCTTAACCCCAGGACAAACACCGTCCACCTGCCGGGATGCAGTCATCTCGGCCTGACGGGCGGACAGCCCTGTACGCCGCAGGTGCTGCTGGAAGGTGCTGCCCTCTGCAGAGACTGCCAAAAGAAGAAGGCGCTGTATCTCTGGGAGATGAAGCGGCTGCACGCAGTGAAGTTCCAGCCTCACGCAGGTGCTCTGGGGACGCCGCAGAATTATCCGCCGGCACCGAAGCTGTTCTACCGGGAGGGCGACCCGCAAAAGCTTTACCATGACCGTGCCTGCCCCTGCTGCAAACCGTTCCGGGAGGGGCCGGACTATCTGCAGTGGAAGCCGCTTTTCGGGAGAGCCGATGCGGCAGCCTTCGGCCTGACGGCCTGCGACCGGTGTTCACCGCTGGGCATCCGGTACGGGCAGACCCGGACGCAGATAGAGTCCTTCTGCAGCCAGAGAGGGATGCAGTGTGTGCTGCGGGATGGCGAGATCGACGTCACGACGTCCATCGGCGGGTGGCGGCTCGTCTGGAAGGGAAAAAAGATAAGATCTGGCTCTATCACAAGAACACCCATAGGAGCCATCTGACTGAGAGTGAGGACATCCCCGGCTATCACAGTCAGGCCATTCACAAGAAGACCATCATGGAGTATTTGGAATACATCGTCCAGCACGACCTCTACCGGAAAAACAGTCCGCTCCCGGAGACGGGGAGTGTCCCTGCCGCAAAACCGCCGAAGCCGACCCATCGGGGACACGGCCATCACCGGGACGCAAAGGGGGCAAAGCATTTCCAAAAGCACAAGACGAACAAGGTGAAGGTGAGCTCACTGGAAGAACTGCAGGCGCTGGCCCGGCAGAAAATGACCGGAGAAGAGGAATAAAGACAAACAAAAATCCCGCCCTTTGCACATAGAGTGCAGAGGACGGGACGTTTTGTATTTTATGGAGAAGGGTTACTTCATCTTGCTCTTGGCCTTCATGCGCTGCTCGTGGTTGAGGATCTGCTTGCGGATGCGCAGGTTCTCGGGGGTGACCTCCAGCAGCTCGTCCTGAGCCAGGAACTCGAGGCAGCCCTCGAGGCTCAGCTTGCTGATGGGGATGAGGCGCAGAGCATCATCAGAGCCGGAAGCACGGGTATTGGTCAGGTGCTTGGTCTTGCAGACGTTGACATCGACGTCCTCGCCGGAAGCGGTGTAGCCGATGACCATGCCCTCGTAGACCTTCTCGCCGGCGCCCACCAGCAGAGTGCCGCGCTGCTGCGCGTTGAACAGGCCGTAGGTGACAGCCTCGCCGGTCTCAAAGCTGACCAGAGAACCGGTGGAGCGGTTGGCGATCATGCCAGCCCAGACGTCATAGCCGTCGAAGATCTGGTTGATGATGCCCTCGCCGTGGGTATCGGTCAGGAACTGGTTGCGGTAGCCGAACAGGCCGCGGCTGGGCATACGGAACTCCAGACGCACACGGTCGGAACCCAGAGACTCCATCTGCTGCAGGATGGCCTTGCGCTGGCCCAGACCGGTCATGACAGCACCCTGATACTGGGAGGGAACGTCGATGACGACGTGCTCCATAGGCTCGTAGGTCTTGCCGTCGATGACCTTGGTCAGGACGTGCGGGGGAGAGACCTGCAGCTCATAGCCTTCGCGGCGCATGGTCTCGATGAGGATGGACAGATGCATCTCGCCACGGCCCATGACGCGGAAGGAATCAGTGGTGGCAGAGTCCTCCACCTTCAGAGCGACGTCCTTCAGCAGCTCTTTCTGCAGACGGTCACGGATCTGGCGGCTGGTGACATACTTGCCCTCACGGCCGGCCAGCGGGCTGTCGTTGACGGAGAAGGTCATCTCGACGGTGGGGTCGTTGATCTTCACGAAGGGCAGCGGCTCGATATTGGAGGGGCTGCACAGGGTGTTGCCGATGGTGACGTCGGGCAGACCGGAGAAAGCCACGATGTCGCCTGCGGTGATGTTGTCGCAGGGCTGACGGCCATTGGCCTGGAAGTCATACAGCTTGGTCAGACGGCCGCGCATCTTGAGGTCGGGGTTGTGCCAGTCGCACACGACCACTTCCTCGCCCACCTTGGCGACGCCGTTCTGGATGCGGCCGATGCCGATGCGGCCAACGAACTCATTGTAGTCCACAGAGGACACCAGCATCTGGAAGGGAGCCTCGGGGTCGCCCTCGGGCGGCTTGATGGTGCTCAGCAGGGTGTCGAACAGGGGGACCAGGTCAGTGCCGGGTACATCGGGGTCAAGGCTTGCAGTGCCATCACGGCCGCAGCAGAACAGCATGGGGCAGTCCAGCTGCTCGTCGGTAGCGCCCAGGTCCATCAGCAGGTAGAGGACTTCGTCGATGACTTCCTTGATGCGGGCGTCGGGACGGTCGATCTTGTTGATGGCGACAACAAGGCTCAGATTCTGCTGCAGAGCCTTCTGCAGCACGAAACGGGTCTGGGGCATGCATCCCTCAGCAGCGTCCACCAGCAGCAGGACGCCGTTGACCATCTTCAGCACGCGCTCGACCTCGCCGCCGAAGTCGGCGTGGCCCGGGGTATCGACGATATTGATCTTGACACCCTTGTAGGTGCAGGAGCAGTTCTTGGCCAGAATGGTGATGCCGCGCTCACGCTCGATGTCACCGCTGTCCATGACACGCTCTGCCACAGCCTGATTGTCGCGGAAAGCGCCGCTCTGATGCAGCATCGCGTCCACCAGCGTGGTCTTGCCGTGGTCAACGTGAGCGATGATAGCGACATTGCGCAAATCGTTACGAACCATAAAATACAACCTCTCTATTTGGAATCTCAGTAGAAGTTACGTCATACGATTTAAGTTTATATCATCCGGGGGTGGTTTGTCAAGATTGTATAAAAAATTTTTTGATGGATTCGGCGTTTTGCCCGAGAATCGGCTATCGATTTGGGCGGCATTACAGCGCGAAACGTGATATACTTAATGTACCAAAGTTGGGTAATCCCGTTGGAGGTGTGTCTATGAAACTGACGTTTTGGGTGCTAACCACGAAGTGACCGGCAGTTGTACCCTCTTGGAAGCGGCGGGACAGCGCTACCTCATCGACTGTTGTATGGAACAGGGCAAGGATGTCTATGAGAACCAACCCATCCCTGTTGCACCGGGCGAGATCGACGGCGTGCTGGCCACCCATGCCCATATCGACCACACGGGCCTTCTGCCTCTTCTGGTGCGCAACGGCTTCCGGGGCAGGATCTACGCCACCAGGCCCACGGCAGAACTGTGCAGCATCATGCTGCGCGACTCGGCGCACATCCAGGAATTCGAAGCCGAGTGGAAGAACCGCAAAGGCCAGCGCTCCGGTGCAGAGCCTGTGGAACCCATGTACACCATTCAGGACGCCGAGGCAGCCATCGCGCTGTTCCGGGGCTATGATTACAATAAAGGAGATCGAGCTTGCGCCCGGCATCGTCATCCGCTTTGTGGATGTGGGCCATCTGCTGGGCTCGTCCAGCATCGAGATATGGGTGACGGAGAACGGCGCGACCACAAAGCTGGTCTTCTCCGGCGACATCGGCAACCTCGACCAGCCTATCATCAAAGATCCCACGTATCTGAAAGACGCAGATTATGTCTTTATGGAGTCCACCTACGGTGACCGCAGCCACGGTCCGCGGCCTGACTATGTGGCCGAGCTGGCGAAGATCCTGCAGCGCACCTTTGACCGCGGCGGCAATGTGGTCATCCCGAGCTTTGCAGTGGGCCGCACTCAGGAACTGCTCTACTTCATCCGCGAGATAAAGGAAAAAAGAATCTGGTCACCGGCCACGGCTGTTTCCCGGTGTACATCGACAGCCCGCTGGCCATCGAGGCTACCCGCATCTTCAAGGACACCGATTCCTCCTGCTTTGATGAAGAGACCAACGCCCTGCTGGCAAAGGGCATCGACCCCATCCAGTTCCCGGGCCTGAAGGTCAGCGTCACCAGCGATGAGTCCCGTGCCATCAACACCGACCCCGTGCCGAAGGTCATCATCTCGGCCAGCGGCATGTGCGAAGCGGGCCGTATCCGCCACCACCTCAAGCATAACCTCTGGAGGAAGGAATGCACCGTCCTCTTTGTGGGCTATCAGGCCGTGAACACGCTGGGCCGCTCTCTGCTGGAGGGTGCGGACAACGTGAAGCTCTTCGGCGAATCCATCGAGGTGCAGGCGGAGATCTGCCAGCTCACCGGCCTTTCGGGCCACGCCGACAGGGAGGGCCTGCTGAAGTGGGTCAACTCCTTTGAGCCGAAGCCCAAGCGGGTGTTCATCATCCACGGCGAGGATGAGGTGGAGAACATCTTTGCCCAGACCCTCACTGAGCAGGGCTTCAACGCCTGCGCACCTTATAATGGTGAGCAGTGGGCCATCGGTGCTGAAGGTGCGGTCTGCCTGAAGGAAGGCACCCGTATCCGCATCGAGCACCACATCAGCGAGGGTGCAGCCCGTGCAGCTACCGTCTTCCAGCGCCTGCTCAATGCCGGCAAGCGTTTGCTGCGAGTCATCGAGCACAACGAGGACGGTGCCAACAAGGACCTCGCCAAGTTTGCCGACCAGATCAACGCTCTCTGTGACAAGTGGGACAGATGAGGCAAACATCCCGGCGGCATAGCTGCTCCGAAAACATCGTTCTGAAATAAAATGATGTAAAACCGACTCGAGTTCGTGTATTCTCACACGGCTCGGGTCGGTTCTTTTTTTGCGTCCAAAAGAGGAAAACACAGTTTTCTGTGCGCTTTTGCACAAGCTTCCGACTATTTCATGAGAATCGTTGACTTTGAATGTACAAAATGCTACCATATGGCACAAGAAAAGGCAAAGATAACGAAATAAAGTTGTTTCAAGGGCGCAGAGGCCGGCATCTGTGCTGGAAACGGCTCGAAGTTTTTGTCTGCGTGCGGATGGTATCGGCAGAAGCCTCCGCACAGGAAATGACTGCCGAAAAAGGAGGTCTCAATGATAGAATACAAGCTTTCTCTTGCGTCGTCCGGCGCGGTAAAAGCACCGGGTTATGAGGATATGCTGCGGTTTGGCTACAACAAGAACTGCGGCGTCTATCGGCTGAGGGTGACTGCCGCCGACGAGTGGAAGGGGATGAAGCTCCGGGTGTTCTGGCATACGCCGGAGGGTGACCCGCCTACATCGCTGGTAGAGAACGGTGTGGTGGAGGTGCCTGCCTTCGTCACGGCTGTGTCCGGCGAGGGCCGCATCACCTTCGAAGGCTCCGACGGCACCCGGACCATCACCAGCGCCGATATGCGTTACCGCGTGGCGGCAAATTCCGGCACCGAAGACGGTACTATGCCGCCGCTGGGTACGCCTGCGTGGCAGCAGCTGGTGGGCTGGGTGGAAGAAGTCGGTGCAGACGCCCGGAAAAGTGCCGAACAGGCCCGGAAGTCGATGAAACAGGCCGAAAGCGAAAAAAGCGCAGCGGCCGGTAGTGCTGCAGCGGCGGCGAAAAAAAACTGAAAGAGCTTCAGGATGGCATCGCTGCGGGAGATTTCAAGGGCGAAAAGGGTGATACAGGCGCGAGAGGTCCGCAGGGAAATACCGGACCTCAGGGGCCTAAAGGTGAAAAAAGGCGACATCGGCTCGACAGGCCCCACTGGTGCAACAGGTCCCCAAGGTCCAAAGGGCGAGACTGGCCCGCAGGGTCCGAAGGGCGACAAAGGCGACACCGGTCAACAGGGTCCTGTAGGCGCGACCGGCCCTCAGGGACCGAAGGGCGAGACAGGCCCGGCGGGCAAAGAAACGAAGGTGGACACCACCCTCAAAGTCTCCGGCGCAGCTGCCGACGCCAAAGCCACCGGCGACGCGCTGGCGGGTAAAGCTGCCGCCAGCCATACCCACAACTACGCTGGTTCGTCCAGCGCGGGCGGTGCGGCAAACTCAGCCAACAAACTGAACAAGAACGCGGGTTCTGCTACGCAGGGCGTATACTTCAAGGATGGTGTGCCGGTCGCTATGACCTGCACGCTGGGCAAGAGTGTGCCTGCGGATGCAAAGTTCACGGACACCAACACCTGGCGCGGCGTGCAGGACAACCTGACCAGCACGGCCACCGACCAGAGTCTGAGCGCAAATCAGGGCAAGGTGCTGAAAGGCCTCGTGGACGGCAAGGCGGCGTCCAGCCATACCCATGACGACCGGTACTACACCGAGAGCGAGATGAACACCAAACTCAACGGCAAAGCCAACAGTTCCCACACCCACAACTATGCCGGGTCTTCGAGTGCGGGCGGCACGGCCAACTCGGTCAACGGCCTGACCTTCGCCGCCCAGACCACCGACCCGGGCGCAGGAAGCAGCCTTGCCACCAACAAGGTGCTCATCGTGTACGTGTAAAGGAGGCCGGATATGGCAAAAGCAGTTTATGTGGGCGTCGGAAGCAAAGCCCGCAAGATGAAAAAAAGCCTACGTTGGCATCGGCGGTAAGGCCCGCAAGGTCAAGAAGATGTACATCGGTGTCGGAGGCAAGGCGAGGCTGTGCTATAGTGCAGAGGCTGACAAATTTGGAACTGCGACACCGCTGAGTAAATACAGAATCTTCCTTGCCGGAACGACAGTTGGCGGATATGCCCTGTTCGGAGGCGGCGGTTATGATAGCGACGCCAAAAAAGGCGAGGCCATAATGGACGCATACAACGCATCTCTCACCCGGACAACTGCAGCTTCTTTGAGCGTGGCAAGGCAAGGATTGACGGCGATAACGCTGGGGAATCACGCACTATTCGTCGGTGGACGAAGCGGAAACACGTCCTTTGGCACGGTGGATGTCTACGATGCATCTCTTACCCGGACGACCGCTACAGAGCTGAGTATTGCCCGATATGACAGTGCCGCGGCAGTTGTAGGTTCCTATGCGCTTTTTGCTGGCGGCAGAAGGAATAATGGCTTATTTACAATGTCGCAGTCCGCCGTAGATGCATACAACACGTCTCTCACCCGGACGACTGCAACTCCGCTGCCCAGTAATGCATACGCCTGTGCAGGAGGCACAGTCGGAGGTTATGCAGTGTTTAGCGGCGGCAGCAGCATGAACTCGGATTCGACTCTTGTTGAAACCATTGGGGCTCTGGAGATAGTGCGCGCATATGATTCGTCTCTTACGTCCAGTCAGGCCGCGCCCTTGAGTTGCCCCAGAGCAGTCCATTCCGCCGCAACCATCGGGAATCATCTTCTTTTTGCAGGAGGATACAACAGCACTACGGGAAAATACCTCTCCACAGTAGAATCGTACGACGCCTCGCTGACCCGAAGCACTGCCGTCGAATTGAGCAGCGCAAAGAACGGCCTGGCCTCGGCCACAGTGGGCGAATACGCAATGTTTGCAGGTGGCTATAAAGGCAACAGCGATGCAGCCTATGTGGCAACGGTGGATGCATACAACACCGCGTTAACCAAGACGACTATGCCAGACTTGAGTGTCGGGCGGTATGGCCTTGCATCTGCTGTAATTGGAGATTATGCGCTGTTCGCAGGCGGTATCTCAAAAATCAGTAGCACGGCAGACAAATATCAGGATGTCGTCGATGTCTATTCGGCGTAATGAAAGGAGAAATCAAAATGGCACGATACAAAATTTACGACAACAAATCTGACGTCATCACCCCGGTGGGCGAGAAGCTCACCGCTGAGCAGTGGCTGGACCGTTACCAGTGGGGCCGCTACACCAAGATGATCGTGGGCGGCGGCATCATCAACGGCAGCGTCGCGCTGGTCTTCGACGATGAGGTGGAGCGTTACCGCAAGGCGGGCTGCGATTTCAGCAGCTGCACCACCGACGAGGACTATCTGGCCGCCATCGAGGCGTTCGAGGATAACCCGCCCATGGCAGACGCCGGCGTCTCCGACCAGACCCGCATTGCGGACGCTCTGGAAGACATGGTAGCTCTGAGTCTGCCGGATGATACCACCAACACCACCGAGGAATGAGAAAGGAGAACGAAGTTATGAGCAACAAGGAAAAACTGACCGAGCGCTGGACGCAGGGCCGCATCTCTGAGGCGATGCTGCGGGTGTATGTCCGCAAGGGCATTATCACCAAGGTGGACTTCGAGGAGATCTGCGGGAAGAAGTACTAAACAAAAAGCAGCCGCTCGAATGAGTGGCTGCTCCGGAAATGGAAATTATTTATCTCTGTAGTGGGAACCGCACTGGACGATTTTGACTACATTCCCATCAATTCGGTAAACGATACGGTTTGCATCGTCGATACGGCGGCTCCAATAGCTGGACAAGTCTCCGCTGAGGCGCTCGGGCTTGCCGATGCCTTCATAACTGTTTCGGTCAATGTCCTTCAGGAGCTGCAGGATGCGCTTGAGCACCTTGCGGTCCTGCGTTGTCCAGTATTCAAAATCTTCCCATGCCTCGTCTGTCCACGCCTTAATCATCCAAATCGACCTCGTGAATAGTGCCGCCGGTGGCTTCCATCTCGGCAATGGACTTGCGCAGCCGGGCTTGATTCTGCTCGGAGTAGAAAGGGTCTACCGAAAGTTCAAAAGGCAGACGCTGCTCACGAGTCATCTTTTTGGCCAGCATGGTGACGGCAGTGGACATGGACATCCCAAGTTCATTGCAGATGTGGTCGAAATTGTTTTTCAAATCATTATCCATACGGATGCTGACAGTGGTCTGTGCCATAGTATCACGCTCCTTCTGAATACAATGTAGCACATATGCGATACAATGTCAATCAACAAAGCAAAAAGAAAGGATGAAGAAATTGGCAATCAGAGAATATTCCATGACCCGCGACTCCACCCGGCAGCTCTCGCCCGGCTTCCGTGTCCGCGAGTTCGTCTGCAAGGGCAGCGACGTCGTCCTCATCGACGACGAGCTGGTGGTGCTGCTGCAGTGCATCCGGGAGCACTTCGGCAAACCGGTACATATCACCAGCGGCTACCGCACCGCCGAACACAATGCCGCCGTGGGCGGCAGCAAGAGCAGCCAGCACCTGCTGGGCCGGGCAGCGGACTTCTATGTCGAAGGTGTGCCGGTGGCGACAGTCGCCGCCTACGCTGAGACCTTGCTTCCCGGGCGCGGCGGCATCGGGCGGTACCCGAAGGATGCAAAGCATCCCAAGCGCATGACCGGCTGGGTACATATCGACACCCGGACGAATAAGTCCAGATGGAAGGGGTGAGACCGATGGAGACTGTTCTCGCAGCGCTTATCACCGGGGCCGTGACTCTCATCGGCGTACTCATCGCCAACAGCCGCAGTCAGGCTGTCACAGACACCAAGCTTGAGGAGTTGACCCGCGAGGTGCGGGCGCACAACAACTTCGCCCAGCGCGTCCCCGTGCTGGAAGAGCAGATGAAGGTGGCAAACCACCGCATCGCCGATTTAGAAGCAAACGAACATACAAGAGAAAGGAATTAAGCCATGAACGCACATATCATTACCAACCGCACCGTCTCCGCCGGTACTCTGACCCGTACCGCAGCGCTGGGCCTCGCCCTGACAAATCAGCTGCTCAGCGCAGCGGGCAAGTCTGTACTGCCCATCGACAACGCCCAGCTCGAGCAGATGATCTCCACCGGCTTCACCGTCGGTGCAGCACTGGCCGCATGGTGGAAGAACAACAGCTTCACCCCTGAGGCCATCGAGGCGGATGCATTCATGGCAAGGATGAAAAAGAGAGTGAGGTGAGAGCTGTATAGTCTAATAATGCCTCCTTCAAAATTTTTTCGAAGGGGGCATTATTAATGGTATGGAAAAAAGAAATGAGGTAATGAAGCAAGAAAACCGCCTGGATTCTGATGAATCTAAGCGGTTTTTTTTGTGGAGCGGGCAATGGGAATCGAACCCACCTCCTCAGCTTGGAAGGCTGATATACTAGCCGATGTACGATGCCCGCATATTCTATTTTGCCGGGATGCAAGCAGTATTATAGCATGATTCGCGGCAAATGTCCAGCATTTTTTTGCCCAAAGTGCAGAAGGAGAAGAAACCTTTGCCGATGAGCTGGCGTTTGCCTGTTTACTTTGGAGCGTTTTATTGTAAAATAGATAAGAGATAAAATCGGCGGCGCACAGCGCGGCCAAATCTGATACAGGTGGTGTATGTTATTATGGCATTGAAATATCAGCGTATCCTTCTGAAGATCAGCGGTGAGGCCCTCGGCGGCGAAAAGGGGGACCGGCTTCGACGAGCCGACCATGGACGCGATCTGTGGAGGCGTAAAGAAGGCCCATGAGCTGGGCGTTCAGATCGGCATCGTTGTGGGCGGCGGCAACTTCTGGCGCGGCCGTTCCAGCGGCAATATGGAGCGTACGCTGGCCGATAAGATCGGTATGCTGGCAACGGTGATGAACGCCCTGGCTGTCTCCGACAAGCTGGAGCAGCTGGGTGTGCCGACCGAGGTGTTCACCTCCATCACCATGCCGCAGGTGGCCCCGGCCTTCACCCGCAAGGACGCTCTCCGCGCAATGGACGAGGGCAAGATCGCCATCTTCGGCGGCGGTACAGGCAACCCCTTCTTCTCCACCGACACGACCACTGCCCTGCGCGCCGTTGAGGTGAGCGCAGACATCATGTTCAAGGCCACGATGGTGGACGGCGTCTATGACAAGGACCCCCATAAGTACCCCCGATGCCAAGAAGTACGAGACCCTTACCTTTACCAAGGTGCTGGAAGACCGTCTGGCTGTTATGGACGGCACTGCCGCCACCCTCTGCCGGGACAACAAGCTCCCCATCCTCGTGTTCGACCTGGCCGACCCCGACAACATCGCCCGCGCTGTGCAGGGTGAGAACGTGGGTACACTGGTCTACGAGGGCTGAGCATACTGCCCCGCTTCCGACAATAGAATATGCCAGACGCCTTTTCGCGGCTGGTGAGAATTGATAACAAACAGGAGACAAGGACAATGAGCAGCAACACCAAGGCATTCGAAGACAAGATGAAGAGCGCAGTCGAGCATCTGGAGCGCGAGCTGAAGACCGTGCGCGCAGGCCGCGCCAACCCCGGCGTTCTGGACAAGGTGACCGTGGATTACTATGGTTCGCCCACGCCCATCCAGCAGGTGGCTTCTGTGGCTGTCAGCGAGGCCCGCACCCTGACCATCACCCCGTGGGACCGCACTCTGCTGCGCGCCATCAGCAAGGCCATCCTGGCCAGCGATGTGGGCATCAACCCCATTGATGACGGCCAGACCATCCGTCTGAACTTCCCGGCTCCCACCGAGGAGCGCCGCAAGCAGCTGGCCAAGGAAGTCTCCAAGATGGGCGAGGAGGCAAAGGTCGCAGTCCGCAATATCCGCCGCGACGCTATGGACAAGGCCAAGGCCATGAAGAAGGCTGGCGAACTGACCGAGGACACCCAGAAGACCATGGAAGAGGACGTCCAGAAGCTGACCGACAAGTACGTGAAGAATATCGACGCTGCTGTGGAAGAAAAGCAGAAGGAGATCATGTCCGTCTGATTCTGACTGCAAGCAAGCAGGGAGGTGCCGTGCGCTGAAAGAAGGTGCGCGGCACTTTTTGCCAGACTGAAAATAGAGGAATAAGATCATGGAACATCCAAAGGATTTTGCAAAGGGGCTGTCCATCGGCATCATCATGGACGGCAATGGCCGCTGGGCCAAGAGCCGCGGCCTGCCCCGCACCGCCGGCCACAAAAAAGGGCGCACAGGTCTTTCAGGACATTGCGAACTACTGCGATGAGCTGGGTGTGGAGTCGGTGTATTTCTACGCATTCTCGACCGAAAACTGGAGCCGCCCGGCCGAAGAGGTGGGGGCGATTATGCGCCTGTTCGGCGAATACCTTATCAAGGCCTTCGACTACAAGAACCGGAACATCCGCATCTGCTTCATGGGCGACCGCACTGCGCTGGACCCCAAGCTGCAAAAGCTGATGAACGAGCTGGAGACCGACTCGGCTTCCAAGACCGGTCTGACCGTCAACATCGCCGTCAACTACGGTGGACGGCCTGAGATCGTCCGGGCGGCCCAGAGTCTTGCGGCCAAGGTGGCTGCGGGCGAGATGAAGCCGAGGACATCACGGAAGAGGCTCTTTCGGCCCAAATGTACACCGCCGGCCAGAAAGACCCCGACTTCATCCTCCGCCCCAGCGGAGAAAAAGCGGCTCTCCAACTTCATGCTCTGGCAGGCAGCGTATTCGGAGCTGGTGGAGATGGACGTGCTGTGGCCTGATTTCACCCGTGATGACCTCGATGCCGCCATCATGGAGTTCAACCGGCGCTCCCGCCGCTTCGGCGGACTTTGAGCGCAGCAAACGATACGCAAGATGCCGCGCGGCGTGCGCGGCCCCCGGAGAGCGTCCGGTATTTCCTCAGGCGCTGACGCTGCAGACCCTTGCCAGAGCAGGGGAGCGGCTCCCGGACGAAACAAAGGAGAACATGAAACTATGAAAACACGAATCATCACAGCCGTGGTGGGCCTGATCGTTCTGGCAGGCGTCCTGTTCACCTTCGATACGCTGGTGTTCAATCTGGTCATCACGGCCATCACCCTCATTGCCCTCCATGAAATTTACGCGGCTCTCGGTTTTGAGAAGCAGGGCTGGCCGCTGCTGGCCGTTCTGGTACCCTACACACTGCTCATCATGCTGTCGAGCTACAGCGTCTGCCGGGCGATGGTGATGCCCGCTTCCTTCCTCGTGGTGCTGTTCTATGCCATCTATCTGGTAGTGCGCAACGGCGTCATCAGCTACCAGAAAGCCAGCGGCCTTGCGATGTTTTCGGGCATTGTGATCTTCTGCTTCTACTCGTTCATCCGCCTCAAGGAGCTGCTGCCCGTGGAGAAGTACGGCTACGACGCCATTTTCTTTATCCTACTCATCCTCTGCTTTGCCTGGGGCGGCGATACCTGCGCCTACTTCGCGGGCCGCGCCTTTGGCAAGCATAAGCTCTGCCCGGTGGTCAGCCCCAAAAAAGACGGTGGAGGGCGCTGTGGGCGGCGTGCTGGGTACTATGGTATTCGGTGTGCTGGTCACGGTCATCTACTCCATCGCAGCAGACCGGATGGAAGAGTTCACCCGCTCCAATATTGGCGTATCCATGTATGTCATCATTGCGCTGCTGGCCTGTGTGGCTGCGGTGCTGGGCATCTACGGCGACCTGTTCGCCAGCGTGGTCAAGCGCCACAGCGGCATCAAGGATTACGGCCATATCTTCCCCGGCCACGGCGGCATCCTTGACCGCTTTGACAGCGTGATGTTCATCGCGCCCTTCGTCACGATGGTGGTCATCGCAGCATTCTACGATTAAAATCAGCAGGAGGTAGATTCTTTATGGCTAAGAAAATCACGCTGCTGGGTTCCACCGGCTCCATCGGCACCCAGAGCCTTGACGTCATCCGTGCCCGGAGGGCCTGAAGACCCCTCGCTGCAATGGACGGCCCGGACGTGGTGCTGAACAGCGTGGTGGGCATCGCGGGCCTCGGCGCAAGCCTTGCCGCCATCGAGAGCGGCCATGACCTGGCCCTCGCCAACAAGGAAAAGCCTCGTCACCGGCGGCCATCTCGTCACCCAGGCCGTGGCGAAGCACGGCGTCAAGCTGCTGCCCGTGGACAGTGAGCACTCGGCCATCTTCCAGTGCCTGCAAGATAAGGAGAGCGCCAAGAGCCTGACCAAAATTCTGCTGACGGCCTCTGGCGGCCCTTCTTCGGCATGAAGACCGAAGAGCTGCGGGGCAAGACCAAGGCCGACGCCCTCAAGCATCCCAACTGGAACATGGGCGCAAAGATCACCATCGACAGCGCCACCCTGATGAATAAGGGCCTCGAGCTCATTGAGGCTGTGTGGCTGTTCGGTCTGCCTCCGGAGAAAATTCAAATCGTTGTCCAGCGCCAGAGCATCGTCCACTCGGCGGTGCAGTACAGCGACAACTCCATCATCGCCCAGCTGGGTGTGCCGGATATGCGCATCCCCATCCAGTATGCGCTGACCTATCCGGCCCGTGTGCCGGGCGTCGTGCCGGAGCTGGACTTCACCACCCTCAAACTGCTGACCTTCGATGTGGCTGACGAGGAGACGTTCCGCTGCCTGGCGGCCTGCAAAAAAGGCTATCAAGAAAGGCGGCCTCGGCCCCTGCGCCGCCAACGGTGCCAACGAGGAGGCCGTCAAGCTTTTCCTCGAAGACAAGATCGGCTTCCTGGACATTGGCCGTCTGGTGGAGGCTGTCGTGGACAGCGACAGCTTCGGCGGCGACTACAGCCTCGCGGATGTGTATGAGTGTGACCGTATGGCCCGTGCATTCGTGAGAGCACATCTGTAATATAGGAGAAATAATGTCAGTTTTCATCACCTTTGTTGCTGCGCTGCTCATCTTCGGCGCGGTCATCGCTATCCACGAGTTCGGCCATTTTGCAGTGGCAAAGCTCTGCGGGGTCCAGGTCAACGAGTTTTCCATTGGCATGGGTCCGACCCTCATCAAGACCTATCGCAAAGGCACGCAGTATACCCTGCGACTCCTGCCCGTAGGCGGCTTTGTGGCGCTGGAAGGGGAGGAAAGCCCCGAGAGCGAGCAGGCCGAGGGTGGAAGCGGGGACGATGACGGCCCGGACATCCCGCCGGAGGTGCTGGCGCAGCGGACAGGCAAAGCCGCTGAACGAGGCGGCTGTCTGGCAGCGGATGCTGGTGATGGCGGCAGGCGCGGTGATGAACTTCGTGCTGGGCTTCGTGGTGCTGCTGCTCCTCATCTCGCTGCGCAGTGAGCCGATCACCAGCAAAGTCATCTATGCCGTGGAGGACAACGCCCTCTGTGGCCAGACCGGCCTGCAGGCCGGCGACGAGATCGTGGCCGTCAACGGGCGGCACTGCTTCGTGGCCAACGATATGCTCTACGAGCTTATGCGCACCGAGAGCTACCGCGCAGACTTCACCGTCCGCCGGGACGGCAAGCTCGTGGAGCTGCCGGACGTCCAGTTCGACACCTGGCAGGATGAGCAGGGCCAGACCCACATGACACTGGGCTTCACAGTCTACGGCCTTAAAAAACACCGCTGAACGTCCTGAAAGAGTCGGCCAACAGCGTCATCTACTATGGACGCATCATCTATACCTCGCTGGCCGACCTTCTGCGGGGCCGCGAGAGCATCAACGACCTGTCCGGCCCAGTGGGCATCGTGACCGCCATCGGTCAGGCTGCAAGCTACGGCTGGGAGGATGTGGCTGAGCTGCTGGTGCTCATCACCATCAACCTCGGTGTCTTCAATCTGCTGCCGTTCCCGGCGCTGGACGGCGGAAAGATCGTCTTCCTGCTCATCGAGGCAGTCACCGGCCATGCAGTGCCGGAAAAGATCCAGAGCAGTCTGACCGTCGCAGCCTTTGCGCTGCTGTTCGGCCTGATGCTCTTTGCAACGTACAATGACATCGTCCGGCTCGTGACCGGAGCAGTTTGAAAGAGGTAAAACCATGCGGCAGCTGAAACGAGAAGTGAAGATCGGCAATGTGACCATCGGCGGCAAAAATCCCATTGCCGTGCAGACCATGCTGAACGTCCCGGTGGAGGACATCGAGGGCAATGTGGCGCAGGCAAAGCGCTGTGAAGCGGCAGGCTGTCAGATTTTGCGCGTGACCTGTCCCAGTGCGGCAGACGCCAAGTGCATCGAGGCTGTCAAGAACGCCGTGAATATCCCCATTGTGGCAGACATCCACTTCGACTACAAGGCTGCCATTGCCTGCGCCGATGTGGGCGTGGATAAGATCCGCATCAACCCGGGCAACATCGGCGACGATGACCGCGTGAAGGCGGTCGTGGACGCCTGCCAGCAGAAAAATATCCCCATCCGCATCGGCGTCAACGGCGGCAGTCTGGAAAAAGCACATCCTCGCCAAGTACGGCGCACCTGTGCCGGAAGCAATGGTGGAGAGCGCTCTGTACCATGTCCACCTGCTGGAAAAGTTCGACTTCAACAACATCGTCATCTCCATCAAGACCTCCAACGTCCCCCGCATGATGGAGGCATACCGCCAGCTCAGCGCTGTGACCGACTACCCGCTCCATGTGGGCGTCACTGAGGCTGGCACTTACCAGATGGGCCTGCTCAAGAGCGGCATGGGCATCGGCGGGATGCTGCTGGAGGGCATCGGCGACACCATCCGTGTCTCGCTGGCTTGGGGCGACGTCTTCTTCACCGAAGTGAAGGGCAACTTCCGCAAGATATACACTGTCTCCATTACCGATTACACCGGCTCCATCAACCTGAAGATCCGTGCGCAGGAAGGGGGACTGACTGCTCCAAGTGGGAGTCCATCCCCAAGGGTACGACGGTCGTGGTGCGCGGCGACTGCTCCTACGATAAGTACGAGCACGACTATATCGTCTGGCCCTACGACGTCCTCTTTGTCGAGCGCAAAAGCGGGAGGACAACGCCCTCGTCAAGCGGGTGGAGCTGCATCTGCATACCAAGCTGTCCAGCATGGACGCCTTCTGCGACCCCGGCGGCATCGTCAAGCTGGCCCACCGGATGGGCCACCCGGCCATTTGCCATCACCGACCACGGTGTCTGTCAGGGCTACCCCCGAGGCTATGCTGGCTGCAGACGCCATCCACAAGACAGACCCGGACTTCAAGCTCATCTACGGCTGTGAGGCCTACTTTGTCGATGACATGATGCCCTGCGTCTACGGCGTGAAAGACGAGCCGCTGAACGGTGAGTTCTGCGTCTTCGACACTGAGACGACGGGCCTCGACCCCGGCGTGGAGTACCTGACAGAGATCGGCGCGGTCATCGTGCGGAACGGGGAAGTGGTGGAAGAATTCGATACCTTCGTAAAACCCGAAAGGCCATCACCTCCAAGATCACCGAGCTGACCGGCATCACCAACGAGATGGTGGCCGACGCCCCCAGCGAGGCCGAGGCGCTGAAAGCCTTCCTCGACTTTGTAGATGGCCGCATCCTGTGGCCCACAATGCCCACTCCTTTGATATCCGGTTCCTTTGCGCGCCGCCGCCAAGCGGAGCGGCATCGAGTTTGAACCGACCTATATCGACACCCCTGATCCGCATGGCTCAGGGCCATGTACCCCGGCCTCCACAACTACAAGCAGGGGGACCATCAACAAGCATCTGGAGCTGCCCGCCTACGAGGCCCACCGTGCCTGCGAGGACTCTGCCGCACTAAAATTGCATCGTACTACGATGTTTTGGAGGTCCAGCCCCTGGGCAACAACGCCTATATGGTGCGGGAGGGCAAGGTGGAGAGCGAAGAGGTCATCAAGGACTTCAACCGCACCGTCATCAAGCTGGGCGAAGACCCGCACAAGCCCGTCATCGCCACCGGCGACGTCCATTTCACCGAGCCGGAGGACGCCATCTACCGTTCTGTCCTGCAGGCGGGCAACGGCTTCAAGGACGCGGACAACCAGCCGCCCCTGTTCTACCGCACCACCGAGGATATGCTGAACCAGTTCAGCTACCTGCCCAAGGAAAAAGGCCTACGAGATCGTCGTGACCAATCCCCGCAAGATAGCGGCCAGCATCGACGGCAACGTCCGCGCCATCCCGCGCGGCACCTACCCGCCCAGCATCGAGGGCGCAGAACAGCAGCTCCGGGATGCGACCTGGGAACACGCCAAGCGGGACTATGGCGACCCTCTGCCCGAGATCGTGGAGAAGCGCCTGCAAAAAAGAGCTGGATTCCATCTGCGGCCACGGCTACGCCGTCCTGTACGTCATCGCGGTCAAACTGGTGGCCTACTCCAACGCGGGCGGCTATCAGGTGGGCAGTCGTTCACCGATGGCAGCGTGGACGACGGCTTTGACCTGCCGTCACCACCGGGTCAGCATCCCGGCAGCATGGTCGTCGTGCCGACACCTACGAAATCTACGACTTCTGCCCCATCCAGCACCCGGCGGACGATGTCAAGGGCGGCCTGCTGACTACCCACTTCGAGTTCAAGTACTCTCCACGACACCCTGCGATGGGCACCAACTTCGTGCGCGGAATGCTGGTGGAGGCCCGTCCCGGAATTTCTCCGAGCTCATCCAGATCCCGGGCCTGTCCCACGGTACCGACGTCTGACCGGCAACGCCGACGCTTCATCCGCAGCGGCAATTCCGTGTACCATCGCGGAGGTCATCGGCTGCCGTGACAGTGTTTCATTCAAGCTGCGCAAGGGCCTCGAGCCGAAGATGGCTCGGATATTATGGAGGCCGTCCGTAAGGGCAAGGTGGCCAAGGGCGGCTTTGCGCCCGGCTGAAGAGGCTATGAGAGCACGATGTGCCGGACTGG
>VOFC01006836.1_pt1 | contig 84871 bp, 152 predicted proteins | sample 5384161 | NCBI WGS metagenome assembly VOFC01 (sample SAMN12384722, study PRJNA508395) | human gut metagenome | isolation source: healthy gut B | host: Homo sapiens | reverse complement strand
TGGAAAACAGATAACACTTGGCGATGTTATGGAAACCGGGGAAGTAGAAGAGCAATATTTTATCCCAGAAGAAAAGTTATATTATACAGATCCGACGGTTACACATAGTGATGAAACGGAGCAGCGTCTACCAAAGGAAGATAGACAGACCTGGCAGTACCTGAAGGGTGCAAAAAAATTGTTGCGTACAAGTTCGAATGGACATGAATATGTATTTTCTGAAGGTGCAATCTCTATGATCGATCAAGAAGATAAACCGGCACGTACAATGCTGACATCAGAAGGTGGGTTCAGTAGAACAACTCATATTGTAAAAGACAAGATGACTGGAAGAGTAAGGTTACTTACTGCTACAGAAGCGGAACGGATTCAAGGTTTTCCTACAGATCATACAAAGTATTGTTTAGTTAAAGGAGAAACTGTTGAGATGCCATTGAGAAAACGCCGATTTATGATGGGGAATGCATTAGTGGTCAATTTGGTGGCAGATATGGAGAAGACATTGAATCAGATATTTGAGAATGAATAATAACTTGCTAAAAGGAGATAATATAGTTGGTGTTTGATTAATAGTATTGTATAATATATGTTAATAATGAAATAATTATAGAAATTGAAGGGAAATCTACAGTGGAATTATTTGAAATATTGCAGAATACACCGGAAGGCAGTCGGCTGATAGCGGATTCCATAGTAATTACGCATGCTAAATTAAAACAATATGATAAAATACTTTGTTCTATTAGTGGAGGAAGCGATAGTGATATTTTAATAGATTTATGTGAGAAATTTGATGAGGCTAATAAAATAACATATGCCTTTTTTTGATACAGGACTTGAATTTCGAGCAACAAAAGAACATTTACAATATTTGGAACAGAAGTATGATATACATATTGAGCAAATAAAAGCAATAAAATCTATTCCTTTTTGTTGTAAAACATATGGACAACCATTTTTGTCAAAGCAAGTAAGTGAATGGATAGAACGATTACAAAATCACAATTTTCAATGGGAAGATAAACCGTTTGCTGAATTATATAAAGAATATCCAAAATGTAAAGCTGCATTAAGATGGTGGTGTAATGATTTTAAGAAAAGTAATGAAGGAAAAGAGAGCAGTTTTAATATTGCATATAACCAATATTTAAAAGAGTTTATGGTTAAAAAATCCACCAACCTTTAAAATATCGAATAAATGTTGTCATTATGCAAAAAAGAAGGTTGCTAGCAGATTTAAGACAAATGGAAAATTTGATTTAAATATGTATGGAGTACGAAAAGCAGAAGGAGGAGCTCGAAGAACTGCCTATAAAACATGTTTTTCATCAAATGAAGATAAATGTGATGAATATAGACCGATATTTTATTTAACCGAAACTAAAAAATATATGAAGAACATTATAATGTTGAACATAGTAGATGTTATAGAGAATACGGATTGAAGCGAACAGGATGTGCAGGTTGTCCTTATGGAAGAAATTTTGAAGAAGAATTAGCAGTAATAGGACAATATGAACCCCAATTATTTAAGGCAGTTAATTTTGTGTTTAAAGATTCATATGAGTATACAAGAGCATACAAAAAATTTGTGAGTGAGCAAAAAAAAGTTGTCAGGGAGATAAGGGGAAAGTATATGGAAGTGCAGAATAAAAAAAGTTGATGCGAGTCCAACAAAAGGTTTTTTATTTATATGTTGACGCGAGATATCGATGTAAGACCGGCTATAGTAGAATTGATAGACAATTCAATCGATGGAGCAAAGAAAATTAGAAAAGATAAAGAGTACAAAGGATTATTTATCAAGATAAATATGTCTCCAGATAGGTTTGTTATTGAGGATAATTGTGGGGGTATAGATATCGAAACTGCACAAAAAATATGCTTTTCAATTTGGAAGGTCATCTGAGCGTGAGAGTGATTCGTCAGGATATTTTACTGGAATCTTTGGAATTGGAATGAAACGTGCACTTTTTAAGTTAGGGAAAAAATTTGAAGTTATTTCAAAGACAACAACGGAATATTTTGACTTAAAGGTAGAGGTTGATGAATGGATTAATAAACCTGAATGGGAATTTGAATTTGATAAAGTAGAAACAGGAATGAATAATAATGTAACTGGGACTAAAATAGTAGTCGAGAAGCTTAACACAGACATTGTAAATAAATTTGAAAGTGAACTGTTTATTAATTCGTTAATTGACTATATTCAAAAATATAGAACGGTTGCAGCTGAAAATGGATTGGAAATAGAAGTGAATAATATTGTTATTGATTATGGAAAAGAAAAAACTTTTAAAATCAAAAGACATTCAACCGTATGAAAAACAAATTATTGATGATAGTAGTAGGATTACTATTGTTGCAGGAATTACGAATAAAGGTGAACCAAATAAAGCGGGTTGGTATATATATTGTAATGGAAGGTTAGTTTTGTATGCAGACAAGACAGAATTGACTGGTTGGGGTGTTGAAAACAGAGTTTTTCATTATAGTTTAGCTGAATTTAGAGGATATGTTTATTTTGAATCACAAAATTTGCTGGAACTTCCATGGAATACGACTAAAACTGGAATTGATACATCAAATCGCTTATATGTTATAGCAAGACAAAGTATGAGTGAGGCAATGAAACAAGTTATTAAAGTTATAGATGAAGTGAAACGTAAACATGATGTATCAAATTTGGATGAACTGGATTTTGTGAAGAACGCAAACAAAAACGGAATTAAATCATTCAACAATAGCTAATATATCCGAAAATAAAGACTTTAATATTACAGAAGTAGAACCTAAAATTCCAATGACAACAATATCTTTTTCAAAACCGCGAGATGAAGTAGAAAAGATAAAAGAATATATGGGAGAACAAACAAAAAAAAGCGGTTGGAGAAAAGTTGTTTGAATATTATTGTGAAATGGAGGGGATTTAATGGCGGGGAGCAGTATTAGTGTCAATTATAATATAAGACCTTGCAAGAGTATTGAGCGAAAAATGATGTGTGAAATGATTTCGAGACTAACTGTATTTGATTATATCAAGAATTATAGATATATTGGTATGGGTGCAAAATATTTTGTGGATTTTTCTTTGTTGCACAAAGGAATTTGGAATCAATAATATGTATAGTATGGAAATAAACTCTGCAGAAAAAAAAGAAAAAGATTTGAATTTAATAAGCCTTTTTAATTGTATAAAAATGTTGTTTGGAAATGCAAGTGATATTCTCAATAGCTCAAGTATACCATGGAAACAAGAAAAAATATTATTTGGTTAGACTATGATGGAGGAATAAATAGTAATCAAATTCAAGATGTAGAGTCCTGCATCAGCAAAGTAGAATCAGGAAGCGTGGTATTTGTAAGTTTTAATTCTGATTTAGGGGATAAATTTAAAAAAGGCATCTCCAAAAGAAAAGTTGGACATGTATTGCTCTAGAATTGATAATGAAATATTAGTTAAGTTGCTTTCGCCAAAAGACATGGCTAAAGAAAAGATTTATCAAACGACAAATAAAATGTTTGACATGATTGTGAAAAAAAAATAAAATTTTGGAGAGAAATAGTACGATAAGAAGTGAAGATGAAAAGTTGATTTCCCAACAATTAGTGTATTTTTAAATACAATGATTCTAATGCAACAATGCTTACGCTAGGATGGATTGTTTATAAAAAGGGGGATATTGATAAATTTACAAAATGTGGTTTTGAAGATTTTGAATTTTATAATAGTAGTAATATTCCGTATGATATTTCAGTGCCTAATTTTACATATAAAGAATTAGCTATATTAAATCAGAATATGCCTAATGTAGTATATCCGATAGAAGGTGCAGACTTTTTAGAGGAAGAAGAAGTTAATGCATACAGAAAGATTTATAAATATTATCCGCCTACATTTGAAACATCAATTGCTTTGTAAAGACGTTCAGTGATAAAATCATGATAACAAAATTCAAAAAACCACGCGGATACAGTGAAAAATCCGGATTTCCACTACAAATCACGCGAAAAGTAACATCTGAATGTAATAATACACCGGTCTGATACCGTGAGGGTGGTAGAACAGTAGGATTAGGACGTGTTGCTTCTATTATCGAGTAATATTACTGATAGTTATAAAGTTAGTATTTACAAGCCTTCCGAGGAATTTCCTCGGGAGGCTTTTTTTGTGATTTGAGATAATATTAGAATCATAATTTGTAATTAGTAGAATCCGGTTTATGATATGAATCTAAATATTAGAGAGAGTTTTATAGAATAATAAATCGAAAGATGACCTTATATAAAGTAGGACTTATTTAGAGTATAGATATTTGGGGCATAGTGATTGGCTGTGCCTTATATTTTAAGATGGAAAAGGAATGTTATTAGTGATATAATCGGAACGTGAAAAAAGTATACAATTCGCGATTTGAGAGGATATTTTATGAATCATACAGATGGTAAACTGCATGAAAATAATAAAAAATTATAAAATGGTTTTTTATTGGAATAACTGTAGTTTTGCTTGTGATTGTTATGGGAGCGGTTGCTCTGTTTTGGAATGAATTGCGAACACTATTTTCATTAGAAAAAGCTTGACGATTATGGTGCATATCAGATGACCTACTATGGTGATTATGGTTTTGATGAATTTTTTTAGAAGTCGGAGCATCGAGCGATAAGGATATAGAAGAGCTTGTGACAAAAAAGACTGCTAAAAGGGATGCCTATAGATCTTGGTGTTACAGGGGATGCTTGTACTGCTTTCGTGACCAAAAATGAAAAAGGAGAAGTAATATATGGCCGTAACTTTGATTTCCTTTATGCGCCATCATTACAGTTATATACAGAGCCGAAGAATGGATATAAGTCAGTTTCTACTGTAAATCTATCCTTTGCCGGGTATTCAGAGAATTTTCTGCCCGATGGTTCACTTTTTGATAAGTTTTTAACACTCGCAGCACCGTTTTTACCATTTGACGGTATGAATGAAAAAGGAGTGGCAATTGCATTATTAGCTGTACCTGAAGCCGAGCCACATTATGATAGTAATAAGATAACTTTGAATACGACAACTGCAATCCGATTAGTACTGGATAATGCTTCAACGGTAGAAGAAGCGGTTGAACTACTTCATAATTATAATATTTATTTTTCCGGCGATATCGAATGTCACTATTTGATTGCGGATGCTAGTGGACATTCCATTATTGTTGAGTTTTATGATGGTGAACTTCAAGTCGTAGAGGCGAAAACCGATTATCAAATTGCAACTAATTTTATAGCTTATAATGGTTTAAATATTGGTGAAGGTTTTTACAGAGTTTGAGAGATATGATATGGTAGAAAAAGAATTATCAGATAACAACGGTATATTAAATGAGAATGATGCTATATCGCTTCTTGCTAAGGTTGGTGTGCAGGATGGTGAAGTTGATAAATTGCAGTGGTCTGTTCTTTACAATTTGACGACAGGAGATGTCCGTTTATTTATTCATAGAGATATGAACAGTATAACAGCGACAAAATTAAAAATGAGTAATTGATTTTTAGTGTTTTTAAAACCATACTGATTTGCTGATTAAAGTGGTGCAGAAGAAGGAAGATATAACTTTTCCCCTAGAATTTAGCAAGATGAAGTAACACTTTTTCCAATGTCATGAAGAAGAATTGGAAGAGTAAAAAGTTAAATCTAGTACCCCAGGAGGACAACATGGTAAAACAAGACTACCTCATGCGTCTCATCCACGAGATGGTACGCACAATCATTAAATTAATATTTAACATTGACGAAAAAGACAGTGGATATAGAACAGGAGCTGAAGGAAACATCAGACCTCTATATAAGACTGGTGAGACTGGCGGATGCCGGAAAGATAAACGAAGCGGAAAATCTGCTGTATGAACAGTTAGAAAACGGACAGGCAGAGGACTTAAAGGCGGCACTTGGATTTTATGACCATTTGAACGACTATACGGAAGAATTTTTAGACAAAGCCGATTTTTCAAGGGAGGAGATCAAGAGTGGATTGGTCAGTGTCCTGAGAATGTATGGATATGAAGGAATGACAGGCTTACTGATGTAGATGGAACGCTCAAATAGCAGACTTGAAAATTAATTCCGGTGAAGAGGATGCTGGGATTTGGAAATTCATTTTATGCAGCACGAAATGCCTGCCTGTCTTCTTGCACAACCAGAAAAAAAGTGCTAAGATAAAATAAATAAAACGTAAGCAGGAAAGAAAAATGAAGCAATGGAAAACAAGACTGGCAATCTGCTTATGTTTATTACTGGCAGCACCGACAGTTATCAGTGCACTTCCGGTGAATAAATTAGAGGCAGAAGCTGCAAGTGGCACAAGTACGAATGTCTATGGATATTACACAGACATACAGGTAGAGCAGGGCATGACTTTCAACATGGGAGATTTGTTCCAGTATTCTCAGTATAAGAATAATAAAGAGATCAAGGGCGGATATCTCTCAGACCTCTCTAGTGGAGTATCCTATAAGAGCAGTAATAAAAATGTGATCACGGTCAGCTCTAAGGGTGACATTACCGTAAAGAAGACCGGTAAGGCAGTCATTACTACAAAGTACAAAGGAATTCCTGTTAGTACAACGATCACAGCAGTAAAGAAAAACGGTCTGAAATCAAATAAATACAGCAGTCTGCGTTCAAAAGCAAAGAATGTTGCAAAAGTATATGGTAATGGTATTACATCAAAGAACCGTTATAAATTAGCACAGGCAGTTATGACATGCCAGAATGCTCGTTGGGCTGTCACAGGGGAATATATCAGTCAGACAGGATTTGTTTCTTATTACTCCGTACAGACCGGAAGTGCTCATCGTTTAGTTGCACCGGAAATGATAAAGGCAGCAAAGATCAGTTCAAAACTCAGTGAGTATGCCTATAACAATAATCCGGTTGGAACAAAAGCAAGTAAGAACTTTAAGATTACAAGTGTGACTGCAAAGAAAAACAGTGAAACACTTACGATCAAAACAAATAAAAACTGAATGCTACACAGGTATTTGCAATTAAGTATATCTATATCAATGACACCTATCTTCAGAATGATAAAAAAGCAGTGTTTAATGTATATGTCAAAGATACAAAGACAGGACATTACTATCGTGGTACAGCATATGCAAAACAGGGCAGCAATCGATCAGCGTAAGAATGGATTACCTCAAGCTGAAATCAAATACAAAATATCAGGTATATTACATGGTCAATGACAAAGGCTGGGCACAGGGAAAGACATTTACAGCAAAATAAAATATAAGAAAAGGGGCTGTGTAAACAGCCTTTTTTCTATATACAGGCGTGGAAAAGAAGATGAGTAAAAAGACAGGAACAAAAAAGAAACAAACCAAACAGAAAGAAAAACAACAGGGATTTAACGATTTACTGATACCAATGTTACTGATCCTTTGTATTATGCCGTTTATTGTAAGACTGGCACTCTATTCCTGCGGATATGCAAAATATCCGTGGTATTCGGATGAGGATGTGATTATGGATCTGTACAGTTATTACCGTTGTTATTTTTTTGAAGTAGTTGCAATTTTTTACGGCGGCGGTACTGGCATTTCGGATCGGACTGTTTCCGGAAAACAGAAAAAAAATGAAAATATTTATCCCGTTGGCAGTGTATGCGGGAATGATACTGCTTTCGACCCTGTTATCCGTAAATATGGGAGCGTCATTTACCGGAAATTTTTATCAGTTCCAGGGCGTACTGGTTCTGTTGGGATATCTGGTATTTTGTCTGTATGCCTATCAGGTAATGGAGCAGGAAAAAGACTATAAAACCATCTGGTATGGGATCGTAGCAGTATTCATAGTCATGGCGGTGCTTGGAATATTTCAGATAGCAAAAAGATTCGTTGGATTTTGCATGGATGCAGCGGTTGGTGATGTCCAAAGAACAGTTTGCAGAGTATGGCGGCACGTTAGAGACTATTTTTAGCGGAAACAACGTGTTCTTAAGTCTGTATAATCCGAACTATGCAGGTGTATTTCTAACCATGTTCGCACCGGTTTTTGCAGTGATGTGCAGCAGTGAAAAAGAGAAAAAGAAGAAGATTTTCTACGGGATATTGTGTGCAGGATGTCTGATCCTCGATCTGGTTTACCTACCCCGCTCCACATTTTTTGCATTGCTTGTGGCATTAGTCGTAGGATGTATCCTTTCTAAGGAGAAAGATCGGGAAACTGATGAAATATATTTTGCCGGGAATCCTTATTTTAGCGGTAGTATTTGTAGGAATTGACAAAATCAATGATTTTCACTATCTGTCCAGATGGAAGGAAGATACACCAAAGACGAAGTTAGAGCGCATGATCACATCCAAAGACGGAGTGGAGCTTTGCTATGATGGAAAGGAATATCTCATCACCTTAGAGGATAAAAAAGCGAAAATTTACGATAAAAAAGGCAGAGAAACAGACATCAAAAAGGTAGACCATTCTGCGAAAATGGCAATAGCAGAGTATGACGAAGAAAAATACATCGACGTATATCTCTGTAACCAGACGTTTACGTTTGGAAAAAACAGCAAGGGATATTATTACCGGACCGAGAACGGAAAAAGAGACACAGCTTACCGATATTTCAAAAAAGTCGATGCGGGTGGCAAAGAATATTTAGGTTCGGGACGAATTTATATCTGAGTAGAACCCTGCCGATCTTAAAAAAATATATCGTTGCAGGAAGCGGACCGGACACATTTGCAGAAGTATTTCCACAGAACGACTATGTTGGAAAAGCGATTTATGCTAACAATCCGGCACGGGTGATTGAGAAACCGCATAATGACTACCTGATGCAGTGGGTACAGAATGGATTCTTAGCACTTGTGGCAATGATAGCATTTATGTACTCCTGTTAAAAAATGTGGAACGTTCTACTACAAACGTGAGCTGTCAGACATGAAGACACGACTGGGACTGGGATGCTATCTGGGATGTATCTGTTATATGGCAGGCACTCTGTTTAATGACAGTACACTGTATACAACACCGGTGTTCTGGATTTTTGCCGGAATCGCACTAGCGTCAGCATATGAGGTGGAAAAAAATCCAACCAAGCATACAAACCAGGGGCTATCAGCATGAAGCCCTCGCAACAATTACGCAATCTGTTAAACCGGATCGATCATAAAGGCTATCCGGCATACAAAGATGCAAAAGGGCAGTATCAGTTTGGAACGTATGTGTTGTCCATTGACCATGTGCAGGGAGATCCGTTTGCATCTCCTTCCAAGGTCAGTGTTCACATCAGCGGAAAACAGGCGGGATTTGATGCCTGTTTGTATGACACAACCTTTTAAACGGATTGCACTGCAGGATCATCATCTGTTACGAAAAATTGCGACAAATATCAGGGAATATTCCTTTAAGGCAAAGGGTTCCGGAAAGAGTGGACTGATCTCTGTTACCCGGCCGGGACAGGAAATCTTAAATCGCAGTGCATGTGTCATTCAGCCGAAAAACGGAGATCTGGTGGTACGGATGGAGATCGGATTTCCGGCAAACGGAAGAACCATCAATGCGAGAGAATTAGAAAAGATTTTATTCGATTTCCTGCCGGCATGCATCAAAAAGACAATGTATCAAAGATCATACCGGAAAGAAGAGTTAGAGCAGGTGGTAGATCTAGCCATAGATCAGAATTATATCCGGGAAGAAGTGAAAAAAGGGTCTGGTGGCATTTGTAGCCAATGGAGCGGTTCTTCCGAGAAAATCCGGAGTTTCCATGCAGCCGATGAAGGATGCCGTTTCTTTTATTGTCGCCAAAATCCATGGAAGTGACGATGGAACTGCCACATCATGGAGCTATCAAAGGAATGGGGATCAAAAAAGAATTACTCTGATCGTCGGGGTGGATATCATGGAAAGTCCACACTGTTAAAGGCATTGGAGTCAGGGGGTATATAACCATATTGCCGGGGATGGACGGGAGTATGTGATCACGGACGACAGTGCAGTCAAATTGCGGGCAGAAGATGGACGGAGTATTCAAAAAGCAGATATTTCCATGTTTATTCAGAATCTTCCGAATGGAAAAAATACAACGGAATTTTATACGGAGGATGCCAGTGGAAGCACCTCGCAGGCGGCAAATACCGTAGAAGCAATGGAGGCGGATCAACCCTGTTTTTGATCGATGAAGACACCAGTGCTACGAATTTTATGATCCGGGATGAACTGATGCAACGAGTGGTCAATCGGGAAGAAGAGCCGATCATCCCATTTATTGACCGTGTAAGCGAACTCTATGAAAGAGAGAGGATTTCCACGGTTTTAGTTGCCGGAAGTTCCAGCTCCTATTTTCACAAGGCAGATACGGTGATTCAGATGAAACAATATCTTCCGGTGGAAATTACGGATTTTGCAAAAAAAAAGAGGCAGAGCAGTTTCCATTGGTATTAGAGCATATTGCAGAGGCAAAGCTGCCATCGTTTGAACGGATTGTGGAGCGGGACGTTGCTTTTCAAAAAGAGAATCGCATCAAAATGAAGGCATTGGGAAAAGAAGCAGTTTCCGTTAATCGTGAAGAGGTGGATTTGCGTCTGGTCGAACAACTTACAGACCATGAACAGTTAGAAGCGTTAGTGCAGATCTTAAAATATATGAAGCTGCATATGTTTGACGGAAAACGCACGCTGCAGGAAGCAGTGGAGGAACTGTATACAGCTATGCAGAAAAAAAAGAATTTGCAGCATTTTGCACGGGAGGTATACCGGGAAATCTTGCACTTCCGAGAAAAACAGGAAATCTATGCGGTGCTAAACCGCTGTAGAGGATTGTTAAAGATCGAATAAGAATCATATGAACATAGGTAAGATTATATTAGGAATTCAGGTGAAGAAATTTTGAAACCAAAAGTAAAAAGCACAAAAGCTGGATATACACGGTATTTCCGAAAAGCAGAACGTTTTCCACAATTATGATGGCGTATCCGCTCAGTCTGTCCATTACGGCAGTGCTGATGTTTATTGCACTGCTATGGTACCGACCGTCGAAAAAATATGCGGCTGGTAAGACATAGTTAGAAAAATGTGTTATAATGCCCTTATGAATAAACAGGAAATTTACAATTATTTAAAAGAACAAAACATCTGGCACGAGGTGACAGAACACAAAGCAGTATTTAATATGGAGGAGCTCGCCGAGGTGGATATCCCGTACCCGGAGGCTGATGCAAAGAATCTTTTTGTACGCGATGACAAGAAAAGAAATTACTATCTGATCACAGTGAAGGGAGATAAAAGGGTAGATTTAAAAGAGTTCAGAAAGAAAAATAACACGCGTCCTTTGCGTTTTGCATCTGAAAATGACTTAATGGACATCCTGGGACTGATACCGGGGGCGGTAACACCGCTTGGAATCCTGAATGATGAAGAGAGAAAAGTGCAGGTGTTTTTTTAGACAGAGAGTTTTTAGAAGGACGAAAGCGATCGGAGTCCATCCAAATGAGAATACGGCAACCGTCTGGTTAAAGACAGAGGATTTACTCGATATTATAAAAGAACATGGCAACCCGGTACAGGTCTTAGAACTTTAGTTAAAAGAAGATTTGATTTTTGAGGTACAAAAGATGAGTCACGATGGCATTGAAAAAGGAAAATTAGAGGATTTGCCGAGGATCCTTCAGATCTATGCATCTGCCCGGAAATTTATGAAGCAGTCAGGAAATCCCCGGCAGTGGGGAGACAGTTTTCCGCCGGAAGATCTGCTGGCAAAGGATATCGAAAAAGAACAGCTTTACGTTGTAAAAGATGATACCGGTATTCATGGAGTGTTTGCTTTTATCATCGGAAAAGAGCCGACCTATGAAAAGATAGAAGCGGGATTGTGGATTTCCGATACGGAGTATGGAACGCTGCATCGTGTGGCAGGGGATGGAACAGTACATGGTATCTTTGATAAGATCGTAGATTTTTGCGGACAGAAGATAGGACATCTTAGAATTGATACGCATGAGGAAAATCAGATCATGCAGCATCTTATTTGTAAGAATGGATTTCAAAAGTGTGGGATCATACATGTGTTAGATGGAACACCACGGATCGCTTATGAGAGGCTAAAAGAATAATGTTATATACACAAAAACCGCAGCAGGATATTACGACGCAGTTAGAGCAGGGAAGGATTCTTCCGCTGGTTTTCCGTCTTACAATGCCTGCTGTTATTGCGCAATTAATTACATTTTTATATAACATCGTAGACAGAATGTACGTTGCCAGGATTGATGGCTCCGGCATGGATGCATTGGCGGCGTTGGGAATCGTTTTACCGATTACACTGATTATTCAGGCATTTGCAAATCTCGTTGGACTTGGCGGTTCTCCGCGAGCCGGTATCAAACTGGGTGAAGATAATTGTAAGGAAGCCAATCGCATTTTTAATACGGCATTTTTCATCTTGCTGGTGCTTGGAATCTTGATTGGCATGGTTACTTTTCTGTTTTCTAAACAGATCGTGCTGCTCTTTGGATGTCCACCCAGTGCTGTCGGATTTGCTACTGCCTATTTGAAAATTTATTCCTGTGGTACGCTTTTTTTGTCATGCTGGCACAGGGGTTGAATCCGTTTATACTGACACAGGGATATTCATTTATTGCAATGAGTGCTGTTTTAATCGGTGCAGTCATCAATATTGTGTTGGACCCAATTTTTATTTTTACTTTACGGATGGGAGTTCAGCGGCTCCGGTCTGGCAACAATTTTCTCGCAGTTTTGTTCCTGCATCTGTATTATTTGCTTTTTTTCTTCTCTAAGAAAACTCTGTTTCATTTTTCTGTTAAGGATATGCAGATTTCTTTTGCAAGAATTGCCAATATTGTGTCACTTGGTTTTACTCCGTTTATTATGACACTGACAGAATGTGCCATCCAGATTGTTTTTAATATCAATCTTAATCGTGCTACGGGAGGAAATAAGGATTATACGGCTGCATTGACGGTTATGCTCAGTGCATTACAACTGATTTCTCTGCCGTTAAACGGTCTTGGGAATGGAATGCAACCGTTTGTCAGTTACAATTACGGAAAGGGAAATGCAGAGCGATTAAAGCAGGGCATCCAATATGTGACGGTAATTGCCTTTATTTTTGCGGTATCCATCTGGTCGGTTTCGCTTGCGGTTCCCCAGATGTATGCACATATATTTTCGTCCAGTGAAGCAGTGACGGGCATTGTGAAACATTATACGCCGTTTTTTTTGATGGGTTCGGTTATGTTTTTTGTGCAGATGACGCTGCAAAATATCAATGTTGCTCTCGGTCAGGCAAAATCTGCCCTGTTACTTGCGGTTATCCGGAAAGTTATTATTTTGATTCCGCTCTGTTTTGTGCTGACGCATTTCCTGGGCTTTAAAGGTGTATACATGTCCGAGGGAATTGCCGATCTTGTGGCGGGAATCATTACTGCGATAGTAATATTTAAGACATTTCCAAAAAATCTTTCGGGAGCGTGAGATAGAGGTAAAAGAGAAGATGCAAATAAGGTGAAATATATGAGTGGGATAGACCGAGATATGGTATGAAAAATCATTACATCACATCATTTGTACAAAGTCTGAAGCAGTTACAATTTTAGGATATTGCAAACCGGATTCCAGAAAATCTTTATCCCCTGTCAGCAAAATATCGGCATTGGCATAAATGGCAGCCCGAAGAATGGGACGGTCATTCACGTCTCTGATTTTTTTCTTCTAAAGGATATGGGATGATGGGTATGGGAATAATTTCGAGTGTTGAAGATGCCAGTGATAGAAAAGCATCCAGTGCAGATATTTTTTTCAGGAAATTTACGATAGAAGATACGCGCATTTCATCAATAGTTTGTTCACATACTAACCCATGATTCGGATAGCTTACAGCTTTGGTAAAGGCTTGGTAAGGAGTTCCCTTATGATTTAATGCGGCAGAAATTAGAATATTAGTATCAATTAGAACGTTCATTAAACCTCACTTTCTGCGCGTACTTCTTTTACTAAGTCCATGACTGCATCCTCGGATGTGAGTTCTGCTTTTGCTGCTTCTCCGGTCATTTGTGCCTGGAGCATCTGCATTGCATAGACTGCGGAATTGATTAGGCGGACATTTCCGTTTTCGACAACAAAAGTAACTCTGTCGCCATTTGAAACCCCCAGAATTTCTCGGATATCTTTTGGAATAGTGATTTGTCCTTTTGACATGACCTTAGCGCTATCTATAAATGTATTAGTTGCCATTAAAACACCTCCATTTTTAAGTATGAAAAGTAGGGAAATTCGTACTCATATTATATGCTGTATCTTTATAATTATCAACTATTTTTACAGCATTATATGAAATTTTATATTTTTTTATAATAGTATTTGTAAAAATATGAAGCATGTTCGTAATTTTATTTCAAAAACAAAAGCGGATAGATTCAACACAGGTCTATCCGCTTTAAAATTCATATATTTAAGTTAGCTACTAGCTATTGTACTGATCTTGCCAAAGTATCTCTTCAACAGTCCGGCAAATGCCTTACCATGTCTAGCCTCATCCCTAGCCATTTCATGCACGGTATCGTGGATCGCATCGAGATTCAGTTCCTTTGCACGTTTTGCAAGGTCAAATTTTCCGGCAGTAGCACCGTTTTCAGCAGCAACTCTTAACTCTAAGTTCTTCTTTGTGCTGTCCGTTACAACTTCGCCAAGCAGCTCTGCAAATTTAGCAGCATGTTCAGCCTCTTCAAAAGCAGCTTTTTCATAATACATACCGATTTCAGAATAGCCCTCGCGGAAAGCAACTCTAGCCATCGCCAGATACATACCAACCTCGGAGCACTCTCCTTCAAAATTCATTCTTAAATCAGAAATAATATCTTCGCGTACACCCTGTGCAACACCGAGAACGTGCTCTGCAGCCCAGCTCATTTCACCTTCCTGTTTCTGGAACTTTTCAGCCGGAGCTTTACAGATCGGACAGATATCCGGAGCGGAATCTCCTTCGTGAACATAACCACATACACTACATACATATTTTGCCATAATTTTTTTCCTCAACTTTCTTTTTTATATTTTTTAGTTTGCCTGCTTTAGCAGGAAATATTCTTTTATTAGTAATAGTAATTATTACTAATTTTAATATAACAAAAAGCAGGACGGATGTCAACTACTTTTTTTGAATTAAATTTTTTTTGCACATTCCGGGCATTTTCCAAAGAAGTGTGTAATGTTGCCTTCAACAATGCCATCAAAATTGTGGTTGGCGATCACATTGATATGGTCAATTGACTCCATTTTTAAATCGTAAACGGCACCGCATTCCGTGCAAAAAAAAAGTGGTAATGGGGGTTGATACATCCGTCAAAACGATCCGGTCCGACACCTGTGGAAATCTTGAGGATTTCTCCGTTTTCCGCTAAAAGAGCCAGATTGCGATATACTGTACCAAGACTGACATTTGGAAATTCCTCCTTAATGCCAAGGTATACCGTCTCCGCAGTCGGATGATTGGAATGTGTGGCGAGATAAAGCTGGATCGCTTCCCGCTGTTTACTGTGTTTTCTCATCAAAACCTCCTTTCTATGTCAGAACAATATAATAATAGTAATGATAACTGATTACAAATACAATATATAATAAAAAAAGGAATTCTGTCAATTCTTTTCAAAAATCCTGCTGCATATATATAGGTAAAAAGCAGTTAGGAGAAGCAATGCAGAAACTAAACCGTTTTGTCACCTACATTTATTCCTATCGTGACAGTCAGAGAGATACCAATGTGGGATTTGCAAAGGTAGATTCCAGGGGAGGGATCGTCCGCTTAGAAATACAGATACGAAAAAAATAAAGGAAACAAAAGAAGCGCAGATCGCCTGTTAGCGGGGACACCGACGCAGCCGGAGGCAATTCCGATCGGAGTCATGAAGTTTGAAAAAGAGACAGGGATCTATAAAGGAAGATTTTCGGCGAGTGAACTGGGCGGAAGCACTTACACCTTTGAGCAGGTGACCGGACTATATATCAAAGGCGAGCGGGAACTGTTTGCAAGCCAGTGGACGCAGGAAGAGATCCGCATAGCGGGAGTCAGAGTATTGGCGGTAGAAGAGAAACCGGAAGAAGGAATGTTGCAGGAGAATCCATCACAGGAAAGAAGAATACCAGAAAAACAGATGCAGGGAGAACCGTCCCAAGGGACAGATTTTCAGGAAAAGCATCAACAGCAACGAGAAGTGCCGGAAGAATATCAACAGAAGCAACAGACAACAGAAGCACAACCGGAGACATTACAGACAGAGTCATTGCAGAGACGACAAAGACAGGGAAGACAAAGGAGAGAACAGCCGGAAAGCCCGACACTGCGGGCGACAGAGGCCGAACCGCAGTATGACTGGCGTTATGAATGGGAAAAACTGGATAAAAGTCCCGGAAATGAGCTGGTATTTGGCTTAGCTCTTTGGACCAGAAATAAGGGCAAACCGTAAGTGGTCCTGCCATACGCCCTGAATCCAGGCACTTCCATGGGCAATGCCCTCCTCGGTAAACTCCAGTTTTTTCAAAAGATGTATCGAGGTATTATTGTCAGGCTTGACATAGGCCTCAATCCGGTGGAGCTTTAATTCCGTAAAATAAAGGAGATCAGAAAAATGCAAAGCCTCCGTCATATAGCCCATATCACGGTAGGCAGCATCCATCTTATAACCAATGACACAGGATTGGAAAATACCGCGGGAAATACGCTGAATGCTCATCGTACCGATAATGTGGTCAGGATTTCCCTTTTCAAAAAGCCAGAAACGGATCGCTTTTTGCTGCAGCATCATCTGATATTCGCACTGCAAAAGGCTTTTCTGGTAGGGCAGGGTATAAAAATTTTCCGGTTTGCCGCCATCATATTTTTCAAAAGTAGAGCGGTTATTTTGGTGAAATTCCAACGTTTTTCCGGCAAAATCGGAAGAAAGGATCCGAATGTTAAGACGTTCGGTTTCATATTGAAAATTCATGCATCAACACCTCGAATCTCCACATGGGGAATATATTTCTGCAAAAGGGACTGGATATCCTCCAGTTCTTTTTTTTTGTATAGGAAGAAAAAACAGGGTGGATCACCTGCTCGGATTCCTGATAAGACTGCAAAAAATAGGAATCAGCACCGGCGATCCACGCACCGATTTCTTCAAAATCTTTAAGAGTATGCAGCTCCCTCACAATCGTTGTGCGGAATTCATAAGGCACCGTTCCTTCCAATAAAAAGGCAGCGGATTCTGCGATTTTTTCCATAGAAAAAGAAGGAGCGTTGCAGATTTCCTGATAGCGGGAAGGAGCGTGTTTGATGTCCATAGCCACATAGTCGATCAGATTGCTGTGGCAGAGAGACTTTAAAACCTCAGGATGGGAACCGTTAGTGTCAAGTTTTACTAAATATCCTAAATCTTTGATTTTTTTAATAAAATCAAAAAGTTCCGGCTGCAAGGTCGGTTCGCCTCCCGTGATGCAGACACCGTCTAAAATGCCCTGCCGTTTTTTAAATGGGAAAGGACGGTATCCTCAGAGATCAGCGGCAGACTGCCGGGCGAAAGCACCAGATCACCGTTGTGGCAGTAAGGACAGCGGAAATTGCAGCCGCCGAAAAAACGGTACACGCAAGATAGCCGGGATAATCTAAAAGTGTTGTTTTTTGAAAACCATATATTTCAAGCATAATAACCTCACATAATAATCATGATCGTGTATAAAAAAAACGATTCTATCTGATTATAGATTATGGCACAGACAGAGCGGAAAGTGAAGATTAAATTGACAAAATGAAGAAAATTATGTATACTTATATTTCCGAGCAGCTGGGGTGGCAGCGGTACCCTGTACTAGCAATCCGCTATAGCTAGAGTGATATTCTGCCTCGGGTCTTAGATGCTAAGGCAGCCCTTTGTAAGTGGCGTTGACGTTTGGGTCTTACGCAACAGGAATCTGTGAACCGTGTCAGGACAGGAATGAAGCAGCACTAAGCAGAACCTTTCGTGTGCCGTGAGGGTGCCTGGACTGAGTTAACTGCAAAGGTAACGTTTGGCATCGGGATTCAAAGCAGAATGCTCGGATTTTAATGCCAATTATTAGAAAAGTTCCATTTTGGAGGGACAAGCATGGTAAAAAAAAAAATAAGAGATATTCTCTATGAATTATGTAATTATTTAGAACTGATCATGGCAATCGTGGTAGTTGCCGGAATCGTCATTGCAGCATTGGGACTGCGGGAAGAATTTATCCTGTTCTGGTCGCAGAGGGGGGTCATACCGGAGCATTTTATGTGTTCTTAGATGCGATCTTTGAGATCGTCATCAGTATCGAGTTTTTAAAAATGCTCTGTCAGCCGAGCGCCGATACGGTTTTAGAAGTGTTGATCTTCCTTGTGTCCAGACATATGATCATTGGAGATACTTCCGCATTTGAAGATTTTGTATCAATTGTCAGCATAGCATTGCTTTTTGCAATTAAAAAATACATTCAGCATCCCGCCGGAATCGGGAAAACGAAAGAGTATTTTTACAACATGCAAGGATGAGATAGGGGATGAAAAATCCGATGGAAAAGAATAGAGAAAATATATGCGCGCAGCCATACAGGGAAGCAAAAAAGGCATATGCCTTAGACGAGGTTCCGATTGGCTGCGTGATTGTGTATCAGGACAAAATCATAGCAAGAGGTTACAATCGGCGTAATACCGACAAAAATACGGTTGCCCATGCAGAGATGTCAGCCATAAAAAAGCGAGTAAAAAGCTTGGTGACTGGCGTTTGGAGGGCTGTACGATGTATGTAACCTTAGAACCGTGCCAGATGTGTGCAGGGAGCCATTGTACAGGCGAGGATTGACGAAGTGGTTATAGGCAGCATGAACCCGAAGCAGGATGTGCAGGATCGGTATTAAATCTTTTGGATATCCCGGCATTTAATCATCAGGTCCGCATCACAAAGGGCGTTTTAGAAGAGGAATGTTCGCAGATGTTAAGCGGATTTTTAAAGAACTGAGGGAAAAGAAGAAGAAAAACAAAGAAATTGTATAAAAATGTAATTTTATAATCAAAAACTGAATGAAAAAAATGGAAATTATGTAAAAAATAAGTTATAATATCGTATATAAAAAAAGAAGTCAGAACATATGAAGAATGTAGAACAGAAAAACAGTAATGGAGGTACGGTTATGGGGGAAAAACATATCCGGTAACTGTGGAGCAGCTTCAAGGGGAATTGAATTACTGCGTCCATGTATGGATGACTATTTGTATTTATATGATTTTAAAAATGATTATTATTATATTTCCTCCCATGCATTGGATAGATTCTGTCTGCCGGCAAATAGTTTTCATGATGTGAGTAAGACACATGAAAAATTTGTGCATCCGGCGGATTTAAAGATGCTTCAAAAAGACCTTTCTGAGATGAAAGAGGGCATCAAGCATTTCCATAATCTTCAGTATCGGTGGTTAGGACTGGATGGACAGCCAATCTGGATCAACTGTCGCGGACGGACAGTGAATGATGAGAATGGAAACCCGATGTGCATGGTGGGATGTATCAATGAGATCGGTGCGAAACAGAAAGCCGATAATGTCAGCGGTCTGTTAGAGAAATTGCTTTTACAGGATTATTTGTATACAACAGGAAAAAGTGTTCCCGGAGGGATTTATTCTGCGTATCGGTATTGACGATTTTAAAGACATCAATGAAAATCTGGGTATCGAATACGGCGATATGATCATCCACGAGACGGCAAACTGTATTGCAAGATGTGTCAAGACGGGACAGCAGATTTACCGTATTGTGGCAGATGAGTTCATCATCGTAGATTTTCTTGGAGGAAATACAGATGAGGCGAAGAAGCTGTATAAGAAGATCCGTTTAGATAGACAAGTATATTGAGAAAAATCACTATGAGGCCGTTTATACCATTTCTGCAGGTCTGCTAGAGAGCAAAGATGTGGCAGATAGTTCATTTCAGAACTTAATGAAGCTGTCAGAGTTTGCACTAAGTGAGGCAAAGCGTGATGGCAAGAACCGATGTACAACATTCTGTACGGAAGACTACGAGAAGTTCCTTAGAACAAAAGAACTGATCCGTGATATGAGACGTGCTGTATACAATGATTTCAGCGGATTTGAGACCTATTTTCAGCCGATCGTGGATGCAAGTAGCAGCCGGCTGATCGTAGCCGAGACATTATTACGTTTTCATTCAGAAAAATTGGATTGGTTTCTCCGGTGGAATTTATTCCGCTGTTAGAGGAGACAGGTCTGATCATACCGGTTGGAAAATGGGTACTGCACCAGGCATTATCCGTATGCCGTGAAGTTCATAAATATATGCCTGATTTTAAGATCAGTGTGAATGTATCTTACATACAGGTCATGAAAAAGTCCGATTTTAACAGAGATTCTTACAAGTCTAAAAAAAGAATATGGCTTAAAACCGGAAGATGTCATTAATGGAGCTGACAGAGAGTGGTTTCTTAGAATCAAATTACCGTTGTATGGATTTATGGAACCGTTTAAGGAAGCATGGAGTGATGTTGGCACTGGATGATTTTGGAACAGGTTACTCGAACTTCCACTATCTGTATGATTTAAGTCCGAATATCATTAAGATCGACCGGACTTTTTACGGTCAGGGCGTTGAACAATGAATACGAATACAATCTGCTTCGTCATATCATTGAGATGATCCGTGGTATCAACTTAAATCTCTGTATTGAGGGGGTTGAGACAGAGGAGGTTAGAAAGTATCAACCGCCTGAAACCGGATTATATACAGGGCTACTATTTTGGAAAGCCTTGCCCATATGAGCAGTTCTATGAGCAGTTTGTAAAAACCGGAGGCAGAGAAAGAGAAATAGGGGAAGTTCATGTGTTTATGTGAGAGTGAGCTGTTGGTTCGATTTTGAAGTATGAATAACAAAGAATAAAAGATCAGAAGAATAAAAAAGAGTCCTGCTCTATAACGTTCCGTTATGAGCAGGACTCCTTTTTTAGCGGGAGACGGCGGGATTCGAACCCGCGTGCCCGAAAGGGGCAAACGCATTTCGAGTGCGCCTCGTTACGGCCGCTTCGCTACGTCTCCATGTGTTCTTGTTTGTTGTACGCGTATTCGCAACTTGCGTTGCTCGTCGCAGGATTTACGGGATAGGTGCAGTATCTGGTCCGCCGTGCGCGTATTCGCAACTTGCGTTGCTCATTCGCGGGCTTCGCCCTATAGTGACAAACTTACAGAATACTGCTTACATGCAAGCATGACGCAGTATCCTGTAAGTCTGTCACTGCACGGCTCATTGCCAACGCGTACATTATACCACATTTTAGGGGTTTGCAAGGAGAAGTTGTCGGGTAGATATTGTTATGAGTGAAAAATATATTATAATAACTATGATTGTGTATAATAAATAAAACTGAACCAGCAGAATGTGTGAAGGGATGTGTGTGCATGAAAAGGATAGGAATGTTAACAAGTGGCGGAGACTGCCAGGCTTTAAATGCAGCTATGCGCGGAGTGGTCAAAGGGCTGTGTGAAAGCTGTGAGCAGCTTGAGATTTATGGTTTTTTAGATGGATATAAAGGTTTGATCTATGGAAATTACCGTCTTTTGACAGGAGCGGATTTTTCGGGAATTCTGACAAAAGGTGGAACGATCTTAGGTTCTTCCCGCCAGCCGTTCAAGCAGATGCGGGTGCCGGATGAAAATGGTCTGGATAAAGTAGAAGCGATGAAGCACACTTATCATAAGCTGAATTTGGACTGCCTTGTGATCTTAGGCGGAAACGGAACCCAGAAGACAGCGAACCTTTTAAGAGAAGAAGGACTGAATGTGGTACATCTTCCAAAGACCATTGACAATGATATCTATGGAACAGATGTGACCTTTGGATTCCAGAGTGCGATCAATATTGCAACAGAGGCAATTGACTGCATTCATACGACAGCAGCTTCCCACAATCGTATTTTTTATCGTAGAAGTCATGGGACAGAAGGTGGGCTGGCTGACCCTTTATGCAGGCGTGGCAAGTGGAGCGGATATCATACTCCTTCCGGAGATTCCATACGACGTCGACAGTGTCTTAGGAGCGATCGAAAAAGAAGTAAAGCCGGAAAAGGATTTACGATCTTAGCAGTTGCAGAAGGTGCCATTTCAAAAGAAGATGCGAAGCTGAGTAAAAAGAATATAAAGAAAAATTGAAAAACTACAAATTCCCATCCGTATCCTATGAATTAGCAGATATGATAGAGAAAAAAAGCGGAGCAGAAGTGCGGGTAGTAGTACCGGGACACACAAAAGAGGCGGAAGTCCGTGTCCGTATGACCGCGTTCTTTGCAGCCGTCTGGGTGCGGCAGCAGCACAGGCGATCATGGATGAGGATTATGGCAACATGATCGCGATGGTCAATGGCAAGACAAAGCGGGTACCGTTAGGAGACGTTGCCGGAAAATTAAAGACCGTAGATCCGGAATGCCAGATGATCAAAGAAGCCAAGAGCATGGGCATCAGCTTTGGTGATTAATGAGTGCACGGATTTAGGTGTCAGAAATGTATTTTTATATATATAGTTGAAATGATTGCACAAAGGAATATGAAAAGTTTCTTTTTGTGCAATGGAAATGAAACTCAGGAAATCATGAAACCCACTGGTGCACATGATTTCTGTTTTAGGAGGTTCATTGGAATGTTCTGCACAAGGAAACTTGGAATATTGCTTTGTGCAAGCAGTCGATAGATTTCAAAAATACAGTTCGGACCCGGGGATTTTGAAAAGGGAAAGAATAGAAGTGAGGATTTCAAATGTCTTATACGGCATTATACCGAAAGTTCCGACCTCAGGAATTTGAGGATGTAAAAGGACAGGATCACATTGTAACAACATTAAAAAATCAAATAAAAGCGGACAGGATCGGACATGCATATCTTTTTGCGGAACGCGGGGGAACCGGTAAGACGACGGCAGCCAAGATTTTTGCAAAAGCAGTGAACTGCGAACATCCGGTAGATGGAAGTCCGTGTGGAACCTGTGAAGCCTGCCGTGCCATCGCGGCAGGCAATTCCATGAATGTCATAGAGATCGATGCGGCATCGAATAACGGAGTGGAAAATATCCGGCAGATCCGTGAAGAAGTGGAATATGCACCGACTGAAGGAAAATATAAAGTGTATATTATCGACGAAGTGCATATGCTATCGATAGGAGCTTTTAATGCGTTATTAAAAACCTTGGAAGAACCGCCATCTTATGTTATATTTATTCTGGCAACGACAGAGGTACATAAGATACCGATCACGATATTGTCGCGCTGTCAGAGATATGACTTTCACAGGATTTCCATAGAGACCATTTCTGCAAGGCTGACAGAACTCTTAGAAAAAGAAAACGTAACAGCCGAGGAGCGGGCAGTCCGCTATATTGCGAAAGCGGCAGACGGTTCGATGCGGGATGCGTTGAGTCTGTTAGACCAGTGTATCGCATTTTATTTAGGCGAAGAACTGACCTATGAACATGTCTTAGAAGTGCTAGGGCAGTGGATACCGAAGTATTCAGCAGCCTGCTAAGACGGATACTGGGGCAGGACATCGTCAGGGGCGATCGAGCAGTTAGAAGAGATCATCATTCAGGGAAGAGAACTCGGACAGTTTGTAACAGATTTCACATGGTATTTAAGAAACCTGTTGTTAGTACAAAGCTCGGACGATATGGAAGAAGTCTTAGATATGTCTGCGGAAAATCTTGCTCTTTTAAAAGAAGAAGCAAAAATGGTAGAAGCAGAGACACTGTTTCGTTATATCCGTATATTTTCGGAGCTATCGAATCAGGTAAAATACTCCAGCCAGAAGCGGATATTGATAGAGATCGCCTTAATAAAACTGTGCAGACCGCAGATGGAGCGGGATGAAGCATCCGTTTTAGAGAGGATCAGCAGGATTGAAAAGACACTCGAAGAAGGAATCCCGGTAACGGCAGTACCGGCACAGGGTGGCAGTGCAGCTGCAGGACAGCCGGAAGCAAAGCCCATAAAAAAAGAACTGCCAAAGGCGATACCGGAAGATGTACAGCAGGCAGTAGCAGCGTGGAACTCCATTTTGCAGGAACTTCCGGGACTGATGAAGGGATATTTAAAGTCCGCAAGGCTGACCCTTGGCGGAGACAACGTACTGATGGTTGTATTAGAGGATGAGATGGCAGCATCTTATCTGAATATGGAAGAACATAAAAAAGAGTTAGAAGATGCCATCGCAAGACGGGTAGAGAGTCAGGTCGATGTCAGAATTCAGTTAAACGAGACAAATCGTCCGTTTGAAGAAACTTATGTGGATTTAAAAGATGCGATCCACATGGATATTACCATAGAAGATGAATGAAAACAGGAGGAAATGAAAATGGCAAAGAGAGGTGGATTTCCAGGAGGAATGCCGGGAAACATGAACAATATCATGAAACAGGCCCAGAAGATGCAAAACAGATGGAGGAAGCAACCAAGGAGCTTCAGGAAAAAGAGGTAACATCCAGTGCCGGCGGGGAGTCGTAGAAGTAACCGTTTCCGGAAACCGTGAGGTAACAAAAAAAGTAAAAGATCGATCCGGAGGCAGTAGATCCGGATGATGTAGAAATGTTAGAGGATCTGATCATGGCAGCAACCAACGAGGCGCTTCGCCAGATCGAGGAGATTTCTGCACAGTCCATGTCAAAGATTACAGGCGGACTTGGCGGAATGGGAGGCGGCTTCCGTTTTAAGCCGTTAAGGAGCAGTCATGGATTACTACAGCAGTCAAATTAATAAATTAGTAGAGCAGCTATCCAATCTGCCGGGTATTGGAGCGAAATCCGCACAGCGACTGGCATTTCATATCCTGAACATGCCGTTAGAGAATGTAAAAGAATTGTCCGCTTCTATTTTTAGAAGCAAAGGAAAATGTGCGTTACTGCAAAGAATGTTTTACACTTACGGATCAGGAGGAGGTTTGCCCGATCTGCAGCAATCCGAAGCGGAATAAACAGCGATCATGGTCGTGGAAAATACCAGAGATTTGGCAGCTTATGAAAAAACCGGAAAATACGAGGGAGTTTATCATGTCCTGCATGGAGCAATTTCTCCAATGCTTGGAATCGGTCCCAATGACATCCGGTTAAAAGAACTGATGCAAAGGTTGCAGAATCATGTCGAAGAGGTTATAATAGCAACGAATTCCAGTTTAGAGGGCGAGACAACCGCCATGTATATCAGTAAGCTCATCAAGCCGACCGGGATCAAGGTGTCGCGGATCGCAAGCGGCGTTCCGGTAGGAGGAGATTTAGAATATATTGATGAAGTTACCCTGCTTAGGGCTTTAGAGGGCAGAGTCCTATTATAACAGTTATAACAGGGTTAGAAAGAGGAGAAAATAATGAACACACTAGAATTGCAGAAACAGGCAAATGAAATACGAAAAGGTATCATCGCTGCCGTGCACAGTGCAAAATCGGGTCATCCGGGCGGTTCTCTTTCCGCAGCGGACATCTTTACTTATCTCTATTTTGAAGAGATGAACATTGATCCGAAAAATCCGAAAATGGAGGACAGAGACCGTTTCGTACTGTCAAAAGGACATGTAGCACCGGGACTCTATGCAGCACTGGCACACCGCGGATATTTTCCGGTAGAAGATCTGACAACACTTCGTCATGTGGGTTCCTACTTACAGGGACATCCTGACATGAAACATATTCCGGGTGTGGATATGTCAAGCGGTTCTTTAGGACAGGGTCTTTCTGCGGCAGTAGGAATGGCACTTGCCGGAAAAATGGATGAAAAAAGATTACCGGGTATATGCTTTGTGCGGTGATGGTGAGATTCAGGAAGGACAGATCTGGGAAGCAGCTATGTTTGCAGGCTACCGGAAACTGGACAACCTTTGTTGTGATCGTAGATTTAAACGGTTTACAGATCGACGGAGCAATTTCCGAAATCTGTGATCCGGAACCGTTAGATAAGAAATTTGAGGCATTCCGTTTCCATACGATTACCATTGATGGAAATGATTTTGAACAGATCGCAAAGGCATTTGAAGAAGCCCGTGCAACGAAGGGAATGCCAACAGCGATCATTGCAAAGACCGTAAAAGGAAAAGGCGTGTCCTTTATGGAAAATGCTGTGAACTGGCATGGTGTTGCACCAAACGATGAGCAGTTTGAAATAGCAATGCAGGAGTTAGAGAAAGCAGGTGAAGCATTGTGTCAGAAGTAAAAAAGTAGCAACAAGAGTAGGATATGCAGAAGCACTAGTAGAACTTGGAAAAGAGCATGAGGAAGTCGTTGTATTAGATGCAGACTTAGCAGCGGAACCCAGACAAAAAAGTTTTCCGTGAACAGTTCCCGGAGCGGATATCGACTGTGGAATTGCAGAAGCAAATATGGCAGGAATCGCAGCAGGACTTTCTACCTGTGGAAAAGTACCGTTTATGAGCTCCTTTGCCATGTTTGCGGCAGGACGTTCTTACGAGCAGGTGCGCAATTCCATCGGATATCCGCATCTGAATGTGAAGATCGGTGCTACACATGCCGGAATTTCCGTCGGGGAAGACGGCGCGACCCATCAGTGTAATGAAGATATCGCATTAATGAGAACCATTCCCGGCATGGTAGTGATCAATCCGTGCGACAGTGTAGAAGCAAAGGCAGCAGTAAAAGCAGCTTATGAGCACAACGGTCCGGTATATCTTCGTTTTGGACGATTGGCAATTCCGGTGATCAATGACGAAGAGAATTATCATTTTGAGCTTGGAAAAGGAATTGTCTTAAAAGAAGGAACAGACGTTACGATCATAGCAACAGGTCTTTGTGTCAATGAGAGTATGGAGGCAGCAAAGATGTTAGAAGCAGACGGGATCAGTGCAGAGGTCATCAACATCCATACCATTAAGCCATTGGATGAAGAATTGGTACTTTCTTCTGCAAAGAAAACCGGAAAAGTCGTAACAGTAGAGGAACATTCCGTGATCGGTGGACTGGGAAGTGCAGTTGCAGATGTGCTGTCAGAAAAAGAGCCGACAAGAATGATAAAAATCGGAATTAACGATGTATTCGGAGAATCCGGTCCGGCAGTAGAGTTGATCAAAAAATACGGACTGGATGCAGAAAGCATCTACAAAAAGTAAAAGCATTTACAAAATAAATGAAATATGGAAAAAAAACATGGGACTGTCTTGTAAAAGGGGCAGTCTTTTTGTATGATCCTGCCGAAAGAAAAATTTTTTACTCCGACACAAGCTGTCAAAACTGAAAAAGGAATATGCTATGATACCCCTAACAATACTGCCACAGGCAAAGGGGGTCACCATGATAGAGATCATACAGGATGGACAAGCGACACCAAGGATAAAGCTTCCAAGAAACTTAAGACAAATTGGTAATCCGAGTGGAGAACATAAAATCTATGTGGAAGACTTTGTGTATACCTTTTGCATCCGAGCAGCAGGGAAGAAGCAGGGAATCCGAAAGTTGCGATCATTGTGGGAACGCAGGAAGAAGAGCATGGTACGCAATACTATTTCGTAAGAGGTGCTTTTTACATAGATGATATGACATTTGAAAAAGGGCTGCCGCAGTTTAGCGAGGAGCACTGGGGATTTGCCTATAAGCAGATGAAAGAGTATTTTGACGATGAAGACCCGGATAAGGCATTGCGATCTTAGGCTGGGCATTCGTCACGGGAGGCATGCCGGCAAGACTGACGAGCGATATGGAGCGGGTGCACCGGATGAATTTCAAAGAGCCGCACTCACTGTTGCTGTTGTTAGATGATGTGGAGCGTGAAGAGAATTTTTATGTCTATGAAAAGGGCAGTCTGCGGAAAAAAGAAGGCTATTATATTTTTTATGAGCAGAATCCGAAAATGCAGGAATACATGGTGCAGTATAAAGAGGCAAAAATCCTGCAGGAGTGACGGAAACAGTGCTTGATGAGCCGACCGGAAGCTATCGGGAACGGATCGCCACACAGGCAAGGCCGGGCAGGGGACGCTGGAGCATGGTAGGCTATGCAGCCTGTGCCGTGCTGGTGTTAAGTACGTTAGTAATGGGTGTGAACAGTATCGGAAGCTATGAAAAGATCAATGAGCTTCAGGAGGCGGTTTCTTTGATCGCAGGCAACTTCACACAAAACGAAGCAAAGCAGGCAAAGGATAACGACAAGACGATCGTTACGACCGTGGATGGAAAAGTGGAGCCGTTAGAAGACACTGCGAAGGAAGATACTGCAAGGGACAATCAATCCAAGGACAAGTCCGAAACAGACAAGAAAAAAGCCAAAGACGGTGAAAACAGCGAAAACAAACAGGACGTGGCGCAGAACGATAAAAAAAGAAAGTCAAAATGCCGGGGAATCTTCTGAACAATCTTCTGAGGAAGTGCAGGAAACCGCAGCACAGCCACAGAGTGAAGCAGAAAAAGATACTTGCACAGGGCTATTATATCGTACAGAGCGGAGATTCTTTAGAATCCATCAGTACAAAAAAATTTATGGCAATAAATCCAGAGTGGAGCGTATCAAGGAATTAAATCAGATTGAAAAATGCAGATACAATTTTTGCGGGTCAGAAATTAAATCTGCCTTAATGAGAAAAAATTAGTGTCATGCAAACCGATATTTGTTATAATGGACAGGAATACAAAAGAGGTGACATGATACATGGCAGAAATTAGAAGACAGCCATTCCAAACGGTAAAAGTAGATATAGAGGAAATGGATAGGAAAATCAGAGAACACAGGATTCGGATGCTCAAAAGGGCCGGCATCGTATTAGGAATCCTGATATTGCTCTGGTTTTTTGCTATATATATATCATCAGGTGCGGACCTATGACAGTCATGAGGCAAAAGTAACAGAGGACAGGCAGGACAGTGCAGCGAATACCTATCTGGAGTTTCAGGGCAATATTTTGAAGTACAGCAATGACGGAGCATTTTACACCGATACTTCCAACGAGCTGATATGGAACCAGAGCTATGAAATGAGCGATCCGGTTGTGGTGATGTCCGCGAAGTATGCCGCCATCGGAGATGAAAAGGGAACGTTAGTCTATATTTTTGACAAGGATGGACTCTGCGGAAAGATCGAGACAACCAAGCCGATCGTGCGTGTAAAGATAGCAGAGCAGGGAACGGTAGCTCTTCTCTTAGAAGAAAACGGTGTCTCCTATCTGAAACTTTGTGATAAGGCTGGGAAAACGCTTGCAGAGGGCGAGCTTCATGTGGAAAACAGCGGTTATCCAATGGATATTGCCTTATCGAAGGATGGAAAACGGTTTGCGGTGTCCATGTTGAACATCAGTGATGGAACGATTAAGAGCAGCATTGCTTTTTACAATTTTGATTCCGCAGGCGAAAAAGAAGATCGATCATGTGGTAGGAACTAAAAATATTCCGATATCATTATCCCACAGATTGAGTTTTTGGGAATGACAAGTCGATCGCCGTCAGCGACCAGAAACTGATGCTGTTAGAGGTGTCCGGAAAACCGCAGGAGAAAAAGAGCATTAAATATGGAAGCCGTTTAAGGACCATTTTCTATAATGGAAAATATATCGGGCTGATCTTAGATAATGAGAGCAGCAGTAAAGAAGAAAAAAACGATGTGTACTGTATGCAGATTTATGACAACAGGGGGAGCGCTTGTGAAAGAAAAACATTCTCAAGAACTTACCGGAAGGCAGAGTTTTTTAAATAATAACGAAGTGTGTCTTTTGAATGATAACGAATGTACGATATTTACGCTGCGTGGCGTGGAAAAATACCACGAAGCCTGGGATAAGAGCATTTATAAAGTGCTTCCGGGCAGAACAGCAAGCCGTTATACCTTTATCTTAGATGGAGAAACGGTACAGGCAAAATTGAAATAAAAGAGGTTAAACTATGAATTGGCTTTTTGGTAGTCGTCCTGGTCATACTCGCAGGACATACGATCGAGGGATACCGCCGCGGATTGCTGCGGGTATTGTTTTCCGTGGCATCCCTGTTAATTACGGTACTTTTTTGTGGCATGGGCAACGCCGTATGTCAGCAATTTTTAAAAGAGAATACGAAAATTTATCAAAAGTTGAGACAAAGTGCGAACAGAAAGTCCGAAAGGACACGAAAGAGCAGATTGTCCAAAAAGAGGAAAAAGAGTACCGGACTTTTAGAGGAGTACGGCATCCGGCTTCCGAAATCCATCGAAGAAAAAAAATATTTGGCAACGTAGAAAAGGGTGCCGATGGCGTGCTTGAAACCAGTGGAGTCTATAAAGCAATGGCAGAGCCGTTAGCACAGTTAGCAGTCGATGGCATTGCATTTTTGTTTCGCTGATCGTATGTGCGATCATACTGCATCTGATCGGTGGAGTACTGGATATCGCATCAGAACTTCCGGTAATAAAGGGAATCAATCAGGTGTTAGGTTTAGGAGCGGGATTGTTGTATGGTTTGCTGCTTGTCTGGCTGTTCTTCTATTTTGTCGCGGTGATGCAGGCATTTCCGTTTGACAGAGTCTGTTGGCGGTGATACAGCAGAGTGAGTTCTTAACAGCACTGTATGAGGATAATATGCTTGCTTATGTAGTGCAGTATGTATTGTAGGATGTACTGTGGGATTAACGGTTATGATCTTGCTGTCCCCCTTTTTTGCTGTAGCCGGTATGTCCCATATAGCCGATCACATCGCCGGCAGTCACAACGCTGCCTTCTTTCAGACCCTTCTGAAAAGGGGAATGCTGGCGTAAATGGGCGTAGTAATAGTAGCACCTTTTATCAAAACTGCGGATGCCGATACGCCAACCGTATATGCTTCTAAAAATAGTCATGGTTTTTTCAGATCCTTTGTGAGTTTTTTCATGGCGTTGTCCTTAAATAAATTCATAACAGTATATGATAAAAAGATACGAAAATAGGAGTAAAAAGGAATGGAAGTGTGGAAAAAGAGTCCACTGTTTCACGGAATGACCGAACAGAAAATAGAAGAAATCCTGATGCAGGAGCAGTGCAGAAGGAAAAAATATGAAAAAGGGACATTCGTCTTTTTAGAGGGAGATGTACCTAAGAGCCTGTTTCTTCTGATACAGGGCAAGGTTACGATCTCGCAAAGCACCATGTCCGGCAGACGGATCCTTTTGACGGATATCACACGTTCCGGAGATCTGTTTGGGGAAGTCTATTTATTTATCGGAAAAGAAGCCTACGATATGGATGCACAGGCAGTCGAAGATTCAGAGGTGCTTGAGATCGCGGGCGAGATCCCAAGAGTGCTCTGGCAGAATATGTTAGAGATTTTTGCAAAAAGGCATATCTGATGAATCAGAAGGTAAAGGTCTTAGGCTGTGCCAGTATCCGTGAAAAAGATCGTGCGTTATCTGTTTGAAAGAAAAAATACCGACGGAACGATCCGTGGAAATCTGGTGCGTGAAGAGATGGCAGAATATATGAATGTGACCAGGCCATCCCTGTCGCGGGAACTCGGAAGTATGCAAAAAGAAGGAATCCTTGAGATACAGGGAAGAGATATCAGGATCGCAGACTGGGAAAAAATTTGAAATGTATTTATAAAAATCCGTAACATATGTTACGGATTTTTTTGTTGTATCGTGCTATGATAATCGCACAGAAACAAAAAACAGTTTATCAAATATAAAGGAGTTACAGATATGGTAAGAAGAATTGTAGAGATTAACGAAGAACTTTGTAATGGATGTGGTGCCTGTGCATCCGCATGTCATGAGGGCGCGATCGCAATGATCGATGGAAAAGCAAGACCGATCAAGGACGATTACTGCGATGGTTTAGGAGACTGCCTTCCTGCCTGTCCGACCAATGCGATCTCCATTATCGAGCGTGAGGCAGAAGCTTATGATGAGGCAGCTGTAAAAGCAAGAATGGAAGAGAGAAAAAAAAAGCAGAACACAACCATTCTCATTCCCATGCACATGGTCATGAAGGACATGTATGTCCGGGCGGTGCGGCAAAAACGTTCCACAGAGCAGAGCATGAGAGCAGCACATCCGTGGCACCGCAGAAGGCAGAGAGCCGTCTTGCGCAGTGGCCGGTCCAGATTAAGTTAGTTCCGATCCATGCACCGTATTTTGACGGAGCAAACCTTTTTGATCTCAGCAGACTGTGCGGCATATGCCTATGCATCCTTCCATGAGGATTATATGAAAAATCATGTGACACTGATGGGATGTCCGAAATTAGATGATGTAGATTATTCCGAAAAACTGACAGAGATCCTTAAGAACAATAACATTAAGAGCGTAAAAGATCGTCCGCATGGAAGTGTCATGCTGCGGCGGTATTGAACACGCAGCAGTTACAGCACTGAAAAACAGCGGAAAGATGATCCCGTGGCAGGTAGTGACACTGACCTGTGATGGAAGAGTCAAGGAGGACTAGCCCAAAAGCAGGGGTGTGTCAGTACACTAGCATATAAACATTTCTAAGACAAAGACTACCACACAGGCAATGACAGCCACCTGAAAAAGGCTGCCACCAAACCAGGCGATCAGGATAAGCGGCAATAAAAGCAGCCAATGCGGAAGCAGTGCTGCCTGTCGCATCCAGTATCGCAGGGAAAGTCATCACAGCAAGGGTTACATAGGGAACATAATATAAGAAAGAACGGATAAAACGGTTCTTAATTTCCCTGCGGATCAAAGTCAGTGGCAGAACACGGATCGGATAGGTTACAATTCCCATAACTAAAATATAGATATAAACATTATGCTGCATGTTCATCGTCCTCCTTTATCGGAAACAGGATAGCGGCAAAGAGCAGAAATGGCAACCGTCAGGATGATCGTACGGATGCCGGAGCTGATACCGGAAATGACAGGCAGATTGGCAAAAGCAAAGCTGGCTGCCATAGATACTGCGACCACGCCTGCCACAATTTTACTTTTTTCTTGCAGGTGGGATAATGATGGCGATGAACATACCATATAGTCCGACGCTTAAGGCACTTACCACATTTGCAGGAGGATATTTCCCATCAATACGCCAAGGTAGGTACCGACAGACCATCCCGGAACAGCGATGGCAATGGCACCAAATGTATAATAAGGGTTCAAACGTCCCGGAACGGAGATTGAGATTCCAAAAATCTCATCCGTTACATCATAACCGATCAAAAGCCGCTGCCACAGCGGAGTGTCAGGTGAAAGTTTCTGGCTGAGAGCACATGACATCAGCAGATATCGGGCATTTGCCACAAATTCCATAATGGCAATTTCAAGATATCCGGCCCCTGGCGGCGATCAGTGTAAAGCCTGCGAATTCTCCGGCAGAAGCATTTAAAGTAAAGCTGGCGAGCATTGCCTGTAATGCGGTAAGCCCGGCGTTTTTGCAGTGATCCCAAGTGTAAAAGACACGGCGAAATAGCCAAGTGCAATTGGAATCCCGTCTTTGAGACCTTTTTGAAACCAGGTCCGGTTATCTAAGGACATGAAAAACCTCCTAATGACAAAATTTTCATATCTATTTTAGTAAACTTTCGGTCATTCGTCTAGGGGAAAGTGTCAGAATTACAGGAAATGTCAGAATCCCTTGAAATCCCTTGCCTAATTCTCTGATTGTGGTAAAATGACATTATAAAATTGGCATAAACAGTGCGAAACGATAAAAATAAAAAACTATTGATGAAAGAGGTCTGAATGGACAACAAAGAGAGACTAAGGAAATGGCTCTGGCTTGGGTTAGACGAGACAACTGCAAAGAAATATCAGCGAAAAAAATTTCTGCAGAAAATGTCAGGATCGTCCGTAACGAAAGTGTTGCGATAGCCGGGATCGGAGCATTGTATACAATCTGTATGCTGGCGTTATCCCGCGTATATGGAAAAAAGTGTGATCTGCATTATCGGAGCGATCTGGATGTTTTGCATTTTCTCTATACACATAACCTGGTAAAAAAGCAGGATGAAATATCGAAGAAAGAGGCACGCATCAGTATCAGCAGTTTTATGATCTGTGCTTATGTAGTATCAATCTATGTAGGTACGTTTGGTTCCGGAAATGAGCTGGCAGTTACGATCGTCAGCCTGTTTGTATTTTTGCCAACGAACTTTGATCTTCTGCCAATCTATAATCTGTATGTGACCATCATTGCTTTAGCGGTGTTCTTTGTCAGCAGTTATATCAGCAAGACACCGGACAAATTTGCTTATGATGTGATGGATGGGATCTTAGCAGCGGTCATCGGCAATTTTGCGGCATTTGAACGTGCAAAGATTAAGTGGGAGAGCGTAAAAGTACATGAGCAGTTAGAAGAGGAACGCGACGTAGATATGCTGACGGGGATCTGGAACCGCCGCGCATTTGAGCGTGAGGTCGATTATCTGATAAATTCCGGTACGATCAAAAAAACATGGTCGTCATTATGGTGGACTTAGACAAGTTCAAACGCATTAATGATGGATATGGACATGAAACCGGTGATGCCTACTTAAAGCATTTTTGTAACCTGATCAGTGAATATACGGAAAAAAAGAACACGATCGTAGGAAGACGTTCGGGAGATGAGTTCTTTATCTTCAGCTATAACTTCCGGGAATTATCACAGGTGGAACACAATGTTGCAGCTTTCTATGAGAAGTTAGCAAAGAATCCGATCCTGCTGCCGGATGGAACAGAGAAGGTCATTGGAGTATCTTCCGGTGTAGTGTGGACCGTGGATATGAATCATGATTGGCGGGAAATCCTCTGTCCGCAGATGAATCGCTGTATTATGTAAAAGAGCATGGAAGAAACAGCTATACGATACAGGAATATATTCCAAAGTGACAGCAGGCAATGTAGCAGTAAAACATAAAAAAAAGGATGCCTTAGTATGGAAGATGACTAAGACATCCTTTTTACGTTGTGCATGTGTTGGGGCACATGCCCGGTTTGGAGAAATAGAAGTATGAAATTAATCATACATCGATATATTATATTTACATTTACGGTAAAGTTTCCATACGATAAGAACCGGTATACTTAGGAGCATTAAAACACACGGAACCCCGCCAACAATTGCCATAAATATAAAAATCAAGGTATTAAGCATTTTGAGTATGCCTCCTTTCATCTTCCCTACTATAGCAGAGAAAATGCAAAATAAGTAAAAAGTAAAGGATTCCTTAACACAATTTTGTCACATGTTCAGATAACGTTAAGATTTTAACAAAAGGACTTGCTCAACTGATTTTTCCATATTACATTACAGGCATAACAGGAAGGGGTGTGCCGGAATATGGATATTGTAGGAATCATTGGAATCATTATTGTGGCAGCGGAATGATCATGCCACCTATGACTCTTATTTTTAAAATGAAGATATTGGGTAATACAAAGAAAGATGTACAAAGATAAAGGCTGTACATATGGAAACAGAATGAAGAAGATGAAAGAGGATGAGCGGAATACTATTCCGACTCATCCTCTTTCATTCTGTATCCAACGCCAAGTTCCGTAAAGATATAGGTTGGCTCGGCAGGAATTGGTCTCTAATTTTCTGCGGATATTTGCCATGTTTACACGCAGGATCTTGTTGTCCGTATCGGTATATGGTCCCCAGACATCCGACATGATCGAAGAATAGGTGACCACTTTGCCGGAGTTTTTTCGCAAGGCAGGCAACAATCTTATATTCGATCGGTGTCAGGTGGATCTCCCTGTTCATGCAGCAGGATCAGGGCGTTTAGAAAAATCAATCGTCAGATGCTTTTTGCATGATAAGGCTTGATAAACATCGGAGAATCCGTATTCATCTTATTGCTGTGACGTAGGGAGGTACGGATCCTTGCAAGCAGTTCGGAAGTACCAAAAGGTTTGGTGATATAGTCATCTGCACCAAGATCCAGTGCAAGCACCTTTTCCCGTTCAGAGGTTCTTGCGGAAATAACGATGATCGGGCAGCTCGACCACTCTCTGACTTTCTTAATGATATCTACACCGTCAATGTCAGGAAGTCCCAGATCTAAAAGGATGATATCCGGACATTGGGAAGAGATGATCTCGAGTCCTGCTTTGCCGGTATTCGCAGAAAGGACTTTATAATCATGGCTGGTTAAAATCTTACGCATAAAGTTCAAAATATGTGTTTCATCTTCAATAATTAAAACAGAAAATTTAGATTCATGAATGCCCTCCTTTGGAAGTGTGAATGAGAACTCTGCACCGTTTTCGTGATTAAAAGCACAGATCGTTCCGTTGTGTGCCTGAATGATCGTTTTACGATCGAAAGACCAATGCCCATACCCTTGTGGGAGTCCGAAGAACCGGAAGCGGACTGTCCCTCAAAAAAGAGAAGGAATTTTATCTTCATCAAGACCTTTTCCGTAATCGATCACATGAAAGGTTACGGAGTCCGAAGAATCCGTAACAACAAAGATCCACGCCTGTTTGCTTTCGGAATGGATAACGGCATTTTCTAAAAAGGTTCATAATGACCTGTTCGATTAAAAGCGGGTCCATCGGGACCATAAGAAAAGCCTCCGGTATCGAAACGTTGATCTTAGCATGAGGGATACGTTTGCGTAACCGTTGTACTGCCTCCGATACGACCTCTTCCACAACCTCAAGAGAGGTGGAGACATGGCTTTCATCGTTCTGTATCCGTGTGACGGTCAGAAGATTTTCTACCATATTTAAAAGCCAGTTCGCATCGTCGTTGATCTGTGTGACAAGTTCTGTTTTCTCTTCTTCGGTCAGATGGTTCGAGTTCTCTGTATAAGAAGAAGTACTCCGATAATGCTCGTTAAAGGAGTACGCAGATCATGGGAGATCGCCCGCAGGAGATTTGCTTTCATTTTTTCCTTGTCAGCTTCCACTAAGACCTTTTCTCGTTCTGAGATCAGAAGCGCCTGTTTTTTCAAACGGGTGGTGGTGGCACTGGTAATAATGGTGATCGTCAGCATACCGATAAAGGTAACCGGATATCCTGACAGGGTAAAATTTAACTTAAAATAGGGATAAGTAAAAAAATAGTTGATGCTGATGACACAAAAAGAGTGCGGCAAAAATACCATATCGGTAGCCATCGGTGTGCCTTGCGATCAGGATCAGCCCTAAAATATAGACCAGTGCAATATTCGGAGAATTGCCCGGGATCACATGCGCAAATAAAAATGCTACAAGTGTGCATACTGCCAGAAAAAAAGAATGTAACAAAATAATTATTTTTTTTTTTCAAAACGGAAAATAAATCGTTCATATGTAATAGTCCCCTGATATCAAAAAATGTACTAATTCCCATTATGCCAATCCGTGAAATAAACATCAAGCAGGAGAAGGTTAAGATTTTGTTAAATTTTCAAAAAATGCAGCAGTATTGAAATTTGCAGCGGAATTTAGTATGATAAGGAACAAAAAGGATAGGAATGAACAATAGGATCATAGACGAGGAGGAATAAAAATGAAAATTGATTTATTGGTTTAGGTAATATGGCAAGTGCCACGATCGGAGGAATCTTAAAAAAAGAACTGTATTCTGCAGAGGACATCATCGGCTCTGACAAATCAGAGGATTCCGTTCAAAAAAGCGGAAAAATATTTGGAATACATACTACAACGGATAATCTCGAAGTGGCACAGGCAGCAGATGTGCTGATCCTTGCAGTAAAACCACAGTTTTTCCCCGGAAGTCATTGCAGAGATCAAAGGCGCAGTCCGTGAAGAGACACTGATCATCTCAATCGCACCGGGCAAGACCATGGAATGGATCATGGAGCATTTTGGTAGAGAGTTAAAACTCGTCCGTTGTATGCCAAATACACCGGCACTGGTAGGTGAGGGCTGTACCGGATTCTGCTGTTACAAGTTAGTAAGTGAAGAGGAGCAGGCACAGGCGGCTGCGCGATCTTAGGCAGCTTTGGCAGAGCATATCAGGTTCCGGAAAATCTTTTTAGACACCGTGGTAGGCATCAGCGGAAGTTCTCCGGCATATGTATTTATGTTTATTGAAGCAATGGCAGACGAAGCAGTTGCAGAGGGAATGCCAAGAGCGTTGGCATACGAATTTGCAGCACAGGCAGTCTTAGGAAGTGCTAAGATGGTATTAGAGACCGGAAAACATCCGGGAGAGTTAAAAGACATGGTATGCTCCCCGGCAGGAACAACGATTCAGGCAGTAAAAGTATTAGAGGAGACAGGATTCCGTGCTTCCGTCATGGATGCGGTAGAGGCATGTATTGAGAAATCCAGAAGCATGTAAAGCAGGAAACAGGTAACAGAAAGGGGCAGACAGACTATGGAAAAGAATTGATTTTCTGGCTCGTATTGATGGTAGTACTCTTAGTAATAGAATTAATTACGGTCGGACTGACCTGCATCTGGTTTGCAGGCGGTGCATTAGCGGCAGTCATCGTATCGGTGGCAGGGGGACCGATTTGGTTACAGGCAGTGGTATTTTTTAGCTGTTTCCCTGTTGATGCTGTACTTTACCAGACCGTGGGCGATGAAATATATCCAGCCAAAGAAGGTAAGGACGAATTACGAAGAGGCACTGGGGAAGGATGTGCGGGTCATCGAGCGTGTAGACAATCTCAAAGGTACCGGAAAAGCAATGTATAACGGAATGGAGTGGACGGCACGTTCTGAAAAAGAAGAGGTTACTTTTGAACCGGAGGACTCAGCGGAAGTTACAGGTATTGAGGGCGTGAAGTTAATCTTACGGAAGAAAGAGGAAGTGTAGAAATGAAAATTGTATTTTTAGATGCAAAGACCATAGGAGAAGATCTGACTTAAGCGGCTATGAACAGCTTGGAGAAGTCGTAAAGTATGGATTTTCCACAAAAGGAACAGGCGGCAGAGCGTACAAAAGATGCAGATGTCATCATTCTGAACAAGGTGCCAGTCAACGAAGAGACGATCGGAGGGGCAGAGCATTTGAAGTTAGTCTGCGTCACTGCAACCGGAACCGATAATTTAGACAAAGATTATCTGGAAAAACGTGGGATCGCATGGAGAAATGTGGCAGGCTATTCAACCGAGACAGTGGCACAGCACACCTTTGCACTTTTGTTTTATCTGATGGAACATCTTCCTTATTATGATACCTATGTAAAGAGTGGAAAATATATGGACGATGTACTGTTTACCCATTTTGAAAAAGCATTCCATGAATTGAACGGAAAAACATGGGGAATCATTGGAATGGGAACGATTGGAAGAAGAGTGGCGGACATAGCAGGACTTTTCGGCTGCCACGTCATCTATTACTCCACAACCGGAAAAAATCAGCAGAAAGATTATGAGCGTGCAGATTGGGACACCTTATTGACAAAATCCGATATTATCTCGGTACATGCACCATTGACCGACGCAACATTAGGCTTGATAAATGCGGAGGCTTTTGCTAAAATGAAGCGGTCTGCCATTTTCATTAATGTAGGAAGAGGCCCGATCGTCGTAGAGCAGGATTTATACGAGGCTTTGGAAAATGGGGAAATTGCAGCAGCAGGATTAGATGTGCTCAAAGAAGAACCGATGAGCAAAGAGAATCCGCTTGCAAAGAATCAAAGATAGCAACAAACTGTTGATCACACCACACATCGCATGGGCAAGTGTGGAAGCAAGAACCCGCTTAATGAAGATCATAGAGGAGCAGATCGAGGAATTTTTTTCATCTGTAGAAATCATAGTGAACAGATAGGATATTCTGCTTTAGAACGTATACAAAAAAGAGAAATTTGTATAAGGAAAAAAATACAGGAGTTCGCTTTTGCATATGTTCATAAAAAGTGAAAGTTTTTATACTTTTGTGTAAAAGGGAATTAGAACAAAAGAGTGGAGGAATAAAAATGGCAAAATTAGCAGAGCAGCTTGAAAGAAAAAAGCGTTTAGCGCAGCAATTGACGTTGCACTGAGAAGAATTAATAAGGACAGAGAAAAAGGCTTATTAGAGATTGTGGACCTGACAGAGAAGTTCATGGGAGACAACTTTACCAAAGAGGCATACGAAGGTGCGCGTGCAATGATCAAGAATCCGGATCACAAATGGATGCGTTATGTAAACCGTCTGTTAGATGAGACAGATCCACACGTTGCTAAAATGACAGCATTAAACCTTGGTTTTCAGGCTGCATTTTTAGGAACAAAGACAATCCGTAAGATGAGGGAAGTGCACAACTGTAACATTCCGTGGCTGATCTTAATGGACCCAACCAGTGCCTGCAACTTACACTGTACAGGATGCTGGGCAGCCAGTACGGACATAAATTAAACCTGACATTTGAAGAGCTTGACAGCATTGTAACTCAGGGAAAAAGAACTGGGTATTTACTTCTACATGATGACCGGTGGAGAACCGCTGGTTCGTAAAAGCAGATGTTATTAAGCTCTGTGAAAAACATAATGATGTGGCATTCCACTGTTACACAAACGGAACTTTAGTAGACCAGGCATTCTGTGATGAAATGAAGAGAGTCGGCAACCTTTCCTTATCTATCAGTTTAGAGGGATTCGAGGACACCAATGACTTCAGACGTGGTGACGGAGTCTATGCAAAGGTACTTCATGCAATGGATCTGTTACATGAGAACGGATTACTGTTCGGTAACTCCGTATGTTATACACGCAAGAACATGGATGCAGTAACATCCGATGAATTCTTTGATCTTCTGATCGAGCACGGCAGCCGTTTCGCATGGTATTTCCATCTGATGCCGGTTGGTATGAAGGCAGCTCCGGAGCTGATGCCTACGGCAGAACAGCGTGAATATATTTACCACAGAATCCGTGAGGTCCGTGCAAAAGAAGGCGGAAAAGAAATCTTTGTTATGGACTTCCAGAATGATGGTGAGTTTGTCGGCGGATGTATCGCAGGCGGCCGCAATTACTGCCACATCAATGCCAATGGAGATGTGGAGCCTTGTGTATTCATCCATTATTCAGGAGCAAACATCCGTGAAAAATCATTATTAGAGTGTTTGAAACAGCCGTTATTCATGGCATACAGAGATAACCAGCCATTTAATGACAATATGTTAAGACCATGTCCAATGCTTGAGAATCCGGAATTGTTACAGAAAATGGTACATGAGACCGGAGCAAAATCCACAGATATGCAGCAGCCGGAGACGGTAGAGCATCTTTGCGGAAAATGTGAGCACTATGCAGAAGAGTGGAAAGGAACAGCAGACCGTCTGTGGGCTGCACATCCATACAGACAGCGTGGTTATACAAACTTTAAAAAAGAAATAAGGGGTGAGAGTCATTAAGAAGCATGCAAAGACAATAGGAAAGATTTTCTTTGTTCTGATCTTAATCCTGATTATTATCTATACATTTAAGGATTCGGCAGGAGATATTTTAACGCAGTTGAAAGAGACGTCGTTTCTTGTCATTGCCGGCATTTGCATTGCTTCTGTGATGTATGAACTGGTGGAAGGCTGGATCAGTTATTCGCTGGCAAAAGTGTACAATCCTGATTTTAAATACTGGCAGGGTGTAGAATGTGCATTTTATGCAGCCTTTTACCGGGTGGCAACCCTTGGAAGCGGAGCGGGCGTAGCAGCAATCTATTACTTCAATGAGAGGCGTTCCATATTCAAAAGGTACAGGACTCTATACCATTGAGTATATGCTGCACAAAGGTCAGCATTGCACTGTTTGCGGGAATCTTCTTTATCCTCAACTGGGGCTATATGCAAAAGTATTACAGTCAATATGATATGACGCTTTTAATTGGTTTTGGTGTCACCTTTGTCATCGCAGCAGTACTTCTGCTATTTGCCTGTTCTAAGAAGTTCCATGAGGTACTTCTCTGGATCGTACGCAAGTTAAACCGGAGCGGAAAGCTGACAGAGCAGGTGAAGAAGTTAGAAGAACAGTGTGCTATCTTAGAGGATGCGGCAGCAACTTTATTAAAACGTGGCGGACTGATCGCAGGATGTATCCTGAAAAATCTGTTAAAGTTTACATTCTGGTATGGAATCCCGTTTTTGATATTAGCAGAGACAGGAAAGCTGACACTGTCACAGGGACTGGCAGTTACCTCTTTGGCAATGATGTTAGCAGCAGTTATTCCGGCACCGGCAGGATCGGTTCTTCGGAGTTCGTACTGACAATGCTGTTAGCAAAGATCGTAGGAACCGGAGCAGCAGGCTCCGTTGCACTGCTTTATCGTTTTGCAACTTTTGTATTGCCGTTTGTCATCGGAGCAGTTGTGGTAGTTCTGTGGAGACGGGTACACAGGAGTACGGAAAAAGCAGCATAAAATATAAATGGTTTTATTTTAAACAGTTATATGGAAGTTTTTAGAATAAAAAAGGCTTAATGAAGAAGTGGGTGCGCCCACTTTTTTCTTGTATAAATGTATTGTGATAAGTTATAATAGAAGCAGGGAAATGGTAAAAAATATTATGGGAAAAGGGGAGAAAAATGTACTGGGTAGAGGGGATTTTCATGGCTCATACAACGAAGAGGACATTGTCGGAGACCTTGAAAAAGATTTTGCAGGAGAAGTCCTTAGACAAAAGTAACCGTAGTGGATATCGTAGAGGCGAGTGCCATCAACCGCCAGACGTTTTATTATCATTTTAAAGACATTTATGATCTGGTGGAATGGACATTCTTGACAGATAATACACAGAGTCTGTCGGGGAAGAGAAGCTATGCGACATGGCAGCAGGGATATTTGCAGATCTTTGACTATGTCAGGGAGAATAAGAGCTTTATCAAGCACGTTTACTATTCGGAGGGTAGAGAAATCCTTACGAGATTTCTTTATGATATTACATACAAACTTCTGTTAGGGGTCATTGATGAACGGGCTGAAGGCATTGTGGTGGATGAAGAGGACAAGGCATTTATTGCACATTTTTACAAATACGGATTTGTAGGAATGGTTTTAGAATGGATTGAAAGCGGTATGAAAGAGGAGCCGAAAAGACTGATCAGCCATCTGGACATCCTGACGCATGGGGATATTGACAAAGCATTGGGAAGATTCCGCACAGACCGAAAGCTGGATATTGAATTAAGACGAGGTTAAAAAATGACATTACAGCAGTTACGATACGCGATCACAATTGCAGACAGCACATCGATGAATGAGGCGGCAAAAGCAGCTTTTTATTTCGCAGCCGAGCCTTTCAAGTTCTATCCGGGACTTAGAAGAAGAGCTCGGCATGGAACTGTTCATCCGCAGCAGCCGGGGGAATTACGCTGACACCGGAGGGCAATGAATTTATCGGCTATGCAAGACAGGTCATGGAACAGTACCGCCTGATGGAGGAACGCTACATTGATAAGAAAGAGATCAAGAAGAAATTCAGCGTCTCCACCCAGCACTATACCTTTGCCGTAAAAAAGCATTCGTAGAACTGGTAAAAAAAATCGGCATGGACGAATACGAGTGTGCCGTGCATGAGACCAAGACCTATGACGTGATCTCGGATGTCAAATCCTTTAAAAGTGAGATTGGAATCCTCTATTTAGATGACTTTAACCGGAAGGTACTGTTGAAAGATCTTTAAGGAAAATAGTCTGGAGTTCACCGAACTTTTTCCGTGTAAGACCTATGTCTATCTGTGGAGAGGCAATCCGCTTGCAAACAAAGAGAAGATCACTTTTGAGGATTTAGAGGAATATCCGTGTCTGTCCTTTGATCAGGGCAGCCACAATGCGTTTTATTTTGCGGAAGAGGTTTTGAGCACCTATGAGTATAAACGGATCATCAAGGCCAACGACCGGGCCACGCTTTTGAACCTGATGGTAGGACTAAATGCTTATACACTTTGTTCCGGGATTGTGTGTGAGGAATTAAACGGAGATGAATACTGCGCGATACCGTTGGATTCCGAGGAAGAGATGATGATCGGCTATATTTCGAGAAAGGGAGTGCCGCTCAGCAGGCTCGGAAAAAATGTACTTAGAAGAGATCGAAGCATATCGGGGAAAGTCGTAGGAGAAGTGCGGAAAAAGGAATAGAGACAGAAATAGAAATAAAAATCAAATGCGAAATTTGAGAAACAGTTCTGTTATAGGAAAAAGCTATAACAAGCTGTTTTTTTTTTATGTATTGGACGGAACGGAAAAATGTCGATATAATGGCAACAGAAACAAAGGAGGCAGGAAAAAACGATATGATTCGATTTGAAGATGTCAGCAAAGAATTTCATACCAAAGCAGGAAATGTCCAGGGATTGAATCATGTGAATCTGCATATTTCAAAGGGAGATATTTTCGGGATCATCGGTTTTTCCGGTGCAGGAAAAAAGCACCTTCATACGATGTATCAACTATTTAGAACATCCAACTTCCGGAGATGTCCGGATAGACGGATGCCGAATGTCCGGCTGTCGGAACGACAGCTGCGTGAGATGCGAAAAAGAAATCGGAATGATTTTTCAGCATTTTAATCTGTTGATGCAGAAGAACGTACTGGAAAATATCTGTTTTTCGTTAAAAATAGCAGGAGTTAAGGATGCAGAAGCGAAGAAGAGAGCGAGAGAATTATTAAAAGTCGTAGGACTTGCAGATAAGGAAAAAAGCTTATCCTTCACAGCTTTCCGGTGGACAGAAGCAGAGAGTTGCAATCGCAAGAGCCATTGCAAATAATCCGAAAATCTTGCTCTGTGATGAGGCAACCAGTGCACTTGACCCGCAGACCACAAAATCCGTCTTAGAGCTGTTAAAGCAGATCAACAGAGATTATGGCATTACGATCGTGGTAGTTACCCATGAGATGTCCGTAGTGCAGGAGATCTGTAATCAGGTAGCCATTTTAAATGAAGGAAATGTGGTAGAAACAGGAAGTGTTTCAGAGATATTTACCGCTCCGAAATCACCGGAGGCAAAGAGCCTGATCATCGGAAGCGGAAGCACCGCAAAAGAGATGCGTGGAAGACACTGTATCCGAATTGTGTTCAAGGAGAATTCCTCTTATGAGCCGGTTGTTGGAAACATGACCTTACAGTTTAAGACTCCGGTCAATATTTTATACGCAAATACAAAGGATTTGAACGGAACCGCAGCAGGGGAAATGATCCTGCAGCTTCCGGAAGATACAGAGATTGCCGGAAAGATGGTAGAGTATCTGAAAGAAAAAATCTGTATGTAGGGGAGGTGGAACAGGATGTTTTCATCTGAAGTCGTTAAAATGCTTTATACGGGATTTTGGGAAACGATCTATATGACACTGGTTTCCACAGCCCTTGGTTATGTGATCGGACTTCCACTTGGTGTGACCCTTGCAGTAACCGGAAAAGGAGGAATACGGGAAAAATAAAGTGGTATATCGTATCTTAGATGTGATCTCAAATGTGATCCGAAAGTATACCATTTTTAATTTTACTGATCCTCGATCATTCCACTGACCAGATTTTTGGTTGGAAAAAGCTATGGTTCCAGTGCTACGATCGTACCGCTTGTCATAGCAGCGCCCCGTTCATTGCCCGTATGGTGGAATCTTCCTTACAGGAAGTGGATGAAGGTGTGATCGAAGCAGCAAAAAGCATGGGAGCAGGAACCTGGACCATTATTTTCAGGGTACTGTTAGTAGAGGCAAGAACCTCGTTGATCGTCGGTGTGACGATCGCTCTTGGAACCATCTTAGGTTACTCTGCAATGGCAGGTGTTGTCGGAGGCGGAGGCCTTGGAGATATTGCCATACGGTATGGTTATTACAGATACCAGACCGATATCATGGTGGTAACCATCGTCATCTTAGTGCTGATCGTTCAGGTCTTGCAGGCACTTGGAATGATGCTTTCAAAGAAACTTGACAGAAGAAATAAATAAGAAATTTTAGAAAAAAGGAAAAAGAAAAAAAGGAGAACAAAGACATGAAAAAGAGATTATTATCATTGACACTTGCAGGAATTTTAGCAATCGGAGCTTTCACAGGATGCGGCTCTTCAGGTAGTGATACAAAAGATACCAAAGAGGCAAAGAGCACACAGGAGGACAGCAAGAAAGAGGATACAAAAGCAGGAGATAAAGGAACGATTACCGTAGCAGCTTCCGCAACTCCTCACGCAGAGATCTTAGAGCAGGCAAAGAAAATCCTTGCAGATGAAGGATGGGATTTAGAGATTAAAGTATTCAGCGATTATGTTCAGCCGAACTTAGTAGTAGAGAGCGGTGAGTTCGATGCAAACTACTTCCAGCACATTCCATACTTAGAGAGCTTTAACAAAGAGCAGGGTACACACCTTGTCAACGCAGGCGGTATCCACTATGAGCCATTCGGAATTTATCCGGGTACAAAAAATGACCTGTCCAAGGTTGAAAAAAGGTGATGTGATCGCAGTTCCAAACGATACTACAAACGAAGCCCGTGCATTACTGTTATTACAGGACAACGGTCTGATCAAATTAAAAGACGGTGTAGGACTTGAAGCAACAGTAAATGATATTGCAGAGAATCCAAAGGGAATTGAAATTACAGAGTTAGAGGCAGCACAGGTTCCTCACGCAGTAGCTGATGCAGCATTTGTAGTATTAAACGGTAACTATGCATTAGAGGCAGGATATACAGTTGCAAAAGACGCACTTGCTTATGAAAAATCCGATTCCGAAGCAGCAAAGACATATGTAAACATCATTGCAGTAAAAAGAAGGAAACGAGGATAACGAAGGCATCAAAGAGTTAGTAAAAGTATTAAAATCTGATGACATTAAGAAATACATCAACGATACTTATGACGGAGCAGTTATCCCATTTGAAGAATAAAATACTTGATTTTCTACGGCAGGCAGATTAAAATATAGGTAATAAGACAACGGGGTGCTTACAGAAGTAGGCTGAGATTAAGCTGGATTGCTTTGACCCGAAACCTGATTTGGATAATGCCAACGTAGGGATATATGGAGAGCATAGAGGCTGTGTATATACGATTGGTATATATACAGTCTTTTTTTTTGCGTGTTTTGTTTAAGTTGTTTGATTGGGGTTGTTTGGTTGTTCGGGGGTGAGTGTATGGGCTGTGCACGGTTTCGACCGGTCTGTTCCGATGTCCCAAAACTGCACTTCTAAACACTCTGGTGTGGGGTATCGGGGACGGACGAAACCGATGCAGATGCGCCATCCATGGCTTAAGCTGCATCTTTTCCGTGCATCCCTGCACGGAAATTTCTATGGGATGTCAGAGTGTTAAGAGGTGCGACGTTTTGGACATAGTCCGGACCGTTCGAAACCGTGCGCAGGGATAGACGAACTGCCCCGAAGGAAGAAAAAAGAGAAAAAAGGAATGATAACGGCTAAAGGGCAAAAAAGTCAAAAAGAAAGTCAGTAGTTTAATGATAAAAAGAAAAGGGCTGCTGGTGGTTTAAGAATAGGAGGCAAGACGATGAAGTTTGGTGAATGTTTAGAGAATGTACATAGTAAAATGCCGTTGATACACAATATTACAAATTATGTAACGGTAAATGATGTGGCGAATGTATTACTGGCATGTGGGGGAAGTCCGATCATGGCAGATGAGTCCAAGGAGGTCGAGGATATTACGAGTATCTGCGGCGGACTCAATATCAACATCGGGACTTTGAACCGGCACACGATCCCGGCGATGTTTAAGGCGGGAAAGAAAGCGAATGAGTTAGGTCATCCGGTGCTTTTAGACCCGGTGGGAGCAGGAGCAAGCAGTCTTCGCACCGATACGGCAAAACAACTGTTAGAGGATATTCATTTTCAGTGATCCGTGGAAATATATCGGAGATCGAAGACGCTTGCTGCCGGCAGCGGCAGTACGCGCGGCGTAGATGCAGATGTGGCAGATGCCGTGACCGAAGAGAATCTGACAGAAGCGATAGACTTTGTGAAAAATTTCGCAAAGGCAACGGGAAGTATTATTGCAGTTACCGGTGCGATCGATCTGGTCAGTGACGGAGAACATTGTTATGTCAGACGCAATGGCAAGGCACAGATGGGAAAGATCACAGGAACCGGATGCCAGTTGTCAGGACTGATGACAGCATACATTACGGCAAATCCAAAGCATATGTTAGAGGCAGCAGCAGCGGCAGTCTGTGTGATGGGAGTTGCAGGCGAGATCGGATATGCCCATCTGCAAAGCTATGAAGGCAATGCAACATATCGCAACCGGATCATTGATGCGATCGCGAACATGGATGCAGAGACATTAGAACAGGGAGGCAAACTATGAACTGTACTAAAGAAGAACTGCTGTTATATGCCGTGACAGACCGGAGCTGGCTTCATGGCAGGACACTGAAAGAACAGGTAAAAGAAGCCTTAGATGGTGGTGTGACGTTTTTACAGTTGCGCGAAAAAACAGATAGATTCCGAGCTTTTTTACAGGAGGCACAGGAATTAAAAAGAGTTATGTAAACAATATCAGGTGCCATTTGTCATAAACGATGATGTAGAACTGGCATTAAAAAGTCGATGCAGACGGCGTGCATGTCGGACAGAGCGATATGGAGGCAGGCGATGTCCGGAAAAAACTCGGAAAAGATAAGATTATCGGTGTATCGGCACAGACCGTAGAACAGGCGGTCATGGCAGAAAAGCACGGGGCAGATTATTTAGAGTCGGAGCCGTTTTTCCGACCAGCTCGAAAAGATGATGCACAGGAAGTAGATTATGAAACCTTAAAAAGCAATCTGTCAGGCAGTTCAGATACCGGTCATAGCCATAGGAGGGATCAATGCCCAAAATGTAGACAGGCTGAAAGGAAGCGGAATCTGTGGCGTGGCAGTGATCAGTGCGATTTTTTGCACAGGAAGATATCAAAGAGGCAGCAAAGGAACTCAAAAATAGAACAAAGGAGGCGACAGGCATATGAAAAAGACAGCATTGACCATAGCCGGAAGTGATTGCAGCGGTGGAGCAGGCGTACAGGCAGACATCAAGACCATGGAAGCCAACGGTGTCTATGCGATGAGTGTCATCAGTGTACTGACCGCACAGAATACGTTAGGGGTGCAAAAACTTTTTCCGGTATCAGCGGAGTGCATCACGGCACAGATCGACAGCGTATTTGCGGATATTTTTCCGGATGCAGTCAAAATAGGGATGCCGGGAACGACAGAACTGATACAGATCGTTGCAGAAAGACTGCGTCATTATCAGGCAAAACACATCGTAGTGGACCCGGTCATGTTATCGAGCAGTGGAAGCACGTTAGTTGATGAAAAAGCGGCAGAGATGATGAAAAAAGAATTGTTTCCATTAGCGGAGGTACTGACTCCGAACATACCTGAGGCGGAAGTGCTGACCGGAAAGAAAATCCAGAGTAGAGAAGAAATGGAGCAGGCGGCAGAGCAGTTGAGTCGGGAGTATGGAACCGCTATTGTACTAAAAAGGCGGTCATGCCAAAACTGATGCAAACGATCTGCTCTATGAAAATGGGAAAAGCATCTGGATCGAGGGAGAACGGATGGTCAATCCGAATACACATGGAACAGGCTGCACGTTCAGTTCGGCAATTGCCGCAGGGATTGGCAGAGGACTGGGACTTAGAGACCAGTGTACGGCGGGCAAAAGCATATATGCAAAGAGCCATCGGTGCGGGACTTGATCTCGGACAGGGCAACGGACCGTTAGAGCATATGGTCTGGTAAGAAATATAGGATCAGGGTGTCAAAAAGACGGTTTCAAGTCTTGGGATTGGTAGCTTGCACAAAACCGAGTCTATTTTGTTCCGTTATACGAAAATAAGAAAATCTAAGTCTGCCTGAGTCAGGCTGCGATGGAGTGACGTGTACGTCTTAAACACCCCGTCCATGGGGTGCTAAGACTTTTGCTGCCGTCCATGGCAGCAAAAAACACTGTACATGAACAGTCAGACTTAGATTTTCTAATTTTCTCCCAAAGTCACAAAAGCAGTCCCGGTTTTGTGCAATTTGCCAGCCACTAGGGTGAAAACTGCCTTTTGACACCCTGATCAATAAATATAAGAAACAAAAAAAATCTTAAAACAACAGAAAAGAAAGGAAAACAAAACATGGCAAGAGAATATGCAACACAGATGGAAGCTGCAAGAAAAGGAATTATCACAGAAGAGTTGAAAAGTGTAGCAAAAAAGGAGAGAATGAGTGTAGAAGAGTTACTCCCGCTTGTGGCAGAGGGAAAGGTCGTTATCTGTGCGAACAAAAAATCATAAGTGCATTGACCCGCAGGGAGTCGGTTCGATGCTTTCCACAAAAGATCAACGTCAACCTTGGAATCTCAAGAGACTGCAAAGATTATGACGTTGAGATGCAGAAGGTCATGGAAGCCGTACATATGGGTGCACATGCAATTATGGATCTTTCTTCACACGGAAATACCATACCGTTTCGCCGCAAGCTGACCGGAGAATGTCCGGCAATGATCGGAACCGTTCCGGTTTATGATTCCGTGATCCATTACCAGAGAGATTTAGATACGCTGACCGCAAAAGATTTTATTGATGTCATCAGACTTCATGCGGAGGATGGCGTAGACTTTGTAACACTGCACTGTGGAATCACCAGAAAGACCATAGACCAGATCAGAAACCATAAGAGAAAAAAATGAACATTGTTTCCCGGGAGGTTCTCTTTGTATTTGCATGGATGTGTATGACAGGAGAAGAGAATCCGTTTTATGAATACTATGATGAAATTTTTAGACATCTGCCGTGAGTACGATGTGACGATTTCCTTAGGAGATGCCTGTCGTCCGGGCTGTCTTGCAGATGCATCTGATGTATGCCAGATCGAAGAACTGGTACGTCTTGGCGAGCTGACAAAACGGGCATGGGAAAAAGATGTACAGGTTATGGTGGAAGGACCGGGACATATGCCGATGGATCGATCGCAGCAAATATGAAGATCCAGAATACGATCTGTGGTGGTGCGCCATTCTACGTTTTAGGACCTTTAGTAACAGATATCGCACCGGGATATGATCATATTACCTCAGCAATCGGAGGAGCCATTGCAAAGCGGCATCGGAGCAGCTTTTCTGTGTTATGTAACCCCGGCAGAACACCTTGCACTTCCGAATCTTGAGGACGTAAAACAGGGAATCATGGCATCTAAGATCGCAGCTCATGCAGCAGATATCGCAAAAGGTGTGCGTGGAGCCAGAGAGATGGATGACCGCATGGCAGATGCAAGAAGAAAACTGGACTGGGAAGCACAGTGGGAATGCGCCATGGATCCGGAAACAGCAAAACGCATCCGCGAGGAGAGAAAGCCGGAACATGAGGACACCTGTTCCATGTGGGAAAATTCTGTGCAGTACGCAGCATGAATAAAGCATTAGCAGGTGAACATATTGATATTTTATAAGGAGGCTTTATGAAAAAACAGGGCTATCTGCTACTGGTACTTTTTGATGTCTGCTTTTGTATTCTGTTCCTGTGGACAAAAAAGACACCAAAGAAGCACAGGATCAAACAGAAGAAACAGCAAAAGATACCAAAGAAGACAGCAAGACGAAAGAAACAAAAGATACAAAAAAGAAAATAAGACGACCGACGAAGAGAACACAGAGCAGCCGGAACCGACAGGCGGTGTCCCGGAGGCAAGGGATGCAAAGGTCATGGAAGAACCTGCCGAAGAGACTAAGGAAGAATCTGCAGCACAGCCGGAACAGGCAAAGCATTTAGTCGTGATCGATCCGGGACATCAGAGTAAAGGTGACAGTAGCAAAGAGCCGATCGGTCCGGGAGCAAGCGAGATGAAAGCAAAAGTAGCCGGAGGAACTTCCGGTGTCACAAGTGGATTAGCAGAGTATGAACTGACACTTCAGGTATCCTTAAAGTTAAGGACGGAACTGCAAAACCGTGGTTATGAAGTACAGATGACCAGAGAAAGCAATGATGTCAATATTTCTAACTCGGAACGGGCAGCAGTTGCGAACAATGCAAACGCAGAGGCATTTGTCAGGATTCATGCAAACGGTTCTACCGACAGCAGTGTCAGCGGTGCGATGACGATCTGTCAGACCGCATCCAATCCATACAATGCAGCACTTTATGAAAAAGAGCAAGGCACTTTCCACAGCCGTATTGGATGGACTGGTAAATGCGACAGGTGCAAGAAAGGAATATGTCTGGGAAACCGATACCATGAGCGGGATCAACTGGGCAAGCGTTCCGGTTACGATCGTAGAGATGGGGTATATGACAAACCCGACCGAGGACAGCAATATGGCATCCGATGCATACCAGAACCAGATCGTAACGGGGATTGCCAATGGGATCGATGCCTATTTTGCAGGACAGTAAGAAAAAATTTTTAATCTTAAACAGGTTGTAAAAAGAAAACGCCGGGAGATTGCGAACAATTCCAAAGAGTATCAGAATGGTAAGACAGCCAAAAAGCAGGATGTTCTGTACTTTGGAAAAATGCATCTTCCCATAACGGACATAAGAATAAAGGGAATAGCTAAAGATATATAAGAGTGCAGGAGAGAGCAGAAATATCGCTACATTACAGCGGAAAGCGTCCTGTATCTCAAACTGTAGCAGATGAGTCAGGCAGCGGGTCATTCCGCACCCCGGACAGTACAATTTTGTAATGGCATGAAAAAAAACAGGGAACCGCAAATCCGGTTCCCTGACACCATTTATAATATAAAAATCCGAAACCTGTAAATAACAGGATGTAACAAATGGTTTTTTGAAGTCGTTTTTTCATTATAATAAATCCTATAATGTTTTGTACTCTTCTCCGGCAAATTTGTTTAACTCACTCTGAATTAAAGCATAAGCGATTACACCGCCAAAAATGAATAACAGAAGATAAAGAATTCCTCCGTTACCGGCAGGCATACCGCGTTTTTCCTTTGCTATGTCGAGTTTTTCACCACATTTGTAAGCCCAATAAAAACCATAGATACCGCAAGTAATAATGGTGAATAAAAGAGCCAGTCCGCCGGACGTACCAGCTACGTCAGCTGCAGCATTTGTGTCTTCTGTAATACATACAAACCAGTATAACCCGAAAATACCACAGGTTACGATGGAGAGAATAATGTACAGAACAATGCTTCGTTCTTTAATCATAACAGATCCTCCTATAATTATAAAAATGTAGAATTTTGCCAAATTATGGCTATAACGTCTTTTACGATAGCACAAATAGGGTTTTATGTCAATTTTAACCTATTCAGAAAGCCTGTTTGAAATTCCAATTTGCACGCATAAATTCCCTGATTTCCCACATAATAACCATACACCACAGGATATGGAAAACAGGAGGAATGCAATAGATATGCGAGCAACGGAATTGTAAGAAGAATTGATGACCTTGGGCGTGTAGTTGTGCCGAAGGAAATAAGAAGAACATTGAGAATCCGTGAAGGAGATCCTTTTAGAGATATTTACCGACCGCGAGGGAGAGATCATTTTAAAAAAAATATTCACCGACGGAGAACTGGGACAGTTTGCCGGAGAGTATGCAGAGTCACTTTCACAGGCAACCGGACATCTGGTGTGCATTACAGACAGGGATCATGTGATCGCGGCAAGTGGTCAGGGAAAGCGGGAATTTGAAAATAAGCCGATCGAGCAAACAGTTAGAAATGATGATCGAAGACAGAAAAAAATGTTGTGGCATCCAAAGGAGAAAAAGAGTTTGTAAAATTACATTAGATGATAATGGTGATTATGCAGAGCAGAGCATTGGAACAATTATCAGCGAAGGCGATGCAATTGGCTCTGTGGTCTTGTATAATCGGGATGAAAAGTGTAAAATGGGAGAAACAGAAAGCAAACTGGTTTCCGTCGCAGCAGGTTTTTTGGGAAGACAGATGGAACAGTAGAATAGATACAGGATACCGGTATCAGGTATCACAGGGAACGAAAGAGTTAAGGCTGGCAGTGCAGGACAGGCGAGTGTAGCAGCACTCGCCCTTTCAAGATAAAAAAGGCAGGTAATTATGAAATTTATACATATAGCAGATGTACATCTGGGTGTGGTACCCGACGCGGGAAAATCATGGAGTGAAAAAAAAGAGCGGCAGATATCTGGACGACGTTTACCGAGGTATTTGCGGTTGCAAAAAAAGATCAAGGTCGATATGGTGCTGATCGCAGGAGATCGTTCCACAGACAACCGCTGATCCGGGAACTTCGGGAGATCAATTACATTTTTGAACAGGTTCCGGAAATACAGGTAGTGATCGTGGCGGGAAATCATGATTTTTGTCGGTGGCGTCAAATTACAGGACATTTTCCTTTGCAAAAAATGTAGTGTTTTTAAAAAAAGAACGAGATAGAAAGTGTCTATTTCCCGGAGCTGAATACGGAAGTATATGGAATGAGTTACTGGCACAGGGAAGAGACGTCAGATGTCTATGACCATATAACGCCAAAGCGTCAGGATGCCATCAACATCCTGTTAGCACATGGCGGAGATGCAAAAGCATATACCGTTTTCTCCGGCAAAGATCATAGAGAACGGATTTGACTATATTGCGGCAGGACATATCCACAAAGGCGGAGTATTAGAGGGTATGTCGGTCAATCCGACACCGCTGGATTCTAACAGAAAGATCACAACGATGCGGGCAGTCATGGCAGGGGCGTTAGAGCCGATCGACAGTAATGATACCGGAGAACACGGCTTCTGGGTAGGAGAGATCGCTAAGGCATTTGGACAGGTGCAGTTCTGTCCGTTGCGAAAATGCCAGTATGTGCATGAGACGATACAGCTTTCCTCGCAGATGACTAATATGGCAGTACAGACGATTGTAAAAAATCTGCTTGCAAACCGGAAACCATATGAATTGTATAAGATTTTTCTGACGGGGACACTGAATGCAGACACTGAGCTGGATTTAGACTGGATCAGGAATCAGGAAGCAGTGGTCGATGTGATCTGTTCGCTGCGGCAGGACTATGATTATGACAGGCTGCGGGAAGAAAACGAGCAACAGTTGTTAGGACGGTTCATAAGCGGCAATGCAGAGTCAGGGAGAATCAGAGGTTTATAAAAAAGCACTTGAGATTGGCGTGGAAGCCCTTTTGTCAGCAAAACTTGACAGATAGCAGATAAGAGAGAATGATATGCGGATAAAAAGATCAGAATCAGAAATTTTGGACAATTTCATAATCGGGAGTTTACATTCGCACCGGGTTTAAATGTGATATATGGCGAGAATGAATCAGGAAAGACAACGCTGCATACTTTTTTAGTGTCCATGTTATTTGGATTGGAAAAATCCAGAGGCAGAGGAGCGAAGCAGGATGTGTATACGAAATACGAACCGTGGAACAGTGCGAGCTTTTACAGCGGAGAGATGGAGTTTGAAGTGGGCGGTAAGGATTTTGGTTTAGAGAGAAATTTTTACCACAGAGAAAAAGCAGACCACATTGATCGGCCGTCAGGATGGAGAACTCTTGTCGGAAGAATATGGCGACCTGCAGATGCTCTTAGGTGGGCTGAATAAAGAAATGTACGAGAATACATACTGTATTCCGCAGGCGGGAGCGGCTCCGGGAAAAGAACTTGCAGAGTTCGTGCAGAACTGCATGGCAAATGCGGCAGGGACAGGCGATGGAACACTTCAACTCAATCTGGCATTGGCGCAGATCCAAAAAACGGAAACAGGCGGCGCAGGTGAAACAGGAGACGGAACTGCGGCAGCACCGGATGGAAAAATTACAGATCGAGCGTGAAATTTTAGAAGAGGATATTGCACAGCTTCAGGGCAAAGATATCAAAGAAGCAGAGACAGCGGGAGATGGAAGCGAAAAACATCAAAAACGCAATGGGATGCCGGCATACTTATTAGTGCTGATCTTAGGATGCTTCTTTATGGCGGCATGTTTTTTTAGGAGCAGCAGTTTTCCATATCCCATGGAACAGCATTTTGATGGAAAGCATCGTGATCGGCGGTGTGACACTGGTATTGTCTCTGGTTTTATATGGAATGGAAAAAGACACATTCCGGAGCAGACCGCAGAAAAACCAAAGAAGGGCAGATTGTCGGAAGAGCGGAGAGAAAAACAGACCAGGCTTTTTAATATTTTAGAGAGCCAGACGGAATTAGAGATGCCGACAGAGCGTGAAAATGAAAGAAAGCAGTATCTGAGTGCATGCGATATTGCAGAAAAAGACGATCCGGGCATTGACCGGAGAGATATATGAGGATTTTGGAGACAGGATCAACAGCAGGACTTCTGAAATCCTTTCCCATATCACGCAGGGAAAATACGACAGAGTCGGCATCAACGAAAAGATGGAGGTATCTGTCTATGCAGGCACTCATGTATGCAGTCCGAAGCAGCTCAGCACAGGAACTTTAGAGCAGATTTATTTTGCACTGCGGATCAGTTTAGAGAAATCCTTACCGATGAAGAACCGATGCCGTTTTTGTTAGATGAGACATTTGCACGTTATGATGAAACGCGTATCCGCAATACACTGCAATGGATCGGAACGCAGGGCAGGCAGATGATCCTGTTTACCTGTCATAAGCGTGAAATGGAATATTTAGACGCGATGGGAATTGCATATCATAAGATTGAATTGGAAGGACAGTAACATGGCAAAGCAGAAAAAAAAAAAAAACGCCGAGGTTTCCGGCTATTTGTGAAAATTCAACTGGTGCCGATCGTACTGGTGTTAGCAGGACTGGCATTTTATTTTTTTTGGCGGCTATGCGAAAAAAATCAGTGATTTAAAATCAGATGCTTATGATAAGGTACATTCTGCTACGGATGAGACATTCCGTTCTTCGCAGACGAGCCTGGTCTATGATACCAATGGAAATCTGATCTCCGTGCTCAAAGGTGAGAAGGATATGTATTACCTTGAATATGAGGAGATACCATCGGATGTCTGCTCGGCGATCATCAGTATCGAGGATAAGAAATTTTATCAGCATCATGGAGTGGACTTTAAGGGAATCCTCCGTGCCGTTAAAGCCATGATCGAAAACGGCAGGGTGACGCAGGGAGCCTCCACGATCACACAGCAGCTTGCAAGAAATATTTTTTAACACAGGAAAAGGCCTGGGAACGAAAAATTGAAGAAATATTTATTGCGACAGAGATGGAGCGGCTGTATACCAAAAATCAGATATTGGAATATTATCTGAACAATATTTATTTTGGCAATGGCTACTATGGGATTCAGGCGGCAAGTAAGGGATATTTTAACACGGAGGTCAAAAAATCTGGATCTGTCACCGATAGCATTTCTCTGTGCCCTTCCAAACCGCCCGACACTTTACGATCCGGTGACGCATATAGATAATACGATCAAGCGTAGAAACCGGATCTTAAACCAGATGAAGGAAGATGGAAAGATCTCGGCAGAGGTCTGCAAACAGGCAAAAGAAGAAACCATTACCTTGAACCGTCCGACCAGTGTGAAAAATAACTATGTGGAGACCTATACCTATTATTGTGCAACCCGTGCGCTTATGGCACAGGAGGGGTTTGAATTTAAGAATACATTTCAGAGTGCTACAGAAAAGGAACGATATGAGGAAGAGTACGATGATATGTATGAAACCTGTAACAAAAAATTATATACGGCAGGTTACCGCATTTATACATCGATTGACCTGAATATGCAGCAGGAGCTTCAAAGCAGTATTGATACGGCATTAGAAAAGTATACAGAGGTCAACGATGAAGGAATCTATACATTACAGAGTGCAGGCGTTTGCATGGATAACCAGACCGGATATGTGAAGGCAATTGTCGGAGGACGCAGCCAGGAATACAATGGATATACGATCAACCGTGCTTATAAGAGTTTTCGCCAGCCGGGCAGTGCGATCAAACCGCTTCTTGTATACACGCCGGTGTTAGAAAGAAGTTATACACCGGATTCCATCGTGGTGGATGAACCGATTGAAGACGGACCTTCTAATTCGGATGGAAGTTTTTCCGGTTCCATGACTTTGCGGAGTGCCGTGGAGCGCTCTAAGAATACGATTGCATGGAAACTGTTAGAAGAGCTGACTCCGGAAACAGGTTTAGAGTACTTAGAAAAAATGAATTTTTCTAAATTAGATGAGAATGATAAGCGTCCGGCATCAGCACTTGGCGGATTTACCAACGGTGTCTCTCCGTTAGAAATGGCAGCTGGATACGCAACGATTGAAAATGACGGATATTACAGAGAACCGACCTGTATCCTGAAGATCACCGATTCCTCAGGAGAAAAAATACTGAGTACGAAGCAGGAGGAAACGGCTGTTTATAAGGAAAATGCGTCCCGCATGATGACGGATATTTTAAAGGGAGTTCTGACCAATGGTACCGGAAGGGGACTTGCTTTAGACGGAATGCCATGTGCAGGAAAGACCGGAACCACGAATGAAAATAAAGACGGCTGGTTTGTCGGTTACACCCGCTATTATACGACCAGTGTCTGGGTTGGATATGATATGCCAAAGAAACTCAGTGGATTGTCGGGTGCATCCTATCCGGGACGTATCTGGAAAACATTTATGCAAAAGATCCATGAGGGCTTAGGAGCCGCAGGAATTTTTGTCCTATGAACCGGAGCAGTCTAAGACAGAAGAAGCTGTACCACAGGAAAATCCAGGTGCAGAGACCCCGAAAACACAACCGATCAGGACCAGGAGACAAAACCGATCGATATTCAGGGAAATGTGACCGAAAAACCGGAGAATAAGAAGGATAACAAGTCCTCAGAAGACCAGGAAAATCCTTCGGATTCTGATAACAACCAGACCGATCAGAACCCGACGACAAACCCGGACGACAATCAGCAGCCGGAAAACCCGACAGAGAATCCAAGTGATAACACGAACCAGAATCCAGCGGAGAATCCGGGTGATAATACAAACCAGACACCAACAGAAAATCCGGATGAGGATACAAATCAGAATCAGACAGAAGCGGATACACAGGAAATCCGGCAGATACAAACGGGAATCCTACGGAGGGTGTGCAGTAAAACGTTGGCCATGATGTCAGAAAAAATGAAGATATAATGCTTCTGGATAGTGCATGAGAAGACAATATTTTGGGAGATACAAAAAGGAGACAGGATGAAACGATATGGATTTGGGATCGACGTAGGCGGAACAGCCATTAAAATGGGGCTGTTTACCACAGACGGAGAACTGATAGAAAAATGGGAGATCAAGACTAACAAGGAAGATCAGGGAAGCAGAATATTTGATGACATTGCAGAGCAGATAGACGAGAAGCTTTCGGAGCGAAATATTTCTAAATCAGAAGTCGCAGGGATCGGAATTGGTGTGCCGGGGCCGGTTAAGGCAGACGGAACGGTTGTCAAATGCGTAAATGTCGGCTGGGGTGATCCTGAATGTGGAACAGGAATTAGCGACGCGTACCGGACTGACCGTAAAGGCAGGAAATGATGCGAACATTGCCGCCTTTAGGTGAAATGTGGAAAGGCGGTGGAAGAGGCTGTCAGAATCTGCTTTTGGTCACACTGGGAACCGGAGTCGGTGGCGGAATTATCATCGAAGGAAATATGCTCTATGGCTCGAATGGTGCAGGCGGTGAAATCGGTCATGTTGTAGTGGATAAACATGAGACAGAAGTCTGTGGCTGTGGGAAAAAGGCTGTTTAGAACAGTATGCTTCTGCGAACGGAATCGTGCGTATGACAAAGAAAGCGTTAGCAACGGAAACAAGGGATACCATCCTGAATACGATCGAAAATCTTACGGCAAAAGATATTTTTGATGCCGCAAAAGCAAACGATACCGTTGCAGTCGAGCAGGTTGAAAAGATGGGAAACATTCTTGGAACAGCACTGGCAAGTATCGCCTGTGTGATCAATCCGGAGCGTATCGTCATCGGCGGTGGTGTGTCAAAGGCAGGAAAAATACCGATCGATGTCATTGAAAAACATTTTATGGAGCAGACGTTCCACGCCTGCAGGAATGCAGAGTTTGCCCTTGCGGAGCTTGGAAATGATGCCGGTATTTATGGAGGAGCCTGTCTGATCTTGCAAAATGCTTAAACAGGAACCGATCTGGTGCTTGTGGAATGCTGAAAGATATTATATAATACTACTAGGAATATAGTAGAATGATTGGAGGAAGTCCATATGATGGTATCGACAAAGGGAAGATACGCACTGAGACTGATGGTGGATCTTGCCCTGCACGATAATGGAAAATTTATAGCACTAAAGGATGTATCTGCGCGTCAGAAGATATCCATAAAATATTTAGAGCAGATCGTGACGCCGCTGAACCGTGCCGGTTTATTAAAGAGTGGCAGGGGTGCACAGGGAGGCTACCGCCTTGCAAAAAACACACAACGGATTATACCGTTGGAGAAATCCTTCGGGCGATTGAGGGCAGCTTTGCACCGATTTCCTGTTTGGAGGATGAGGAGAACCAGTGTGAAAATTATGACACCTGTGCCACGATTGAATTTTGGGAGGGATTGTACAAAAGTGGTCAATGAATATTTAGATGGAACCACATTATATGATCTGGTTGAGATCCAAAAAAGAAAAAATGGGTGGAAATTATTATATTTAAGACTGGACAAATCAAAAAAAGTATGCTAATATAATTAGGCACGATTTTGGTCGTGTCGATTACGATGCGTGGCTCAGTTTGGTAGAGCGCTGCGTTCGGGACGCAGAGGTCGCAGGTTCAAATCCTGTCGCATCGATTAAAGGAATAATGGTATGAAAAAAGCACTTCGAGAGAAGTGCTTTTTTCTCTATAAGAAAAATAGAATAATTACTGTAATAGATTACAGTTTTAGTCAGGGACAAACATTGTACATTACCTTAGGCGGGAAGAAGTTCCCGCCATTTCTAATATATAAGGGGGAGAGGATTTTGAATCTACAGGAAACACTAAAACACTATTTTGATATGACAGCCTGCGTCCGGGACAGCAGGAATTGATCGATGAAATTTTAAGAGGAAAAGATGTGCTTGGGATCATGCCGACCGGAGCGGGAAAATCACTTTGTTATCAGCTTCCGGCATTGATGACGGGAGAAAAGTATTCGCGGGAGGAAACATTGCAGCGACAAATAGATGAGAGCAATGTGCCCTGCGTACCTCCGCCTGGAATCACAATTGTAATTTCTCCATTGATATCCCTGATGTCGGATCAGGTCAAAGCACTCAATCAGGCGGGCGTACATGCGGCATATATTAACAGCACATTGACGGAAAATCAGATCCACATGGCGTTAGCATATGCTGCACAGGGGAAGTATACATTGATCTATGTAGCACCGGAGGCGGCTGAATACGATGCAGTTTTTAGATTTTGCATGTCATGCAGAGATTGCCATGGTAACAGTGGATGAGGCACATTGTATATCGCAATGGGGACAGGACTTCCGTCCAAGCTATTTAGAAATAGCAAAGTTCCTTGAAAAACTGCCACAGCGTCCGATAGTTAGTGCATTTACTGCCACGGCGACAGAACGCGTGAAACAGGATATTATAGAAAGCCTGCATTTGCAGAAACCAATGACGATCGTAACCGGGTTTGACCGTCCAAACCTGTTGTTTCGGGTAATAAAAAGAAAAGGTGGAAAAAAGAAACAGACAACAGCATTTTGAATTATGTCAAAAGGCATGAAGAGGAAAGTGGTATTATCTATTGTGCGACGAAGAAAAAATGTGGATAAAGTCTGTGAAATGTTATTAGAGCATGGGATAGAGGCGGGACGATATCATGCAGGTTTGTCATTAGAAGAACGAAAAAAGAATCAGGATGATTTTACATATGACAGGATCCGGGTGATGGTTGCAACGAATGCGTTTGGCATGGGGATAGACAAATCCAATGTACGCTATGTCCTTCATTATAATATGCCGCAAAGTATTGAATACTATTATCAGGAGGCGGGAAGAGCCGGGCGTGATGGAGAAGAAGCGGAATGTGTGCTGTTTTTTCTAAGCAGGACATCATGATCAATAAGCAGCTTTTGAATCATAAAGCATATGGAGCCACAGAGAGTTCGAACTTCGAAGGAGAAAAACCAAAAACTGAACCAAATGATCCATTACTGTGAGACGGATCAATGCCTTCGACAGTTTATCCTGAACTATTTTGGGGAAGATGCCCCGTGTACCTGTGAAAAATGCAGTAATTGCGTAGTGATCGAGGAAGAAACCGAGCAAAATTATATCAAGACGGATCGGCAAAGAAAAGGTTAGAATTGGCAGATTTGACACCGGAAGGACAGGAGTTGTTTGAGCAGCTCAGGGGATGTCGGTCAGAGCTTGCAGCAAGCCAAAATGTACCACCATTTATCATCTGTTCGGATAAAACTTTAAAAGATATGTGTGCGAAAATGTCCGCAAAGCCGTACGGAGATGAAAGCAGTGTACGGCATGGGAGTACAGAAAGTCGAAAGCTATGGAGAAAATTTTATAAAAATCATTGCAGCATTTTTGAAAGAATATGGAAATATGCGAACGACTGAAGAGACAGTAGCAGAACCTCTAAGAAAAAAAGAAACAGCCATTTTACATTGCACCGGAAAAACTGGATGAAGTAGAGCTGACGGACAGGTGTACGGTTTCGAATTTACGAAGCGTATCAATGAACTCTGCGAAGAGACAAACCGAAAGAAATTAACAGCAAAATTTGTCAATGAATTACTGTTAGATAAAGGTTATCTCGAGGAAACGGCGGAGCAGGGAGAAGAGAAACATAAGAGGGTAACAGAAAAAGGACGCCTTGCCGGTATCTTAGAAGAGGAGCGGCATGCGAAATATGGGAAGAGTTACTATGCATTGATCCATACAAGGGAGAGCCAGTCAATGATCCTAACAGAATTAAAAGAATATTTTGCATCACAGGGAGAACTTGCGGATTGAGCGTAAACCGATTATGATAGGATAGTATATACAAAAAAATAAAAACCCAGAGGATTAGAAAAATGACACAACAAACACAACAACATAACACAACGAAAAACATCACAATAACAGACAGATTTGAATTCCGGGATATCCATGCAGAGGAGGCAGATCGGGCGGTTGCGATTGAGCAGATCTGTTTTCCGCCGCACGAAGCATGTTCGGAAAAGAGCATGAAGACAAGGATTGCAAACGCACCAGAACTGTTTATGGTAGCAATTGATAAAGATACCGGAGAAATCGCCGGATTTTTAAATGGAGTAGCGACAGATGAAGAAATATTCAGAGATGAATTTTTTACGGATATCAGTCAGCACAAACCGAATGGAAAAAATGTACTACTCTTAGGCTTAGATCTACTGCCGCAGTATCGTGGACAGGGCTTAGCACGAGAAATTGTATCGCAGTACAGTAAGCGTGAAAAAAAAAAGCCAATCAGCGGAAAAATGCTGATTCTGACTTGTCTGCCGGAAAAAGTGGCAATGTATGAAAAAAATGGGACTGAAAGACAAAGGCATTTCTGGTTCTTCCTGGGCGGCGAAGAATGGCATGAAATGACAATAACCCTGTAGAAATAAAAAATTTCAGAGATTATTCATAGACTCAATATTTTGATAGTGTGCTATAGGAAGAAGAGAGGCATGCCGGAGATGTTATTTTTAGCATTCTGCGTATGTCTTTTTTGCTCTATAGGAAATATCGTCTTTCCCATAGAACAAAAGCCCTTCGGGCAAAGATGCACAGCTCGCGGAGAGGCACACTTTTGTTTGTTACAGATATTATGAATATTGCATTTATAGTTGTATGATGTTGTTACAGAAAAAAACATGACAAAATCGAATTGACGAATACAAGAATACTGTTTATAATAAAGACAAAATGAGAATGTCATATTCGGAGGGATTTTAGATATGGAGAAGATTGTAACACTGGAAGAGGCATTAAAAAGAATTACAGAACTGGAAAAAGAGAATGCCATACTTCGGGAAGAATTGGAATATTATAAAAATCGAAAGCTGAGCGGAAGGCAGAAACATAATGAAAAGTGGATGGCAATCTATCATGATTTTGTTGCCGGTTATGAGAGCGGTATGACAATGGTGGAGATCGCAAAACGGAATCATGTCAGCGAGAGGACGATGTACCGGTATAAGGCTTATTATGAGAAAATGAAGAAAGCAGAGGAATAGACCATTTTACTGACGCCAGTAAAATAGTTACATTGGGAAGTGGTGCTAATCGTGAAGTAGACGATTACATGCTTACCCGTTATGCCTGTTATCTTATCGCTGAAAATGGAGACCCCGTAAAGAACAGATTGCTTTTGCGCAAAGTTACTTTGCGGTTCAAACCAGAAAACAGGAATTAATTGAAGAAAAAGACTTGCAAGGTGAGGCGGATATTTTTGTGTCTATGGAAAATCGTATATCGGATTTTTTTGTACAACATTTTGGCAAGTATCTGTGTGCGTATACCGGGCTCTTATCTGGCATCGAAATATTTTCCGGATACCCTGTTTCTGATAAATGAAAAAAAATATGCAATATACTGCCAAAACTACAGCCCGGAAACATTTACAGACTGTACAAAAATGTGGTATTGTTAGTATATTGCATTTTTATACAAATATATTAGACAAGGGCACGGATAGAGGAGTATCGGTGCAAATAGAAGTAATGAGGAGTGGGAAAGAAAATGTTAGAGACAATTAATGAAGTGCTGTCAAAAATTGATGGCATTGTGTGGGGCGTACCGTTGATGGTACTCATCCTTTCCGGTGGTCTTTATCTGACCATACGAATGGGATTCCTTCAGACAAGAAAACTGCCACTGGCATTAAAGTGGATGGTAAAAATGAGGAAGACGGTCACGGAGAGGTGACAGCTTTCGGAGCGTTGTGTACTGCATTGTCGGCAACGATCGGAACCGGAAACATTGTAGGAGTCGCAACGGCGATTTGTGCAGGAGGACCGGGAGCATTATTCTGATGGAGATTGCAGCATTCCTTGGAATGGCGACTAAATATGCAGAGGGTCTTTTGGCAGTGAAATATCGTGTGGTAGACGAAGAGGGACACGCTTTAGGTGGACCTTTCTATTACATAGAGCGTGGAATGGGTTCAAAATGGAAGTGGCTTGCTATGATCTTTGCCTTTTTTGGAATTTGTGTAGGACTCTTTGGAATCGGAACATTTTCACAGGTAAACGGTATTGCATCCGCAGTCAATAATTTCTTTGACCCGAACCAGCAGCACACCGTTGCAATCCCGGGAATCGGAACTTATTCCTGGACAGTTGTCATTGCATCATTAGTACTCAGTATCTGCGTGGCACTGGTTTTGATCGGCGGGATCAAACGTATTGCAAATGTGTCGCAGGTTGTTGTACCGTTTATGGCGATCATTTATGTAGTGACCAGTCTGACACCGATCATCTGCAATATTACAGAGATCCCGGCAGCAATCGTAACAGTAGTAAAGGAGCATTCAATCCGTCAGCAGTTACGGGTGGCGCAGTGGGAACACTGTTTATCGCAATGCAGAGCGGTGTGGCAAGAGGAATTTTCTCTAATGAATCAGGACTTGGTTCTGCTCCGATCGCGGCAGCAGCAGCAAAGACTAAAGAACCGGTAAGACAGGGACTTGTTTCCATGACAGGAACCTTTATTGATACGATCATTATCTGTACCATGACAGGTTTGGCAATCGTATTAACCGGAGCATGGCAGGTAGAAGGTCTGGAAGGTGTTCAGGTTACAACTTACGCATTCAACCAGGGACTTCCGATACCGGCAAGCGTATCATCCTTCTTATTGATGATGTGTCTGGTATTCTTTGCATTTACAACGATACTGGGATGGGATTATTATTCTGAAAGATGTCTGGAATATTTAACAGGCGGAAACATGAAAGTGGTAAAGGCATACCGCTGGTTATACATCTTAGCGGTATTTATCGGACCTTACATGACGGTAGAGGCAGTATGGACCATCGCGGATATTTTTAACGGTCTGATGGCAATACCAAATATGATAGCTATTTTCGCATTAAGCGGTGTGGTAGTGAAAGAGACAAAAGATTTCTTTGAACAAAAGAAACATTTATCTTAAATAACTTAAATCAAAAATCAAACAAACAGCAGGAGGACATGATGTTAACAGTAGGAATTCAAGGTGAAAAGAAAGAACAGGTAACACAGGAAAACACAGCTCTTACAATGAAAAGCGGTGCATTGAAGGTGTATGCAACACCGGCAATGATTGCACTGATGGAGCAGGCAGCTTATACAAGTGTTACAGGAGAGTTAGAGGAAGGACAGGGAACTGTCGGAACACTGATGAATGTCAGCCATATTTCTGCGACTCCGGTAGGCATGGAAGTAACAGCAAAGAGCGAGTTAGTAAAAGTCGATGGAAGAAAACTGGTTTTCCATGTGGAAGCGTATGATGAACGTGGAAAAATCGGCGAAGGCGAGCATGAGCGTTTTATCATCGACAATGAAAAATTCCAGAACAAGGCAGATAACAAATAAAGAGAGTAAGTGAAAAGCATACAAAGGAGTGTTTGCAATGGCTGATGTAAAAAACTGGATCAGGGAAGCAATGTTTTATCATATCTATCCGCTTGGATTTACCGGAGCGCCTCTTCGTAACGAAGGGAAGCAACGGCAGGCGGACGGATTTTAGAGGTGTTAGATTGGATAGAGCATTTCAAAGAGCTTGGGATCAATGCGATCTATTTTGGACCGATCTTTTGAATCTGTTTCCCATGGTTATGATACGACAGATTATTATCAGACAGACAGCAGACTGGGAAGTAAAGAGGATTTTAAGAAAGTCTTTACGGCACTACATGAAAACGGCATCCGTGTTATCGTGGATGGAGTCTTTAATCATGTAGGCAGAAAATTCTTTTGCTTTTTTGGATGTGCAGAAGAATCTGGAACAGTCAGACTATAAAGACTGGTTCTGTAATTTGAATTTTTCCTGGCAGAGTCCATTGGGAGATTCATTTTCCTATGAGAACTGGCATGGGGCAGCGGAACTTGTTAAATTGAACCTGAGAAATCCGGCAGTTTGTGAACATCTGCTTGGAGCAGTCGGTATGTGGATGGACGAGCTGGGCATTGACGGCCTGCGTCTGGATGCAGCCGATTGCGTAGACCGGGAATTTTTAAACGACTTCATAGCTTCACAAAAGGGAAGAGAGGAGATTTCTGGCTGATGGGTGAGATCATCCATGGCGATTACCGTGTCTGGGCAAACGATGAGATGTTAGATTCGGTTACGAATTATGAGTGCTGGAAGGGCATTTATTCAAGTCACAATGATAAAAATTATTTTGAGATTGCCTATTCGTTAAAGCGTCAGTTTGGTCAGGGAGGTCTTTATGAAAATCTCTGTCTGTACAATTTTTTAGATAACCACGATGTCAACCGCATTGCAAGTCTGCTCAAACAGCGGGAGAACTTAAAAAATGTCTATACGCTTCTGTACATGATGCCGGGAATACCGTCTATTTATTATGGAAGTGAGTGGGGGGAATTGAAGGTGTCAAAGGTCAGGGAATGGATGCTGACCTGCCACTTCGACCAAAGCTGAACCTGAAGGAAATGTGTGCAAAAGAAAAAAGACCTGCCGGCTCATATCTGGGAACTGGCAAAGATTCGCAAAGAGTCCGATGCGGTAAAATATGGGGCATATGATGAGGTATTAGTCCGCAATGAACAGTTTGTCTTTGCAAGACGAAGCGACGAACAGTACAAACTCATAGCATTCAACTTAACAGATCATGCAGAGACACTTTATTTTTCTTATCAGGAAAAGAATATGAGGTCTTGCTGGAAGCATATACGTCTAAAATCATGGAGTAACAGAGCAATCGAACAGAAGGTAAAGGGGACAGCAGATGAAAATAGAGAGATTGATAGAACAGGCAAGAGAAGAGCTGATCACGGACATTGTATTGTCGGATGAATTTATGAACAGAATGCAGGAAAATTTTCTGCCGATTGAGCGTTTGATGTCATACTATCGCTGTGCGATTATGGAGGTGGAGACAAAGTTTCGGGTATTAAATGAACAGTTTTCACTGCAATATGACAGAAACCGACGAGACGATCAAGACGAGAGTCAAATCTTTTGATGGAATCCTGAAAAAAGTCAAGAGAAAACAGATCCCGTTTTCCTTAGAGTCCATTGAAGAAAATATTAACGACATTGCAGGAGTCCGTGTGGTATGCTCGTTCCCGGAGGACATTTATCTGTTAGCGGAATGTCTGTTACAGCAGGACGATATCCGACCGATCGAGAAAAAAGATTACATCAAGAATCCAAAGCCAAGCGGTTACCGGAGTCTGCACCTGATTGTGGAAGTACCGATCTTTTTAGAAAACGAGAAGAGACCGATGAAGGTGGAAGTGCAGCTTCGTACTATCGCAATGGACTTCTGGGCAAGTTTGGAGCATAAGCTGCGTTACAAAAAAGAGATCCCGGAAACAGAGGCAGTACAGATGGCAGAAGAACTGACCGAGTGTGCAAATGTCATTGCCGATTGGGACAAGAAGATGGGGAGAGATCCGTAACCGGATCGAGCGTTACAGCGAAGAAAAAGACGAGAGTCTGCCGGCAATCGGACTTGCACGGATTATCAATCGGGACTAAAAGAAGTGACTGTTGATAAAATTTTTCAACAAGAGAAAAAACGTGGAAAATGCCGATGGGAGGTACTATGATAGAGTAAAATAAAAATAGCATATGCGTAAGGAGGAAACAACGATGAGTATTAATTGGAAAAAAATCGGACTTTTTGCAGGAGGAACGCTGTTTGGAACAGCCGGAGTCAAAATCCTGTCCAGTAAAGACGCAAAGAAAGTATACACAGGCTGTACGGCAGCGGTGCTTCGGGCAAAAGACTGCGTGATGAAGACTGCAACAACCATTCAGGAGAATGCAGGCGACATTTATGCAGAAGCTAAGGATATCAACGAGGCAAGAGCTGCAAAAGAAGAAGAATTTGAAGATACAGCAGGTGAGGAATAAGTGAAATTTTCAATTAAGCATGAAATGACGGGAAGGATGAGAGTTCATCTTTCGCAGAACAGAATGACTTATGCACAGGCAGATATTTTACTCTATTTTTTACAAAACGATAAGTACGTTACATGTGCAAAAGTATATGAGCGGACCGGAGATGCGGTGATTTCGTATACCGGAGAGAGAAGTTATATCATTCAGTTATTGCAGGGCTTCTGCTATGAAAAGCAGAAGTTCCGACAGGTTTATTAGAGCATTCCGGCAGAGAACTCAATGCCGTTTATCAGGAAAAACTGATAGGAAAAGTTCTGATGCGGTATGTCAAAAAGATCGTACTTCCATATCCGGTCTACACAGCCTACATTACACTGAGTTCCTTAAAGTATATTGCAAAAAGGAATCCAGTCACTCTGGCATCGTAAGATAGAAGTGGCGGTGTTAGATGCAACGGCAATTGGAGTATCTGTTCTTCGTAAAGATTTCGGCACGGCAGGCTCAGTCATGTTCCTGTTGGGAATCGGAGAACTTTTAGAGGAGTGGACACATAAGGAATCCGTGGATGACTTTGCAAGAACCATGGCTTTAAATGTAGGAAAAGTATGGTTGAAGTCAGACGGTCAGGAAGTCTTAGTATCGGTAAATGATATTTCCGCAGGAGATGAAGTTGTTGTACATATGGGTAATGCGATCCCATTTGACGGCGAGGTTTCCGAAGGAGAAGCAATGGTCAATCAGGCATCCTTAACCGGAGAATCCCTGCCGGTCAGAAAGGCAGAAGGCAACTATGTCTATGCAGGTACTGTTTTTAGAGGAGGGCGAGCTTACCATTCTTGTAAAAGAAGTAGGTGGTTCAAGCCGCTTCGAGAAGATTGTAACCATGATCGAGGAATCAGAAAAACTGAAATCCTCATTAGAAGGAAAAGCAGAGCATTTAGCAGACAGATTAGTACCATATACACTTGGTGGAACCGCGTTGACCTATCTGTTGACCCGCAACACCACAAAGGCACTTTTCTGTTTTAATGGTAGATTTTTCCTGTGCTTTAAAAACTGGCAATGCCAATCTCTGTTCTTTCTGCGATCCGTGAAGCAAGCCTCTACCATATGACTGTAAAAGGCGGCAAATATTTAGAAGCCGTTGCAGAGGCGGACACGATCGTCTTTGATAAGACAGGAACACTCACAAAGGCAAAACCATCCGTGGTTGAAGTCGTATCATTTGATGAAAGAGAGCCGAACGAGTTGTTGAGAATTGCCGCCTGCCTGGAAGAGCATTTCCCACATTCGATGGCAAAAGCAGTCGTTCAGGGCAGCAGAAGAAAAGGCCTTGCCCATGAAGAGATGCATTCTAAGGTTGAATATATTGTTGCACATGGAATTTCCACGACTATCAACGGAAAACGGGCGGTCATCGGAAGCAGCCATTTTGTCTTTGAAGATGAAAAATGTACGATTCCGGAGGGAAAAGAGGAATTATTTGAAAATCTTCCGGTAGAGTATACACATCTCTATTTAGCCATTGAGAATCAATTAGCAGCCGTCATCTGCATCGAAGATCCGTTGCGTGAAGAAGCGGAAGCAGTCATTACTTCGCTTAGAAAAGCAGGACTGTCTAAAAATTGTCATGATGACAGGTGACAGTGAGCGTACCGCACATGCAATCGCAGAGCGTGTCGGTGTGGATGAATATTATTCCGAAGTGCTGCCGGAAGATAAAGCGGCATTTGTGGAAAAAAAGAAAAGGCTGCCGGACGAAAAGTCATCATGATCGGAGACGGAATCAACGATTCACCGGCACTGTCAGCGACAGACGTTGGAATTGCCATAAGTGACGGAGCTGAGATTGCACGTGAGATTGCAGACATTACCATCAGTGCGGATGACCTGTACCAGATTGTGACATTAAAGCTCATCAGTGATGCCCTGATGAAAAAAATTAGTAAAAACTACAAACGATCGTAGGATTTAATACAGGTTTAATTGCACTTGGGGTTGCGGGAGTCATTCAGCCGGCAACTTCAGCACTTCTTCATAATACATCAACACTGGTCATCAGTCTGAAGAGTATGCAGAATTTGCTGACATAACGATATCTGATATTAAAAAAAAGGCAGCCGCAGGCTGTCTTTTTTGGTAAAGTGTGTTTCATTTTTAAAAATTTATGCTAATATCATAGTATGAAAAAATATTTATCCATACTACTTATTTTATGCATATGTCTTACCGCATGCTCAACTACACAACCGGACACATCCACTTCGGGAAAAGACCGGTTGGACACCACATCCGAAAAGACATTACAATCCGGGCAGGAGGAAAAAGCAGCAAAAGCACCGGATACGTCAAAACCGGAAGGGATGCTGGAAGTCCACTACATAGATGTTGGACAGGGAGATGCAACCTTGATAAAATGTGGCTCCCACGCCATGCTGATCGATGGCGGTAACAACAATAAAGGAACCACGGTGCAATTATATCTGAAAAACAGGGGGTAGAATCCTTAGACTATGTCATAGGTACGCACCCGGATGCAGACCATATCGGTGGTCTGGATGTGATTGTATACAAGTACAACTGCGAGAAAGTCATTATGCCCGACTATGAAAAAGACACCAAGACCTATCAGGAGTTAGTCGATGTTATTCACGATAAAAATATGAAGATCACCTATCCGGTGGTAGGGGAACAGTATGCTCTCGGAGAAGCAAAATTTACGATCATAGCACCAAATTCCAATTCCTATGGTGGCAATGCCAATGACTATTCCGTGGCAATCCTCTTAGAATATGGAAAAAACTGCTTCCTGTTTACCGGAGATGCCGAGGAAGCATCAGAAGCGGAAATGCTCACGAATGGAATCGATATCTCGGCAGATGTGTACAAAGTGGCACATCACGGAAGCCGTTCGGCAAGCACGCAGGAATTTTTAAATGCTGTTCATCCAAAATATGCCGTCATAAGCTGTGGTGAGGGGAACAGCTATGGACATCCTCATGCAGAAGTGTTAAACCGGCTGCGGAGTATGGGAGTAGAGGTGTTCCGTACCGATGAGCAGGGCAGCATTATCGCAAGTTCGGATGGAGAAAACATCACCTGGAACTGTTCGGCAACGGATTCCTGGCAGAGCGGGGAACAGACAGAGTCTGACAGGGAAAATGCAGACAATGTCACAGAGCAGACAACCTATGTCCTGAACACCAATACGAAAAAATTCCACCGGAGACCTGCGGCAGCGTATCACAGATCAAAGAGGAAAATTTTCAAAAAGTACAGATGAGCCGTGAAGAGTTAGAACAGAGTGGATATTCGCCGTGCAAGAACTGCAATCCGTAGAATAAATGCGTTGAATCTGTTTTCGCAAAGTGCTAGAATAAGAACATCATGAAATCTCGGAGGAACAGAATGGAAACAGAAAAAAATATGCACTGCTGATAGATGCGGATAATGTATCGCCAAAATACATGGATTTGGTTCTTCGTGAAACCAAGACCTTAGGAGATGTCAGCATCCGTAGGATTTATGGGGACTGGACAGAGATTGGAAAACATTCATGGAAAGAATGTCTGTTGGAAAATTCACTGACACCGATTCAGCAGTACAGCTATACAACCGGGAAAAATGCATCCGATTCGGCAATGATCATTGATGCAATGGACATACTGTATACAAGAGAAATAGATGGATTTGTCATTGTCTCATCAGACAGTGATTTTACTAAACTCGCAATGCGTTTAAGAGAGTCGGGAAAATATGTGGTCGGCATGGGCGAGAGCAAGACACCGTCACCGTTTGTCAAAGCATGTGACCGTTTTAAGACACTGGATATCTTAATGCGCAGCGTGGAAGAGATTCCGAAAAAAAGGAAGAAATGTTGGAAAAAGTTATTATAAACGTGAGAACAATAACATTGCGGAGCAGAGTATAGAGAAAGAAAAAATGAGGCAGATATTTCTCCGATCACCGATCTTAGAGATCAAAACGGCAATCTTTTCACTGTTAAAAGAAAATTCAGACGAGAGCGGCTGGATGTTCTTAGGGGAACTTGGAAACATGGTCTTAAAGCTCTATCCGGATTTTGACTGCCGTAACTATGGCTATGCAAAAACTGAGCAATCTGTTAGAGTCCTTCCGGGATGTTGAGATCCGTCGGGAGAATGCAAAGGACAGCCATAATCAGTTGGTTTATGTGAGAAAACGGGATTAAGTTCATTTCGATTGAATAATTGAAATAATTGTGATATAACAGTCATAGACAAAACACTTGGAGGAAAAGAAAATGAACATTTTTCAAAAAATAAAAAGTGGGATGCTGATATCGGGAGCAGTTCTGATCGTTGCAGGATTGGTATTGCTGTTTTTCCCTGTTACAACCACAAAAATGATTGCGTATATCGCAGCGCAATGCTGCTCTTTATGGGCATAGGACAGGTCATCGGCTACTTCCGCTATGAGCCGGGAAGTGGAAGATACAGCAGCGGACTGGTGCTTGGAATCTTTCTGATGATCGTAGGATTGCTGATCTACTATAAGGGCAGAAGTTGTCGTTTCCATTATCCCGATCATCTTAGGCGTGGTCATCCTGTTCAGTGGATTTTCCAAACTGCAGCAGGCAGTAGATTTAGCAAGAATGAAAGCCAGAAGATGGACGACGGTATTAGCAACCGCCTGTTTAAACCTGATCTTAGGAGGCGTTATTATCTTTAATCCGTTTTCAACGGCAATGACATTACTTCGCTTTGTCGGAATCGGATTGTTATACAGTGGCATCTCCGATATTGTCTCAACACTTTATATTTCGCGCGAGACAAAGAATTATCGTGATTTTGAGTAAAAGATCCTATCAGAATATCTAAGAATAAGAGAAAATCTTTCTGTACATACTAAGAAAAATATTTCGTGAAAGGAAACAGAAGATGGACTCTTTACATCATGAACAGAACAATTTTAAGCCGTTTATCCCTGCAGAAAAAAGGGTATCGGAATTTACCGCCACCAGTGTGATCTTAGGCGTCATACTGGCGGTTTTATTTGGAGGGGCAAACGCATATCTCGGACTGCGTGTCGGAATGACGGTATCCGCATCGATCCCGGCAGCGGTCATCTCAATGGGAGTTATTCGCATTATCTTAAGGAAAGATTCCGTTTTAGAAAATAATATGGTGCAGACGATCGGTTCAGCCGGAGAGTCCCTTTGCGGCAGGAGCTATCTTTACCATGCCGGTACTTTTTATGTGGGCAGCGGAAGGAAAAAGTACCATGCCCGGATTAGGAGAAATCGCACTGATCTGTATCTGTGGAGGGGCGCTTGGAGTATTTTTCATGATCCCGCTGCGTTCCGCACTCATTGTACAGGAACATGGTGTACTGCCATATCCGGAAGGAACAGCCTGTGCAGAGGTATTGTTAGCCGGAGAAAAAGGAGGAGCCAAAGCAGGAACGGTTTTTGCAGGACTTGGGATAGCGGCTGTTTACAAATTTATCGCAGATGGTCTGCGGGTGTTTCCAAGTGAAGTGGATTTTGAAGTGAAAAGTTATAAGGGAGCGGGAATCGGTATGGATGTGCTGCCGGCACTCTTAGGAGTCGGCTACATCTGTGGAGTCCGGGTGGCATCCTATCTGCTTGCCGGAGGCGTGACCGCATGGTTTGTCATTATGCCTGTGATTGCACTATTTGGAGAGGATGCTGTTTTATATCCGGCTACGGTACCAATCAGCGAACTTGGGGCATGGGGTATCTGGAGCAATTACATCCGTTATATCGGTGCAGGAGCCGTGGCGGCGGGAGGTATTTTCAGTCTGATCAAAGCATTGCCGCTGATCATACGGACTTTTGCACAGGCAGTCCGCGGTTATGGAAAAAATATGGAAGAGGAATCCAGAACATCGCAGGATATCCCAATCCGTGTTGTCCTTGTGGGAATTTTAATTACCGCGATCGTAATGTGGCTGATCCCTGTGATACCGGTCAATTTACCGGGAGCAATTTTAATTGTAGTCTTAGGATTCTTTTTTTGCAACCGTATCTTCAAGAATGGTCGGGTTAGTAGGAAGTTCGAATAATCCGGTATCGGGAATGGCAATTGCAACCTTGATCATTACCGCAGCAATTTATAAAAGCAGCGGGGCGACTGCAGAGGGAATGGTATCGTCGATCGCAGTCGGCACGATCATCTGTATCATTGCCGCAATGGCAGGTGATATGTCGCAGGATTTAAAGACCGGTTATATCGTTGGGGCAACCCTGAAAAAACAGCAGTACGGAGAGCTGATCAGTGTAGTGGTATCCTCGATGGCAATTGGAGGAATTCTCTATCTGCTCAATGCAGCCTGGGGATATGGCTCGTCAGAACTTCCGGCTCCGCAGGCGACCTTAATGAAAATGGTAGTGGAAGGTGTCATGGGCGGTAATCTTCCATGGAATCTGGTTTTTGCAGGCGTGGCACTCGCAGTTGCAGCAGAAATACTAACGATACCGGTCCTTCCGTTTGCAGTCGGTCTCTATCTTCCGATCCATCTTAGCACACCGATGGCAGTCGGTGGTCTGGTAAGACTCTGGATTGAAAAAAGAGGGGAAGAGGAAGAAAATCAAAACAGATGATCGAGAGCGGAATCCTGTATTCATCCGGCTTAATTGCAGGGGAAGGACTGATCGGAATCCTGCTTGCCGTATTTGCCGTCCTTCCGTCAAAACGAGGCGGAACCGTAGGGGAATGGCTCGCAGCCGCCGGAGACAGAATGAATTTTGGAAATATCGGAGCACTGATCATGTTTGTGGTATTGATCGGAACATTGATATTATCCATCCAGAAAGGAAAAGAAAATGAGAAAGCAGGAGAACTATCTTGACTATATCCCAAAGAGAAACAGCAGATATTCTTATCAGTTAAATGAACACGGCAATGTAGAGATTATCGTAAAAAATGAAGGATTCTGGAATCGAATCTTGCAAATCACACTAAAAAAGCCACGCTACTCCATGATAGAATTAGAGCAGATGGGAAGCTATGTATGGCAGGAAATGGACGGGCAAAAAACAGTATATGAGCTGGCATGTATGGAGAGAAAGGTTTGGGGATAGGGCAGAACCTGCATTTGAGCGTCTAAGTTCCTATTTGAAAATCCTAAGAGAGTGTGGTTATATCTGCTATGTCAATAAAATCTAAAAAATTTTATCAATTAAATTAATAAAAATGCAGGAAAAATGTTGCAAAATTGCAAAAATCATAATAAAATAAAAAACGATGAGGCGGTTATTAAAGATTATGGATAACCCTAACGAAGTATGTACACTAATTAAAAAGGAGATTGAAAACGATGAGCTATGTTGATGAAGTACTTGAGAGAGTACGCGAAAAAATGCGTCTGAACCGGAATTCCTTCAGGCAGTAACCGAAGTATTAAATTCTTTACGCCCGGTCATTGATGCAAACGAAGAAGTATATAGAAGAGAAGCTTTATTAGAGCGTCTTTGCGAGCCGGACAGACAGTTTAAATTCAGAGTACCTTGGGTAGACGACAAAGGTCAGGTTCAGGTAAATACAGGATACCGTGTACAGTTCAATAATTCTATTGGACCATACAAAGGAGGACTCAGATTACATCCTTCCGTAAATATCGGTATTATTAAATTCCTTGGTTTTGAGCAGGTTTTCAAGAACTCCTTAACAGGTCTTCCAATCGGAGGCGGTAAAGGTGGATCTGACTTTCGATCCTAAGGGTAAATCTGATCGTGAAGTTATGGCATTTTGCCAGAGTTTTATGACAGAACTTTCCAAATACATAGGAGCAGATACAGATGTTCCTGCAGGAGATATCGGAACAGGTGCCAGAGAGATCGGTTACATGTTCGGACAGTATAAAAAGATCAGAGGTCTTTATGAAGGTGTATTAACAGGAAAAGGATTATCCTACGGCGGATCTTTAGCTCGTACAGAAGCTACAGGATATGGTCTGTTATATTTAACAGAAGAGATGTTAAAATGCAACGGACATGACATCAAAGGCAAGACCGTATGTGTTTCCGGTTCCGGTAATGTTGCAATTTATGCAACACAGAAAGCACAGCAGTTAGGTGCTAAGGTTGTTACCGTATCTCTGATTCTACCGGTTGGGTATATGATCCGGAAGGAATTGATGTAGCATTATTAAAAGAAGTAAAAGAAGTAAAACGTGCACGTTTAACAGAGTACGCTGCAGCAAGACCAAGTGCAGAATATCATGAAGGACGTGGAGTATGGAGCATCAAGATGTGACGTAGCTCTTCCATGTGCAACTCAGAACGAGTTATTATTAGACGATGCAAAACAGCTTGTTGCAAACGGATGTATTGCAGTAGCAGAAGGAGCAAACATGCCTACTACTTTAGAGGCAACAGAGTACTTACAGAAGAACAACGTACTCTTTGCACCTGGAAAAGCTGCAAACGCAGGTGGTGTTGCAACTTCCGCATTAGAGATGAGCCAGAACTCCGAGAGATTAAGCTGGACATTCGAGGAAGTAGATGCAAAATTACAGAATATCATGGTAAATATCTTCCACAACTTAGACGATGCTGCAAAACGCTACAACATGGAAGGTGACTACGTTGCAGGTGCCAATATTGCCGGATTTGAGAAGGTTGTAGATGCGATGTTAGCTCAGGGTGTTTGCTAATTAGAATTCATAACGAATCAGCAGAATCAAAGAATATATGATATGGAAAAGTCTCATAGACCTTGGTCTATGGGACTTTTTGTGGTATATAGGGAAATAACAAAAATACATCTAAGTGAGAAAAAACAAATTTAAGCGTTGATTTTACAAATCAATTGGATATAATAGAAGAGAGAAAAAGAAGGCGAGGTAGCAATCATGTTAATTCAATTTAATTTTAAAAATTTTAAATCATTTAGAGAAGAGGCTACTTTGGATTTGTCTGCGGCGAAGATGACTGAGTTTTCAGACAGAGTAGTGACTGTTGGTAGCGAGAAGATTTTTGCCGGTTGCTGCGGTTTATGGCGCAAATGCAAGCGGAAAGTCTAATATATATAACGCTTTTGAATATATGACTCATTATGTTGTGGATTCTTTTTAAGTATGGAGTCGAAGAGGAAAAGTTTGAAGAATTCAGACCTACTCCGTTTTTATTTGATTCAATATCAGCGAATGCAGAATCTGGTTTTGAAGTATATTTCATTTTTCCGGGGGATAAGTCGGAGAGAACATATAATTATGGTTTTTGCATCAATAAGGAAGGTGTAACCGAAGAGTGGCTCAATTCTAAGGCAAAGACTGCCAGAAAATACAGCACAGTATTTTATCGTGGAACTTCTGATGAAGAATTAGACTTGTCTGGTTTTCCTAAGAACAGCAGGGATAATATTCGAGTCGCACTTGAAAAACAGGTGCTTATTATTTCTTTAGGAGCGAAACTGAAAATCAGTAAGTGTAAAGCAATCAGAGACTGGTTTGTGGCAAATGAATTTGCTGATTTTGGTAATCCGTTTACAAACTTTTTTTATGTCCCACAGATTACCAAAGGACTTTGTTGAAAGCAAAGATGTCCAGCAGAAGGTAGTAGAGTACTTTGCATCTTTTGATGAGCATATTAAGGATTTTAAGATAGAAAAGATTCCCAGTGATGGAGAGGTAAAAGAGGATACCTACAAAATTAATGCCCTCCATAAAATGATTGATTCGGATGGTATGGCAGAAATCCCTTTGGGAATGGAGTCTGCCGGAACATTGAAAATGTTTGCGTTATATCCGGAATTACAAGAAGTATTGGAAAAGGGAAGCGTATTTTTTATTGATGAATTAAATGCCCGCCTTCATCCGTTACTTGTAAGAAATTTTTTGCTTACATTCTTAAATCCGAAAATCAATACTAACCATGCACAACTTGTATTTACAACCCACGATACATGGCAGTTGTCTAACCAGTTGCTGCGTCGTGACGAGATTTGGTTTGTAGAAAAGGATGAAAGAGGCGTTTCTGCTTTATATTCGTTGGCTGATTTCCTGGATGAGGATGGGGATCGTATCCGTAAGGATGAAAGTTATGAGAAGAATTATTTGATTGGAAAGTATGGCGCGATTCCTACCTTAAAGAGTATTGATTTTTTTAGGGAGGATTGAGTATGGGGAAAAAGGACAGAACAGGTAATAGAAAGACTCGTGAGCAAAGCAAACGATTTAGAGTACCGAATACCGTGGATTGTGTTTGACAGAGACCAAGTGCAGGGATTTGATGAGATTATTGCGAAAGCGGAGAGGGAAGGAATACAGGTGGGATGGTCAAATCCGTGTTTTGAAATATAGATGTATGCATATTTTGGTTCTATGCCGGTAATTCAGAATTCCTGGACATGTTGCTCAGAATTTGGTCAGATGTATGGAAAACTCTGTAAATTTGGTAATGAGGAAAATGCGATCCGGATAGCAGAAAAGAAGCTGGAGCAATGTATCAGGGAAGGTAAAACAAAGCCATCAGAGATGTGTCCATGTACCACGGTACATGAGCTGGTGGGGGAGATAAAAAAGATAAAGTATGAGGTGTAAAATAGTTATGATGATTAGAAGTTTTTTACCTGTTGGTCAGGGGGCATTTTATTGTGAACAATTTATGTGGAATTTTGAAACAGAACGGATAAATATTGTATACGACTGTGGTTCTTCAACAAATGTGAAATTAGTTGAGGAACAAATAAAAAACAATTTTGAAAAAGATGAGATTATTCATGCAGTATTTATTTCACATTTAGATGAAGATCATATTAATGGAATTCCCTTTTTACTAAAGTATTGTAAGGTTAACAAAATATTTTTTCCATTGTTAACAGAGTCAGATGCCAGGTATATAAAATTATATAATTTAATCCAATATAATGAAAGAGAATCATTTGCATCTTACTTTGTGGAAAATCCTTATGAAGCATTCAATTACTTAAATATAGGATATAGTCCGAGTTTATATCAAATTAGTGAAAACGGGCAAAGTAATGGTAGAATTGATGCAGTATCAATCGCCTCGGGAGAAAATGTTTCTGCTACTGTTTTTGAAAGTACTATTGAAAATGACTGCATATGTGAGGAATGGGTATACATTCCTTATAATTTTAGACAAACAGATAGGATTAGGCAGCTACAAGATGAATTAAATAGGATGTTCGGGAATGATATAAACAACGAAGATATACAGAAAATTTGGGAAACGGGAACAGAGATAGACCGTGCAAATATTAGAAATTCCTATAAAGCAATAAAGGGTAATTTTAACACAAATTCAATGACGTTATATTCTGGTACGAAAGTACAGTCTTTGAGACAAAGTATAGTTGATACTAATTATTATAGGTGTTGCTGTAATCGTAATCGAAAAAATGCCGGATGCCTGTATATGGGAGACTATGATGTGTCTGGAAAATATAAGTCAGGATTTGATTAATGCATATGATAAATATTGGTATAAAATAGGTTGTTTGTTAATTGGAAAGTGCAGGAAATCAGCACAATCAAGATAAAGAGATATATGAAAAAATGTTTATATACGAATATAAGAACGTTGAAGATTTTACTTTACAGCATGAGAAATTTTTAGTGGTTTTGTAGTGCAAATTATACGTTGAATTTTACAGCAACAATGGATTATAATACAGATATAAAATAAAAATATCTCAGAAAAAGGAGCTGATGTTATGTCGAATATATTACCTGTATCAGATTTAAGAAATTATAATGAAGTGTTGAAAAATTGTCAAGTTGGAGAACCCGTGTTTTTGACCAAAAATGGCAGAGGCAAGTTTGTAATTATGGATATGGAGGATTATGAACGTGAAAAGGCAGAAAAAAACTGGTGATGAAGCTACAGGAAGCAGAAGAAGCAGTTAAGGATGAAAGTGCCTGGATGAGCTTGGATGAACTTAAGAAATCTGTAGGGATATAGCCTATGATGAAATTGCAGATTAACCCTATTGTGTCAGAGGACTTAAAGAAAATGAAAGAGTATATTGCCGAAGACAATGAAGAGATGGCTGTAAAAACCATTCGGGAGATATATGCTCGATTTGAGAATATACAGCAATTTCCGTATATGGGATCGGATCTTGCTAAGAGAGTCAGCTTCCGGACAGATTATAAATATGTGATTTGTGGAAAGTATGTTGTGCTGTATAAGATTGGAAAAGAGTATGTGGAGATTTACCGGGTGGTGAATCAGTATCAGGATTTTTTTGCGGCTTTTTAACAATTATTGAAGTTTTATAAATGAAAAGAGCTCCTATTATTTACAAGATATCTTGGACTGATATACAATTTATGGGTGAGAAGAAATAGTAAAATAGAGTATTATTGTGTTACAAATGGAGGAATAAAATGGCATTACCAAAACCAAAAGGAATACAATTAGAAGTTTTAGATTTAAAGCCAATAGGGCATAATGTTGTTTTAGGAACCGCTGGAAGCGGAAAAAACCACATTGGCAATTTACAGAGCAATAGGGCTGGCAAATTATAGTCCTAAAGCTAATATACTTTTAATCACATTTAATACAACATTAGTTAAATACTTAGAAGCAATTGTTGGAAGTGAACTCCCACCAAATATTCATGTGAGAAATTATCATAAGTTGCGAGGGGTTATTTGGCAAGTAGAGGAAAGATGCCACGTTGGAATGGTATTGTGTCGGGAATAGAAGATGGTGATACAAAAAAATTACTTTTAATTAGGCAGGCATTGGAAAATTTGCGGTCACAAAATCCAGCGAATAATACATACAAGAGAGATGATACCGTATTTTTAGAAGAAATTAGTTGGATTGAGAAAATGGGTATAACGACTTTATCGGAGTATGAGACAACGGAAAGAATTGGACGGTCTGATACTAGATTAAGCGAGAAAATAGAAAGTATTTTTATGCAGTTTATGAAGAATACAAAAGAATTAGAAAAGAAGAAGGGATATTGGTATGATTGGGAGGATATTGCTCAAACAGTTTATAGTGAGTTGTTATCAGATCAAAATGAGAGAATGTACAAGCATATAGTGATAGATGAAGGGCAAGATTTATCTCCGATTATGCTTAAATCATTAGTGAATGCAATCCCTCAAGATGGATCGCTAACTTTTTTGGAGACGTCGCACAACAGATTTATGGTTCGAGATTATCATGGAGGGATGCTGGCTTAAATATTGAGAAAAAGAAAGATATGGAGATTTGACAGGAATTATAGAAATAGCAGAGAAATAGCACGATTTGCTATTGCTCTTTCAAAATCAAAATATTTTGAAAGTATTTCGGATTTAGTTGAACCAATTATGCCGACAGCATCATCGCCACTTCCGGCACTGGTTAAGTTTGAAAATGAAGAGAACGAATTGAAATGGATTGTAGAGAATGCAATAAGTGCTTCTGCAAGACAGAGTGTTGCAATACTTGTGAGAAACCGAGAGTTAGTCAATATAGTTGAGGAGAAAGTAAGGGAGAAAGGCATAAAACCACAGATTTTAAAAAACAAAATGGGAACAATGATAATAAATGCCAGGATATCAATAGGAACCTATCACTCGGCAAAAGGATTAGAATTTGAATTGGTTATGTTACCGTTTTGTTCAAAAGAATATCTTCCAGGAGAAGATAAAGTCAAGGCATTAGAAAGTCGTGATGAAGCACTGAAGGAAGATATTAAATTAATTTATGTTGCGGTTACTAGAGCTAAAAGTGGATTAATTATATCATATAGTGGAGAAAAAGACAGAATTATTACCAGATAATATAGATAATCTTTATATTGAAAGGGAAATAAAATGATCATTGAAATCCAAAGCGAGATAAAAAAACGAAATATAACTAGGTTATGCCATTTCGTACATACGAATAAATTGTTACACATTTTAAGTTCAGAGGAGGGGATAAAGGCTGTTGATTTTATTGATGAAGACATATTGGTTCAAAATGATACAGATAGGTATGATGGAAAAAAAGATTATGTAAATTGCACGATTCAATATCCTAATTATTGGTATTATAAGAGAGTTAAAGATAATAATTATATTTTTCCAGATTGGGCAATTATTTTTATTGATCCTATAGTTGCTACATTGGAAACAACTCAGTTTTTGCCCGGTTAATGCTGCAAAAGGTATGGTGCATATATTAAAAAAAGGATATGAAGGTTTTTTAGAAATATTTGCCCATACTGTAGATGGATTTTCACGAAATGAAAATATGTTCAATAATATACCGACGAATGATCAGGCAGAAGTGTTAGTTTATTCTAATATTCCGAGAAAGTTTATTACAGGAGTTGCTTTTAAGGATGAAAGTATAGCAAAGCAAAAAATTGCGGAATGGAAAATATTAGAAATTCCCAATATTGATGTCTATGTAGCTCCAGAATTATTTGAGCGAGTAATGAGCGAAAAAATTCATCGAGGAATGGTACCTTCTGAAAAACGTTATGAGGAGATATGAATATGAAAAAAAGAATATTTTCTGAAAAATATAAAGGGGGCAATGCTGGCAGCAGCTATAGGTGATGCGCTTGGTTGGCCTAATGAACAAAATAGTAATAATTTGAATAAACATTACAATGAATTAAACGCATTTGTTGAGTGGAGTAGAAAATGCGGAGGTAGGTATTGGACATATGAAGAGAGGATATGTGCAGGAGAGTATAGTGATGACACCCAATTACTGATTGCCACTCTTAGAAGTCTTTTAAGAGGAAATCAGTGGGGAACTTATTTTAGACAAGTTGAATTGCCAGCATGGTTGGAGTATCAAAGAGGAGGTGGAGGTGCTACAAAACGTGCGGCAAAAGTATGGGCGAAAAGGTATTTCACCATGGGATGAGAGGAATGATGAGAAATCAATACGATCTTATTACATGGCTGGTGGTAATGGTGTTGTAATGAGGATTATGCCGCATGTCATAAAAAAATGAAGAAGATATTGAATATATCATGAAGCAGGTTTTGCTTAATGGAATGTATACTCATGGACATCCCCGGGCTTTAGTTGGTGCTATGCTATATGCATATAGTTTAGCGTATATATTTTCTTTAGAAACTACATTAGAGTATGGAGAATTGATTGAAGAATTAATAAATAAAAAGGATGCTTGGGGAAATTTACCAAAAGTTAATAATATAGAGGCATGGAAAGAAGAGGCACAGAGGTATCTAAGCATAGACTATGACATTTTATGGAAAGATTGTGTAAATGAAACAGTTGAGTATCTCAAAATTGCAAGAGAGGGTATAGTTCAAGGAGTGCTGGATATTGGAAATGGAGTTTTGGAGAGATTATGCTGCTTTGATAAAAAGGTGAATGGGGCTGGAAACGTTTCAGCAGTTATTGCGATATATCTGTTTTCCAAAAATGCGGCAGATCCATATATAGGTTTAATGGAAACGATAAATTTGAAAAAATACAGATACAGACACGTTGGGATCTATGGTAGGAGCATTATTTGGTGCTTTGCATGGGGATAGTTGGATTCCTATTGAACTTCGAGGAGTACAAGACTATAAAGTTTTTTGAGCAACTTATTGTTTGGTTGTTAGAAGGAAAAGAAATTTTTGACGAGAAACAGCAATATCGTCTTTTTAGTTGTGAGCAAGTGTAAGTAAATTGACTATTGGCGAAATGATTGAGGTATTACCGTTTGGCAAATTAGAATTAATAGAAATTCGAAATGAAAAGACATTTTCGAGAAATATGTATGCTGTAACTTTTGTGTGTAGAACTGGATATGGACAAACGATTTTTGCAACAAAAAGTAGGACGCAATAGCCAAGAGGACCGACAAAAAGTGCTGATCAGATATCAGAACCTTCATTTGACTTAAGGATAAACAAGGCAGTGATTATAGAATTAGGAACTATATTCAATAATGTACGTTCTACTTGTGATTTTGTTGAAATAGTAACATCACTGATGAAATTAATAGAACAAAGAGAATCTTTATCTAAAGAATTTATTGATTATTATAAAGAGAAGTGGAAAAAAATATAGAATAACTAAGAAACAAATGGAGATGGCGTATAAGTTATTGATGAAATGATTATATTGACATGGCAGCATTTCAAAAACATATAATCGGTCTAAGAACAAACTGGTTTAT